>Ga0316220_1001844_pt1 | contig 21497 bp, 18 predicted proteins | sample TBH18005metaG_FD_203632 | JGI IMG/M metagenome (GOLD analysis project Ga0316220, IMG submission 203632) | Freshwater microbial communities from Trout Bog Lake, Wisconsin, USA - TBH18005 | ecosystem: Environmental > Aquatic > Freshwater > Lake > Hypolimnion/Profundal zone | place: USA: Wisconsin...
CCCGCAGGTCGCGGTACATCACGCAATCGGTGTTGCCGTAGTGAGCGTCGGCCTGCTGTTTGACCTTCTCACGCCGGTCCCGCTTCACCTCGCAAATGGCGGCGAACCGCACATCGGGTTCGCCGAGAAAGCAGCCCAGGTCATAGCCGCCGCGGTTGCCGATACCGATGGCGCCCAAGGTGATTCGTTCGCTCGGGACGACTCCGCCATCCCGTCCGACGACCGCGCCCCGGACGATCTGGGGCATGGTACCGAGCAAGGCCCCTGCCTGGAGGGCGGTGCGGAGGAAACCTCGGCGGTTGAGTGATTGCCCGACGGCGCGGCGAGCGACATTCCGGGCGGTCCCGGCCTGGTCCAATTTCGCGTGTGGTTGCATGGTCCTATTGTGGACGGTTGGAGGGGGAAGCCAATTCAAATCTTGTACTGCGGGATTTTCATCCACTCGCCTCCCTTGAGCGCCGACGCATGTGCGACCAGGCCGGGGACGGTCAAGTTTAAGGCGGTGCCGATATCCACCAACGGCTGGCGGTCCTGGAGGATGGCGGAAACAAATTCATTCATGAGGTAGCCGTGCGAACCTCCGTGACCGCCGGGGGCCACGGACAGGGGCAGCGGGGGGCGCTTGAGTTCCGGCAGCTTTTGTTCCAACCCGTCGTACTGGCCATAAAAGGAACCAGTCTGACCTCGGATCCGCCCCATCTCGCCGCCCGCGCCGGGGGTGTCCCAACTCACCGCCATCCGTGACATGCCGCCCTCGCTGGTCCGAAAGAGCGCGATCTCGGTGCCGAAAGCGTTGCCGTAGGGATTATTGGCGGGCTGGAGGTGGGCGATCCGGCTGGGCATCCCCAGGCATGATACCTCGGTGAAACTGCCCCCGGTCGCCCCCACATAATACGCGTTCGAGTGCGTCGGATACCATTGGGGCGGCAGCCCGATTCGCCAGCCCTGATACGAGTCAATCGGCTGCGGCATATAGTGGTAGTACTCCCCTTCAGAATAGACGATGCGGCCGAACCCGCCGGCTTGGTATATTTGCCGCATGGCATAGAGGTCTTCGTGGAAAAACGAGGTCTCGAACATCATATACCGGCGCCCGCTCGCCTTGACCGCGTCGAACAAACTCGACGCATCCTCCAACGAGCCGAACACAGCCGGAACGGCCGAGGCCACGTGTTTACCGTGCCGGAGGACCTCGCGACAGTGCCGCAGATGGCTGGGGGCGTCCGTCGCCACAAAGACCGCCTCGACCCGGTCGTCCTTGACCAGTTCCTCGAGGGACGGATAGGTCCTCGCGCAACGGCACGCGGCCGCCAGCCCGGCACAACGCTCGGGAATCAGGTCGCTTACCGCCACAACTTCGACATTCGGGTGGTCCTGGAACCCGAACTCCGCGCCGAATTTGCAGACCCCATAGCCGACAATCCCGACCCGGATTTTGCGATCGGAGATCGGCTTCCAGCCTTGGTGAGCGTCCTCGGTGACCGGGGCTCGCTCGAATCCCTGGATGGCCTTGTCCGCGGCATGCGCGCGAGGCCGCAGGGTCAGGGCAGCCGCGCCTAAACCGAGCGTTTGCAGGAAGGAACGTCGACGGAGTGTTGGGGTAGTTTGTGCGTTAGTCATAAACAACTGGGCGCGGGCAATCGCGTCGCCGCGATCGGGGTCGCGTAATTCATTTGGTTTGGCCGAGCACGACCACAGCAACCCGGAGGGTTGGCAGAAAGAACAGCGTGATCAGGCCACTTGGTCATTTCTTAACTCGAACATGCCTGGATCCAAAGGCACCCGCTAGGACGCAGCTTATGGTCGAAACGGTGTCCAAGTCCAGGTCTTAGCACTCATAAACAGCCTCGGTTTTTAAGTTGACAATAGAGGGAGAGGGTTTGGCAAATATTGGTGAGACGTTTCTCCTGGAATCGATTTGAGTAATGATCAATAGGGCTAAAAGGCGCCTGGAATCGCATCCCCCTTCCAGCACCGGGCAAGTCTGCCATCGGAGGCCGTTATGATGGAAGTCAAGCGCACGATAAAGTACGACGCGGACCGAGTCAAAGGGTTTGGCCGGGAAATTATGAGCGTTCCCGGTTGCGAACAACTACAGAGCTGCATTCAGTGCGGCACCTGCTCGGGAGTCTGCCCGCTAAGCATCTACATGGATTATACCCCGCGGCAGGTGATGGCCTTGGCTCGGGGCGATTTCAAACACGAGGTGCTCAAGAGCCTCACCCTCTGGCTCTGCGCCTCGTGCTACGCCTGCACCGTCGAATGTCCCCGCGGCATCCGCATCACTGACATCATGTATGAGCTCAAGCAGCGCGCCATCGTCGAGGGCATCTATCCCCGGCGCTTTCCCATCCCGGTGCTGGCGCGGGAGTTCAACGCCATGGTCAAGCGCTACGGCCGCATCACGGAAATGCTCCTGGTGATGAAACTCTTTCTCAAGACCAACCCCTTCGCCGCGATGGGCAATTGGCGCATGGGGATCGACCTGATGAGAACGGGACGTTTTTCGCTTAAAACAGAGCAGATCGGAAGTCGGCGAGACCTGGCACGGATGTTGGACGCGGTCGACGCCGAGAAAGGACACCGAGTATGAAGTTCTCCTACTTTCCGGGCTGCTCGCTCAAGGGCCTGGGGCGGGCCTACGAGGAATCGCTGCTGCCGGTGCTGCGGCATTTGGGGGTGGAATTGGAGGAACTGCCGGACTGGAATTGCTGCGGGGCGACCGCCTACATGGCGGAAGACGAGGTGAAGGCCTGCGTGCTGGCGGCGCGCAACCTGGCTTTGTGCGAGAGCAGCGGGAACCAGCAACTGATGGCGCCCTGCGCCGCGTGCTACCTGGTGCTCAACAAGACCAAACACTATTTCCACGAATACCCTGCCATGCGCAAGACCATCCAGCACGCCTTGGGCGCCGTCGGGCTGAATTATGGCGGCGACACCCCCGTGCGCCATCCCCTGGATGTGCTGGTGAACGATGTCGGGCTCGAGGCCATTAAGCAAAAGGTGCGCTATCCGCTCAAAGGGCTTAAGATCGCCCCCTACTATGGCTGCCAATTGGTTCGGCCTTACTCGACCTTCGACGATCAATACAACCCTACCACCATGGACCGGTTGCTGGAGGCGCTGGGCGCCAATGTGGTGCGTTATCCCCTCAAGACCAAGTGCTGCGGGGGGAGCCTGACCGGCACCGTTCCAAAGGCCGGCATGCGCCTGGTCTATATTCTGCTCAACGAGGCCCGCAAGCGTGGGGCCGATTGCCTGGCTACCGTCTGCCCGCTCTGTCAATTCAACCTCGACGCCTACCATGCCCAGATGAGCGCCCGGTATGGGCCGGTCCCCATCCCGACCGTCTATTTCTCCCAACTCATGGGCCTGGCCTTCGGTTTGTCCGAGCCGGAGCTCGGCCTGCGCCGCTCGGCCGTCGCCTTTAACTGGCGTCCCGCCGAAGTAGCGGCTTGAACCCGGACCTGAGTCCAACCATCCGCCACCGCAAATCCCCACCAAACCCGAAACCGGTTATGAGAACAGGAAGCGCGCCCCACAACCTTCGGATCGGCTTCTACGTCTGCCACTGCGGCCATAATATCGCCGCCATGGTCGATTGCCCGGAGGTGGCCAGATACGTGGAACGTCTCCCCGGCGTGGCGCTATCGCGGGACTATAAGTACATGTGCTCGGACCCCGGGCAGGAGCTCATACAGAAGGACATTCGGGAGTTTCAGCTCAACCGGGTGGTGGTTGCCTCGTGTTCGCCGCTGCTGCACGAACACACGTTTCGCGCCGCCACCGAGGCCGGCGGGCTCAATCCCTTTTTCTTTCATATGGTTAACATCCGGGAGCACGATTCCTGGGTACATACGGATCGGAAGGAAGCCACGGAGAAGGCCAAGGCCCTGGCGCGCGCCGCCATCGGCCGCGTCGCCCATCATCGGGCGCTCGAGGTCAAGCGGGTGCCGATCCATCCGGACGTGTTGGTCGTCGGCGGCGGCATTGCGGGCATCCACGCCGCGCTGACCCTGGCGCACGCGGGCAAGAAGGTATTCCTGGTCGAGCGCGAGCCGTCCATCGGGGGCCATATGGCCAAGTTCGACAAGACCTTCCCTACCCTGGACTGCGCCGCCTGCATCCTGACTCCCAAAATGTCCGAGGTCGGCTCCCACCCCAACATCACGCTGTGGAGTTTTTCCGAGGTCACCCAGGTGGACGGGTACGTGGGGAATTATACGGTGACCGTGCGGCGCAAGGCGCGGTATGTCAATGAGGACCTCTGTACCGGTTGCCAGGAGTGCATCGCCAATTGCGTCTATAAGGAACCTAAGTTCAATGACGAGTTCAACGAGGGCCTGGGCCGCCGCAAACCGGTCTATATCCCGTTTCCCCAGGCGACGCCCCAGATGGTGCTGATCGATCCCGAGGTCTGCCTCAATTTCAAGCGCGGGGTGCTTACCGATAAATGCAAAAAAACCTGCGTCGAGGCCTGCGGGGAGAAGAAGGCCATCGATTTCAAACAGCAGGAGGAAGTCCGGGAACTCAAGGTCGGCACCATCATCGTGGCCACGGGGTTCCAAACCTTCGACGCCCGGCGCATTCCGCAGTATGGCTACGGACTATTCCCCAATGTCTATACCGCCCTCGAGGTGGAGCGTCTGATTAACGCCTCGGGGCCTACCGGGGGGGAGGTGCTCTTACGCGATGGCCGCCAGCCAAAGGCCATCGGCATCATCCATTGTGTGGGTTCGCGCGACCTCAAGACCAACCGCTGGTGCTCGCGCGTCTGTTGCATGTACTCCCTGAAACTGGCCCACCTCCTCCACGAGCACAGCCAGGCGGAGATCTATAACTTCTATATCGACATGCGCACCCCCGGCAAGGGTTACGAGGAGTTCTATGACAAACTCCTGGCCGAAGGTGTGCAATTCATCCGCGGCCGCGTCGGCGAGGTCACCGATTGGGCCATGACCCCCGAGGAAGAGGGCCGACTCGTCCTGCGCGTCGAGGATACCCTGGCCGGTTTTGTCCGCCGCATTCCGGTCGATATGGTCGTGTTGTCCACCGGGTTGGAGCCGCAAAAGGACGCCCAGGAAGTCCGCCGCCTCTTCAACATGAGCTGCGGTTCCGAGGGGTTCTTCCTCGAACGCCATCCCAAACTGGCGCCCGTCAATACGTTTACCGACGGCATCTTCCTGGCCGGGGCCTGCCAAGGCCCGCGCGACATCCCCGATTCGGTGGCTCAAGCCGGGGCCGCCGCCGCGGAGGCCATGGCCCTGATCGACCGGGGCCACATCGAGCAGGAACCCAACACGGCTCATATCCTCGAAGACGAATGCTCGGGCTGCAAATCCTGCATCCCCCTGTGTCCCTACACCGCCATCACTTTCGACGAAGACCGTCAGAAGGCGTCCGTTAACGAAGCCCTCTGCAAGGGCTGCGGCACCTGCGTCGCCTCGTGCCCGTCGGGTTCGATGGTCCAGCACCTGTTCGAAGACGAGGAGGTCTTCAGCGAAATTGAGGGGGTGCTGGCCGATTGAGCGCGCCCGACTGGCCGCGCCTCACCCCCAGGAGCCCACTCACATGAGAACGCCGGGAGAGCTTACCGAATGGAACGAAGAACCTGACCAACCGGAACTCACTCAGACGAGCCCGCCGAAAGCCGAGAGCCACGCCGGGCGAACCAACCCCACCCGACCCACACCATGAGCCAACCCACCGAACCCCCTGAATGGCAGCCCCGCATCGTGGCCTTCTTCTGCAATTGGTGCACCTACACCGCCGCCGATTTGGCGGGGGTTTCCCGGCTCAAGTACGCCGCCAATGTCCGCGTGATCCGCCTGATGTGCTCGGGGCGGGTGGACCCGCAATTCATCTTCGAAGCCCTGGCCGGCGGCGCCGATGGCGTGCTCATCGGCGGCTGCCACCCGGGCGATTGCCATTACGTGGAGGGCAACTATAAGATGCTCCGCCGCTTCGAGATGCTCCAGCGCCTGCTCGGGGAACTGGGCGTCGAGCGGGAGCGCGTTCGCCTCGAATGGATTTCAGCCGCCGAGGGCGAGAAGGTCAAACGCGTGGTCAACGAAATGGTTGAACAGGTCCAGAAACTCGGCCCGCTGGCCATGCCCCAGCGATTTGAAGGCTGGGACGAAGAGCTCTCCCGGCTGGAAGCCGCCGTGGCCGCCGCGCCGGTGGCTCCAGCCGCACCCGCCCCGGCAGCACTGGCTTGATTTTATGAGCGCGACATCCAAACCCAAGGTGGTTTTCTATTGGTGCGCCTCGTGTGGAGGCTGCGAAGAGACGGTGGTGGACCTGGCCGAGGACATTCTGGGCGTGGTCGAGAAAGTCGACCTCGTCCTCTGGCCCGTGGCCCTGGACTTTAAGTATCACCACCTCGAGGCCATGCCGGACCGGTCGATTACCGCCACCCTGCTGAACGGAGCGATTCGGTCGACCGAGCAGGAAGAGATGGCCCGGTTGCTCCGGCGCAAGAGCCAGTTCCTGCTCGCCTACGGGTCCTGCGCGGTCAGCGGCGGGATCCCCGGTCTCGCCAACCAGTTCCCGTTGGAACAGGTGCTCCGCTTCAATTACGAGGAAGCCCCCACCCTGTTAAACGAGGCGAAAACGCGGCCCCAGACGCATTTCGCCGAATCCGGGCGGGACGTCACCCTGCCCGCGCTCCACCAGATGGTCCGCGCCTTGGACCAGGTGGTCGAGGTGGACTACTATGTGCCGGGCTGCCCGCCCACGCCGAACATCACGCGCGCCGCCCTCGGCGCTTTGCTCGAGGGCAAGCTGCCCCCCAAAGGATCGGTGCTGGCCCCGGATATCGCCTTGTGCGATGAATGTCCGCGCAAGAAAAGCAAACCGGCCAACCTCAGCTTCGCGGAATTCAAACGCCCGCACCAGCTCCTGGTCGATCCGGCCGTCTGCCTGCTGGCCCAGGGGGTCGTTTGCCAGGGACCGGGGACCCGCGGTGGGTGCGGCGCCCAGTGCCCCGGCGGAAATATGCCCTGCACCGGCTGTTTCGGACCCACCTCCCGGGTTCACGACCAGGGCCTCAAAATCCTCTCTTCCCTCTGCGCCAACGTGGAAGCCAAGGACGAGCCCGGTATCGTGAAGACGCTCGACGGCATCCCCGACCCGGTCGGCACCTTTTACCGTTACGGGTTGGCCAAGAGCCTCCTGCGGCGCAAAGTCACGCTCGGCGTCAACGGTTTTCCCCACTAAAGGACCCCGCCATGAATAGTGCCCTCCAGCAAGGTTGGAACGAAGGCGCCGCGCGCGCCAACGCCGCCGCCCAGGCCGATCGCCGCCGGGTCACCATCAACCCCATTACCCGCCTCGAGGGCCACGGCAAGATCGATATCTTCCTCGACGGCCAGGGGGACGTCGAGCGCGCCTATTTCCAGGTGCCCGAACTCCGCGGCTTCGAGGTCTTCTGCCTCGGGCGGCCCGCGGAGGACATGCCCCAACTCACCAGCCGCATCTGCGGGGTCTGTCCCACCGCCCATCATATGGCCTCGACCAAGGCCCTGGACGCTCTCTACCAGACCGAACCGACCTCGGCCGGACGTAAGATCCGTGAACTGGTCTATAACACCTTCGCCCTCGAGGACCACGCCCTCCACGTGTTCGTGCTCGGTGGCCCGGACTTCATCGTCGGGCCCGACGCCCCGGCGGAACAGCGCAACATCGTGGGCGTCATCCAGAAAGTCGGCCTCGAGGCCGGCAAGCGTGTCATCACCACCCGCAAACGGCTGCGCGAACTCATCGCTTACTTCGGGGGCAAAGTCGTCCATCCCGTCATGGGCCTGCCCGGCGGCGTCAGCAAGGCCCTCCAACCCGCCGACCTGCCCGGCTTCCAGCAACTCGCCCAGGATGGCCTCGATTTCGCCCTCTGGACGCTCGAGGTCTTCAAGAAGATCGTGCTCGAAAACCCCGCCTATGTGTCGACGATCACCTCCGACACCTACACCCATAAAACCTGCTATATGGGGATGGTGGACGAACAAAACCGTGTGAACTTCTATGACGGAAAGTTGCGGGTGGTGGATTGCCAGGGGCGGGAGATCTTCAAGTTCTCCCCGCAACAATACCGGGACTTCGTCGCCGAACATGTCGAGCCCTGGAGCTACATGAAATTCACGTTCCTCAAACCTCGCGGCTGGCAGGGGTTCGTGGAGGGCGTGGATTCGAGCGTCTATGCCGTGGGACCGTTGGCGCGTCTGAACGTCGCCGACGGCATGGCCACGCCGCGGGCGCAGGCGGCTTACGAGGAGTTCTTCAAAACCCTTGGCGGCCGGCCGGTGCATCATACCCTCGCCACCCACTGGGCGCGGGTCATCGAGATGATCTATGCCGCCGAGCGGATGGTGCAGTTGATCAACGATCCTGAAATCGTCAGTCCGGAGGTGCGCCGGGTGCCGCAGACCGTGCCCAAGACCGGGGTGGGCGTGGTCGAAGCGCCGCGCGGGACCCTGGTCCACCACTATGAAACCGATGAACGCGGCCTCATCCGCATGGCCAACCTGGTGGTGGCGACCGGCCACAATGCCTCGCGCATCGCGATGAGCGTCGAGAAGGCCGCCCGCGGCCTCATTCACCAGGGCCGGGTGACCGAGGGACTCCTGAACCAAATCGAGATGGCCTTCCGCGCTTACGACCCCTGCCTCGGCTGTGCCACCCACGCCCTGCCCGGGCACCTGCCGCTCCACGTCCGCCTCTACGATTGCCACCAGCACCTCGTGGAAGAGTTGCGGCGCTAACCCGTGTTTTTAAGTCTCTCCCAACCACTGCCATTCCGAACCTTGGTCGCCACCTTGGTCGAACCCATCCAATTCTCCATCGCACACCCTCTGAGTGGACGGCCCTAAGCGGGTGGCTGTAGGCTTTTATCCTTCATCCTTTAGCCTTTCCCCTCGAATGCCCCGCACCCTCATCCTCGGCCTCGGCAACGACATCCTGACCGATGACGCCATCGGACTGCGCCTGGCCCAAGTCCTGCGTGCCAGCTTCTCCCACTCCTCAGACGTTGACGTCCGCGAGACCACCGAGATGGGCCTGGCCCTGCTGGACCATTTTGCCGGATACGTTCAGGTTTGGCTCCTGGACGCCATCCAAACCGGGCAGGCCGAGCCGGGATTTCTTCACGAGTTGGACGCGGCCGGTCTCAAACAACTGGCGGGCGGCTCCCCCCATTTCCTGGGCGTCGGCGAAACCCTGGCCCTGGGCCGCCAATTGGGCCTCGAGATGCCCCGGCAGGTCGGCATTTTGGCCGTCGAGGTCGAAGACCCCTTCACCCTGGGCACCCGCATGACCCCGGCCCTCGAAACCGCCCTGCCCGGCTTGGCCCACCGCATCGCCAACCGGATCAGCGGTCGACACGCTGGAGTTCGCAAGTCAGCACCCCTGGCTCATCCCTTCAAAGGCGAGCCGGAAGTTGAGTGATGGTTGGATTGGGTCGGATTAGGTCGGGTTAGGTTGGATTGGACGGGGGCGGGGTTGGCGGGAGGGCGCTAGGCCCGGTGTGGCCGTCTTCAATCGCCAATTGATAGATTTTACTTTTTTTGTGCGCTCACGAAGGAGGAGAAAGGTCCCGGGGTCGCTTCAACCCAATACCGGGTGTTTGCAGCTAACGAGAGGGTGAGTCCAGTAAGCTGGCGCGGTGACCCAGGGGACGCGGGAAGCGCCGTGGCTACCCAAGGTCAAAATGCCAATTGCAGCCGCGTGAACAGGACCTGTTCGGGGTTGCGCGTCACGGCGCCCGGGGTCCCTGACCGGGTACCGCCTCCGCCCTGGAAATCGGTGCGCGAGAAGCTGGTGAGCAACCGCAAATTGTTGTTCAGATACCAGTTCAGGCCGATCGACCATTCGCGAGCTGAACTGGCGGAGGTGGCGGAATCCGAAAAGCGCGGGAAGGCGGCGGGATCCACGTCCAACTGCGAGTAGCGGGCGACGACTTCAAAGGCGCCCCAGCGGCCGCGGCGCGGATCGAAATTGTAGCGCGGGACGACTCCGGAAAATGCGGACTTTTCCCCAGTGATCACCCACCCACCGGCGATTTGCCAGGCGGTATTGCGCAACTGCGCCGATGCCTTCGGACCGGTGCCCGCCAGACTCACCCCCTGGTCGGAGATCACGTACTCTGCCAAGAGATGGAACGGCCCATAAAAATAGGACGCCTGGGGTGAAAACCGCCAGTGAACCCCATCCGCCACCACGGATCGGCTCGTCGGAGTGTAGGTGAAGAACGACTGCTGGCCGACTGTGGCGAACCCGCTCTTGGCCGGCAGGTCGGCCGTGTTCGTGGCTTGCAGCGCCTCATAACTGCCGCTGAAACCGAAACCCAAACCCTGCAGCGCTTCGATGGAGGTGGTTTTGAAGGGCTGGGCAAAGAACCGGCCAGCAAACTCCTTGTTGTCTCCGACCGAGACGTTGCTCGAGTTCTGGGCATCGCCGACCCCGTTGAACAGGCCCACCGCGTAGCTCAAGGTCTCGCCGAACAGGTCCCCGTGCAGCATGAAGCCGACATCCCGGTTGGGAACCAGGTCGGTGGGCAAAGCGCGTTCGTTGAAGAACAGGTCACGGTCCGCCTGCAATTGCTCGAACCCAATCGGGGTCTTGAACTTGCCGGCCTCCAGTTGCAAAGCGGGACTGTACCGGTAGTTGAGCGCGGCGTCGTAGATTTGCGGCGCGCTGCTCCCGCCGAAATCCGGCACAAACAGGAAGTCGAAATCCCCGAACACCGTCCCCTGGAGGATGGGGCGCGCCCGCCGCAGGAGCAGACTGTCGTTGCCGACGATCCCGCCATCGCCGAAAAAGGAGCGCGAGTCCACCTGCAATACCCCCTTGAGCTGGATCACAAAGTTGGTGTCCGCCGAGCTGAGGCTGAATCCCTTTTCGCCCACGGCTACCTTCGGCAGTTCCTTGGCCCTGGCCTCAGCCGCTTCTCGTTCGAGTTCATGGTTGCGCTCGAGGACCCGGACCTTCTGATCCAGTTCCTGAATCTGCGGGCTGTTCCCGTTGGTAGACAGAGGTGCCGCCAGCCGCCCTTCAAGCGTCTTTAACTGCCGCTCCAGTTCGTCAATCTTCTCGCGGAGTACGCGAAGCTCATCCCGCGCCGGCGGGGATGGGTTTGGGTCTTGCGCCAGCGCGGGCGTTTGAGTGATCAGCACGCCCAAAAGGACGGCTCCGATGCAGGTGATGATGGTGGTTTGCATTTGTGGTGTTGGGATCTTGGACCTAACCAGCCCCGACCCTCAGGGCCTGGTCGAGGTCCGCCTTGATGTCCTCGACGTCTTCGAGGCCGATGGAAAGACGGACATAATCCGGGGTTACGCCCGTCGCCGCTTGTTCTTCTGCAGATAATTGTTGGTGGGTGGTCGAGGCGGGGTGGATGACGAGACTCTTGGCGTCGCCGATGTTGGCCAAATGGGAGAGGAGCTTGACGGAGTTGATGAACTTGCGCCCCGCCTCGAGCCCGCCTTTGATTCCAAATCCCACCAGCCCGCCGAAACCTCGCTGGAGGTACTTGGAGGCCACGGCGTAGCTTCGGTCTTGGGGCAGGCCGGGATATGTCACCCAGTTGACCAGCGGATGGCCCTGGAGAAACCGGGCAACCTCCAAGGCGTTGGCGGAGTGCTGCCGCTGACGCAGTGGCAAAGTCTCCAAACCTTGCAGCAACAGGAAGGAGTTGAACGGGCTGAGGGCCGGACCCAAATCGCGCAAGAGTTGCACGCGCACCTTGAGGATGAAAGCCACATTGCCCAGGCCGGGAAAGTCGCCGAAAACATCCCAGAACTTCAGGCCGTGGTAACTCGGGTCGGGTTCGGTAAACTCCGGGAACTTCCCGTTATTCCACTGGAATTTACCGGAATCGACAATCACGCCGCCGACGGAGGTCCCATGGCCACCGATGTACTTGGTGGCGGAACTCACAATAATGTCCGCCCCGTAATCAAAGGGCCGGACCAAGCCCACGCCGACGGTGTTATCGACGACCAGCGGAACCCCGGCCTCATGAGCGATCTTGGCCAGCGCCTCAAAATCCGGCACATCGAGCTTCGGGTTGCCAATCGTCTCGGCGTAGATCGCCCGCGTTTTCGGCGTGATGGCCTGGCGGAAGGCCTCCGGGTTGCGCGAGTCGACGAATTTCGTCGTTCGGCCCAGCTTGGGCAGCGTGTGATGCAGGAGTTGGTAGGTGCCCCCGTAGAGGTTGTTTCCGGCCACGATTTCGTCGCCTACCTGCGTAATGGCCAGCAAAGTCAGCGTTTCCGCCGCTTGGCCGGAGGCGACGCCCAGGGCCCCGGTGCCGCCTTCGAGGGCCGCAATCCGCTGCTCGAAGACGTCGGTGGTCGGATTCATGATCCGCGTGTAGATGTTTCCGAACTCCCGGAGTGCGAAGAGGTTCGCGGCATGGTCGGAGTCCTTAAACACGAAGGAGGTTGTCTGGTAAATGGGAACGGCGCGAGCGCCGGTAGTGGGGTCGGGAGTCTGGCCGGCATGGAGGGCCAGGGTGCTCAGCCCTTTAGTCGTAGTGCTCATAAATGATCGTTAGGATGGGAATTAGTTTGAGATAGCACGCAGCTTGCTTTGAGGCCAGCCGACGCGGTGAAGGTCGGGACCGGCGCAGCGAATGCGCGGTTGACTGCGCATTCGCGCGCCGGACCAATGAATACCCACCTCGTTAGGCATGGCGAAGATTTGCGAATCAGAACTCGTACTTGACCGTCAGGCCCCACGCGTTATTGGCTTCGTGATTCAAGACGTCGCCAAAGTGCCCATAGCCCGCCGCCAGGGTGAGGTGCTTGTTCACCACATAGGCCGCATCGATGGTCCACCAGTCGCTCTCGGGCCTGATGAGGTTGCCCACCGGCTTGTAATCATCGGGCTTCTGCCGGTATTCCGCGGCCAACGCGATGGAACTGGTCACAAACACCACCACGTTGCCCTCGAAAACGAAACTGTAATGGTCGGTGAAGCCCAGAAGTCCGAGATGCGCTGCCTCGGTGGCACGACCGCCCAGTTCGAGCAGGACCGGCCGGGGCAGAAAGGTCAGCATCTTCGAGGCGTACAGCGTGAAATCTACCCCCTGGTTGTCCGCGATCCCAATGGCACGCAGCGTGCCATGAAGGTCGTCGTTGAGGCGGTTGATCGTTTCGTTGTACTTGTAGTGCGTGCCGAAGGTCAAAGCCGGCACCCATTTCTCGTCGAACTCCCCTTCCTTCAAGAGTTGCAAGCGCGCATTGAGGTTATGCAGATGCACTTCGTCGTCGCGCAGCCGGTACGGGGTGGCCTGCGCCACTGCGGCCGGCAGGTCCCCAATGTCCAACCGTTCGTAGCCATAGCCCAACTCCAACCGTTTCCAGGGAGTCTCCGTCAACGTAAAGGCTTCCAGGTTTCGCTCGTGGCCAAGGTCCACGAATGAAAACCCGACGGCCGGTCTGCCAATCGCCTCCCCATTGCGGGGCGGATTGACGAGGTAGGCGGACAAGGTGGAGAAAATGCCGCCATTGCCCTCGATTTGATGCAGAGGCAGCGGCGCTCCTTTTTCGTCCTTGGTTTGGGCTTTGGCTTCCGCCGTAGGCGGGGCGTTGGTTTCCTGGCCTTGGAGATGGGCGGCCGAGGCGGCGGTGAACAGGGTCGCGCCCAGGGCGGCTAAACCCAGGCCATTCAGGCGGTTGATTAGGTGAACTCGGTCAAATAGATCGGTTTTCATTAGGTGGTAGTGGTTAGCTGGTCGTTTCAACTGGACGCTTCCGGCAGCCCGGTCAGGTCCCGGCTTGTTGGATGGTCATTGTGGTTTGTCCGCCAGTGGTCTGGTGGGGCTAAGTGTGAGACTAGAGGTTCGCGGCGTAGGCGATGAATTCCCGGTAGCGCGTGAGAATCGTCTGCATCGCGGCGACGAAGGCAGCTTCTTTGAGGTAAACCGGCGCGGCCTCGGGCGTTTCCAGGATGATCTCGAACGGGCGAGGCCGCAAACCGGGTGGCGCTCGCAATACTCCGGGATAAATGCCGCCAATAATGCCGTTGCGCGCATCGAAGCCGTCGATCTGCCGACTCCGGTTTCGGGGCAGGTACTCCTCCGCTGCCGCTAAGGCGGGTTCGATCAGGTTCCGCGTTAAGCTCGCTCCCTGCGCGAAGCCATAGAACCCGTCGCTGGTGGAATCGGTATGCAGCGAGATCACTCCCTGCAAGGCGTTGGCCGCCAATTCCGCTTCCAGCAGCCTGACCTCCGGCTCCGTCGAGCCCAGCCAGAATTCGCGGTTCAGGTCCTTGCCGTTCGCCGAGAAGCGCGTTCTCCGCGCGAATCCGGTAGGGTTGCAGACCGGATAGACAAACAGGCTATACCCCGTCGCCACCTCAGGGACGCGCTCCAGCAGGCGCAGGAAACTGATGAGCGCGTGACTGCCTTCGGGCTCATCTCCGTGAATCCCGGCGAAGAGACCGATCCGTAAGGGCTCATCCCCGCCTTGGGGACCAACGAACGAGTACCGGGGCAACTCCCAAATCTCACCGCCACTCGAAAAGGTGGCGCCCGGTTTTGCCATTAAGCGGGGGGACGTCGCCGCAAGCTGGTCCAGTGGCGCGAGTAGGGTCGCCACGGAGCGCGGAGTAGGCGTCACGGATCGCGTGACCGATGTGCCAAAGGAAACCGTCGCCCCGTTTTCGAGCGGCACCACTGCGGTTTTCACGCGGCCTTCCCTCCAAGAGCGTGGCAAATGGGCCGGTCGCTGGAGAGCGATCCGCTTGCGAGCGGGTTTTCGCCGCCCTGCTTGATGTAATGCGTTCATAACCATAGCAACTGACGCCAACTTTAGCGGTTACTGACAGTATGTCAATAGAGATACTAGAGATTTAGTGAAATATTTTCCGCGCGCCGACCCTGAGTGAGCCAAGCGAGGTTTTTCTTAGGGGGAGCGAACCAGATCAATCCCAGTGCCAGGCTTCAAACGAGGCCCCTGGGCGAGTGTCGTGACCCCATCCGCTCGGGTCGCCTCTGAATTATCGGAGGGATAGCGCCGTCTGAATCCGATGTGATTCACAAGCGTTTTGCCGCTGTTTGGTTGACCCTCTTCATGTTGGGTGTGGACCCCCACCACTCAGCCTGGGGTGCGGGGCCGGATTCCCCAGCCTGGGACACCGAGAGCGACACCTGGGTGGCGGCGGACGCGTTGGGCCGCCGCTTGCCGGGTTACGCGGAGGCCGGGCCGCCGCGCAGCGACCGGTTCATCGGCCTGTTCTATTTCTTGTGGCTTGGGCCGCACGCGCAGGGCGGCCCGTACGACGTGACCCGGCTGAAGGCCGAACATCCCGGCGCCCCGGCCTGGGGACCGATGCACGCCCCGCACCATTGGGGCGAGTCGATCTTCGGCTACTACCTGACCGATGACCCCTACGTCCTGGGGCGGCACGCGCAGATGCTGGCGGACGCTGGCGTGGATACACTGATTTTCGACGTAACCAACCAACTCACATACCGAGACAATTATATGGCCTTGTTGCGCGTCTTCGCCGAGGTCCGCCGACGGGGCGGCCGCACGCCGCAGGTGATGTTCCTCTGCCCCTTTTGGCAGCCGGCCAAGGTGGTGGCGGAGTTGTGGCGGGATCTCTACCAGGCGAACCTCTACCCGGAGCTGTGGTTTCGCTGGGAAGGCAAGCCGCTCATCCTGGCGGACGTGAGCCAGATCGCGGAGACCAACCGGCCGATTCGCGAGTTCTTCACGTTCCGCCGACCGCAGCCCGATTACTTCCAGGGTCCCACCCAACCGAACATGTGGAGCTGGCTGGAGGTGGCACCGCAGCATGTCTTCACCAACGCCCAGGGCCAGGCCGAGCAGATGTCCGTGGGGGTGGCGCAGAACGCCGTCCGGGGGCGGTTAGGCTCGATGAGCGAGCCGGGCGTCTGTGGCCGGAGCTTCCACCAGGGGAAACCGTGGGAAAAACCCGAGGACGTGCTGCAAGGCTATAACTTCGCCGAGCAGTTCGAGCACGCGCTTAAACGCGATCCCCGGTTCATCTTCATCACCGGCTGGAATGAATGGATCGCCGGACGATTCCCCGAGTTCAACGGAGTGAAAGGTGACGCGCTGTTTCCGGACGAATACGACCAGGAGAACAGCCGGGATATCGAGCCGATGAAGGGCGGCCACGGCGACAACTATTACTACCAGATGGCCGGGTACATCCGCCGTTTCAAGGGGGTGCGCCCGCCACCGGCCGCGAGCGGGGCGCGGAGCATCCGCTTGAACGACGACTTCGCCCAATGGGCCGACGTGAGACCGGAATACCGCGATGACCTCGGCGATACCGGTCACCGCGATTTCGCGGCCTACAACCACTTCACCCATTACACCAACAACTCGGGGCGGAATGATTTTGTGGCGCTCAAGGTCGCGCACGACCGGGACAACCTGTATTTCTATGCGCGCACGCACGAGGCCATTAGCCCGGCCAGCGATCCGGGCTGGATGATGCTGCTGATCGACGCGGACCAGGAGCACCAGACCGGCTGGGAGGGTTACGATTTCATTATCAACCGGACCCGGCGCGACGCGACCACGGGCATCCTCGAACGCAACGCGGGGGGCTGGCATTGGGTCCCGGTGGGCGAAGTCAAATTCGTCGTGCGCGGCAACGAACTGCACCTGGCAGTGCCTCGCGCGACGCTGGGGTTGGGGGCCGAGCGCGGGCCGTTGAAGTTCGATTTCAAATGGGCGGACCATGTGCCGGAGTCCGGAGACATCCTGGATTTCATCGGCAACGGGGACGTGGCGCCCAACGGGCGGTTTAATTATCGGTACGCGGAAGGTCGGGGAGATTGAGGGGTGAGATTACAGGCCTGGAATCACCCCCCGCGCCCTGGACCTCACGGTTTCAGCGGAGCGCCGCCGCGAGCCAATCACGCATGTGACAGTTGACCGACCAGAGGTCGGCGAGGGGCTGTCCGGTGGTGGGATGGACTGTCATGTAGGGGGGCGGCCCAAACTCAGGGCAAACGGTAAGCAGGGGCGCCCCCGCGGCGCGCCGCCGTTGAGCGATGGCGCGCCACCAGGCCAGGTGGGCCTGCACGGCGGGCTGCCATTCGGGCGCACGCGGGTCGGGCACCTGCGGCCCCTGCGAGTGGCCGACCCGGGCATGGACATGGATGCTGCGGTCGATCGCTCGCGCCAGAGCCTCGGGTTGGTCTTCCAGCAGGGACTCATGGACGCAGCACCAGTGGGAGAAGTCGGCAGTGAGTTTGAGGTCCGGGCAGGCGGCCAGCAGGGCGGCGGTGCTGAGGGTGCTGAACAAGGCGCGTCCGCGATGGGTTTCGTGCCAGACGGGCACTCCCGCGGCGCGCTCACAGCTCTGGGCGCGACGGAAAACGACCAGGTTTTGGTCGAGGCTGAAGAAATCCTTGCCGGTGTGGGAGTTGACGCCGAGCGGGCGGAGGGCCACAGCGCGCTCGAACTGGCTGGCGAAGCTGGCCGCATGGTCTTCCGGGGTGGTGCCCCGAGTCCACTGCTGGACGATAACAAGCAGTTCCAGTTCGTCCAGGAGTCGCCGCAGGGGCGGACCATCGTCGGGCCGGTCGGGAACCCCGAGTTCGACGCCGTCGAATCCCGCCTGTTTGATCTTCCGCAGGGCGGCTTCGAGGGAGGGAGCGTCCATTCCCCAGGTGGAACTAAAGAAGCGAAGGTCCATAAGTGTGGGTGGTCATCAAGCTGAGCAACAACGGTGGCAGGTCAAGGGGGGTCGATCTTGGTAAGCTTCACAAAGGGGATCTTGATGGTCTTTTGCAGCAGGCCGAGGAACGAACGCTTTTTCTCGGGCTCGCCGCCGATGCGCTCGACCTTATGACTGCACAAGGGACAGAGTTTCAAGACTTTGCCGCCCCGGCGGTACAAGCGATGAACACAGGAATCGCACAAGACCTCGCGGCAGTGGGTACACTGGTGGGTGGCGCGGGCCTCGGGATGGCGTGGGCAGAGCATCGAGCCGTCGGCAACGACCACTGGCGGGGCCTGCCAAGGCTCGTCGAATTCGGGGATGGCCACGGTCACTTCGGTACTTTCAACCAGGAACTCGACGTCACCCAGGCGCAAGGTCTGGCCCTCCGACAGTTTGGCCTCCTGGACCGGCTCGCCATCGAGGAAGACGCCGTTGGTCGAATTGCAGTCGCGCACAACCAACCCTTCCGCGACGATCAGGATCTCACAATGGACGGCGGAGATAGTGGGGTGGTCGATTTGAAAGGTGTTCGTGGGACTGCGCCCAAATCGGTTGGCACCCAGTCTAAGGATGATCTCCCGGCTCTCGAACCCCTCCGATTTGATCTTCAGTCTGGGCACAATTCAGGGTTCCAGGGTTAAGGCGTATTCGCAGTTCCGCCCCAGTCAAGGAGCGACGTCACACCAGTTCGGCCGCGAGGACTCGGATAATTTCCTCCAGGGTGGTCTGGCCGCTGATGGCGCGGAGGAGGGCGTTTTGCCACAGGGTACGCATCCCCTGGGCGATGGCGATTTCCTCGAGGGCCAAGGTGGGCATCTTCTTGAGCACGGCCTCGCGAAAGGGCTCCCCGACGACGAGCAATTCGCTGACCGGCAAGCGGCCCGAGTAACCGGTTTGGTAACACTGGTCACAACCGGCGCCCCGGCGGAACTGGGCCTCGGCCAGCAGGGCCTCGGGGACCATTTTGAGCTGGCTGGGCGGGGGTGAACAGGCTTCCATGCAATTGGGGCAGATGCGGCGCACCAAGCGCAACGCCATCACGCCCAGCACGCTCGAGGAGAGCATAAAGGGCTCGATCTCCATGTTGATGAGGCGGGTGAAAGCGCCTGCGGAGACGCCGGAGTGGATGGTGCTAATCACCAAATGCCCGGTGAGGCCGGCCTGGACGGCGATGGCGGCCGTCTCCGGGTCACGGATTTCCCCCACCATGATGACCTCGGGGTCCTGGCGCATGATGCTGCGCAAGGCGATGGCGTAGGTAAAATCCTGCGCCGGGTTGATCTGGGTCTGGCTGACGAGCGGGAGGTTGAATTCGACGGGGTCCTCGACGGTGCTGATGCTCACGCTGGTGCCGTTCATCTGCATGATGTGGCAGAGCGAGGATTACATGGTGCTGGTCTTGCCGGAGCCGGTCGGGCCGGTAAACAACAACAAGCCGCTGGTACGCTTGAGCAGGCGTTGCAGCCCCTGCAAGCTGGAGTCCTCCAAACTGAGAGTGGGCAGATCAAAGCGCCGATCCCGCGGATCGAAAAGGCGAGTGACGATCTTCTCGCCCCGGGTGGTTGGGAAGATGGAGACCCGCAACTGCACGCCCTCCAACTCGGGCCCGCCGACCGCAGTGCCGTCCTGGGGCAGGCCCGCCTGGTAGGTCACGAGGTTGGCCATCACCTTGAACCGCATGGCGATCTTGTCCATCAGATCCAAGGGCAGCTCGGCAATCACCGTGAGCACCCCATTGACCCGGGCGCGAACGGCAATGGAGTTTTCCCAAGGCTCGATATGGAGGTCGCTGGCCCCCAGTCGAATAGCGTCCTGGACCAGGCAGTTGACCAAGACACTCACTTCGACGCCCTCGGCGACGAGTTCCGATTCTAGATACTGGTTCGTGTAACTCATGCCATGCCCAATCTGGCTTCGAGAATAATCCTCCACGGCGGACCATAGCAACCAGAAAAAAGTGGAGTTGGGGGATCAGGCTTTAGCGCTGAAGATGCTATCGAGGATGACCTCCTTGGTTTTCCAAAGCATGGCCATGGTCATGGCCAGAGGCAGGAGCACCAGGGGGATCAAGGGGACCAGGAACCAGAGCGAGCTGTGGTCCAGGAGGGCAAACAGGTAACCGAGAAAGAGGGCGGTGCTCCGGAACTGGGTGAGGGCCAGGAAGAGGGTGGAGAGCAGGAGCATGGTCCGGAGGAGGCTGAGGTTGACCCGGGTGAATTGGCGGATTTCGAGCCGGAGCGATTCGTCGGGGAGCATGGCACCGAGGCGCTGAAGGACCTGGTTGAGGCTGGCCAGGAACAAGACACTGGTGAAGGCCAGCAGCAGGACCATGGTGAGGAAAAAGACGTTGGCGGGGATGCGACTGGACCAATGGAGGAAGGGGCTGAGCCCGAGGTTGATCAAGCCGAGCAGGGTGGCACGGTCCAGGGCGTGGCGCCAGACGCGCTCCTGTTTTTGAAAGGCGCCGAGATTCCAAAGGCCATAAACGAGCCAAGCGGTGCAGGCCAGCGGGGGGAGGATGCCGAGGGAGGCGAAGCCTTCGGCGCGGGCGGTATAGAAACAGACGACCAGGGCCGCGGGGAGTCCCCAGAACAGGCCTGAGAGGCCGCGCACCAAGCGTCCGAGCGAACGCAGCAATTCGGGGTTCGGTGCGGGTTCAGGCATGCCGGTTCAATCAGGACGGTCAGAAACTCAGGTAGGTGTAACCCTCGAGTCCGCGCTCGTAATCATCGAGAAGCCGCATGGCCTCGGAAGGCTTCATCCGGTCGGATTTGATGGCCTCGTCCATCTGGGCCTTCATCTGGCGCTTAAGTTCCTTTTCGTCGTATTGGACGTCGTCGAGGACCTGGGCGATGGTAGAGCCTTCGATAATGTCCTCGACGTAATAGCCGGCGGGTTCATCGGGGTCGAGGAAGACATGGACCTCGTTGACGCGGCCAAAGAGGTTGTGGAGGTCGCCCATGATGTCCTGGTAAGCGCCCACCAGGAAGAAGCCGAGGTAGTAGGGCTCGGGTTGGCCGTTGCCGTTGGTGCGCAGGGGGTGCAGGGGGAGCGTGTCGCGGACGTCGCGAAGGTCAATGAACTTGGTGACCTGGCCGTCGGAGTCGCAGGTAATATCGACGAGGGTGCCTTCGCGGGTAGGGCGCTCATTGAGACGGCTCAGGGGCATGATGGGGAACAACTGGCCCAGGGCCCAATGGTCGAGCAGGGACTGGAAGACGGAGAAATTGCAGAGGTACTGGTCGCCGAGGCTGTCTTCGAGTTTGCGGATTTCTTCGGGGATATAGGCCTGGCCTTGGAAGCTGTCGACGGCCAGGCGGCTGATTTCCCAGTAGAGACACTCGATTTTTGCTTTTTCGGGCAAGTCCATCATCCCGAGAGTAAACATGTGCTGGGCATCTTCTTTGCGTTCCAGGGCGTCGTGGTAGGCCTCGAGTTTGTTGAGCCGGGGCATGTTTTTCCGGATGTCGAGCAACTCCTTCACCAGGGGGTGCTCGTTGTCGCCGTATTGGAAGGCTTCGCCGGGCCGGAGTTTTTCGATGGCGCCGAAGACCTCGACCATGAGGACGGAGTGGTAAGCGACGACAGCGCGGCCGCTTTCGCTGATGATGTCGGGATGAGGGACTTTCTCGGCATTGCAGACGTCGGCCAGGTAATAGACGATGTCGTTAGCGTATTCCTGGAGGGTGTAGTTGGTGGAACTATCGAAGGCGGATCGGCTGCCATCGTAGTCGACTCCCAGCCCGCCGCCGACGTCGAGGAACTCGATGAGGAAGCCCATCTTGTAGAGGCGG
>Ga0316220_1001849_pt1 | contig 21443 bp, 19 predicted proteins | sample TBH18005metaG_FD_203632 | JGI IMG/M metagenome (GOLD analysis project Ga0316220, IMG submission 203632) | Freshwater microbial communities from Trout Bog Lake, Wisconsin, USA - TBH18005 | ecosystem: Environmental > Aquatic > Freshwater > Lake > Hypolimnion/Profundal zone | place: USA: Wisconsin...
CCCCCCTCAAGTACTCGCACATGGGCTCGCACATCGTCGAGCACGTTAAGGCTCACGTCGCCCAGGTCATCATCGCCATCGTCCTCACCATCGGCGTGCCTGTCGTCATCCACCTCTGGCAGATGCACAAGCTCGGCCCGCCCAAGCCCATGTTCCCCAATCTGCCCGCCCCCTCGCTCACCGGCCACACCAACCTCCACTCCGACACCGAGCCCGCGCCCGTCCTCTCCGCGCGCGAGCGCGGCGAAGGCCTTCCCTCCGCCGCCGGCGCCCCCCCTGCTTCTCAGGTCATCACCAACCCCACCGACGCCGTCGCCAACGCCATCATCAGCGCCGCCACCGGATCCTCCACCGACTCCTCCACCGCCGCCACCACCTCCGCCAACCTCGCCGAGGCCACCTTCACCGGCGGCGGCCGCTACGAGGTCTACCGCCAGGGCGCGCTCACCTGGCGCTTCGACACCACCACCGGCCACTCCTGCGTCCTCTACGCATCCGATGCCCTCTGGTACAACCCCTCCGTCTCCGCTCACGGCTGCACCGGCGACGAGTAATCGCATTAGGCTGTTGTTTTGCCCTCATTTGGCGATAGAATTTCGGCTAGCGGAAGGTAGACCTTGAACGAGCGACAGAAGAACCGGATTTTCACCATCTGCGCGATTCTCTTCTTCGCCATCCTGGCGTACTACGCCTACGTCCGCTGGCAGAAGGCACGCGCCGAACAGAACACCGGCAACGTCGAAATCGTCGGCGTGGACACCAACAAGAAGGTCGTCGTGGACCGCGACGAACTCGACCGCCTCCGCGCCGATGCCGCCCGCTCCCAGTCCTACATGCCCCCCGCGGAGAACACCGGATCCTCCACCACCAACCACCCCGCCGAGCCTGCCTCAGACACACTCCCCGTCAATCCCCCCAACGGCATGCGCTTCGCCGGCAACGGCCGCTATCAGCTCTACCGCCAGGGCGCACTCACCTGGCGTCTCGACTCCGTGACCGGCAACACCTGCGTCCTCTTCGCCACCGAACACGCCTGGCGCGACCCACGCGTCTTCTCCCAGGGCTGCGCCTACTAGAAACAGCAAGGGCGGCCCTCAGGCCGCCCTCTTAGTCTCCAAATAACCTACCGCTTCTTCTTCACCGGCTTCTTCGCCACCTTCTTCGCCACAGCCTTCTTGGCAGGCTTCTTCACTACCTTCTTCACCGGCTTCTTCTCCACCACCTTCTTCGCCGCTACCTTCTTCACCGGCTTCTTCGCCGCTACCTTCTTCGCCGGCTTCGCAGTAGGCTTCTTGGCCACGGGCTTCGCCACAACCTTCGCCGCGGCCTTCGCCGGCGCAGCCTTCGCCACTGCCTTCGTCGCAGCAGCCGCCTTCACGGGCGCTGCCACAGACTTTGCCGCAACCTTCGCGGGCCCAGCCGCTGTCTTCGTAGCCACCGGCGTCACTGTTGCATCCGCTACAGCCCCTACCACCGGCTTCGGTGCCTTCACCTTCTTCGGCTTCTCCGCCTTCTTCGCCGGTCGCGGCCGCCGCAAACTCACCGGCGTCGGCGGCGGAGGCGGCGAGTGCGGCTCCAGCCACGCCTTCTGCGCCTCCGGCGTCGTAAGCTTCCCGTCCATCATCTCCAGCGTCATCTTCTCGATCAGTTCCGCGTAGATCGGCAGCGTCGGCACAATCCGCATCTCCTGCATCAACGCGTGCGGCAGCTTCGCCTGCGCCTCGCCCCGCGCCGTAAAGAAGCTCTTGAACCGGTTCTGCACCGCCGTGTTCTTCCCCGTGTGCGCCAGCCACAGCGCTCCCATCGGCTCCGCCGTGTGCATCAGCTTCCAGATGCCGCTCGCCGTCGCACCCTCCTTGCCCAGCAGACGCTTGCTCAAATCCTTGCTCGCCGTCTCCATGTGCTTCAAGTCGTGCACCAGCCCGTGCCGCACAAAACTCTTTTTCAGTGTCGCCAGTGCCTTCGGCCCCAGCTTGTCCGTCATCAGTTCAAAGTGCGCCGCCGACGCGTCCGCATGCACGCCCTGCTCGTCCAGCTTGCCCAGGCTCTCGTGCAGGCTCTCCAGCCCGCGCCAATTCACCTTCGCCGCCACCCACGCCGGCAGCAGGTGCTTCATCCATCCCTCATGCTCCAGGGCCTTCAGCACCCGCAGCGGATCCTCTTCATGCAGGATCTCCTCCAACTCGTACCCGCGCGCAAACGCGCTCAACGCCTCCATGCACCCCTCGGCCTTCGCGTTCTCGTACCGCTTCGCCGTGCGCTCCTCCATCGTCCAGCCCATGCGCGTCGTCAGCCGCGTCGCGCGAATCATCCGCACCGGATCCTCGATGAACCCGTAGTTGTTCACCAGACTCAGTTGCCGCAGCTCCAGATCCGCCATCCCGTTCAGCGGATCCATCAGCAATCCGTACGACCCCTCGTTCAGCGAGATCGCCATCGCGTTCACCGTGAAGTCGCGCCGCCGCAAATCCTCCAGAATGCTCGCAGGCCCGTACACCGGCTTGCCCGGTTTCGGGTAAGTCTCCGTCCGCGTCGCCGCCAGCTCCACACGCACGCCTCCCGCAAACCGCAGGTACACGGTCTCCGTCGCGTCGTGGTGACCCTCCACCGTCGCCCCGGCCTTCTCCAATTCTTTCTTCAGCTTCAGCGGATTCCCCTGTGTGCTGAAGTCCAGGTCGCGCACCACCACCCCGCAGGTCAGGTCGCGCACCGCCCCACCGGTCAAAAACAGCGTAACTCCCTTGGCGCGGCACACATCCCGCACCTTGGCTAATGCATTGCGTTGATTTTCTGCTAGACGGTTCTCAATCAAATAGACGTAGTCGGCCATGCCCGTGCTTGCACTCCAGACTTGCCGCGAGGAAAGGCTCCCTCGATGAGGGGGCAGCGGCCTAAGAGTTCGCCGATAAAGTCAGGCGATTCAATAGCTTACAGCGCTTCCGCACCGTTCAACCAATAGTAACTTTACCACACTCACCCGCCTTTTGGCTACTCAAACCTCGCATTCTCACTGCTTTCCTCCTCTTGGACTTATACTGGCCTCACCCGTGCCGGGGTTTTCCACAGCCCCGCTCGGCCCTGTGAATCTATGGCCTCCGGTCACAAAAAGGTCATCCTCCGCCGCCTGCGCTCCCACATGCCCGGCGCCGACATCCTGAACGGTTACCTCGCCCCCTCGGGCTTCGTCACCGGCTCGGGCCGTTCCGCTGTCCTCGAACTCCTCGATCTCGACGGCCGTGTCCAGCCCATCCCCCTGCGCGAAATCAAGATGGTCAGCTTCGTCCGCGACTTCAACCTCGCCGACCGCCTCAACCCAGAGCGCCTCCTCCGCCGCAGCTTCCAGTCCCGCCCCCGCGCCGAAGGCCTCCAGCTCCGCATCACCTTCCACGACGGCAACACCCTCGAAGGCCTCGCCCCGCTCGACCTCTCGCTCCTCGACAGCGCCTGCGACGACGCCGGCCTCCAGTTCGCCCCGCCAGACACCCGCGCCAACACCCAGCGCATCTACGTCCCCCGCGCCGCCATCGCTTCGCTTCAGGTTCTGGCCGTCATCGGCCCCAGCCGCGCCCGCAAAGCCGCCGCCGCTGCCGCCGCCGCCGCCGAACAGGAAGACCTCTTCACCTCCCTCCCTCCCAACTCCCGCATCAACTAGCGCGATACAATTCCCCCCATGAAGCTTGCCCAGCTCGCCCTCCATCTCAACGCCGAACTTCGCGGCGACCCAGCCCTCGAAGTCTCCTCCGTCGCCGCCATCGAATCCGCACAGCCCGGCCAGATCAGCTTCATCAGCAATCCGCGCTACGCCAAACACGCCGCCACCACCCGCGCCTCCGCCCTCATCGTCGAGCCGGACTTCCCCGACACTCCCATCGCCACCCTCCGCATCAAGAACACCCACCACGCCTACGCCCTCGCCCTCGAACTCCTCCACACCCTGCCCTCCTACCCGCCCGGCATCCATCCCACCGCCGTCATCGCCCCCTCCGCGAAGATCGGAGCCCGCGCCCACATCGGCGCCTACGCCGTCATCGGAGAAGACGTCACCATCGGCGACGACGCCGTCATCCTTCCCCACGTCGTCATCTACCCGGGCGCGCGCATCGGCCACCATCTCCTCGCCCACGCCCACGCCGTCATCCGCGAGCGCTGCGAGCTCGGCGACCACGTCATCCTCCAGAACGGCGTCATCCTCGGCGCAGACGGCTTCGGCTTCGCGCGCCTCCAATCCCCCGGCCCCGCCGGACTCTGGCACAAGGTCCCGCAGGCCGGCTCCACATCCCTCGGCAACCACGTCGAGGTCCAGGCCAACGCCACCATCGACCGCGGCTCCGTCGGCGTCACCCGCGTGGACTCCGGCGCAAAGATCGACAACCTCGTCCAGATCGGCCACGGCAGCATCGTCGGCGAAAACTCGCTCCTCTGCGCCCAGACCGGACTCGCCGGCTCCACCATCGTCGGCAAGAACGTCATCCTCGCCGGTCAGGTCGGCACCGGAGGCCACCTCACCATCGGCGACGGCGTCATCGCCACCGGCCAGTCCGGCATCTCCCACGACATCCCCCCCGGCAAGATGGTCAGCGGAACCCTCGCCATCGACAACAAACAGTGGCTCCGCTCCCTCGCCATCTTCAACCGCCTCCCCGAAATCATCCGGGAACTCCGCGCCAAAGTTGAGCCGCGTTGAGGGCGTGAGCGAAGCGGGAGCCAGCAGATTGAGCCGCTTTGCGGGCGGCCGCCCGCAGGAGAAATTCTGGGCGCAGCAAAGGGCCTTCTCTTGCCTTTGTTCTTTCGTCGTCATCCCCAGCCATGCTCGCAACGAATGGCTGTGGGGTCAGCCAACTTCTGCATATCCCGTCATCCGGCCATGCGGCAGGTGATAACAGGCTCGCGTTAACGAGAACGGCGTCCGGTCATCCCGGACGCCGTCTGTGTGTGCCATGCAGTTTGGTTTAGGGACGCGTGCCGAGTCGTCCGGGCTGCGAGAAGTCCACGGCCTGCGCCGTCGTCTCGACCTGCGTACTCACGTTAGAGGCCGTAAAGCTTGCCGTGAAAGTGTTACTGCCCGATGTGGCCACGGTGACGGTCTGGTTGTTGAAGAGCGCCGCGCCGCCGGTAGAGGAACTGAACCCGGAGAGCGCGATAGTGTCGCCCACGGTGAAGTTGCTGCCGCTGATCGGCTTGGCGAGCGTGAAGGTGGCTACGTTGCTGGTGATGGACCACGACGAGATGGCGAACGTGCCGCTCGTGGTGGCCACAGAGATGGGCGTGATCACAGGAGCCGCCATGCCAATCATGTGGTAGTTGGGGGTGTTGGACTGCACGCCCTCCCAGACGTTGCCGGAAGGGTCAATGGCCATGGCGAAGGCACTGTCGGCGGTGTCGTTGTTGAAGCCGAAGTTCTTGTACGGCGCTGGGTTGAAGGTGGGTGCAAGAGTGACCAGTGTGCCGCTGGAGTTGTAGATGGCGTCAATGCCGGAGTTGGTGGTGTTGTTGCCGTTGCCCAGCCACGCAGTGCCCAGGCCGTCAATGGAGATGGACGGCGGGTAGCAGATGCCGCCGGGGTTGGTGACGTTGGTGTTGGCGGCTACGCAACCGGTGATGCCGCTGAGAAATACGTTGCTGGTGAGACTCCCGGCCGCCGTCGGGGAGATGGCTCCGGCGGTAGGATAGTAGGCCATGGTGCCAAGGTCGGAGGTGCTCTCCACCGACCAGAGGTTGTTAGAGGAGTCGAGTGCGATGTAGTAGCCCTCGGCGTCCGATGTGCCGGTCTGGGAGATGCCCAACGCATTGGCTAATGTGGAGGAGCTTGCCGTAGCCAGCGCCGACGCGACGTTGCTCCGGTAGATGGTGGGGTGGGTGGAACTGGTGCCGGAGTTCCATGTGTACCAGACGTCGTGGCTGGCGGTGCCGTCCACGATGACATGCAGGAACTTGTTGCCGGCGGAGTACTGGTCCTCGTACACGCTGGTGTAGCCGCTGGCCGCGGTCTGCAGCATGAGGTTGTAGTACTTGGACGAGCTGTAGGTGGCGGCGCTGTTGGCATAGGCGTTAACCCAAATGTTGTTCTCGCCGTCGATGGCCATGGCTCCGGGATATCCGCCCGTCACGATTCCGGTGGGGTTCACCACGGTGGACGTTCCGTTGGTGCAGGGGATCGACGTGCAGGGGGCGATGACGGCGGGTGTCGCCTTCATGATGAGGCCCTCAGCAAATCCGCTCTGCGCTGCGGAGGCGATGCCGGTTGGCGTGGATCCAAAATTGTTGACGCCGGCGAATGCGTTGCCGTTGGTGTCCAAAGCCAGACCGTACTGAGCAACGGGCTTGGCGGTGGCGCCGCTGGGTGTGACGGTGATGGGCGTCGAGGGTGTGGTGAAGGAGACCGCCGTGCAGGGTGTAACTCCCGGGCTGGCAGTTCCCGATGCGGTTGCCGTCTCGCAGACGTGCATGGCGCTGGCCGGGAAGGTGACGCTCCCGTTGATGTACTGCACCAGGCGGCCAGTCGGGTCGAACTCCGACATGATGGCGCTGGTGATGGTGGCCGATGTGTTGGTGTTGGTCATGGCCATCCAGACGTTGCCGTTGGCGTCCACGGCGTTGTCGCCAACGCGGCCTCCGATGAAGTTGCCGTAGTAGCCGGTGCCGGCGGCCGTGACCGTCGCGCTGGTCACCACGCCGTTCGAGTTCACGTTGGCCGTGGCAGTGGCGCCGCTGCCGAAATCGTCGGTGCCGCTGGGGCAGCCGGAGCCGATGGTGATGGTGGGAGGCGAGGCCTGGGAGTAGCCGCTGCCGCCGTTGGTGATGATGATGCCGTTGACTTGGCCGACCCCGCTCGAGGAGTTGACCGTGGCCTGCGCTGTCGCGCCGGAACCACCGCCTCCGCTGAAGCAGACGGTGGGCAATAGAGCGGGATCCAGCGTGGTCCACTGTACGCCGATCTCGAAGTCGCTGGGATAGAGCTGAACAGTAGCGCTGCCTGTGGTGCAAGCCGACGTGGTGAAGGGGGCCTGCGGACCGACATAGGCGTTGCACATGTAGTAGGCCCAGCCCGTGTAGTTGGCGTAGGAGTGCGAGGGCAGCGACTGCCCGACGGTGATGCCCTGGCTGGAGACGGGACGGATGGTGATGCCGCCGGCTGCGTTGGCGATGTCGTAGGCGGCCTGAATCGTGTCGGTCGGCTTGGCCGTGGCGGTAGAGGGAACAATGTCGTTGAAGAGGTTCGTGCAGTTCGTGCTGCTGCCGTTGGCCACGCCGGAGCTGTTGGTGGGCAGTGCGGTGCCGGGGTCCGTGGAGTTGAGGGTGCTGGCCGTGCCGCCGGAGGTGACAGCCTCAAACTGTGTGCCCGACAGTCCGGCGGAGATCACCTGAACCGTCTGCCCGTTGAGGAACGTGCCGGCGGCAAAGCCGGAGAGCGTGACGTACTGCCCGGCGGAGAGCTGGTTGGGGGCGCTGAAGGTGGTGGTCACGCCGTCGCCTGCAACCGACCATCCGCTGACGGAGATGTTGGCTGTGCTGTTGATGCAGAAGGCGAGGATGTCCGCGACCATGTTGATGCGTGTGTAGTCCGGTGTAACAGTATTGATGTAGGTGGCCGATGTGCTGGTGCTCGTGTTGGTGATGGTGTTGTAAACGTAGCTCGTGGCGGAGAGTCCGGTGGTGATGTTGACGAGTTGGCCGACCTGCGCGAAGGCGTTGGCGAGACCGACCGTGTTCGTGGAGGGCGTGCCAATCTGCCATGCCGGGGTGCCGCTCGGGTTGATGCTCATGAACTGCTGCAGGGCCCAGACCGTGGCGACCGTCGTGACTTCGTTGACGTAAACGTACTGGCTGCCCGTGCTCGCGCTGCATGGCGTGGGGATGGCGGTGATGAGGCTAAGCGAGGGATTCACGCCGCCGCCCGGATTGCCGCCGGTCACGGTGATGTAGAGATACTGGCCGATGGTGCAGTACGAGGTGGTCGTGCTGGGGATGTCGAGGTTAAAGTTGCCGCTGCCGTCGGTGGTCGCAGTGGCAATGGGCGTCGTGCTGTCCAGTGCTCCGTAGCCGCTGGTGACGCCGGCGGCCCATAGCGCGACGCTCGCGCCGGTGACCGGCTGCTGCCCGCCGTGCGCGAGGCCCGTGACGCGGCTGAGATGTGTGGTGGGCGCCTGAGTAATCGCAGTAGCCGATTGCGATGCGGTGCCGGAGAGATTGCCGCCTAGGCCGCAACCTGCGGTCGCAATCGCCAGCGCGCTGCCGAGCACGGGAAGAAGTGCCTTGCGTAGAGTCACGGTGGGCATCAGGTCGAAACGAATTGCACGGTGGATACGGTTCATGGCAGCTACCCCTGAATGAATTGCGAACATTGCAGCAATTAGCTGCACGCGGGCGAATTATAACGCTGGGCGGGCAAGATAGTCCAGAATGCAAACAATATTATTGCTGCTCCAGATTCGCGACTGTCCCCTGACACCAGATGGAATGTCGGGGCCAGCCTGTCTAGGTGCTTTGGGCCTAATGATCGGCCACCCCTGAGTTCAGATAGCCGCCGTCCGGTGTGGGGTAGGGGCAAATCCAGGACTGCGCCAGCAAAATAAGAAAAAGCTCTTGGCTTTTCGCCAAGAGCTTTTCTGTTGCCTGATGTCTGTTCCCTACTTCACTACCGTCGTAAACAACTGGCTGTTCAGCAGCGTCGTAAAGTCGTTGTCCGAGGCCGAGAACAGCACAATCAGCGTCCCCGAGTTCGAGTCCACCGTCGTCGCGTCCAGCGCCTTCTTCTCCAGGTCCGTCCCCGTGGTCTTCTTCAGCAGGATGCCCGCCTTCATGATGGTCGCCGCCGTCGCCGCCGTCATCGAATCGCTCAGCACCACGTTCATGTCGAACTTCACCCCGTTGGCGAAGTCCATCGTGTACCGCGAGCTCTTCAGCCGGTTGCGCACCACATCGTAATCCGCCACCTGCGACGCCTCGCCCAGCAGCGACTTCATCATCGTCTGCGTCCCGCCCTGGTCCAGCACGCTCCAGATCGGACGGTCCTTCACCAGATTCATGTCGTTCATCATGTCGCTGTTCGACAGGAAGTTCTGCTGCAACCCGTCGCGCGTCTCCAGCACCGCCTTGATCGCGTCCTTGTCCCCGAAGATCATCGTCGTCTGGTTCAGGAACACCACGCTCAGCCCGGTCGTCCCCATCGGATAGACCTCGTTGTTCCGCACCAGCACAGGCTTCGTCTTGTTCTTGGCGAAGTTCGCCATGATCTTCGTCGTCTGGAACTGTCCCTGCGCGATGCCCACAATGCGCGTCCCGCCGCCCCCCGTCGCCCGGAAGGCCGCAAACGCCAGCACGTCGGCGTCCTTGTCCACGTCCAGTCCGCTCTGCACCAGCGACGTCTCCAGCCGCTTCAGCTCCGGCGGCAGCACACGCTCCTTCAGCGCCATCGCCGTCTTCGAGTTCTGCATCGCGCGGTAGTCCACCGTGATGATCTGCTGCACATCCTTCGGCACCGCAGACTTCGCATCGCTGCTCAGCTCCGCCGCGCGCATCGTGCCCAGCATACCGGCCATCGCCAGCGTTCCGCATACCATCCGCTTCATCGTTCCTGTCATCGCCACGTTTCGCTCCATCCCAATGGGGTAATTGCTTCTATTGTTCCTTGCCGGAGCCGTATGCGGCAAGTTGCCGATCCGTCCCCGACCTCTTGCTAAACTACGCCGGCCATGCCAGCGGGTGCCTCAGCCGGAGCTCCAGTATCTTCTCCTCCGGCACGAACCCTTCTATTTGACGCGCCCACTCCGATTCCGGCACCCACGCCGCCGCCGGTATCAGCCCGATTATCTCCCCCGCCACCGGCTTGGCCCCCTCCCGCGCCGCCAAAGCCTTCACCCGCCCGTACACCTCACCCACCGGAGTGGCCTCAAAGTCCGTGATATTCAGGCTCACCTGCGCCCGCCCATGCACCAGAACCCCCATCGCCTTCACCCCCGCCATCCCCCCGCCGCTCGCCCGCACCTGCTTGGCCACCGTCCGCGCCACCGCCACCTCCGCCGTGTCCAGATAGATGTTGTACGCCACCAGGAACCGCCGCGCACCCACCGCGCACGCCCCGGCCGTCACATGCAGCCCCGGCCCCCCCACATCCGGCCGCCGCGACGCGTCCTTCACCGCCGCCTCCCGCAGACCTTCGAACTGCCCCTTCCGCACCTCCTCCAGCAGCGCACGGTCCGGGCGAGACGCCGCCGCCTCGTAAAAGTACGACGGTACTTTGTACCGCTTCCATATCTCCGCACCCGCCTGCCGCGCCAGCAGCGCGCACTGCTCCAGCTTGATTCCAGCCACCGGCACAAACGGCACCACATCCGCCGCCCCTATCCGCGGATGCTCCCCCGTCTGCCCCGTCAAATCAATCAGCTCCGCGGCCTTCCCCACCGCCCGCACCGCCGCCTCCCGAACTCCCTCCGGCGTCCCCGCCACCGTCACCACGCTCCGGTTGTGGTCCACGTCCATCGAAAAATCCAGCAGATGAACCCCCGCCACGTTCATCGCTTCCACAATCTTCAGCACCCGCCGCGCATCCCGACCCTCCGAGAAGTTCGGTACGCACTCCACGATTTGTTCCACTGGACTCATCCTGCTCTACCACCAATCTCTCATCCCGAGCATCGCTCGGGCCACGCGAAGCAGTTAAAGCGCGGAGCGCCACCATGTGTAGGCCAGCGAGAACTGCACGCTTGCGTTGATTCCCGGATTCTTGTCCCCCAGGCTCGCGCTCGAGATGTGAATCCCGTTCGCCCCGAAGTCCACCGACCGGTTCGGCCGCACAAAATACCGCACCCCCACTCCGCCCTGCGGAGTGAAGTTCCACACGCTCGTCTCCGTCGCCGGCCCGTCCTGCGCAATGCTCAAATCCGACGACCCGAACGGCGGATACTTGTGGTTCGTCCACAGCAACCCGCCCGCGCCCTGCGCCCACGGCACCAGCTTGTGTCCGGGCCGCACAAAGTTCCACCGCAATAGGATCGGCGTCAGCGACATCCCCGTGTACGTCCCGCCCGTCCAGAACATCCCCGAGCAGTACAGCCCCACTCCCACCGGCGTGTACCCGGGCTGCGCCGCCGCCACGCAGTTCGCCCGCTGGAACCGCGGCGTGTACGACTGCCAGAACGGAAAGAACTCGCCCGCATACTCAAACCGTCCCCGCAGCACGCTCTTGCCATGCTCCTGCGTCACCACCCGCCCCACGTGCACGCCCGCCATCAGGAAGCGGAAGCTGTCGCGGTCCTCCGTCAGCCCCACCCCGCCCTGCGTGATGATGCCAAAGTCCCACGGCCGCTTCGCCGAATCGTCCATCGCCGTTACCGACGCCGGCGTCTTCGCCGCTACCGCGCTCGAACTCTGCGCCCACGCTCCCGCCGCCACCATCATCAGCAGCCCCGCCGCCATCCACGTCGTAATCCGCATCCGCTCTCCTTACACTCGAAGGCCGCCTCCACGGCGGCCCTCGGTCAATGTTCCTGTTCTCTGCTCTACGCCGAAACCGATGCCTCGTCCATTTCGAAGTTCGAGTACACGTTCTGCGTGTCGTCCAAATCCTCCAGCGCATCCAGCAACCGCTGCATCGCAGCCGCCTGCGTCCCCTCCAGCTTCGTGTATGTGCTGGCAATCATCGTCACCTCGCTGTGCGCCGGTGTAATGCCCGCAGCCTTCACCGCCGCCAGCACCGACTCGTACTCCTTCGGCCCGGTGATGACCTCCCAGCTATCGCCCTCGTCGCTCAAATCGTCCGCGCCGGCCTCCAGCACCACCTCCGTCAGCTTGTCCTCATCCACCGCGCTCTTCTCCACGATGATCAGGCCCTTCTTGGTGAACATATATCCCACCGAGCCGGTCTCGCCCAGGTTCCCGCCGTTCTTGCTGAACCCGTGCCGTATCTCGCTCACCGCGCGGTTGCGGTTGTCCGTCAGCGTCTGCACGATCACCGCCACCCCGCCCGGCCCGTACCCCTCAAACTGGATCTCCTCGTAGGTCGTGCCCTCCAGCTCGCCCGTGCCGCGCTGCACCGCGCGCTTGATGTTCTCCGCAGGCATGTTCTCGGCCTTCGCCGCGGCAATCGCCGTCCGCAGCCGCGGGTTCCCGTCCGGGTCGCCCCCGCCCTGCTTCGCCGCTATCTGTATCTCCTTGATCAGCCGCGTGAAGATCTTCCCGCGCTTGGCGTCCAGTGCGCCCTTCTTGTGCTTGATGGTTGCCCATTTTGAGTGGCCAGACATAGCTCGTTCCCTGCCTCAAACCTTTGGATTTTTGCTCTTGGACCGCGCTCGCTCAGGCGGTTCGTAGGCGTTTCGCCCGTCCTCCATTCTACCACCGCCAAACCAAACCTTCGTCATCCTGAGTTGAGCCGCATTGCGGGCGTGAGCGCAGCGGGCTTGTCACGCCGAAGCATCAGCGTAGGCGGGAGCCCGCAGGCGAAATCCTGAGCGCAGCGAAGGACCTGCTGCTTCTCTACCCACACCTCAAGCAGCGGCACGCCCGATGGGATAACGCGCACTCGCCCGCCCGTCACCACTTTCCACCGCCCTCATTGTTATGCTGAATGCATGAAGTTCGGCGTCATCATCTTTCCGGGCTCCAACTGCGACCACGACACCTACCACGTCGTCTCCGAAATCGCCCGCAAGCCCGTCACTTTCCTCTGGCACGACTCCGCCGACCTCCAGAACTGCGACGCCGTCCTCGTCCCCGGCGGCTTCGCCTACGGAGACTACCTCCGCACCGGCGCCATCGCCTCCTTCGCCCCCATCATGCAGTCCGTCAAAAAATTCGCCGCATCCGGAGGCCTCGTCCTCGGCATCTGCAACGGCTTCCAGATTCTCTGCGAGTCCGGCCTGCTCCCCGGAGCGCTCATGCGCAACGCCAACCAAAAATACATCTGCAAGCAGCTCTGGCTCCGCACAGAAACTACCCGCTCCCCCTTCACGCAGACCATCCCCCGCGGCCAACTCCTGCGCATGCCCATCGGCCACGCCGAGGGCAACTACACCTGCGACCCAGCCACCCTCCAGACCCTCGAACGCGACGACCGCATCGCCTTCCGCTACGTCGACGCCGCAGGCAACCCCACCCCCGCCGCCAACCCCAACAGCTCCCTCTCCAACATCGCCGGCATCCTCAGCGAAGGCCGCAACGTCCTCGGCATGATGCCCCACCCCGACCGCTCCAGCGAATCCCTCCTCGGCTCCGCCGACGGCCTCCCCATCTTCCAGGGCATGATCACCGCTTTGAACATCCGCTAAACAAGCGCTCACGCGGCCACGAATGTTCGTGTAAACCACAAAATTTGAATTGTCATTCTGAGCGAAGCGAAGAACCTCACTGCGTTCGAACCGCCACAAATTTCTTCGAATCCATCAATTTAAAACTGTCATCCTGAGCGAGCGCAGCGAGTCGAAGGACCCAGAGGGCGATTCGATTGCCCAAACCGTCCGTACCGTTCTCACCTTGTCGCCGCTTTTGTCTTTTCCCACGCACAGCGTTAGCCTTTGACTAGCGATGATTGACATCCACCACCATCTCCTCTGGGACCTCGACGACGGCCCCGATTCCCCGGAGATCTCCTTCCAGATGGCCGCCGCCGCCGCCCGCGACGGTATCACCCACATCGTCGCCACCTCTCACGGCAACAACTTCTGGCGCTTCCGCCCAGACCTCGTCATGGAACGCACCGACCTGCTCCGCCGCCGCCTCGCCGCTGAAAACATTCCCCTCACCCTCGGCGCCGCCTGCGACTTCCACCTCAGCTTCGACAACATCGCCGACGCACTCCTCAACCCCACCCTCTACTCCATCAACAACGGCCCCTACATCCTCGTCGAACTCCCCGACTTCGGCATCCCCAGCCGCCTCACAGAGACCTTTTACGAGATGCAGCTCGCCGGCCTCACCCCCATCCTCACCCATCCCGAGCGCAACCAGACCCTCCAGTACTCACCCGACCGCCTCATGGACTGGCTCCGCGGCGGCATGCTCATCCAAATCACCGCCGCCAGCATCACCGGCGCCTTCGGCCGCACCGCCGAAAAGATGGCCCACAAGCTCCTCGCCGACGACTGGGTACACTTCGTCTCCACTGACGCCCACAACCTCACCACCCGCCCACCCGTCCTCAGCCCCGCCCGCGAGTGGGTCGCCAACCGACACGGCCGCGAGATGGCCGAGCGCCTCTTCGTCACCAATCCCCTCTGTGTCTTCGTGGGCCGCCACCTCCCGCCCCAGCCCTCCCCAAAACGCATCTACGACAACGGCATCTACAAACGTAGCTTCCTCCAGCGTCTCTTCCGCCGCTAAGTTTCTTGTCATTCTGAGCGATGCGAAGAACCTGCTTCTCTACCCATGTCATTGATCCCTGCAACACGATGGGATAACTCGCTGCCGCTAATTCAGCCCCAATCCCCCATCCACCCGCAACACCTGCCCCGTCACCACCTGCGGCGCTGACGCAAAGTACAGCACCGCGCTCGCCACCTCGCGCGCCGTCGCCGCGCGCCCCATCGGCGACCGCGCCGCCACCTCCCCAAACTCTCCCGTGCCCATCGTAATCACCCCCGGTGCCACGCAGTTCACCGCCACCTCCGGCGCCCACGCCTTTGCCATCGCCTGCGTCAGCATGTGCAGCGCCGCCTTCGACGCGCAATAATGCCCGTGCGTCGCCCACGCCACCTCTCCACCCAGCGACCCGATGTTCACAATCCGCCCCTTCGCCTTCCGCAGATGCGGATACGCCGCCTGCGCCACCAGCAGCGGCCCCCGCGCGTTCACGCGCATCACCTCGTCGAACTCCTCCGCCGTAATCTCCTCCAGCTTCGCCGTCGCAAACACCGCCGCATTGTTCACCACAATCTCCAGCCCGCCCAACGCCCCCACCGCCGCCGCCACCGCCGCACGCACCTGCCCCGGCTCCCGCACGTCGCAGCGCACACTCATCCCCCGCGCCCCCGAGCCCCGTATCAACTCCACCGTCTCCGCCGCCTCCGCCACCGAATCCCCATACGTGATGCACACGTCCGCGCCCGCCTCCGCCAGCGTCCGCGCTATCTCCCGCCCCAGCCGCCGCGCCCCGCCCGTCACCAGCGCTCGTTTCCCCGCCAGTTGCTTCGTCTCAGCCACGTTGTCGCCCTCGTTGTTTACTGCTTCGGAGCCGCCGTCGTCTGCTCCGGTGCCGTCGCCTTCGGCGGCAGCGTAATCGGCAGCACCCCCGGCGTCGGAGGCTTCGCCTTCACCTTCGGCCGCGCCGGCTCCTGCACACCCGGCGTGTCCACCGCCGCCGCTCCGTTCTCGCGGTACGTCGATACCTGCTGCACCGGCCGCTTCATCTTCACCAAAATCTCCAGCCGGTCGCCCACCTCGTAGTCATCGCCAAACGTCGCATATCCCTTGGCAATCACCTGCAGACGCATGTGGCTCCCCACAGGAATGATGTCAATCACAGCCTTCCCCTCCGGGTCCGACTTCATCTCCAGGTTCCCGCTGTCCCGCCCGTCCTTCACCGGATGGAACACCACGCCCACGTTCTGCAGCGGCTTCATGTCGCCGTCCCGCACCACCGTCACCTCCACGTGCGCCGTCGCCGGCGGAGCCTTGTACTTTCGCCCGCGGTGCTCGTCGTCCTGCGCACGCGCCACGCCCGTCGCCATCACCACGGCGGCCACCGCCGCCACCATCATCCGCTTCATCATTCTGTTTTTCATTCTCTCGATTGTACGTCGCGTCGCTCGCGTTTTCTCTCCTCGCGATGCATCGCCCGCTGTATCCGCAGCGCCTCCGCCCTCTGCACCTGCTGCTTCTTCACCGCCAGATTCGCATATCCCAGATACACCTCCGACGGCCTGTACCGCCGCGCCTCCCCGCACAGCGGACAATCCACCCGTATGTTGTCCCGCGGAAACTCCTCCACCCCCGCCGGCACAAACCGCCAGCACCGCTTGCACTCCACCACAAACTCCTCCCCCCGCCTCGCCTCGCCGTTCCCGGTCACACACCATGTCATGCCCGCATAAAAGCGATAAAAAGCGAATATCGCAAGCCCCAAACCTCGCAATCTCCACAACTTCCTTCCACTACCTAATACATGAGCGTATTCCACTCATATTTTCGCTTCGCCCCTTGACATCCAACCCTCCCTTCCTCTATCGTTAGCAATCAGAGGCCGTGAGTGCTAAGTCCATCGGACCCGCTCCCCGCCTCACTCCCGCATCTGCGCGAGTCACTTCCGGCCGGCAACCCGGCCCCAAACCATGCTGCAAGGAGCTATCACACTATGTCCAAGACCAAGTTCACACCCCTGCACGACCGCATCCTGGTCCGCCGCATCGAAGAAGGCGAAACCAACTTCGGCGGCATCATCATCCCAGACTCCGCCAAGGAGAAGCCCCAGCAGGGCGAGGTCATCGCCGTCGGCAAGGGCAAGTCCAACGACGAGGGCAAGGTCTTCCCGCTCGACGTCAAGGCCGGCGACCAGATCCTCTTCGGCAAGTACTCCGGCACCGAGATCAAGCTCGACCACGAGGACTTCCTCATCATGCGCGAGGAAGAGGTCCTCGGCATCCTCAAGTAATCCCTCTTTCGCGGCCTCGCGCCGCGCAACGATTCACCGCGGCCTCGTGCCGCACACATCAATCTAGGAGATTCACATGGCAAAGAATATCGTTCACGGAGAAGACTCCCGCCAGGCCATCCTGCGCGGCGTAAACATCCTGGCCAACGCGGTCAAGGTCACCCTCGGCCCCAAGGGCCGCAACGTCGTCATCGAGAAGAAGTTCGGCTCCCCCACCATCACCAAGGACGGCGTCACCGTCGCCAAGGAGATCGAACTCGCCGACCCGCTCGAGAACATGGGCGCGCAGATGGTCCGCGAAGTGGCCAGCAAGACCAGCGACGTCGCCGGCGACGGCACCACCACCGCCACCGTCCTCGCCCAGTCCATCTATCGCGAAGGCGTCAAGACCGTCGCCGCTGGCGCCAACCCCATGGCCCTCAAGCGCGGCATTGACAAGGCCGTCGAGGCCATCGTCGGCACCGCCGACAAGGAAGGCGTCCGCACCGGCGGCGCACTCGCCAAGCTCTCCAAGCCCGTCTCCGGAGACATGATTGCCCAGGTCGGCACCATCTCCGCCAACTCCGACACCGTCATCGGCCAGATCATTGCAGACGCCATGAAGGCCGTCGGCAAGGAAGGCGTCATCACCGTCGAGGAAGCCAAGACCATGGAGACGCAGCTCGACGTCGTCGAGGGCATGCAGTTCGACCGTGGTTACCTCTCGCCCTACTTCGTCACCGACGCTGAGCGCATGGAAGCCGCTCTCACCGATCCCTACATCCTCATCTACGAGAAGAAGATCTCCTCCATGAAGGATCTTCTCCCGCTGTTGGAGTCCATCGCCCGCACCGCCAAGCCGCTCGTCATCATCGCTGAGGACGTGGACGGCGAGGCACTCGCCACGCTGGTCGTCAACAAGCTGCGCGGTACCCTCAACGTCGCCGCCGTCAAGGCCCCCGGCTTCGGAGACCGCCGCAAGGCCATGCTGCAGGACATCGCCATCCTCACCGGTGGCAAGGCCATCACCGAAGACCTCGGCATCAAGCTCGAGTCCGTCAAGATCGAGGACCTCGGCACCGCCAAGCGCGTCACCATCGACAAGGACAACACCACCATCGTGGATGGCGCCGGCAAGGACTCCGAGATTGAGGGCCGCGTCCGCGAGATTCGCGCCCAGATCGAGAAGACCACCTCCGACTACGACCGCGAGAAGCTCCAGGAGCGCCTCGCCAAGCTGGTCGGCGGCGTCGCTGTCATCAAGGTCGGTGCAGCCACCGAGACCGAGATGAAGGAGAAGAAGGCCCGCGTCGAGGATGCCATGCACGCCACCCGCGCTGCCGTGGAAGAAGGCATCGTCCCGGGCGGCGGCGTCGCGCTCGTGCGCTGCGCTCCCGCGGTCGCCGAGCTCATCAAGAAGCTCGACGGCGACGAGAAGGTCGGAGCCACCATCATCCTCCGCGCCATCGAGGAGCCGCTCCGCATGATCGTCAGTAACGCCGGCGAGGAGGGCGCGGTCATCATCGGCCGCATCCACGAGTCGAAGGACAACAACTTCGGCTACAACGCCGCCTCCGACAAGTACGAGGACCTCGTCAAGTCCGGCGTCATCGACCCCACCAAGGTCACACGCACCGCCCTCCAGAACGCCGCTTCCATCGCTGGTCTCATGCTCACCACCGAGGCCATGATCTCCGAGATCCCGGAGAAGAAGGAAGCTCCCGGCGGCGGCCACGGCCACGGCGGCGGCATGGACGGCATGTACTAGTCCTCACTGGACTCATGCTCTCTACCCGCTCAACAACCTCAACCAGCAAAGGCCCCGGAACTTTTCCGGGGCCTTTCTCCACCCTCAACCTTCTCCGCCCTCTCAACCCCGCTGATTCGCGTCCACACTGCAACTTTTGTCATCAATCCGCGTCTATAGCTCCAGACCATTCATGCGCCTGAAACTCCCCATCTGTCTTCTCATGTTCGCTGCTGCCCTCGCCCTCCCCACTCGGCTCCGTGCCCAGCAGCCCGCCGCGCCCACGCCGCAGTCCGGCAGCATCAACGGCACCGTCACAGACTCGGAAGACGATGTCATCCCCGGCGCCACTATCGTGCTCGACGGCCAATCCCCCGCCGACCACCAAACCGCGCAATCCGGCCCCACCGGCTTCTTCGAGATCAACGAGCTCCAGCCCGGCACCTACCACATCACCGTCACCATGAAGGGTTTTGCCGACTGGACCTCCTCGGACCTCGTCCTCAAGCCCGGCCAGGACCTCGACATCCCAGACATCAAGATGACCATCGCCGCCGTGGACACCAGCGTCACCGCACTCTACACCCGCACCGAGATCGCCACCCAGCAGGCCCATCTCGAGGAGGAGCAGCGCGTCTTCGGCATCGTCCCCAACTTCTACGTCGTCTACGAGCACGATGCCGTCGCTCTCACTCCCAAACTCAAGTTCCAGCTCGCCTTCCGCAGCATCTTCGACCCCGTCACCTTTCTCGGCGTCAACTTCTACGCAGGCATCCAGATGGCCAGCGGCACGCCCTCCTACGTCGCCGGCGCCAAGGGCTACGGCCAGCGCGTCGGCGCAGATTACGCTGACGGCTTCTCCGATATCCTCTTCGGCGGCGCCATCCTCCCCACTCTCCTCCATCAGGACCCGCGCTTCTTCTACAAGGGCTCCGGCGGCGTCCCGGTGCGCATCCTCTACGCCCTGGCCGCCCCCTTCCTCTGCAAGGGCGACAACGGCCACTGGCAGCCCAACATCTCCAGCGTCGGCGGCGACCTCATCTCCGGCGCTCTCTCCAACTCCTACTACCCCCAGCAGGACCGCGGCCTCACCATGGTCTTCACCGGCGCAGCCATCAGCTCCGGCGGCCGCATGGTCAACGCCCTCGCCCAGGAGTTCCTCTTCCGCAGACACACCTCCAAATCCAGCGCCAACGCCAACCTCTAATAGCGCCCCCTCTCAGCGTTCCAAACCAAAAGCCCCGGCTCCAGCCGGGGCTTTTACTTGCCAGCACGAATTCGCTTACGGCTTCACATCTCCGCCGATGCTCACCACCACATACCGCGCCTGCCCCGCACCTGCGTTCCGCAGCGTGTGGTTCGTCCCCTCGGCCACATAGATCACATCCCCCGCTTTGGCCATCTCCTCGCCGCCATCGCGCACAAACGCCACCGTCCCCTCCACCACCACAATGCACTCCGAGTGATGAATCACATGCAGCGGATTCATCGCCGCGCCCACCGGCTGGATGCTCTCGTGCACCCGCACGCTCTCGCCCGTCTTCAGCGTCCCCTGCGCCAGCACCCGCCGGTCCGCCCCATTCGCCATCTTCCCGCTCACCGCGTCGTCAAATCGGAACACCTTCGCCGCAGCCAGTGCATTCCCTGTCTCCGCCATCGTCTCTCCTTGTGTTGCCACACTCCCACCCGCAACCGCCGCCGCAGCCATCCCCGCCAACACCTCGCGTCTATTCATGGGGCTCCGGCGGAAGGACAAACACCTGCTCCGGCGCATTCACCTTCACGCCCTTCATCGTGGTCGTCACCTTCAGCGGCATCAGCCCGCTGCCGTGCGCCAGAAAATCCATCTCGTACAGCCGCTCCAGCTCCCCGTTGAACTGCGCCAGAAACGGCTTAAAGCTCACCGGACTCATCGTTCCCTCGTAGTACGCCTGCGCGCCCGTCCCCCGCGCCGCCATCAGCAGGTAGTTCTGCCCGCTCAGCGCCGCTCCACCGCCGCCCACGCCCACATCGTTCGCGTAGATCGAGTACAGCATCACCCCCGCCTTTTGAGCATCATGGATCGCCCGCTCCACATACGGACTCGACTGGTCCAGCGGATTCGCGCCCGTGTAGTTGTCCACTCCGTTCGTGATCAGCATCGCCACCCGCGCCGCCTGCCCGTCCCGCGACGGCCACCGCGCCACCAGGTCCTGTATGCAGAAGTATGGGCTCGCGTTCCCGCCCGGCGTCCCGTGCGGAATCCGCAGCGCCTTCCCCGCCGCCTCGCGGTCCGTCGTGAATCCCTTCGTCTCCACCACCACGCGCCCGTTCTCCATGTATCCCACCAGCACCCGCACCGACGGCGGTAAGCCCTTCAAAAACTCCCGCACATCGCCGTACTGGTTCGCCTCGCTCGGATGCAGCGAATCGTCAATCACCACCGCCAGTTCGATGTCCGCCCCCTCGGCCACCACCGGCCTCCACGCCGTCACCTCCGCCGCCTTCCCGTTCACCTTCACCACCAGGTCGCTCGCCGTCAGCATCGGCGTCAGCTCATCCTTCCCCGCCTGCTCCACCACCAGCGCCCGCCCCGGCAGCCCCAGCACCGGTAGCGGCGTCGCTCCTTTATGTTTCGAATTCGCATCCGCCGCCGCTCCCGCCGGAGCAGTCTGCACCGCCGCCGGTGTACCCGTCGCGCCCGATGTCGTCCCCGTCTGCGCCCACGCCGCAGCCGTCACAAACCCCGTCAAAACCGCCGTCAGCACCATGCGTTTCACCGTCGCACCTCCATCAAATCACCGTCATTCACCGCGCCAATCCACCACGCAACCACCACACTACGCTTCTGGACGCACTTCTTGCACTTCTCCCCGCAAATTGCGCTAATCTATGGACGTTGCGCACGCTCCACCGTCACTTTCACCGCGGCGCCCGCGCGCGCCACCAGGAGGCCCTCCATGAACGCATCCTCAAACTCCGTAATCCGTTGTGCCCTCATCGGTTACGGCTTCGGTGGACGCATCTTCCACGCCCCCTTCCTCCGCGCCACCCCCGGCCTCGAGCTCGCCGCAATCGTTCAAAGGAAAGGAGATACGGCCGCCGCCGAGAACCCCGGCGTCACCATCCACCACTCCATCGAGTCCCTCCTCGCCGACC
>Ga0316220_1001852_pt1 | contig 21413 bp, 13 predicted proteins | sample TBH18005metaG_FD_203632 | JGI IMG/M metagenome (GOLD analysis project Ga0316220, IMG submission 203632) | Freshwater microbial communities from Trout Bog Lake, Wisconsin, USA - TBH18005 | ecosystem: Environmental > Aquatic > Freshwater > Lake > Hypolimnion/Profundal zone | place: USA: Wisconsin...
CATCTAAGTGCCTTTATTTAAGGCTCTAAGATACGAAAAAAGCAGTAAAATACAAAGTTTTGAACCTGTACTTTACTGCTTTAAGTGTAATAATTATGTCAGAAGGACTTTTTCAGTGCCCTCGATTTCACGGGGTTATTTTTTATTGATTAACCAGATTAACCGTATGGCACGCCACCAAAGCTGCCGTTTCTGTCCGCAACCGCGCTTCACCCAGCGATACGGGGATAAAACCCTCCATAATGGCTGACTCAACCTCCTCCGTTGAAAAATCCCCCTCGGGTCCGATCAGGATCAGCACATCATCTCCTTTGATTACGGCATCCCGTAACAAAACCTTTTCCCCTTCATAACAATGGGCAATAAACCGCTGTCCGGAGAAAGGCGCTTTTACCACTGCCTTAAAGTTTTGGATCTGCTGCAATTGCGGCAGATAGGCCTTAATCGACTGCTTGACCGCCGATACCATAACCTTCTCCAAACGGTCAGGTTTAATCTCCTTTCGCTCCGAATAGCGGCTGATCATCGGTATTACAGCATCGATTCCGATTTCTGTCGCCTTCTCCAGAAACCATTCGTAACGGTCAATGTTCTTTGTCGGAGCTACAGCCATCGTAAGCCGGAAAGGCTGTTTTCCGTAACCAGATATGGTGGAGACGATCTTCAGTTCACACGCCTTGGGGTGCGCGGAGGTGATCACTGCCTCACAAAACAACCCTTTGCCGTTAACCAGATTTAGGGTATCCCCCTCAACAAGCCGGAGAACCCTCACACAATGCTTCGATTCCTCTTCGCTCAGACGGTAAGTATCACCGGTTAAATCGGGGGTATAAAAAAGATGCATCTGAAATTTCAGGTAAAATGAATACTGGCCGCAAAGTTAAAGGGTTTTACCCGATTTCCGGAGCTGTTTTCCATTTAAATCGGATTGATATATCTCTCCCATAACACGCTGATGCACCACGAGCCCCGTTCTCTGAAATTTATGGTCCTGCTCACCGCAAACCGCTTAGGCGGGATACACCGAAATTAATTGACTGAGGTGATTTAGAATCATTATAAATTGTTTATGTTTGCGCCAGGAAGGTTATGCAGACTAAATAAAAATAATGATGAGCTACCCTAATTCGGGGATCACGGGCCGGAAATGGGAATCACCCGCAGTCATAACTACTCCGTAGGCTCTTTAACCAACAAATTATGGACAAATGAATTCAACCTCTAAAACCAGAATTGAATCCATTGACTTGCTCAAAGGTTTAGTCATGGTAATTATGGCGCTCGACCATACACGCGATTATTTCCACTCCTCAGCATTCCTTTTTGATCCGACCGATCCCACCCAAACCTCGCTGGTTCTCTTTTTTACGCGGTGGATCACCCATTTCTGCGCTCCGGCATTCAGTTTCCTCGCAGGAGTTTCTGCGTTTATGGCCGGACGACGCAGAACAACCGGTCAATTGTCCGGGTTCTTGTTTAAACGGGGAGTCTGGCTGGTACTCATTGACCTGACCATCGTCAATTTTGCGTGGTATTTTGATATTCACTTCCGGACACTCGACTTTTTTGTGATCGGGGCATTGGGGGCAAGTATGATCGTGCTCGCCGGTTTAATTTATCTTCCGCGAAAATATATCCTCCTTTTCTCCCTCGCACTTATTTTCGGGCATGACCTGCTCGATCAAATTCATTATCCCGGGAATATCCTGTGGTCGCTATTGCATGATTTTTCCATATTTAAACTATCCGACACCCTTCAGCTCTATATCGGTTATCCACTTATCCCGTGGATTGCAGTAATGTCGCTGGGCTATTATTTTGGTTCATTGTATGATCCCTCTGTTGACCACCTCACGCGTAAGAGCTTATTTAACCGCATCGGGATTGCGGCGCTGGTGGCTTTTATTCTGGTCAGGTGGATCAATGTTTATGGTGACCCCCTTGGCTGGAAACACTATGAAACGTTTTCCAAAACACTGATTTCATTTTTGAATCCGAATAAATATCCGCCCTCGCTCGTCTATTTGCTCATGACCCTGGGGATTGTATTCCTCTTCCTGGCAAATTCCGAAAAACTCAGGGGGCGGGTTGTCCGCTTTTTTTCCGTATTTGGCAGGGTCCCTTTTTTCTATTATATCCTGCACCTCTATGTGATTCATCTGACTGCCCTTGTTTTTGCCCAGCTCTCGGGGTTTGGGTGGCAAAAGCTTATCCTGTCGGGGTGGATAACCCAACAGCCCGGATTGAAAGGGTATGGATTTGACCTTTGGGTGGTTTATGTGGTCTGGATCGCCCTGATTGCCTCACTCTATCCGTTGTGTAAAAGATTCGACAACTACAAAACGAGCCACAGGGAGAAATGGTGGCTGAGTTACCTCTGAAAACCGCGACGCTTATAAGCCATTGGACGGTTCCCGGAGCAGCAGGGTTACAGCAGAACCCCTAAACTCCGGCAACTGGTCACGTTGCCCCCCCGCAAGGGATCGTCCCCGGTGCTTTTTGTAAAAACACCCTGTTTCAAAAATTCGTAACTTAGGTCGTATGAATTTTTAAATTGAGGTTATGAAAAAATTACTCTGTTTTATTTTTTTATCCGGGGCATCCATCTCCGGGAGCCATGGGGCAGCGGGGGCGTTGGTCAACCTGGGAATGGTATCGCAGCTGGTTGAGATCAAATACCATTCCGAAGCCTTTTTATCGGGGGTTTTGGGTGATGCGGCCACCCCAAAGTCGCAAAAAGATACGGCCATCGCCCGTTACAATGAGATCAGGGTGCAACTTGACCGGATCATCTACCAGCTTTGTGCCGATATGCGGATGGGCAATTCGGTCCGGAGCTACAACCGGTTAAACCGGTATTACAGACTACACGAAATGGGGGAAGGCGAAGAGACCGGGCCGTATATTTTGGCTTTTAAGGATTTATACCTCACCTACCGGAGATCGGTCTATCGGGAGCAGCAGGGGGATACCAAGGGGATGATAACCGCTGCGGCGCTCGTGCCGATTATTGACACGGGCTGGACCATTATCAAAAATATCCGCGATATGAGCGGCAAAAAGGTCGACGGGGTAATCGAACTGCTGAATAATCTCCGCCTAAATTCACCCCAGGAGGTGGCAAAAGGGAAGTAAAGGAATTCTAAATAAAAATGATCAGATTAAGTATTTTGAATTCAAAATTTCGTAATTTAGGTACATTCAATATTTGAGATTTTTAAAACAAAATTATCGTTTTTAAAATTTCATTAAGTTATTAAATTTATTGTTTTCTGATTCGGTTTATTCATCATTAATGTAATGAAACATATATTCCCTCCAGAAATTATCCACAACAGTGCAGAAACCTATTTTACTCAGCAGCAAACTACAAGCAAAACAGTATACATTATTCTTATCCTGACCCTAATATTTTTTTTTCTCTTACTCCCGCTTATCAATGTCGACATTACTACCCAAAGTAATGGAATAATTCGATCAAATCTGGATGATAATGTTATCCAATCAGCTGTTTACGGTGAAGTTATCCTCGCGAATATTTCAGAAAACGCCAAAGTGGTTCAGGGAGACACCCTTCTGGTGATAAGTACCCATAAGACCGATGAACAGATCAATCATTACAAACGGGAACTTGAAGAAGACTCAATTCAAATGAATGACCTTTCCTTGTTACTCAGAGATCAGAATTCCGGATTGGCCTCTGCCATATTCCGGCAGGAATTTGCCGGATTGAATGGAAAGCTTGAAGAAGAGAATATTAAAAAATCCCAGGCTGAAAAAGAATATCTCCTTGCTGCAAGATTATTCGAAAAGAATGTAATCCCTCGAATGGAGTTCGAAGAGAAAAAACATAATTGCGAGTTTGAAAAGAGTCATTATACCAACATAATCGAGCAGCAAAAGTTAAACTGGCAAACCAGGCTGACCGAAATTCAGCAGAAGTTATCCGGATTAAATTCCAATATTGAACAATTACAACGGGAAAAGAGGCAATATGTCATCACTGCTCCAATATCCGGGACCTTAACCAATTGTCCGGGGATAGAAGAGGGCAACTTTATTGTACCTAATCAGCAATTGGGCCGGATTTCACCCGATGAAAACCTTTTGGTTGAATGTTATGTCACTCCGGCGAATATTGGATTAATCCATCCTGAAATGGAGGTTAGATTTCAGTTTCACTCTTTCAATTACAATCAGTGGGGGATGGGTTCAGGAAAAGTTATACGGATATCCAATAATGTAATCAATATTAATGAACAGCCTTTTTTTAGAGTCAGGTGTAGTCTGGACAGGAATTATTTAATCCTTAAAAACGGATGTAAAGGTTCGCTTAAAAAAGGGATGACTCTAACCGGGCGGTTTATGATTATCCGGAGAAGCCTTTTTCAGCTGATTTATGATAAAACAGACGATTGGCTTAACCCCAAAATTTATGATCATGGATAAAAAGGTTAAACAACGCGATATCTCAGACTGTGGCGCTGCTTGTCTGGCTTCGGTGGCCGCATACTACAAGCTTGGACTTCCTGTTTCACGCATTAGGCAAATTGCAGGAACGGATCAGAAAGGGACAAATGCCTGGGGATTGGTAAAAGCAGCTGAACAGATGGGATTCTCGGCCAAAGGCGTCAAGGGGAATGTCGAAGCTTTGCCCGAAGTCCCTGTACCAGCTATTGCTCATGTTATCGTGAATAAAATTCTTCACCATTATGTTGTCATTTACCGGATTAAAGGGGTTAATGCCGAATATATGGATCCCCGTGACGGCAAAATGCACGTGGTAACGATTGATTCATTCTCCCAAATTTGGAGTGGTGTACTTATACTCATGGCGCCAGGAAAGGATTTCATTCCTAAAAATGAGAAGATTTCGAATATCCGGAGATTCATTTACCTGCTGCAGCCCCATCGCAGCATTTTAATTCAATCGCTTACCGGAGCAGTTCTGTATACGGTACTGGGCCTCTCGACATCGATTTACATCCAGAAAATTACGGACTATGTCTTGGTTGATCACAATCTGAAGTTGCTAAACCTCTTAAGTGTAGGAATGGTGATCATCTTGTTGGTGCAAATTTTTATCGGAGCTGCAAAAAGTATTTTTGTCCTGAGAACAGGTCAGCAAATTGATCTGCGACTTATTCTTGGATATTATAAACACCTTTTGACACTTCCCCAACGCTTTTTCGATACCATGCGGGTTGGGGAAATTATTTCAAGAATTAATGATGCAGTCAAGATCAGAGCATTCATTAACGAAACGGCAATTTCGCTCCTCGTTAGTCTTTTCATTGTCGTGTTCTCCTTCGCACTTATGTTTTTATATAGCTGGAAATTGGCCTTGACCATTTTCACGGTAATTCCCCTTTACGCAATTGTTTACTTTATCACAAATCGGCTAAACCGGAACCGTGAACGGAAATTAATGGAAAATGCCGCTGAGCTTGAGAGTCAATTGGTCGAATCATTGAATTCTGTCAGAACAATCAAAGAGTTTGGACTTGAAGATTATTCAAACCTAAAAACTGAATTAAGGTTTGTTGAGTTACTTCGGACAATTTACAAGTCGGGGCTTAATGCGATCTTTACCGGGAGCAGCACTGAATTTTTAAGCCGTATTTACACCATAATATTGCTTTGGGCTGGATGTTACCTCGTGGTAGATAACACAATTACACCCGGTGAATTGCTCTCCTTTTATGCTATTTTAGGCTATTTCACCTCACCAGCGGCTAGTTTGATTGGGATGAACAAGGCAATACAAAACGCCTTGATCGCAGCAGACCGACTTTTTGAGATTATGGATCTTGAGGTGGAGGCCGAAGAAAACAAGATGGATTTATCGGCGGAGAATGCCGGGGAAATCATCTTTAATAATGCCTCATTCAGCTATGGCACTCGAGCGGAAGTATTTACTGATTTTAATTTTACAGTTAATCAGGGACAGATTACTGCAATTATCGGGGAAAGCGGATCGGGTAAAACCACACTTGTCGCATTAATCCAGAAACTTTATCCTTTGAATGAGGGCTCTATTTCAATCGGAGGATTTAACATTGCTCATATCACTTCGAGCAGCCTGAGAACCATTGTGGGGGTAGTCCCTCAAAAACTTGATCTGTTTGCAGGAAGTATAGTTGCCAATATTGCAGTGGGTGATTTCCATCCGGATATCGAGAGAATACTGGAAATATGCAAGTCGTTGGGAATGCTGGGCTTTATAGAAAATTTACATGGAGGGCTGAATGCCTGGATCGGGGAAAATGGTGCCACACTTTCAGGAGGACAAAGGCAGCGTATTGCAATTGCACGGGCATTGTACCGTAATCCTGAAATTTTGGTGTTCGATGAAGCCACCTCCTCTCTCGATTCGGAGTCGGAGTTTTATGTTCAGGAAACTATCAGCCGGCTGAAAAGAGAAGGCAAGACAATCATCATCATCGCCCACAGAATGAGCACCATTATTAATGCCGATAAAATTGCAGTGCTTGAAAATGGTCAGCTGATTGAAGAGGGAAAGCACCCCCAACTTTGGGGAGCAAAGGGAAAATATTACCAGATGTGGCAAAGACAACTTCCCCATTTAGTGGAAATGGATTCAATAACCCCGATATAAAAAATAAGCCATGAAAATGATCAGCCAATTGCAACGGATTCAGAAAATCAACCGGATGATTAAATCGGCCAGGACCGGGTCTCCAAGGGAGTTTGCCGGTGAACTTGGAATCAGTGAGAGTCATTTCTACCGGTATATCGATGAACTGCAGGAGATGGGAGTTCCAATCCAATACAGTCGTTCCCGAAAGACCTATTATTATGAAAAAAATACCGAGCTCTTGCTTACCTATTCCATAAAGATTATTTCTGAACAAGGGGCAAAAGAAATTGTCGGAGGCATTAAAAAAATCCCTTCACTGCTTTTATATGAGAGTGTAAGGCCCTTACTGTATTAAAGTAACCTTACCCATGCCAAACCTGCAGCACGTCAAAAAAAGCTGGAGTTTTGATTTTTAAAAATTTAATAATTTTGAATTATGAAAGAGTTACAAAAAAGAATTAATGCAAGTTAATGGTGGAACGGTCGAATATCTTCCCTTTACTTGGACTGATACAGACAACCTTTAATTTACTCATTTCTGGTAACTGCCAATGGTGTTAAGGGTGTAATAAATGGTGGTATTTGGATTTGGAATCACACATTTGGTTGATTTTGATTAGAGAATGCCTCAAGCGTTAAAAAGGATTAAAATAAATTTTCTATGAATTAATTATGTTGTAAATTAAATTGTATTCGTTTTATACTATAAGTTTAATTTTAAGTTAATCAAATATTTGAGACATCTCTTTTTCTCTCAATGCAATACAAATTATTAATATATTATGCAAATCAAGTATTACCCAGGTACAGTTTTTCAAACTATCTTATATTTGATATTTGGATTTATAATTGCAACCCCTTTTGCTGCGCCTTTCATTTTTTATGAGAAACAATTATCGCTTGTTCTTCCCAAAGATCTGTCAATGATTTTGATCTACCTGATTGTGATGAGCATGTTGATTTTTCTTGCTTATTTTGTAAATTCAATAAGGAATCTAAACTTTATTTTTAATTTCAAACTGGTCATTATTAGCTTACTACCCTTTTTTTTAATTGGGTTGTTTACTTTTCAATTAGGCTTAAATTTACCATTCCAAAAGGTATTATATTTTTTAATTGACGTAAATAGGGCAGATTCATTATATTCATGGACATATATTTTGAGTGCCTTAATATTTGCCCCATTTTTTGAGGAGATTTTATTCCGGGGAATAATTTTCAAAGGGCTTCTTTCAACCTATTCGTCTAAAAAGGCAATCATTATTTCTGCTATTATCTTCGGGATATTTCACGGACAACCAGCCATGATTCCGGGTGCAATATTTTTGGGATTGTGTTTTGGGTACGTCTATTTTAAAACAAATAGTTTAGGTTTGACAATCCTACTACATTCAGCAACTAATCTATTTGGCCTTTTTGCCTCTTTTATGAATCGTTATCTGGGAAACCCAAATTTGAAGAATATTTCAGATATTTATGGAATTTTTTCTTTCTATTTGATTGGCGTATTGCTGATTTGCTTTGTACTTACTGCCATTTATGTAATTAAGATGGAAAAGAACGGACTTTTTTTATCTGCTATGAACAATAGATTTATCAGACGAAATATGTCATTTGGCCGGATCAAAAGGTGAGGCTTATGATTTCGGAAAATTTTCAGACAAAATAAGAAAATTATCATAAGCCTTTTTAAACAACCCTATTTTTTGTCTGAAATCCATTAATAAACCGATCTGGCTCTAAGAAAAAGGGGCCATCCCGGATTAGAAAATTAACTGTATTTTAAAAGTTCAGGGGGTCTTTCTCCCGATTATTCCGGGTTTAACTCGCTGGTGCGGATTTGCAATCCGCGCCCCGCAGATCAGGCGATTTTCAATCCCGGTATAACCAACTTTTAAAATCCAGATTCTGGGAATAGTCAGTAAAACATTACCTGGCTATTTATCCCGAATTTGTTTAATTCACCGGATTACAAATCCGGTATCAGTAAGGTGCGGATTGAAAATCCGCACCAGCGGCAGGGCAAAAAAAATTGTCGAAGGCATTAAAAAAATCCCTTCACTGCTTTTTTATGAGAGTGTACGGCCGTTACTTTGATACAGTAACGTTATCCGTGCCAAAACCTGCAGCACGTCAAAAAAAGCGGGAGTTTTGCTTTTTAAAAATTTAATAATTTTGAATTATGAAAGAGTTAAATGAATTGGAATTAAGAGAGGTGGAGGGGGGATGTCCGTGGTTGGGCTTTGGTCTTATGAATACGTGGCTTCTATGCAATGCTGCTGAATTTTGTCAAGGTGTTTCTGACGGTTGGAATGCAAATACACCTCAATAAAATTGAACTATGAAGAATTTTATTGAATTATCGAAAGAGGAAGCGATCCTAATTGAAGGAGGAAATGCTTATGAAGCTGGGATAGCTGTTGGTCACTATTTGAGAGATTGCTACGATTTTTATAGAGGAATTTTTGTTGGTCTAACTAAATAATAAAAAAAAGAAAAATGACAGATTTAGATAATTTTACTCTGAAAGAAGTAAATGGAGGAAGCCAAGAATCCTATAATATTGGCGTTCAAGTTGGTGATGCAATGCGGAAAGCATTAGTTATTCTTGGTCTAGTGGCCTTATTTTTATAAATCCAAAAATGGGGCTGCTATCAAAAATTAAACAGCCCCATTTTTTATTTAGAAAAATATATTCCCAAATTTTTCCTACGAGAATTAAATCATATATGGTCTTTGAGAATACAATGTGACATTCATTTTTTATTTGTTAATTAAAAATGGTAATGATGATATCAAGAGTTTAACTTCGTGTTCGTAAATATGTATTTGCAAATCAGATTCTTTTATGCTTTTTTTTCTCAAAATATTGTACTGAAGATAATTAGTAATTAGATATTTTTAATGTTTAATCATGCTAAGTGATTTAATTTATTTTCTTAAACATCCTAAAATAAATGATGTACCTATATCGTTGAATTTAAAAAAGTCGGCATTGTTGATTATTCAATCAATTTTACTTTATATTGGAGTACTTGCTTTGTCTACACTTTTGTTTCTCCCTCTCTTGAAATTGCTGAATTTATTTCCTAAATTCGGATTGAGTCATTCAAATATTCCATTGTCATTTAAAGTATTAGTATTAATTCCATTGTTTGAGGAAATAATATTCCGACTACCCTTAAGGTTTTCAAAACAAAATTTTTTTCTGTTTTTAGCTGGATTCAATTTTTTGATTTTTTATCATACTTATGATACAAGAATCTTAAGCATAGTCTCATGCATTATTGCTATTATACCTTATTTAAAACTGATCTCTGAGCCCTTTGATATAAGAATGAAGTTGATCTGGGAAAAGCACTTCTTCCTTCTATTTTATGGCTTTGCTTTTGGTTTTGGGCTTATTCACATGTCAAATTTTGTAAACTTAAACTTTGAGCACTATCTGCTTTTTCCATTTATTGTATCGAATCAGATTGCCATGGGTCTTATTTTTGGTTATGTAAGGGTTATTAATAAAAACGGATTCATCTTATGTGTTTTGCTACATATTATAATTAACTTTCCATTTATATTGATCGCACATCTCTGACTAATTGTTAAATCTAAATCAAAGAAAAAGAAATAATAACATACCATGCAAAAGAAATTCTTTCCGAATACAAAAATTCAGACAGTCCTAATGATCCTAATCGGATTTATCATTGGATCACCAATGGCAATTTCTTTTCTGATATATGAGGAAGATGTTAACAAAGCTATTTGGGGTTTTCCTATGACAATGGCTTTATTGGTTTCATATATTGCAGTAATTCTGATTGCCTGGTTAATCAACAGAAAAAGGAAGTTCAATGCCGATCTTCATTTTGAATTGGAAAAACTAAACTTATTGACAATAATTTTAGTTGTGCTGTTTTCCTTTCAGTTAGGTTTAAACTTGCCTTTTCAAAGGGTATGCGATACCTTATTTAAGTCGGAAACACATATCTTCTCCACTGAATTACTATTTATTTTGGTTATGGTTCTGATAATGCCAGTTTTGGAGGAAATTTTATTCAGGGGCTTTATTTTAAAAGGGTTGCTTTCCAACTATTCACCTAAAAAAGCGATTATATTTTCTGGTACGATTTTTGGAATAATTAACCTGCAACCATCCATGATTCCCGGAGCCATTTGTTTTGGATTGTTGTTCGGATACATCTACTACAAAACAAATAGCATCGGAATAACCATACTTCTGCATGCTGCCACCAATCTGTTTGGCATTCTTGCTTCTTATCTGAATCATTATTTTGGAAAGCCAAATCTCCATACAATAACCGATCTATACGGTGATTATTCTATCTTGATGGTTGTGACATTGATTGTTACATTTATTGCTTCATTTTGGTATTTGTTCCATAAGGAGAGTAAGTTCAATTTGGATTGAACCCCTCGCTGGTGCGGATTTGCAATCCGCGCCCCGCAGATCAGGCGATTTTCAATCCCTTCATAACAGACTTTTAAAACCCGCAATATGGGAATACGAAATAAAATCTCCCCAGATTATGTTTATTTTATTACTCTCACAATTGTTGACTGGCTTGATATTTTCACTCGTCCGGCTTACAAGCACATTATTGTCGATTCTTTAAACTACTGTATTGCCAACAAAGGATTAAATGTCTATTGCTGGTGTCTGATGAGCAATCACATGCATATGATTGCGAGTGCGACTGAAGGGAATAACTTATCTGATGTCCTTCGCGATTTCAAGAAGTTTACAAGTAAAGATTTGATCAGAACATTAAAAGAGATACCAGAAAGCAGACGTGATTGGTTGTTGAATTTATTTTGGTATGCCGGGAAAAACGATAAAAAGATTAAATATTATAAGGTTTGGCAGGAAGGCAATGATGCTAAAGAAATTCATTCAACCGATTTTTTAAACCAGAAAATGGAATATATTCACAATAATCCTGTAAGGGCTGAAATAGTAGTTTCTCCCGAAGATTATTTATACAGCTCTGCAAAAGATTATTCAGGAGAGAAAGGATTAGTAAATATCGAATTTGTTTAACCTCGCTGGTGCGGATTTGCAATCCGCGCCCCGCAGAACCGGTGATTTTCAATCCCGACATATCAAACTTTGAACACCCGAAATACTAGGAATACGAATTAAAATATCCCCGGACTTTGTTTATCGACATTGTTTGATTCATTGGATAACAGACTCTCGCTGGTGCGGATTTGCAATCCGCACCAGCGGCTGAATAGGCAATAAAACATTACCTGGGTATTTATCCCGAAATTGTTTAAATCACCGGATTACAAATCCGGTATCAGTAAGGCGCGGATTGCAAATCCGCACCAGCAGCGGTTTTCAATCCCGACATATCAAACTTTGAACACCCGAAATATAGGAATACGAATTAAAATATCCCCGGACTTTGTTTATCGACATTGTTTGATTCATTGGATAACAGACTCTCGCTGGTGCGGATTGCAAATCCGCACCAGCAGCGGAATAGTCAATAAAACATTACCCGGCTATTTATCCCGACATTGTTTAATTCACCGGATTACAAATCCGGTATCAGTAAGGCGCGGATTTGCAAATCCGCGCCAGCAGCGGTATAGGCAATAAAACATTACCCGGCTATTTATCCCGAAATTGTTTAATTCACCGGATTACAAATCCGGTATCAGTAAGGCGCGGATTGCAAATCCGCACCAGCGGCGGGAAGAGACCGGGCCGTATATTTTGGCTTTTAAGGATTTATACCTCACCTACCGGAGATCGGTCTATCGGGAGCAGCAGGGGGATACCAAGGGGATGATAACCGCTGCGGCGCTCGTGCCGATTATTGACACGGGCTGGACCATTATCAAAAATATCCGCGATATGAGCGGCAAAAAGGTCGACGGGGTAATCGAACTGCTGAATAATCTCCGCCTAAATTCACCCCAGGAGGTGGCAAAAGGGAAGTAAAGGAATTCTAAATAAAAATGATCAGATTAAGTATTTTGAATTCAAAATTTCGTAATTTAGGTACATTCAATATTTGAGATTTTTAAAACAAAATTATCGTTTTTAAAATTTCATTAAGTTATTAAATTTATTGTTTTCTGATTCGGTTTATTCATCATTAATGTAATGAAACATATATTCCCTCCAGAAATTATCCACAACAGTGCAGAAACCTATTTTACTCAGCAGCAAACTACAAGCAAAACAGTATACATTATTCTTATCCTGACCCTAATATTTTTTTTTCTCTTACTCCCGCTTATCAATGTCGACATTACTACCCAAAGTAATGGAATAATTCGATCAAATCTGGATGATAATGTTATCCAATCAGCTGTTTACGGTGAAGTTATCCTCGCGAATATTTCAGAAAACGCCAAAGTGGTTCAGGGAGACACCCTTCTGGTGATAAGTACCCATAAGACCGATGAACAGATCAATCATTACAAACGGGAACTTGAAGAAGACTCAATTCAAATGAATGACCTTTCCTTGTTACTCAGAGATCAGAATTCCGGATTGGCCTCTGCCATATTCCGGCAGGAATTTGCCGGATTGAATGGAAAGCTTGAAGAAGAGAATATTAAAAAATCCCAGGCTGAAAAAGAATATCTCCTTGCTGCAAGATTATTCGAAAAGAATGTAATCCCTCGAATGGAGTTCGAAGAGAAAAAACATAATTGCGAGTTTGAAAAGAGTCATTATACCAACATAATCGAGCAGCAAAAGTTAAACTGGCAAACCAGGCTGACCGAAATTCAGCAGAAGTTATCCGGATTAAATTCCAATATTGAACAATTACAACGGGAAAAGAGGCAATATGTCATCACTGCTCCAATATCCGGGACCTTAACCAATTGTCCGGGGATAGAAGAGGGCAACTTTATTGTACCTAATCAGCAATTGGGCCGGATTTCACCCGATGAAAACCTTTTGGTTGAATGTTATGTCACTCCGGCGAATATTGGATTAATCCATCCTGAAATGGAGGTTAGATTTCAGTTTCACTCTTTCAATTACAATCAGTGGGGGATGGGTTCAGGAAAAGTTATACGGATATCCAATAATGTAATCAATATTAATGAACAGCCTTTTTTTAGAGTCAGGTGTAGTCTGGACAGGAATTATTTAATCCTTAAAAACGGATGTAAAGGTTCGCTTAAAAAAGGGATGACTCTAACCGGGCGGTTTATGATTATCCGGAGAAGCCTTTTTCAGCTGATTTATGATAAAACAGACGATTGGCTTAACCCCAAAATTTATGATCATGGATAAAAAGGTTAAACAACGCGATATCTCAGACTGTGGCGCTGCTTGTCTGGCTTCGGTGGCCGCATACTACAAGCTTGGACTTCCTGTTTCACGCATTAGGCAAATTGCAGGAACGGATCAGAAAGGGACAAATGCCTGGGGATTGGTAAAAGCAGCTGAACAGATGGGATTCTCGGCCAAAGGCGTCAAGGGGAATGTCGAAGCTTTGCCCGAAGTCCCTGTACCAGCTATTGCTCATGTTATCGTGAATAAAATTCTTCACCATTATGTTGTCATTTACCGGATTAAAGGGGTTAATGCCGAATATATGGATCCCCGTGACGGCAAAATGCACGTGGTAACGATTGATTCATTCTCCCAAATTTGGAGTGGTGTACTTATACTCATGGCGCCAGGAAAGGATTTCATTCCTAAAAATGAGAAGATTTCGAATATCCGGAGATTCATTTACCTGCTGCAGCCCCATCGCAGCATTTTAATTCAATCGCTTACCGGAGCAGTTCTGTATACGGTACTGGGCCTCTCGACATCGATTTACATCCAGAAAATTACGGACTATGTCTTGGTTGATCACAATCTGAAGTTGCTAAACCTCTTAAGTGTAGGAATGGTGATCATCTTGTTGGTGCAAATTTTTATCGGAGCTGCAAAAAGTATTTTTGTCCTGAGAACAGGTCAGCAAATTGATCTGCGACTTATTCTTGGATATTATAAACACCTTTTGACACTTCCCCAACGCTTTTTCGATACCATGCGGGTTGGGGAAATTATTTCAAGAATTAATGATGCAGTCAAGATCAGAGCATTCATTAACGAAACGGCAATTTCGCTCCTCGTTAGTCTTTTCATTGTCGTGTTCTCCTTCGCACTTATGTTTTTATATAGCTGGAAATTGGCCTTGACCATTTTCACGGTAATTCCCCTTTACGCAATTGTTTACTTTATCACAAATCGGCTAAACCGGAACCGTGAACGGAAATTAATGGAAAATGCCGCTGAGCTTGAGAGTCAATTGGTCGAATCATTGAATTCTGTCAGAACAATCAAAGAGTTTGGACTTGAAGATTATTCAAACCTAAAAACTGAATTAAGGTTTGTTGAGTTACTTCGGACAATTTACAAGTCGGGGCTTAATGCGATCTTTACCGGGAGCAGCACTGAATTTTTAAGCCGTATTTACACCATAATATTGCTTTGGGCTGGATGTTACCTCGTGGTAGATAACACAATTACACCCGGTGAATTGCTCTCCTTTTATGCTATTTTAGGCTATTTCACCTCACCAGCGGCTAGTTTGATTGGGATGAACAAGGCAATACAAAACGCCTTGATCGCAGCAGACCGACTTTTTGAGATTATGGATCTTGAGGTGGAGGCCGAAGAAAACAAGATGGATTTATCGGCGGAGAATGCCGGGGAAATCATCTTTAATAATGCCTCATTCAGCTATGGCACTCGAGCGGAAGTATTTACTGATTTTAATTTTACAGTTAATCAGGGACAGATTACTGCAATTATCGGGGAAAGCGGATCGGGTAAAACCACACTTGTCGCATTAATCCAGAAACTTTATCCTTTGAATGAGGGCTCTATTTCAATCGGAGGATTTAACATTGCTCATATCACTTCGAGCAGCCTGAGAACCATTGTGGGGGTAGTCCCTCAAAAACTTGATCTGTTTGCAGGAAGTATAGTTGCCAATATTGCAGTGGGTGATTTCCATCCGGATATCGAGAGAATACTGGAAATATGCAAGTCGTTGGGAATGCTGGGCTTTATAGAAAATTTACATGGAGGGCTGAATGCCTGGATCGGGGAAAATGGTGCCACACTTTCAGGAGGACAAAGGCAGCGTATTGCAATTGCACGGGCATTGTACCGTAATCCTGAAATTTTGGTGTTCGATGAAGCCACCTCCTCTCTCGATTCGGAGTCGGAGTTTTATGTTCAGGAAACTATCAGCCGGCTGAAAAGAGAAGGCAAGACAATCATCATCATCGCCCACAGAATGAGCACCATTATTAATGCCGATAAAATTGCAGTGCTTGAAAATGGTCAGCTGATTGAAGAGGGAAAGCACCCCCAACTTTGGGGAGCAAAGGGAAAATATTACCAGATGTGGCAAAGACAACTTCCCCATTTAGTGGAAATGGATTCAATAACCCCGATATAAAAAATAAGCCATGAAAATGATCAGCCAATTGCAACGGATTCAGAAAATCAACCGGATGATTAAATCGGCCAGGACCGGGTCTCCAAGGGAGTTTGCCGGTGAACTTGGAATCAGTGAGAGTCATTTCTACCGGTATATCGATGAACTGCAGGAGATGGGAGTTCCAATCCAATACAGTCGTTCCCGAAAGACCTATTATTATGAAAAAAATACCGAGCTCTTGCTTACCTATTCCATAAAGATTATTTCTGAACAAGGGGCAAAAGAAATTGTCGGAGGCATTAAAAAAATCCCTTCACTGCTTTTATATGAGAGTGTAAGGCCCTTACTGTATTAAAGTAACCTTACCCATGCCAAACCTGCAGCACGTCAAAAAAAGCTGGAGTTTTGATTTTTAAAAATTTAATAATTTTGAATTATGAAAGAGTTACAAAAAAGAATTAATGCAAGTTAATGGTGGAACGGTCGAATATCTTCCCTTTACTTGGACTGATACAGACAACCTTTAATTTACTCATTTCTGGTAACTGCCAATGGTGTTAAGGGTGTAATAAATGGTGGTATTTGGATTTGGAATCACACATTTGGTTGATTTTGATTAGAGAATGCCTCAAGCGTTAAAAAGGATTAAAATAAATTTTCTATGAATTAATTATGTTGTAAATTAAATTGTATTCGTTTTATACTATAAGTTTAATTTTAAGTTAATCAAATATTTGAGACATCTCTTTTTCTCTCAATGCAATACAAATTATTAATATATTATGCAAATCAAGTATTACCCAGGTACAGTTTTTCAAACTATCTTATATTTGATATTTGGATTTATAATTGCAACCCCTTTTGCTGCGCCTTTCATTTTTTATGAGAAACAATTATCGCTTGTTCTTCCCAAAGATCTGTCAATGATTTTGATCTACCTGATTGTGATGAGCATGTTGATTTTTCTTGCTTATTTTGTAAATTCAATAAGGAATCTAAACTTTATTTTTAATTTCAAACTGGTCATTATTAGCTTACTACCCTTTTTTTTAATTGGGTTGTTTACTTTTCAATTAGGCTTAAATTTACCATTCCAAAAGGTATTATATTTTTTAATTGACGTAAATAGGGCAGATTCATTATATTCATGGACATATATTTTGAGTGCCTTAATATTTGCCCCATTTTTTGAGGAGATTTTATTCCGGGGAATAATTTTCAAAGGGCTTCTTTCAACCTATTCGTCTAAAAAGGCAATCATTATTTCTGCTATTATCTTCGGGATATTTCACGGACAACCAGCCATGATTCCGGGTGCAATATTTTTGGGATTGTGTTTTGGGTACGTCTATTTTAAAACAAATAGTTTAGGTTTGACAATCCTACTACATTCAGCAACTAATCTATTTGGCCTTTTTGCCTCTTTTATGAATCGTTATCTGGGAAACCCAAATTTGAAGAATATTTCAGATATTTATGGAATTTTTTCTTTCTATTTGATTGGCGTATTGCTGATTTGCTTTGTACTTACTGCCATTTATGTAATTAAGATGGAAAAGAACGGACTTTTTTTATCTGCTATGAACAATAGATTTATCAGACGAAATATGTCATTTGGCCGGATCAAAAGGTGAGGCTTATGATTTCGGAAAATTTTCAGACAAAATAAGAAAATTATCATAAGCCTTTTTAAACAACCCTATTTTTTGTCTGAAATCCATTAATAAACCGATCTGGCTCTAAGAAAAAGGGGCCATCCCGGATTAGAAAATTAACTGTATTTTAAAAGTTCAGGGGGTCTTTCTCCCGATTATTCCGGGTTTAACTCGCTGGTGCGGATTTGCAATCCGCGCCCCGCAGATCAGGCGATTTTCAATCCCGGTATAACCAACTTTTAAAATCCAGATTCTGGGAATAGTCAGTAAAACATTACCTGGCTATTTATCCCGAATTTGTTTAATTCACCGGATTACAAATCCGGTATCAGTAAGGTGCGGATTGAAAATCCGCACCAGCGGCAGGGCAAAAAAAATTGTCGAAGGCATTAAAAAAATCCCTTCACTGCTTTTTTATGAGAGTGTACGGCCGTTACTTTGATACAGTAACGTTATCCGTGCCAAAACCTGCAGCACGTCAAAAAAAGCGGGAGTTTTGCTTTTTAAAAATTTAATAATTTTGAATTATGAAAGAGTTAAATGAATTGGAATTAAGAGAGGTGGAGGGGGGATGTCCGTGGTTGGGCTTTGGTCTTATGAATACGTGGCTTCTATGCAATGCTGCTGAATTTTGTCAAGGTGTTTCTGACGGTTGGAATGCAAATACACCTCAATAAAATTGAACTATGAAGAATTTTATTGAATTATCGAAAGAGGAAGCGATCCTAATTGAAGGAGGAAATGCTTATGAAGCTGGGATAGCTGTTGGTCACTATTTGAGAGATTGCTACGATTTTTATAGAGGAATTTTTGTTGGTCTAACTAAATAATAAAAAAAAGAAAAATGACAGATTTAGATAATTTTACTCTGAAAGAAGTAAATGGAGGAAGCCAAGAATCCTATAATATTGGCGTTCAAGTTGGTGATGCAATGCGGAAAGCATTAGTTATTCTTGGTCTAGTGGCCTTATTTTTATAAATCCAAAAATGGGGCTGCTATCAAAAATTAAACAGCCCCATTTTTTATTTAGAAAAATATATTCCCAAATTTTTCCTACGAGAATTAAATCATATATGGTCTTTGAGAATACAATGTGACATTCATTTTTTATTTGTTAATTAAAAATGGTAATGATGATATCAAGAGTTTAACTTCGTGTTCGTAAATATGTATTTGCAAATCAGATTCTTTTATGCTTTTTTTTCTCAAAATATTGTACTGAAGATAATTAGTAATTAGATATTTTTAATGTTTAATCATGCTAAGTGATTTAATTTATTTTCTTAAACATCCTAAAATAAATGATGTACCTATATCGTTGAATTTAAAAAAGTCGGCATTGTTGATTATTCAATCAATTTTACTTTATATTGGAGTACTTGCTTTGTCTACACTTTTGTTTCTCCCTCTCTTGAAATTGCTGAATTTATTTCCTAAATTCGGATTGAGTCATTCAAATATTCCATTGTCATTTAAAGTATTAGTATTAATTCCATTGTTTGAGGAAATAATATTCCGACTACCCTTAAGGTTTTCAAAACAAAATTTTTTTCTGTTTTTAGCTGGATTCAATTTTTTGATTTTTTATCATACTTATGATACAAGAATCTTAAGCATAGTCTCATGCATTATTGCTATTATACCTTATTTAAAACTGATCTCTGAGCCCTTTGATATAAGAATGAAGTTGATCTGGGAAAAGCACTTCTTCCTTCTATTTTATGGCTTTGCTTTTGGTTTTGGGCTTATTCACATGTCAAATTTTGTAAACTTAAACTTTGAGCACTATCTGCTTTTTCCATTTATTGTATCGAATCAGATTGCCATGGGTCTTATTTTTGGTTATGTAAGGGTTATTAATAAAAACGGATTCATCTTATGTGTTTTGCTACATATTATAATTAACTTTCCATTTATATTGATCGCACATCTCTGACTAATTGTTAAATCTAAATCAAAGAAAAAGAAATAATAACATACCATGCAAAAGAAATTCTTTCCGAATACAAAAATTCAGACAGTCCTAATGATCCTAATCGGATTTATCATTGGATCACCAATGGCAATTTCTTTTCTGATATATGAGGAAGATGTTAACAAAGCTATTTGGGGTTTTCCTATGACAATGGCTTTATTGGTTTCATATATTGCAGTAATTCTGATTGCCTGGTTAATCAACAGAAAAAGGAAGTTCAATGCCGATCTTCATTTTGAATTGGAAAAACTAAACTTATTGACAATAATTTTAGTTGTGCTGTTTTCCTTTCAGTTAGGTTTAAACTTGCCTTTTCAAAGGGTATGCGATACCTTATTTAAGTCGGAAACACATATCTTCTCCACTGAATTACTATTTATTTTGGTTATGGTTCTGATAATGCCAGTTTTGGAGGAAATTTTATTCAGGGGCTTTATTTTAAAAGGGTTGCTTTCCAACTATTCACCTAAAAAAGCGATTATATTTTCTGGTACGATTTTTGGAATAATTAACCTGCAACCATCCATGATTCCCGGAGCCATTTGTTTTGGATTGTTGTTCGGATACATCTACTACAAAACAAATAGCATCGGAATAACCATACTTCTGCATGCTGCCACCAATCTGTTTGGCATTCTTGCTTCTTATCTGAATCATTATTTTGGAAAGCCAAATCTCCATACAATAACCGATCTATACGGTGATTATTCTATCTTGATGGTTGTGACATTGATTGTTACATTTATTGCTTCATTTTGGTATTTGTTCCATAAGGAGAGTAAGTTCAATTTGGATTGAACCCCTCGCTGGTGCGGATTTGCAATCCGCGCCCCGCAGATCAGGCGATTTTCAATCCCTTCATAACAGACTTTTAAAACCCGCAATATGGGAATACGAAATAAAATCTCCCCAGATTATGTTTATTTTATTACTCTCACAATTGTTGACTGGCTTGATATTTTCACTCGTCCGGCTTACAAGCACATTATTGTCGATTCTTTAAACTACTGTATTGCCAACAAAGGATTAAATGTCTATTGCTGGTGTCTGATGAGCAATCACATGCATATGATTGCGAGTGCGACTGAAGGGAATAACTTATCTGATGTCCTTCGCGATTTCAAGAAGTTTACAAGTAAAGATTTGATCAGAACATTAAAAGAGATACCAGAAAGCAGACGTGATTGGTTGTTGAATTTATTTTGGTATGCCGGGAAAAACGATAAAAAGATTAAATATTATAAGGTTTGGCAGGAAGGCAATGATGCTAAAGAAATTCATTCAACCGATTTTTTAAACCAGAAAATGGAATATATTCACAATAATCCTGTAAGGGCTGAAATAGTAGTTTCTCCCGAAGATTATTTATACAGCTCTGCAAAAGATTATTCAGGAGAGAAAGGATTAGTAAATATCGAATTTGTTTAACCTCGCTGGTGCGGATTTGCAATCCGCGCCCCGCAGAACCGGTGATTTTCAATCCCGACATATCAAACTTTGAACACCCGAAATACTAGGAATACGAATTAAAATATCCCCGGACTTTGTTTATCGACATTGTTTGATTCATTGGATAACAGACTCTCGCTGGTGCGGATTTGCAATCCGCACCCCGCAGATCAGGCGATTTTCAATCCCGACATATCAAACTTTGAACACCCGAAATATAGGAATACGAATTAAAATATCCCCGGACTTTGTTTATCGACATTGTTTGATTCATTGGATAACAGACTCTCGCTGG
>Ga0316220_1001862_pt1 | contig 21334 bp, 16 predicted proteins | sample TBH18005metaG_FD_203632 | JGI IMG/M metagenome (GOLD analysis project Ga0316220, IMG submission 203632) | Freshwater microbial communities from Trout Bog Lake, Wisconsin, USA - TBH18005 | ecosystem: Environmental > Aquatic > Freshwater > Lake > Hypolimnion/Profundal zone | place: USA: Wisconsin...
ATGGTATGCTGTAAAATCTAACCACGTTGAGTGTGTGACTGAACTGATCGCTGCTGGTGCGGATCCGAATATTCCATCGAACGATAGCAGCACTCCGCTCATTTTAGCAGCCCGTCACGAGACCCCTCCCTGCCTTGCCGCCTTGTTGGTAAAACGCCCGGATATCAATGTCATCAACAACCGCGGATTTAGTGCATTGATGGTCGCGGCGGGTGCGAACCGTTTGGAAAATGTTAAGGTGCTCATAAATGCTGGTGCCGATATTGATCTGGAAAATTCCGATCATGAGACCGCACTCATAAAGGCGGGGCAACGTGGACAGATGGAAATGGTCAAATATCTAACGTCAGCTGGAGCTAAGAAAACCAGCGTCTTCTTGAATCGGTCTACAGAGAGGGATGACAAGCTTACTCCTGCGCAGCGTTGGGCACTAGCCACCTCAGCGATGTTGGCCCAGCATAATGGCCGCAGCCATGAAACCTTGGCGGTCGGAATAAATGACAAACGAATCTATATTAAGACTCTCGAAAGGGACTGGTCGATCAAGAATCGGGAAGACTTGCTGAAAATACTGGACTCGTTGGGAACGGATTCTCCTGACCGTAGAGTTCATTCTGCTTGGAACTTATGTCATTACATCTGGCTGGTGAGGGCTGGTTATACCGTGGATTATTTAACTGCCGATGAGTCTTGGCAAAAGATCATGCCGATCGCCCAACGCATCCAGCGCAATTACAATTCGTGGGAGGAAGTCGGTCGGGATTACATGGTCGTTCGCCAAAAGGTTGACAAACAGGATCCCGCCTCGGCGGAAGGTTATTCGTTTATATTTAATCTCATGATCCGTAAGGACGACGTGAACAGTCCTTGGAATATCAACCCTTGGGAAACGCCGCTAAACTAAAAGTAGTCAGTGAAGGTCAGCAGTGAAGCGGTCAGCAACAGAAATGGGAATCAGGCAATTGCAACCGCTGGGCGTCGCAAAACGCGTAACCGCTCAGAAAGTAGCTCTGTTGGGATCGGGATATTCCACAGTTTCATCCGTTGTCTTTTCGTCCGCTCCCTACTGGCAGCCACTTTCCTTCCAGTTGAGCACGAGTTTTTCTTGCAACCGCACTGACCAGCGAGGCATCCTTCAACTCATGGGAATGATAAACCGTTGGTTTCATTTTTGTCTGGCTGCCTGGGTTGCAGCCACTCTGTTCATCTTGCCGTGTCAGGCCAATACCAGTGTAAGGACTTGGAAACTTCTGACGGGTGAGACTTTTTCTGCCGAGTTGGTCTCTTACAATGAAACCACTGGCGTCGTGCATTTGCGGATAGACGAAAAGATAGATCGTGATTTCTCCAGCAAATCCCTTTCACTGCCAGACCAAGCTTGGCTTGTTGAGTGGAAGGATCTTGATGATGAAATGCAGGCGCTCCAGAAGAAACTGGGAGGCTCGCTTACATTGCAGCGCTCTGAAGATCCGCAGCGCACGGAATTTTGGGTCTATCGTCCATCCAAGTCGACTCCTGACGAAAAGCTGCCTCTGTTTATCCTCTTTACTCCAAACGGGAATGCTCAGTCTTTCATTCTGCGCCACATGGAAATGGCGGAATCTGTCAAATGTACCATCGTCTGCTCCCCGGCATTTAGAAATAGTAACGACAATAATGTCCTTGAAGCGGCGATGCTTGAGCGGTTCCGGCAATGGCTCCCCTGTATCGAAAAAACAGTGGCTCACGATCCCAATCAAGTCTTCATGGGCGGCACTTCGGGTGGTGCGTGGCGCGCATTTCATTACTCTGCCCAAATTACACGGCCTTGGGCTGGTATCTATGCCAATGGTGGCTGGTTGGGTGGCGAGAAATATTATGGTCTCCCTTACCCAGCCAACCTTCGTGTAGCGATGGTCAATGGAAATAGCGACGTGGCTTCGAACCAAAGTGTCGAAGCGGACAGTAAACTGCTCACCCAGCATGGCGACATCGTTTCCGTGATGTCCTTTGAGGGGGCGCACCAAATTGCTCCCCCGTCCGTTCAAATAAAAGCCGCAGAATGGCTTCTTAAACGTAGAGAGTGATCCTCTACACATCCTTCTGCCAGCGCCAGTAATACATAGGTTCTCGGGTGCCACCACAGCTACATTGCTGTTGCGAATCCTTGATTGCCGGTTCAAAGCACTGTGTGCAAATCAGTGTGCCAGCCGTGAGTGGTTTTGGAGTAATGAGCATGCGGCAAAAATAGATGACAAGAAACGATACACTGAAAATCAGTGGGAAGTATAAAATGGCTTCGTCGAACGGAATAGCACGAGCCGCTGGGTGCCCTCTGCCACCATGATACACGCCTGCCCATCGGGCGATGCAATCAATGGCTGCGTAGGCGAAAGCCCCGAGTATGGGTAGAGTTGGATCAAACCGTGAAAGCCGGTTATGTCGCTCTAACTTGGCAATTTCTTTTTGTGTGCGTTTGACCCACATAAATTGACACCAAACAGCCTAAACCTCTGTATCAGCCGTTCCAAGGCAGAAAACATGAGAGGCATTCATTGGGTCTGTCTAGTTACCTCTGTGAGTTACTCCATTATGCCGCGATCTGGATTATGCCGCGCCGATGCTTTCAGTCTCTATGAATGCAGACGCATCGGCGCAGCATAGCGGCATAATCAGAGGGCTTCCAGGAAGGCGAGCAACTCGTCGTTTGGACGGTAGCGACCCGCAGGAACGGCGACGGGCTGGGTTTTGGCCAGAGCTTGTTCCTTTACCTGGATGTCGGCGTGGATGTACATTTGCGTGGTTTCCACGGATTCATGGCCCAACCAAAGCGCAATCACCGTGAGGTCTACTCCGTTCTGGAGGAGTTGCATGGCTGCGCTATGACGAAGCACATGCGGGGTAATACGCTTGCCCTGTAGCGTTGGGCATTTTTGGGAGGCCCTATCAACATGCTTGGAGACGAGGCGTTCGACAGCGTCCCGACTGAGCCGTTCTGCGCGATTGCTAACGAACAACGGTGTGGCAGGGTCGCTTTCCCGCTCCGCAAGCCAGATGCGGAGAGATTCCACACAATCTTTTCTGAGTGGAGTGGATCGCTCCTTTCGCCCCTTGCCCATGCAGCGAACATGCGCGCCCGTGGCAAGAACCACGTCGCCACAGTTTAGGTGGATCAATTCCGAAACCCTGAGCCCCGTCTGTAAGGCGAGCAGAAGGAGCGTGCGATCACGACGACCACACCAGGTAGATGGATCTTTGGCGTGGAGCTGGCCAAGCGGCCCAAATAGCATTCTTTCAAAGGCGGATCGGTGCAAAGGTTCCAGTCAATACTCGGTTCTCCGAACTCAGGAATGTAGCCGATATTCGGTTCTCCTTTTTCGTCCAACATCACAGTTCCATCACTATACCGCCCCGGCTGTGGTTCCCATGCAAGGTGACACATGACAATACCATCTTCAGCTAAATCAATTTCCGGGTGATCCTTATCTACGATGTGAAAGTGAGCGTTCCCCCCTGCCGAGAACTTCACCGGCCCGGAATCGATGTGAACGGACACGCCTTGAGACGGGACGCGCGAGGGGATTCCTCCTTCGAAAGTCCAATAATAGCGGACGGAGGCAGGGACAGTGCCACGCATTTGCCCGCAAAAACGCAGCGTCTCGGGGTCGCTGCCAAACAAAATGAGGCGTTTATCCTTATCGATGGTCTCGATTTTTTTGGACTCACCGCTGGAATCGTTGAACGCGCGGGTGATATGCGCGCTCACCTTTTCGGGATTGGTTTCTGCTGCTCCGTAGACGCAGGACGCGCCATTCAAAAAGCTGGCCCAACAGAGCACCCACGCAAGCGCATGCACGCTCCATTTGCTGTCCATCAAGTCACAAAAATGTCGGTCAATTTTCATCAGAGGGTGCAAGCTTGAACCCAAGCTGATCTTGCAGATAACCCGTCATGAACCGCAACGGGTGATCGCGGTAATTCGGAGCCTGGGCAAGATACCGTTTGAGGAGATCCAAGGACGCCGGATTCTCCCGGATGGCGGCAAGGAGGGCCGGACGATGCTCCGGCGTTGCAAGTTCGGCGAAGAGGCTGGCAAGCCGGAATGCGGTATCAACCTTCAAATCAGGCGTTTTCTCCGCATTTTGCGCCAGCGTCAACTGCAACGCAGACTTCCAATCGCCGCTCCTCCAGAGCACGCCTGCTCGCATATTGCGAATATCGGCGGCATACCGGCCTTTGGGGAATTCCTTATTGTAGTCGTCCAGCGGAGCCAACACGCGTTTCGAGTTGAACGGTTCCTGTTGGAAAGAGGGTTGCACGCTGCCCGAATCTTTCGCGCTCGGGTTGGCAGATTGATACCGGGGCCAGGACTGCCGAAAAACCGCCCGTGCGAGTAATAGCCGCGCTACTTCGCGCTTCCGGCTGTGCGGATATCTTTTGAGAAAATCCCGCGTCATTCGTTCCAGCGCCGGGTAGTCCCGCCAGGGCTTGTCCCAACAAACGCCCTTGTCATCTTCTCCCGTACGGGTTCGGAGTTGGTGGTTGGCTACCATCGCAGCGTCCAGAATTTCGAGGTAATCGCGCACATCCTTGAATTGAGGATCCTTGAGCGCCTTGGCAATACGCTCCCGGATCACTGTATCGGGGTCTGCCCCCTCGGGAATGCCGGAGACGGCGACCTGAACCGGAGGACGCCACGATTGTCCCCAAGAGCTTCGGGAGATGACATCGAGGCGCAGATTGATATAGGCGCGGGCAGCTTCTGCGGTGATGGATGGTTCGGAGAGGAACGCCGCGAGATCCTCCAAGCCGTTGATGCACGCGACTTCGGAAACCGCGTCGTAGTTGTCCACCGCGAGCTTTTTCAAGGCACCGACTTCTTTGGCCAGTGCTGGGAGGTCGAGCGCCGTGGTGCGCAAGGCGTTCAGGCGAGGAGCGATGGTGCTCCCCCAAACTGCGGCGTTTCCATCTCCGTGGCTCGCCTCGTTATAGCCCCCAAGAGTTCCATAGTCTGACCACCAATAGCCCGCGTAGCCCGGTTTGTCCGTCCATTCGTCGAGTCCAAAGCCGAATTTGTCGTTACAGGGATTTTCCCTGTCTCGCCCCGGCAGTTCAAAACTCCACCAGACGGCCTGCTTCGCCTCCTCGGATCGGGGGCATTCGGCTTGCAGCCGGTCGTAAATCTGTCGCGAGGCGTTTCCCCAGCCGTCCTCGGTGGCACGAACCAGGAAGTAATCCGAATTCCGCGCAAGCTGCGCCATGGCTTGCAACACCTTGAGCCGGGCCGATGCGGCGACTGGCGTTCCCGGAGCGGTGCGAGCCGCCCGAAGCCACCAATGCCAGGCATGGACGAGTTCGTTGCTTTGCTCCATCTCGTCATCCGGGTTTTTGAAACCGAGCGCGCGAGCGTTTGCGCGGCGTTTCAACTCGCCGCTATCAGCCAGACGGTTCCGCTGCGCGGCCCAGGCGTCCCCAACGCGCAATTCCCGCTCGGCCTGCTCTTTGGGTTTCAGCTTCGGCTGCCGGGCCTCGACCGTCAACCGTTCCAGTTCCGCCGCACCAAGCCCGTATTGTGCCGCCGTCATCATCTGCCGCGCTGTCTGGAAATCCTCGCGGGCCAGCGCGCGATTGGCAATAATTGCGCGCAGATCCGAGGCAAATGCCAGATCGGAGGTTTTCTCCACTGCCTCAGATAGTTCTGATAAGGGTGCGAAGTACTGAAGCGTGTCGATCAATTGCGTGACCTGTTCCGGCTCCGCATTAGAAAGATCCGGGTAAATGCCCGAGTCGGTGAAGGAAAATGTATAATCCGGCAGGAACCGAAACGGCTCGCCGAACGGCTGCTCACCTTGTTCGGTTTGGTGGATTTTCAGTTCCATTAAGGCAAGTCCCGCCTGGTGGTTGTCGCGCAGAGCGACGGCCAGGCGGATCCTCGCCGCAGCTTCCAATGGGCTTTGCAAATTCGGGTTATATTTCCATTCCCGTTTGACCGATTCGGGCACATTGGAAGCAATGGCAATGGCGTGCGGCACATGGCTCTGAAAATTCTTGAGCAACAAGCGGAACGCCGTAATGGCCTCCGGCGCTTTTCCCGCGCGCTGCAAGGCGATAGCTTTGGCAAAAAGCAGATCGTCGTTTGCCTCCGGCTTTCGCGCCAGGGACACCAGCCGCAACGCCTCCTCGTGCTGGCCCGTGTTACTGGCGGCATGGGCCAGGAGGGCGAGATAACGCGGCTGCCACGCATCCCCCGCATAGGCTTGTTTTTGAGCCGCCACGGCAGACGCCAGTTGAGGCAGAAGCGTTCGCCGCCAGTTGCGGATTTTCTCCGTCACCATGGCCGGCGTTTCCTTTTCGTTCTCTGGATATTGGAACCGGAAGGCTGCGTCCGGCGAGCCGAGGACGAGATAGAGCATCCCCATGGCCACGCGCGGATGGGCCGCGATGACGGCAAACGCTTTCTCACGGCGGGCTGCGTCCTCATCTGCCGCCAATCGCCGCAGTGTTTTCTCGATCATGAGGACGGCGGATTTGAGCACTTCGGGATGATCGGGCGTTTCCGCTTGTTGGATATACCATTCCAGTGCACCAAGATAATCCCCCTCGTCCCAAGAGAGGCCGCCGAGCCAGCCGCGGGCATCAGCTACAAATCTCCCCTGCGGGTAAATTTCCGTATATTTTTTGAACGAGGCAACAGCCGCATCGTGCGCGTTCTTGTTCCCGATCCGTGCTTCATAATCGTAACGATCCGACCGGGAGTCGGACAACTCACAACGCCCTTTCATGAAGAGGGCTGTTTCCGCACGGGGGTGTGCAGGGAATTCCTCAACGACCTTTTCAAACCAGGTTTGCGCCTCCTCTTTGTCGCCGTAGTGAAAAGCAACCGCTCCCCGCAAGTAGAGCCATTGGGCGCGAATTAGCCCTTGGGCTTGGGCGGCACGCTTTTCCAAATCCGCGAAAACCGTTTTGGGCGCTGGCGGCACGCTCCGTGAAAAACCATCATAGGGATCGGGCTTCGGTTCGGGCTGAATCGTCGCATCGTTGTCAAGCCGCCAGGCCAGGTAATCCGCCGCATCCGCACCGCTGGCTTCGATGGCGTCCCGCACATCATGGAGCAGGTTTAAATCCCTCACCGGCAAAAGCGGGCGCTCCGCTGCCGGCCCTTGTTCCCGGGCGCGGGCGGCACGCGCTGCCGCAATGAGTTTGTCCACTTCCGCAACGAGTTTTGCAGTCGGCTCATTCTTTACCTTCGCTGCGATGGCTCGCAGGCATTCCGTAACTTTGGGAAAGATATCCCCTTGCTGGTTAGGGGCCGTCTCAAAAAAAATCCGGCCTACGGTTTTTGCGGGCAAACGGTCGAGATAGGCGTCAAGCGTGGGCGGCTCTTGCTCGTCCCATCCGCCGCAACCCAACAGCGATGCGGCAGTAAGGGCTGTGAACAATGAGGCAAAGGCGATGAGTTTTATTCGATGTGTTTCCATGTCTGATCTCCTGGTAGGATACGGTAGCGAATTTGATGTGGATCGGCGTCCGGGGCGAGTTGAATCAATCCGGTTTTAAGGCGTTCCCCGGCTCTCAATCGGCTAAACCAAAAGGTGAGGCGCGAGGCAAAGGCAACAGGCACAGCAACTGGCTTCGTATCGGGGTCGGCATGCGCTACAACACGCCAAAAGTCGCCAGCCATGGCCTCCCGCCAGATGCAGGTTGGGGCGTCGATTTCCAGTGCATAACCACGGTCGTTCGAGCCGTCGCCCAAAATCCGGGGCGGAAAATCGGCTCCGCTCTTGTTCTGGAGCACAAAGCTGTTTCCTTCTTTGCGCAGGTCGCCACGCGCATCTTCCACTTGGCCCTGCATCATCCCACTTATTTGAGAAATCGACCACCCGCTCGGGTCGGAGGAATCGGGCAGACGGAAAAAAACCGGCCCCGCGGATGTGCTCTTCTTCACCATCGCCAAACTGCGCGATAGGGCATCCCTATCTACCCATCGGATCGAAACGAACGCCCCAGCTTTAATCGGGGTCTCTGCCATCACAAAATCGCCCGCCGCTTTCATTAAAACCACCCCCGGGGAGGGTGCCGAAACGAATTTGAGCCGGGGTTGGAAAATCACTTCATCCCAAGTCCAGTTACGGATTTGCCCAAGGGAACGCCCTGTCGCATCAAAAACCGTCACCCGGCTGAAATTCGGCAGTCCAGCCCGCCAAGGCACTTTGCATCCTTGCCATGAGGCGAGTTGCGCCGCAAAAACGCCTTCGGCGAGCAATGGTTTCGGCGGATTGTCCGGGCCGATATGAGGCGCATCCGGCGACAAGTCATAAAACATCACGTCCAGTTCCTCCACGCTCTCCTGCAATGCGTGAAATGCTGCATGCCCGCTCCATCTGGCAAGCGCTGAGGCTGAAAGATGGGGGACACGCTTGCGCAATTCGCCCAGGAACCGCGCATATTTATTGAGCAAACGATCGGGACAATCGCAATCGATTTGCAAACGCCCCTTGGCATCTGCCAATCCGCTGAGGTTTTCCACACTCCCCACCTGTTTGAATGGATCGGAACCGTTGAGGTTTAGCCGAACGACAGGAATTGCGCCCGGTTCTGGCAGGGCATCCCGCCAGCGCCAGCGGGGAGCAACACCCAAATCCAGTTCCCCCACATGCCATAACAATTCCGCTGGCATCCCTTGCAGCGCCACTCGTTCTGCTTCTCGGAGCGGATCACGCCGATTCCAAACCCAGAACGAACAATTCTCAGCCCCGAAAGCGGATGTGGTCAGTATCCAGAGAGACAAAGCGACGATGGCATTCATAGTCTGAAAAAGCCTTGGCATTCTCTATTCGGGCTTGGAAATTTTAGTGAACTCCTCCACCAGAAAGTAACCGCGATAGACGTTCTTTATCGTTACAACTGTGGGATCAATCTTTGGAGGGTTGCTGTACCTGCTGACTAGGGGAGGCTTGGATGGAGGTTCGAAAAACATGCCATAACGCTCGCCGTCTGCAAAAGGCTCGCTGTGCCCACCGTATATGGCGAAGACTAACCTGCGATACTCGTCTTGCGGCTGCATACCATTGACCCAGCCCATCTTCGCAGTTGCGGTAACAACAACCGGATTTTCACCTTTCGATTTCCAAGTACCTCTGAGTATCCGCCCTGACACGCCAACAGGAAACGAGCTGAACGTTCCGTCCTGCGCGAAGACAAAGTATGAGGAGCTATCGCATAGAGCCAAGTAACCATCTTGCTTGAGGATTTCGAGCGGCGGGCGGTAGCCTTTATCTGACGCAAACAGAGCGCCAGCGAAAGCAAGGATGAGAAGGATTACGAACAATTTCGTGTATCGGGGCAAGTTGGACAATGCACCGAAGATAAACCGCTGAATCCATTGTAGCTCAATGGATAATCGTTCTTTGAAAATCCTCGCGTCTGGTGATTTCTTGATAGCATTCATCTGACTATTTTTCCTGCGTTCCCCACATCTCGGCCAATTCACGAGTCGGGATTTCCTGTTGGAAATTCTTCGGAATCTTCGTCAATCGCGGGTCGTCTGACGGGTAATAGACGCTTGAACGAATATCACCGATAAACGGAGGTTTCCCACTGTCCTGGGCCAGGCACTGAGCGAAGAACGCCGCACACATTTGCTGCATTTCCGGGATCTCGTAGTGACCAACCCCCGGCCACGCTTTCCATAGAACCGGCACGCCAGCTCCACGCGCCATCGTCACCCATTGGATGGCCGCGGCGAGCCGATTGGATCTGAAACAGCTAAAATCGTCTTCCTCGCCGGTCGTTACCAGGCAAGGAACAGCACGCAGGCGGGATAATGGCTGTGCACCGGGCACCCAGTCGTTCCAGACCCACGGTGCCGTGCTGTGAAGGGAGAGACCAGCACAACGGTCAGGCACCCAACGGGCGAACCGTTGCACAAACGCGGATCCCGCCCCGTAGCCGTGCAAAAGCAGCCGCTTGGTATCAATGTTGTATTGTTCGCGTATCTTTTCCAACGCGTCCAGCACGGCTTGCCCAGACCACCCTTGGCCTGCCTGATAATTCGATCCTCCGGAGAAGTTGATGAATTGCGGAACTACAAGGAAAACCCCGTGCTCATCCGCGAAGCGTGCCCACGGGCTGCTGTCCAAACAATAGCTCAACGCTCCATCATTCTGTATCGCAGCAATAATCAGCGCCGTATGAACTTTTGTCGGATCATAGTTCGGCGGCACGCGATAATAAAATGTCACTTCCGCATTCGCAAGGTTAGGCGTCCGTGTCACAACTGTTTTCACCCTTTGCGGCAACACGGCTGTTTGGGAGTCGTTGCGCAAGTCGCTGATGAGCCGAAGCGCCACCGCATCCGAACCGTCAGCATCGCCGTCTTCATTTCCGCAAGCCTTGCGCATATCGAGAGAGCGCCGGGCATATTCCAACGCTTCGGCTTTACGCCCCGCCGCGCGGCAGATCCAAGTCATCTCCAAGGCAGCGTTTGCGAGCAATTCCGCATTCTTTCCGTTGTTGTCGGACTGCGCTTTAAGCATTCTTGTAAACACCTCTTCGGCCGCCGCCGTTTCGCCGCCATCCACGAGGGTTGAACCGAATTCATGCAAGAAGATCAACTCCTTGGAAGAGAAATCCGGCCCTGGGAATATCTCTTTCAGACGCGGCAGATAGGAGAGATGCATCCGGGCCACCTCGCGAGTGTTAAATTGCGTCTTGAACCGCTGGCTATGAACCAGCTTGGACCAGCCTGTATCAGCAAGAGGGGAAGTCCTCCACGAAATCTCCCCGGCGGCATGCTCCTCTGCCAGCAACTTTACGCGATCAGGACTTGCCTCCAAAGGGCGCTCCTTTTGGACAGCACTGGCAGGGGCTGACTTAGACCGACGGCTCACGGTGCGCCAGTCGGACTTGAATCGATGAGATTTGCTCGCGCTCTCGCCGCCAACGCGGGTGCTGGCGGCGTCCAGGTGGGAGATAAGCGCCTGACGCATCTCTTCCCATTCTTTATCTCTAACCGTGTCTATGTATACCGACTCGGTAAGGTAATGGACAAACCGACTCGCCAAGTCGTCCAAAAACCCCACTTCGGCCGGGGCCGCGGCCCGATCCAGATGCTGCAACAAACCACGGTGGCTGTAGCTCACGATGTTTCGGAAATGCTGGCGCTCGGCCTCCGCGTCAAACTCATGAAGCAAGGGCCGACCGCGCCATTCCTTTGCCTGACCCAGTGCGTCAATGGCGTAGCCCAGCATCACCGAAGAATTTGGAAAATCTGTCAACCATCGCGGGTCAACCCTTCGCAGGTTGTCGCCCCGCCCGAGAATGGCTAGTGAAGCCCGCGCTTCCTCAGGGGCTCGATTTGCGCTGTCTGAAATGTGCTCCCACTCATTTGTGACCCACTCCCCTTTACCCTCCAAGCGAGGCTTGCCACCACGGTCAAAATCGACAAAGAGCGGGGTTGCATAGTCATCTGTCGGGAGTGTCGGCGATGAAGCCTTTCCAGCAGCGATCAGCGAGGTGACTCGTAATGCTTCAGACCTGTCCTTCAGCAAATGCCAATCTCCAATATCCGCCTCGCTAAACTTGCTGATTCTTGTTTCCAATCGCTTGAAGCGCTCCGAAAGTGCCTCTGGATCGATATTGCCGAGTTGATCGAAAAGAAGCGTGTATTCCGCAAGACAGCCTGCAATATCCGCAGGATGATCCGCAAGAAACTGGTTCAAAGCCGCTCGCGTATCGATCTTCTTTCCCGAAAAATACCGTCCTGACTGGTCTCTACCAGCAAAGCGATGAAGTTGTTGCAGTTCCAGCCAAGCGTGCTTCGGGTCATTCTTGGGCATTCTCTGGAGGATAAATTCCCTCAGTCCAAAATTCAGAAAGGCAGAAAGGCCGTGCGTGTTGTGGTCGCCTTTGGAGAGGCTGCGGCCCGGAATCAAGGGATTTGCTGGATCGCTTAAAACTAAGCCAAGAAGCGGAACATTCGCAGAGATGCCATTTCGGGAAGAAATCTGTTTTTCAAGTTCGGTTACTGGCGGCAAAGGCGGCAGGGATGCAGGCGTTTCCTCAACGGATTCTGATGCGGTCTTCAATAGCACCGCCATTCCAGATTCGATCTCTTTTCGCCAAGAAGCAGCATCTTTCCCGAGCGTAGCCGTTATTTTTGGAAATGTTTTTCCGCTCAGGTTGTCGACGAGAATCCATGTAAGTGTGCGTGCTCCATTCTTATCCGCTGAGCTCAGTTCACCGCGGAGACTCCGATTCGACAAAAAACTTGGCGCATCTGTCCAGCGCGTGCCTCGACTGTTTACTGTTCCCACGAGCACGTCATATTCATCGCGCAACGGCGCGAGATGGCTGGCAAGCTGTAACCGCGTTTCGCCACGAGAAATCTGGTCGATGGCAAGCATTTCGAGATTTTTGGCGACGTCGCATTCCACCGGAGCGAGCCCGCTTGTGATCCCTAGGAATGTGATGGCATCGTCCGCATTCGATTTTCCAGAGCTGGCAAACCCGCGACCAATGAGTCCGACTCTGACAAATCGCCGTTCGGCATCGGCAATGGGTTTCAGCCCAAGTGCGTCGTAGCATCGCGCTTCCCAAAGCATGGCATCAGCAAACTTTTCGTTAAGAGTGTAAGCTTTCTGGAATGCATCCGTGGCTTCGAGAACCTGACCGGCGAAGAATTTGGCGATCCCAAGATAAAACGGCTCCAGAGCCTCCACCTGAATGGATTCCTCAAAGGTCCGTTCTACTGTTCGCACCGGGTGGAGTGTATTGAGGAGCCACTCGCGCGCGGCTTCTGGCAAACTGCCGCTGACATGCGCCGGATCGTAGGCAAAGCTTTGTGCGGCGATCACACGCCCTTCGCGCGCGCCGAGGAGCGTCATTTCCAATGTCGTCACACCGCCGGGATGCCTGATCTTCCCAGCGACCACAACATCAGCGCCCAGCAACGGCAGGCGGTCAGGCTTATCCTCCAGCAGCCCCTCCTGCTGGTACCCATGTTCACGAACCACCTGTTGGGCGAGTGCCCGATCAAGCACTACCAAACCACCGCCGCTCAGAAACTCTCGCACATCCGCACTCAGCCGGAGGGCTCGACCGCTTTCTTCGATGCCGAGAGGTTCATCCCCTGAAAAGTCGAGCACCGCGATGCGCGTCGTTCCGAGCCCCTCTTGCTTGGCGACTGGTTTTCCGACAAGTCGTTGATGAATGAGCTTCGTTGCTTCGGTAGCCAGCGCTGTGGCAACATTCGCTGTGGACTCGGCAGGCAATGTGGCCGAGCCTATCACTTGACCACTCTGTGCATTCACTGCCTCAATGACCCAGTCGGCCGGCTTCTCCCGCGTACCGCCCTGGCGAATGTTCAGGAAATAATCCAGCGAGAGAAACCGCCCCAACTGAACACGCCGCTCAGGATTTTGAATCAAAGCACCTTCCTGTAACAGCAGATCGATTTGCGCACGTTCGAGGAGTTGCACCTGTGGATCGCTGGAAAGCGATGCGGTGATTAAATCTTGGATTTCAGGGGCTGGGTGCCCCTGTGCCTGGCACGTGACGGCAAGGCGAATACACTCGGCATCGCTTGCCGTCGCCAGCGATGTTTGGAGAGCCAAGGCGATTGCTAAAATTCCCAGCCTCTGTGAAAATGTGCTATACAGAAGCCGCAAGAATATCCATCTCATATCCGAAATTTCCTAAGTGCTATTTCACCAATGCGGGCACGATCCGATCAATCAACTTCAGCGCGGCATTTTGGAGGGCGGTCTTCCCGGCGACGTTTTCAGCGAGATCCACGGCGACGTCAGCCTGACGGTCGGCGAGCAGCAGCTTGCCGGTGGCAGGTTGGGTGACTTTGATTTCCACGCGGCTGCGGCAGGAGACGAGATTTCCCCGACGCCCGGCCATTTCGCTGAATCCCTCCCCTGTAATCAACATATCTGGCTGTTTGCCGGAGGATGGGTCGAGAACTTCAAACCCGATTTGCTGCAAGATGAGCTTCATTTCGGTCTGCGCCGCGGGGTCGATGATGGCGTGGTTGATGTGTTGCTCTGCAATCTGCACGCTGATGCTGGGAGGTGCTTTGCCTGCGACCAGTTTTTTGAGCCGCTCAAGACGCGCCGCCGGGTCTTCGACTTTTGCAAGGAGGGTGTCGCCGCGTTTTTCGATGACCGCGATGATTTTCGGCGCAAGTTCGTTGACAGCGTTATCCAAACCGTCCAGCGAAGTGAAGGTGGCCGTTTCCCCATAGACCCGACTGGTTTCGGTTCCGATGATTTTGGCTACGGCAAAGTATTTATTGTCCGTTCCAAAGATTCGCCCGGTGACGAGGATTTTCGCGCCGGTAAGCTGGCCGACTTTGGCGGCAGTGTCTGGAGTGACGTTCCCCGAAAGGCCGAGTTCCTGTTCGCCAAAAATTTTGTCGATCTCCTGGCGCTCGACGAGGATGAGGTTGGCTGCGCTGGAGAGTTGGGCGTTGAGCAGGATGGCGGCTTCCGCTCCCTTTTTCTCCAAGTCCTTGCCGGAGACTTGGAAATCGAGCACGGCGGCAGTGAGCGGCTGGGGAGGAACCGGCGGTTCAGCGTGAACTGGAGTCAATGCAGCAGCGGCGAACAGGATGGCGATGATTCGTTTCATAGGTCGAGTTTTGTTAAAATTGGGGAGCGGTTAGGGTATTGAGAATTTCCAAAAACGTCTTCTGGCTGCGCGGATCGCTGGAAAGGGTGTCGAGCAGCGGCAGCGTCACCTTGGCGATTCGGAATCCGCCTTGCGTGCTCACAAACACGCCAGGCAGCAGTGGGGAATCAGGGCAGAAGACCACAATATGCCCTCGCCACCCGGGGTGCGTGCCAAGCCACTCGGCAAGCTCGCGCGAGGTCGCTTCGCCGATATAGACTCCGTTGTCTCGGGTAGCGTTTGGCAGCACAGCGAGGTTCTCTCCTGCGTCGTCGAACTCCACTTTTTGATCTTTCAGAAAGGCACGCAGCGGTTTGTTTTTACCGAAGAGGTGGAACCCCCGTTTCTTGGAGAACGCGGCCAACGGTTCCTTTGCAAACCCTAGCGGATACACCGTAATCGAGATTTGCCCTGACGGGAGCCATTCACCGCCGCCTGATTTCATGCGCAAGCGGGCGACCATCTCGGTTTCCCGCTTTACTTCAGGGACGGGCAATTCCCAGGAAATGAGCGGCAGGAAAAGTTGCCCGCATCCATCGAAACGGGAGGCCTTGGCCACAACAATGTCCTTCTGGATCGGCGCAAGAAGCGCTTGCCCCTTTTGGTAGAGGTCAGCTTGGATTTCCAAAGGTTCCAAGAGGTTTGTGTTGAGCGGTTTGACCGCCATGTCCACTTTCACGCGCTGGCCGCCGAAAACATGCACCATCGGCGGATTCCCTCCAGAGGGGTTGGTGCCGTCGATATTGACCAATCCCAGAGACATCAAAAGAACTGCGGCGTGGAGGGCGAGCGTGTTCATAGGGCAAGCGTGCGGGCCTCCAATTTGTAGCCCGCCACTTTGATGGGGCGTGCATCGGTCCAAAGGAAATCATCCCCCTCGACAATCACTTTTCCTTCGCCCGTGACGAGCGGCTCCAAACAGTGTTTGCGACCGCCTAAGTTGACGCACACTTTGCGTCCGCTGTAGCCGAGCACCCGCACAATTTGCCTTCCACGTTGTAGCGTGAGGGCCAGCGGCTGGGATGAGCCGCGCTTCACATCGGATGCCGTTGGGGCAAGATCAAGGCTGATGCTTCCATTCGAACTGATCACCCCGTCAAGCTGCCCAGGGAACAACGCCTCCATTTCCGCCAGCAGTTTGCCTTCGGAGAAAGGCTCCCCGGCGGGATGCCTCCCTTGCAATGCACTGAGGCAAAGGAGCACGCCCCCCACGCCAGCCAAACCGAACAAGAGAACTTTTTTCAGCCACCGTGCTCCCTCTTGCGGCGAAACAGTTGCCGCATGGCGGTTTGCAAAAGCGATCCCGGCGCGATGGAGCGCTCTTTGGCGCGCGACCTCATCCAAGGGAGGCGCCGAGAGATTGCCTAAGAGATTGTGGAGCGTTGGATCGTCCATATTAAGATTCCCTCCGCGAAAGAAGCGTCTTGAGTTTGCGTTTCGCACGAAACACCCGCCAGGAAACCGTCGTCTCCGCACAGCCCAGCACTTGCGCCGCCGCCGCGTGGTTCATCCCCTCGTAATAAGTAAGGACAATGGCCAGCCGCAGATCGTCCGGCAATGCGCGCAAGGCTTCTGTCACGCGGGAGTGGTCGGGTGCACAGACCATCGAGTCCTGCGTCCACTGCTCCGCCACCGCCTCGGTAAGCCGGTTTTGGCGCATCTTCTGGCGCAGCCAGTCGTGCGTGGTGTTGGTCGCAATCCGGTAAAGCCACGATTTGAACGACGCATCTGCGCGATAGGTTCCCAGCGACCGCGCGGCTTTGATGAACGTCTCCTGCGCAAGGTCTTGGGCTTGCGCTTGGTCGAGGCAGCTTCGGTAACAGAAGGCGTGGATCATTGGGTAAAAACGGTCAAAAATTTCTCGGAACGCCGTGGCATCGTCCCTCTGAGCCCGGATGATGAGTTCTTCCTCTTCGGTTTCTGTGGGTTCAGAGGTTTGGATTGCCATGTGCAGGTTCTACCGTTTAAGACGCATCTAAAATGACGATCCTTTGAAAAATGATCACTCTTTTTCGTTTCGTCATTTCCTACCCAACACTTCACGGCTTTCACCTGCCGTGAAAACAAGCAGTGTTTAATCTTCGAGTGGAGCCATTAGGGGAGAGCAATCGGATATTATAGAGAAACTTCAGATACAGGAGAAGATCAAACTTCGACCGCAGGCGAAAGTGGGATCGCCCTCAGCCACGCTGCATGTTGTAATACTGTCGGCTAGCCGCGCTAAGCCTAGCGAGACACGGTGTTCCTGCAAATTCGCTTATAATGTCTCGCATATCTGAAACGAGTCAACCGAGATTGCATTTGTGACACTCACCCCGTTCTGGAAAGCCGCCGCAAACGGACTCACTGGGGTGTTGGTCTCACAACTCGCCCTTTGCGTGCAGGTCTTAATTTGGGTGCTCGTCACTTTCCGCAGCGGGAATTTGAGAGGGCTTGGCGGGACGGCCGCGGCCCGGCTGAAACAAATGAGAATGGGAATTCTATGAGCGGAATTCGTTGTTGAAAAGCATGTGCCAACAACTTCAGGATGCCGCTATCGTCCGAACGATGAATTGCTCGCCTTCCTGGAAACCCTCTGATTATGCCGCTATGCTGCGCCGATGCGTCTGCATTCATAGAGGCTGCAAGCATCGGCGCGGCATAATCCAGATTGCGGCATAATGGACATTATGCCGATATCGGCATAAGACCCACTCCACGGCAGCCTGTATCAATGTTTCCTGTGCCTGCCCTCCGTCACCAGGGAATCCTTCATGCTGAAGGAGGAACACCATGATGAGCCCGCGTTTGGGATCAATGGTCATTTTAGTTGCAAGCGCTCCACCATGCCCAAATCTACCGTCGGCAATATCCCATCCATATCCGTATTCCTTTGTGACCACATCAGCCGTCTGTTTGCGGATCATTTCCTGCACGGAAGCCGTGGAGAGATAGCGCTTCCCGTCGAGTTCCCCTCCGTTCAAAATCATCTGGCAGAAGCGCACAAGGTCGCGTCCGCTTGAGAACAACCCACCGGCCGGGAATGGCTGCCGAAGAGGGTTGGTAAGCGGATAAGTTACTTGCGAGATCACGCTTTCAACGAGACCTGTGTTTTCCGGTCCCGGTTTATAGACCTTGGCGAGGCGTGCGGTCTGCTCCTCAGTCGGCACAAAGGTTGTGTCACTCATGCCGAGCGGGTCGAATACACGTGTCTGCATGAACTCCCCATAAGACATTCCAGATACGACCTCGATGATACGTCCAGCGGTATTGGTTCCCGCATTTGAATATTCGTATTGGGTGCCCGGTTCGGAGAACAATGGCGACATGGCGTAACTGCGCACAGCGGAATGCAATGGCAGGATATCGAGTTTCGGTTCTTCCACAGGCGTCTTGAAAGGTAGTCCGCTCGTGTGGGAGAGAATCTCCTTAACGGTAATGGGATGAGACGGCTTCTTGAGCAAAACATGATCCTCATCCTTTTCCGCGATGACCATCTGGCCATTAAACTCAGGTAAATATTTTTCTACGGGGTCGCACACATCCACCTTACCCTCATCCACGAGCATCATCAGGGCAGTGGCGGTCATTGGCTTTGTCTGCGAAGCGATCCAGAAAAAGGAATCCTTGGCCATCGGTTTCCCGGCAGCAATATCAGCGAAGCCGACAGCTTCGTGGCTGATGATCCGGTCTTTTGTGGCCACAAGCACCACGGCCCCAGCAAGGGTCTTGTTGTCCACGAATGGCTGAAGGATGGGAATGGCGCTAAAGTCTGAATTGGGGGATTTCATGGTGGGTAAGAAGGCAGAATTGGATATCGCGATGAGCAACAGAATCATTGCCAGAACGCCCTCGAAGGCAAGAACGACGTATCCCGAAGATGGAACATTGGAAACCCATATCGTTTCCATCTCACCGCGGCTCTTCTTCCCTTATGCATTCGTGAATGGTTGCTACCACTATTCAAATTTCCAATTCTCCACCCGCCGCTAACTCGCCTAAGGGTGGTCATGCAACCCGCTGGAAGTTGAACCCTGCTGGCAGGGAGGGTTTCGTGGACGGGAATTCAAAGTCGAGCAGGCAATAGACGAGTTTGCCGGGTGTCGGGTAGACGCGCTGGCCTGCGTTGATGCAGACCGTATCCCCAATTTTGGTGTGCCACTGTCCTGTTCTGATGGGGGTGAAGTGATCGTGTCCTGAGACCGTGACAAGGGGTTGATAGCGAACGATGGCGTCGCGCCATTCTGGTTCGTACGCCACGTAGGCTGCGATCTCAAGCGAAGGGGGTTCGTGGATAAGCCAGAGGGTACGTCCTGCCGGGCCGGTGTGTTTGAGCAGGTTCGGCAGCCAGGCTTCTGGGTTGTATCTGCCAAGGGGACGCCCTTGAGAATAATATTCGTCGTTCCCGAGCCAGCATGGGAATCCCACCATTGTCAGGGGACCAATGGTGAAAAAGTCCCCGTGCAAGGCGTTTAGTTTTTTTCCGCTTTCTTGTGCGATGAGTTGCCATTCTTGTTCAAAGTCTGCCCAGCACTCGTCCTCATGGTTTCCCCGTGTGAAGACGACTTCGCAAGGCAGTTCGGACAGTGCGAACGCGGCGTTTGGGATGGATAGCTTTTCGTCTGCTCGACGTGTGGGGTCTTCGGCGTCAAGAAAATCGCCGACGCAGGCGACAACATCGGGTTTATGTTCCGCGACAGCTTCTTTTAGCTGGTCGTAGAGCGTTCGGCGAAGGTGCAGATCGGTGACGGTTAATACTCTGACTTTGTGCATACTGATCATTTCTCTGGCACAGGCTCGCCGACCCATTGGATTTGCCGGGTTTCCGTGTCGTAAACCACGCCACGGAACACCCCGTAGTCCGCACCCACGTTCAAACAGGGGATACCGTGGATGTCACGTTCGCGCACGGGCATGTGGGTATGGCCGCACATGAGGAATGCGACAGACGCTGCGCGTGTTTCCAGTTCTTTTCCGAGCAGGGAATTGCCGGAATAAGCGGAGAGGATGTCGCTTGCGTTTCCGCGCAGGGGATGACCATTAAATTCCCTCCACGGGCAGGTGTGGGTGGCAACCAGTAGTCGCTTTCCTGCTGAGATAGCCTCGTCCATGCGGGCGGCGATTCCGATCGCCTGCGCCCTCGCCTCGGCTTGAACGCGGGTGCCGCAGTTCGGGAGATATCGGAAGTCATTCCAGAAAAGCCCTTGCATACCGCCCGAGAGGTAGATCTTTTCTGTGATAAGCTTGCCCTGCACACGGAGATTTGGTTCCGCGAGCCCGAGGTCGAAGTGGCCGTAGCCGCCGACGATCGCAAAATCTCCGAGGTCGGCGTTCACACGGTCGAGCAACACCGCGCCAACATCGCGAGCCGGCTGCTGCCAGAACCGGGTCACCATTTCGTCGAGGCAAGAGAATTGCGAGTGCTCACTGCGATCGAGCCAAAAGTCGTGGTTGCCAAGCGTGATCGCGAGCATTCGATCTCCGACGCTATTGCGGATGGCTGCGAGGTGACGGGCGGCTTGCATCGGCGTGCCAATGTCGCCAGCCACAACCACAGCCTCTGGGTTTTCCTGCTCCACTACCTCCGTAAAAACATCCAAGGCTGTGCGCATGGTGCGTGGACTCCGCGCCGGGATGTTCATGTGGAGGTCTGCTGTAAATAGGATTTTCATCGATGGGGATTTGTGGGGTCTAAGGCCCGGATTCAGCGCTGAGTTCGCCTCCATGCCCACAACGGGCATTAGCGGTGGAAACCTCTGCGGAGATTATTTGAGGCCAGTGTTGAAGGAAATTCAGGGACTCTCCGTCCCATTCAAAGAGTGCGCACCAACCGGGATTGATGATGTGTCGGCGGATCAGTTTTTGGGTTGCAATGATATTCAAGGCGAGAACCCTGCTTGCGCCAAAGAGAAAGTCTGACGCTGTATGGTGGTGTCCACAACAGACAAATGGCGCGTGCAAAGCCTCGACGATCTCGGTTTCCGGGCGGCGCGCGTAGATTTGCGAGATGTGCGGAGGTGGGACCGGCCAGTCAATGAATGAGGTCTTCATAGGGGTGCTTCCCGGTCAGCAGGTTGTTGTCTTTGCATGGCAGTCGATCAGAAATTCCCGGAACTCCGAGAATGCGGTGATGGTTTTTCTGTGGATTTCAGGAAGAAACTTCTGGTGGTGAAGAACCGTCCTGTTTTCTTCCTCTGGGTCCATAAGCATGTATTCCTTTTTGACAAATTTTGAATGCCAAGTGGCGATCTCCGGCGTGATGAGCGCGGGTCTCAATCCAGGCACGTTCTTCGCTGCGGTTTTGTAAAGGCGCCGACGCTCGTCTCGCTCACGGTATTTTGGTTTGAGGCGGTCGATAAATCCGATCACCCGATCAAGTCCTCGTTCCATGCGATACCGGTAACGGTTTGCGTGAAACATGCATGCATGGCATTTGATATTTTTGGGGATATCTGTTGCGCCTGCTTTGAAAATATCTTCGAGTTCTTTTTCCATGTGCCACGCCACCTGTTCCAGCCGCTTGGCAATCAGGATCAGTTCCGGTTCGCAGGTGATTGTTTGGATGGGGGACGGGATTTCGATGCCCGTCGCAAAAATCTCTCCGATGAATTCCTGTTCGATTTTGCGGGCGCTGGGAGTCAGCTTAAATGGGGCGGGATCAGTGGAAACCACCATTACCTCGAATTTTGGAAATTGTTCATGT
>Ga0316220_1001867_pt1 | contig 21305 bp, 30 predicted proteins | sample TBH18005metaG_FD_203632 | JGI IMG/M metagenome (GOLD analysis project Ga0316220, IMG submission 203632) | Freshwater microbial communities from Trout Bog Lake, Wisconsin, USA - TBH18005 | ecosystem: Environmental > Aquatic > Freshwater > Lake > Hypolimnion/Profundal zone | place: USA: Wisconsin...
ACAATAAATATTTATAAAGAGAATAACCATGTACAGATTTATCAAATACCTAAATGAAGCAGAAGCTAAACAGCCCAAAGATTTGGTGCAGACGCCCTTGCCTTATGCCCAAACTGCATTAGGCCGTAGCCTAAGCAAACAGGCTTTAGACTATCACTATGGACAGTTATACAAAGCCTATGTTGACCGTTATAACAAAGGTGAAGGTGATCCAGACTTCAATGAAGCTGGTGCTTTCTTGCATGACATCTATTTCACACAGTTCCAAGCACCTAAAGGTTCCAACACACCTGTGGGCAAATCTCGAGAATTCATTGAAGAACACTTCAGCAGTTGGGACAAGTTTAAAAAAGATTTTGAAGACATCGCGATGAAAATCCAAGGATCAGGTTGGGCTTATCTGGCTAGAAACGGCGAGATCAAAACTATCGTAAATCACCAGATCAAACAAGACATCATCTTGTTGATTGACTGGTGGGAGCACGCTTGGGCATTAGACTATCAAAGTGACAAAGCAGGTTATCTAGCCAATCAATGGAAAATCATCAACTGGGATACAATTAATCAGAGGTTAATCTAATGGAAGCATTCGTAGCAGTAAAACCGGCGGCTATCGCCAAAGTTAAAGAACTACTAGCAGAAGAAAACAATCCTGATCTGAAGTTGAGGATGTTCGTTCAAGGCGGTGGTTGCAGTGGTTTCCAATATGGCTTTACCTTTGAAGAAACTGCACAAGAAGATGATTGGACATTTGACTTTGATGGTGTTACACTATTAATTGATCCAATGAGCAGTCAATACTTGCAAGGTGCAGAAGTAGATTATACAGAAAGCCTACAAGGATCACAATTCAGCATCAAGAATCCCAATGCACAGACTAGCTGTGGTTGTGGTTCAAGTTTTTCAATCTAAGGAGAAAGCAATGCCAAGTCCAAGAAGAGTAAGTCAGATTTTAAAAGGTAAGAAATCACCTAAACCAAAAACAGTAAATGCTATGGCTAAACGTGTGGTGCGTAAGAAAAAATAAAAAGAGATTTTTCAATGAAAATTGCTGTTTGTTTCAGCGGACAGATTCGTACAGGAGTAGAAACTTCTCCTAATATTCTACGCTATATTGGAGATCTATTACCTAACTGTGATTTCTTTGTACATACCTGGGACATAGAAACTCACGCTACTGGTAGTGCAAAACTACTTGGCCTCGATCATCTAGCATCTGATACGTTTGTACCATGGCCAGTTAGCAGAGATAAAGTTGCAGAATTCTATAAGATCTACAAACCAGTGTCTATGACTGTAGAAGAATACAATCTTAAACAGACTATCAACACTTGGAGTGGTCGTAGAGTAGATCCACGCACAGGCAAGCGCATAGTCAGCATGTTTGAATCAATCTATGAAGCTAATTTATTGAAGAAAAATTACGAAGCAAAAAATAATTTTACCTACGATTATGTAGTACGCACTCGTCCTGATATCATATTTTCAAAACTTAAAACTCTACGTGATGACATAGCACAAGTTCCTGATAATAAGGTTTTTGTCTATGGAGCACACTATGCCAATTGGGGTAACAGTAGATTAGAAGATATACTTTGGATTGGTAAATCAGACACTATGGACAAACTAGCTGATTACCATGATGTGCGTATAGATGCTGAACCTAACGAACCAGGTTATCACGATTGGCAACACCACATGGCTGATTGGATCAAGAACACATTAGGTCTAGACTTCAAAGCCTTAAACGACAATACCATGAAAATCATCTATCAGTATAATATTGATAAAGGTATTGATATCATGGATCCTCCATGGCATCCTGAACAAGCAGGTATCCCTGTATGAAAATAGCTGTCTGCTTTAGTGGACAACTACGTACAGGCACAACAGTCTCCCCAAACATTTTACGATACATAGGTGCTTTATTACCTAACTGCGATTTCTTTGTACACACTTGGGATCAGCAATCTGTTCCGCATGGCGCAAACTATACTTTTGAACCTATTGATCCACAGATATTATCAGAATTTTATCAAACATATCAACCATTGGCAATGGTTGTAGAACCCTATGATCTCAGACCAATATCACCTATTTGGAGCGGATATAGAGTCGACAGCCAGGGTCGCAATCTAGTGTCTATGTTTGAAAGCATCTATGAAGCTAATAAACTTAAATCCACACATGAACAAAAATACGATTTTAACTATGATCTAGTTGTGCGTATACGTCCTGATATAGTTTTCCGCGCGGATAAAAGTCTAGCTGAAGACATCAAACTAGTCATTGACCCTAATATGTTTGTCTATGGTGCACATAAAGGTGATTTCGGCATGACACGTTTAGAAGACATATTTTGGATTGGCCCTAGCAGTGTATTAGATAAAATCTGTGATTTTGTTGAATATCGTGCAGATTCTGGTATCGAATCTGACTGGCAATTCCACATGGCTGATTGGGTGCGTGATACATTGAAAATACGATTTCGCGCACTAGACAATAATTACATGCGTATTTACTATCAGACCGACATCAATAAAGGTATAGATCCTTTAAATCCCACATTTGGAGACCCTCCAGGTTCAGTAGGCAGTCCTTACGCCTAAAGTCGATAAATACTAGTTATAAAGGATTCTTCTAGAGTTTAATTATGACTATTACTACCACAACATTTAATTCAGTAAACGTAGGTTCTTCAGCAAATGATGGAACGGGTGACGATTTACGCAGTGCATTTATTAAGATAAACACTAACTTTTCAAATATCGCAACTATAGGATTTAACACAGGCAATATATCAGTTGCTAATGAAATTGATTCGGTCAATGCTACTATCAGTGGTGTTACTACAGTCAATGGTAATCTAATTGTCGGTAATGTCTATGTTCCAACATCAAACAGTTCTGTTGGTACTAAAGGACAAATTGTTTGGGACAGCGGACACATTTATATTTGTGTTGCAACAAATACCTGGCGTCGTGCTAACATAGCCGCTTGGTAATAGGATAAACGATGGCATATCCACAATGGTTAACCCCTGAGGGCAATCTAGGCATAGTACCGGAATTAAAGTATTACCAATTCCAGTTTAATGCCTACGATGGTCGCAATGGGACCGTTGTTTACAGCAGAATTTCAGGTACACTTCCACCAGGACTACAGGTGGTTGATACAGGATATCTTAAAGGTATTCCAGTGATATCTCCTAGCACAGGTTATGATCTTAACCAAGTGTTTACTTTCAGCATACGTGCCACCCATGTGCTGACTCCTGACATACTGGTAATAGGTACTGTTTATACCATATTGTCAGTGGGCACGACAGATTTTACACAGCTTGGTGCTAGTTCGAATACTGTAGGTGTTAGTTTTACAGCTACAGCCACAGGTTCAGGTACAGGTGCAGTCACTGAAACAAACAGTGGAGTCAGTGATCGCACATTTTATCTAACTATCACCAATGTGGCTCCTCCGGTTATCGTTCCACGTAATGTTAGCCTTGGCAGTTATTTTGACGGTGATGTAGTCAATATCATATTAGATGTAGTAGAATTTGAGCCCAGTGCTTATCTGTCTTGGACGGTTAAAAGTGGAACTTTGCCACCAGGATTGATGTTAAGTTCTACAGGCATATTACAGGGTTATATACAGTCAGTTCCAGCTGGTGGACCAGCAGGACAAGCAGGATGGGATAACACATCTTGGGATGAAGACTATCTAACAACATCAAACAATATAGCTATCTTAGGTTGGGATTTCCCAGCTGGTGCGGCCAGCAAGACATTTAGTTTTACAGTTGAAGTAAATGACGGTGTTAACTATGACCTTTCTACTTATACTATTTTAGTTTTACCAAGAAGTGCGTTAACAGCTGATGGTACAGTTATCCTAGCTAGCCAAAGCATAGTTAATAATAAAAAACTGTCAGTGGATACCGGTCCGAGACACTTACCAATTATTGAAACAACACAAGCAGATCTTATTCCTGTCAGAGAAGGCAGTTACTTTAGTTTCCAAGTACAGGCCCTCGATCTTGACGGAGATGTATTACAATATTCAGTTCCTGCATTAAATTCAGGTGCATTTGATGAACAGTATTTTGTAGGTAACAGTGTTCCTTACATTGAATCAACATTAACTAACGGTAGTTTATACACAGGCGTATTTCCTAAAACATCTATCACACATTCTGCAGCCAGTATACAACTATTCTTAGGTAATGCTGTCACAGCCAATGTTGGTGATACTATCACCCAAGCTATCACATCTGCCAACGCAACTGTAACAGCCAATGTGGTTAATTCTCTTAGTATACCTATCGTTGTAAACTATGGTGTATTTTCTTCGGGGTCAGGTAATCTTGCATTGAATGGGCAATATCTGCATAATTCATCTAATGTCAGCGTATTTCCACAAAGTGTTAACCTTGGCGTATCAACAACAGTTGATAATACCAGTCCAGCACTGTTACCAAATGATCTAGTACAGATCCTAGCACCAGACCCAAGCACCAATGATCTAGTATGGTATGATGGTACTGTTAGTTCACAGACCATAGTCAGGCTGACCGGTAATGCTATAATTACTGCCAATGCTGGATCTTACTTGACACAATCTTCTACTGGTGCTAATGCTGCGATAACCAGTGTCAGTGCTACTACCGGCACGCTATATCTTGGTGGTAATCTACTAGCAGGTACTATAAGTATAGCTGGTAGTAGTGTTATCACTGCCAATGTAGGTGATATCATCACGCAAGCCAGCTCAGGTGCTAATGCCACAGTAACATCAGCAGTCTTAGGTGCGATATCTGTACCAGTGATATTCACTGTAGGTACTTTTGCCACAGGCCCAACTACAGGTAATTTAAAAGTAAACGGATCTAATGTTATAGCCTATGCTAATACCATCACTACATCACTACTACCAGTAACATTCTCAGCTAATGTAGGTGATATCATCACACAATCTGGCACAGGTGCTAATGCTACAGTATTGGTAGCCCAACCAGGTGGTACTTCAGTAGCAGTAACATTTAATTCAAATGTCTTTACTATTGGTTCTGGAAATATTAAAGTAAATGGAGGTAATGTTAAGGTTTATCCTACAGGAGTGACTACTAGAACTGATATCACAGCTACATATACAAATTCTTATGTGTTTAAATTAAACACTTCAGGCGCGACTAATGTCGTTTATATCAATGGAGTTAGCACAAACAGCACGCCAACATCCATAGTGGCTGTAGGAATCACGCTAGGCGGCGAATCTACACAAGGAACAGTGGGATTTGATCAAGGCAAATTTGACCAAGGTGTACTATCATTACCGAGTGGTCTAAACATTGACATTAATTCAGGCTGGTTAACTGGTGTACTACCCAGCCAAACTATCAATGAAATCGATTACAACTTCGAAGTATCTGTTTACAAACGAGATTATTTTGGATACATAAGTTCCTATCAATACCAACTACAGGTATTAGGTGATCTAAACAACACTATTAATTGGTTAACCCCAAGCAATCTTGGATCAATTGAAAATGGCAAAGTCAGTGATCTTTATGTTGAAGCTATTTCATCTAAAGGTAAACCTTTGGTTTATAGTCTAAGCCATGGATCGAACTATAACGACGCGAGAAACTTTCCTGGATATACTCTACAGGCCAATAGTGTACAGGGACATACCTACACTATAACAGTTAATTCTTATCAATTTCCAAACAGCTATAGTCCAGCTAGCGGTCTTGAATTACCCCAAGGCCTAAAATTAACACCTCAAGGTTATATCAGCGGACGTGTTAGTTTTGAAGTGTTTAGTTTAGATTCAGGCACGACTACCTTTGATGTTAATTCATTGACTTTAAATAATCCTACTACTTTTGATCATACCTATACATTTAATGTTACCGCCACAGACTATGATCAGACTGTTTCTGCGATGCAGACATTTACTCTAGTGGTCAATGGAACTAACCTAGCACCTTATGAGAATTTATATCTCAAGGCACAATTAAACTCTTATCAAAAGACAGAATTCCAACAGATCACACAAGATCCTAATGTGTTTCCATTGAGTTTGATCTATAGACATGAAGATCCATGGTTTGGTATTCCGTCAGACATCAACACACTATTCCTTGCAGGATTAAATCCCAGCACTGTAGCAGCTTATACTTCAGCAGTCAGCACTAATAATTTTATCAAAAGGATATTATTTAACAATATAAAAACAGCTATAGTCACTGATCCAATGACCTACGATGTTGTTGATATCGCTACAGGTACGACCATTGGAACATATAACGATACTATTAAATTCGTACCTACTGATTTTAGTCTAGGATATACTGTGGCTAACACCATACCTAATGGTAGTAAGTTAACTACTGAACATGTCAAATACGAAGTCGTCTATGTTGAAATCGAAGATGAAAATACCAATGCTCTAGGTCAAGGACCTGCTAATGTTATCGATTTAACTAATGTAATCGCCAATCCATATTATAGTTCAGCTAACGTGGCCTATACCGTCGCATATCCAAACTCATTCGAAAACATGAGTAACGTCATGGTCAGTGCTATAGGTTATGCAAACAAAGAAGCACTGCCAGACTGGATGACCAGCAAACAGGCCAATGGTACTGTGTTAGGATTCAAGAGAGCTGTGGTCTTGGCCTATACACAACCTGGTGCAAGCGAAACTATAGCATGGCGTTTAGGACAAAAATCTTATAATCTCAATGAACTAAACTTTACTGTTGATCAATACTTATTAGATGATAATTATACTGCAAATTATGATATCGCATCTAACGCATTTATTACCAGCACAGAAACTACATTTGATAGATTCTCTATATTGAGCAGTCTATTCAATAAGAAAGCCACAGTTGATTATGCGGTTAATCTTTCATTCGAAAATATCAATGAACGATTATTCGAAGATGTGATACATACTGGAGTTAATATCAATGGTACTACTATCTATGGATTAGATGGTATCACTGATTTTAAAGATGGAGATACTATGGTATTCTTCCAACAGGAATTTACTGGTGATCCAAACAGTGGTTGGAGTGATGTGACTAGCCTTTGGGACAGCGTGCCCTGGGATGATAATGCTCCTACAGTGCCATGGGACAGTACCAGCTATGTGCCTGGATATAATGATCATTTATTGAACCCGACTGTGCCAAATGAACGCATAGGTATTTGGAGAATTAACGTCAGTATTGACAGCATAGTAACGTTGACCTTTATAGAATCCATGTCATATTATGATACTCTTTACGTAAGAAGAGGGTACACACACGGATCAACAAATATCTATTATGATCCTATAATTAAACCAGGACATTCTGTACCAAATTACAGCGTGATTCCGCAACAGATCAAGACTATATCTACCACATTTGACAAAGGCAGCAACAAGAGTGGTGGTACTAAATTTTATAGCTATCGCGATTTATATAGTGTTCCTGAGCAAGGAGATAAATATATTAAATTCGCTAAAACTGGAGTATTTACATAATGAGTAGCATTAACCCACAAAATATTGACGGAACGTACCCGATAGCTGGTCAAGACAACGACAGCCAAGGTTTCCGCGATAATTTTACTAATATTATTAACAATTTCACTTTTGCAGCCAGTGAACTAACTGATCTGCAAAATAACGCACTGCTAAAGTCAGCGTTAAACGGAACTACTCTTAATAATAATATGAACAATGCGCAATTAATTGGCGCACAGTGTTTACAATTTACTGAAACGATCAATCCATTGGGTTCAGTAAGTGGTGCTTTTAGTGTAGACTGGTCCACAGGTCATTTCCAAACAGTCACGCTTACTGGTAACAGCACATTGGCATTTGCCGCTACATGGCCAGCAACAGGTTTTTATACCAGATTAAGACTACAAGTTACCACAGCAGGTACTTATACTCTTACACTACCAAGCTCAGTTTCAGTGAATATCAACAACATCCAAGGTATAAGTGGACAAACTATTCCATTAACAGCTGGTGTTTACCTATTTGAATTCAGCACTCCAGACAATGGTACCACTGTAATAGTCCAAGACCTATTACGTAATTACAGCAATGAAGTTACTGGTAACGTTGGTAACTTTACCACTGCTAATATCTCTGGTAATTTATATGCTACTGTGATCACTACCAACACAGGTAGTGGTGCTAATCTAGTATTAGATCCAGATGGTAACGGAGTTACTAATGTTATTGGTCAACTAGTCGCGACGACGCTAACTGGTACACAAACCCAAGGCGCACAACCAAATATCAGCAACATCGGTGGTGCTGTAGGTGGTGCTACAGTACAAGGTAATTTGACCACGACTGGTGCTAGAATCATGGCAGGCTATCAATATGTTAGCCCAACAACTGGTTTTGTAACGACTATTAACAACAACATAGAAAGATTGGTAATTGATTCATCGACTAACAATATCCTAGCCAATGGTACAGTTACTTTACCAAGTGCTAACGTTGATGCTACAATAGTTACTATTTCAGCAACTTATGGTATTACCAATTTAGCAGTTTTACCAAATCCTGGTTCATTGGTTAAACCAAGTGGTAACATCACACTAGCTAACTCAAGTAGTATTACATACTTCTACCACTCAAGTGAAACGACTTGGTATAGATTAAGTTAATATCTACCAAAAATCATTGACTCCTTACAGTGTATTAGCGTATAATATATTGTAAGGAGTTTTCTTTTATGCATCCATTAAGTCCAGACTTAACTAAATTAACAGATGAAGAGTTACACAACAAACGAGCAGAATTACAGACTCGGCTGGGCTATGCTTATCGGATCGGTAATCCAGAAATGGTGCATCAATTGAACTTATTAATACAAGATTATGCATTAGAAGTCGAAGCACGCAACAAGAAAATGATGGAGGCTGCACAAAAATCTGGTAGACTAGGTCCAGATGGCCCCAAGGATATTACCTACTGATGAAATACGATCAATATGGACAAGCCTATACGACCAGCGATGAGCTGTGTGATCTACTGTATAAAAATCCCCAGTTAGATATCAGCAGATTCCAAGTCGAAGACAGCATAGAATACAATCGCAGTGTGGCAGAACTACACGCTGAATTAGATCTGTTATACAATTATCAAAATGAGTATGGTATAACTGTTGATGAATTTGATCGTGTGCTACAAAGCAATTGGCACATGCCCAAAGAATACAAGGAACTAGATATCGCTGAGTATGTTTTGAGCTTGTGTCGAGAAGACTACGAATTACAGCGTGTTGGCGAAGAATTATTATTATATCAAGAACGTGACTTGTTTGATCTGCTGCGCTATCTGAAATATCTAGTGGATACTCTAAGAAAGAATAACATAGTGTGGGGTGTAGGCAGAGGTTCAAGTGTGGCTAGTTATGTGCTGTTTCTCATAGGTGTACACAAAATTGACAGCCTTTTCTATTCCTTAGATATAGAAGAATTCCTTAAATAAATACGCATATATTAGGAGAAACAAAATGGCAAAAAATATTCGAAGAACAGCAATGGGTGATGCGATTGACATGGACATGTTACGCCTCGCTAATGAAACTACCATCGCAGTAGGTAACATGAACGTTAATGCACGTGGTGATCAATTAGGTCCTGGCGGTAAGATCATCAAAACTCGCGCACAGGTCATGCAAGAGATGCATGCATTAAATGTTAGTACACCTGTAGCTGATCATTCATCAGACGTGGCAGAATCCGCACCCGCAGATACTAGCCAATTACAAGCTGATCCAGCTCCATTGCTTCAACCAACAGCAGAAGACATACCAGTTGCCGAATCAGACACTACCCCAAATTATGTAAAACCTCGAGGTAGCTTTGCTGACAGTGTAGCCAAACAAACTGAAGTAAAACAAGAATTAATTGATCCAGCTAGTGTTCCTGGATATATCCAAAAACCTGGTGTTCAACGAATCTAAGGAAATACGATGGCCGCAAAGTTATTTGAACCTGCTAAAATTAACTCAATCAAAGCACTCAATGATCATATCCTAGTCGTTGACATGAACTTTGATGCTAGGACTACCTTAGGTGGTATCATCCTAACATCCGACAATGGTAAACTAGAAGGCATCCATCCTCGATGGGGTCGTGTTTATGCCGTTGGTCCGGATCAAACCACAGTTAAAGTTGGTCAATGGGTCTGTATCAAGCATGGACGTTGGACTCGTGGTTTAGAAATTGAAGACAGCGAAGGTATAAAAACTCTGCGTAGGATTGATAACGATGACATTCTCCTAATCAGTGATCGTTATGTAGTAGATGAAACCATCAGTGACGGATTATAATTGGACGACGACGACTTATCCTACGTTCCCCATGAAGTTGTAAGCGCGATCAGGAAACTGACTCGTATGGCCCGTGATCCTCTTAATGATGGATTTACCCAATGTGTTTACAAACATGATCTTTATGTATTAAAATGTTATATAGAAGATGAATATAAACGCTGTCCAGATTTCCCACAGCAGGAAGCCGAATGGGAACGAGAACGCTTGATGGAAATACTTAAAAGAAAATGAAGATATTGGCCTTGATTGTTTTTGTAATTTTTGTTATAATGGTATTATTAAACATTGGCAAGGATAGATGATGATTCAACTTTGGACAGAAAAATATAGACCACGAGACATAGAAGGTTATGTGTTCCGTGATAACGCACAACGCGAACAGGTTAAACAATGGATCAAAGAAGGAACGATCCCTCATCTGGTATTCAGTGGGTCAGCAGGTATTGGTAAAACGACACTGGCCAAGATCTTAATCAATGCACTGCATATTGATGATTATGATGTTTTAGAGATCAATGCGTCACGTGATAATGGTGTAGATTATATCCGTGATACCATTGAAGGTTTTGTCAGTACCATGCCATTTGGTAAATTTAAAGTGGTATTGTTAGATGAAGCGGATTATCTTACACACAATGCACAGGCTACATTACGTGGTTTGATGGAAACCTATAGTGATACAGCACGTTTTATCATGACCTGCAATTATCCACACAAGATCATCCCAGCACTGCACAGTCGTTGTCAAGGTTTCCACATGGAAAAAGTCGACCATACAGAATTCACAGCACGTGCTGCCACAATACTGGTGACAGAAGGTATTGAATTTGATCTCGATACTCTAGACAGTTATGTTCGCGCTACATATCCAGATTTGCGCAAATGTCTGAACTTAACACAACAAAATTCAACCGATGGTAAATTGGCACCACCGAATACCAGTGAAAAAGGTACAGCGGACTATAAACTGGCTATGGTAGATTTATTTAAGGCTGGCAAAGGTCGTGAAGCAAGAACATTATTATGCAGTCAGGCCCGTCCAGAAGAAATGGAAGATATCTTCCGTTGGATGTATGATAATCTAGACTTATGGTCAGAAACTGATGAAGGGCAGGACCAAGCGATTAAAATCATATGTAAAGGTGCGGCTACAGTAAGTCTGGTAGCAGATCAAGAAATCAATCTTTCAGCAACTATCACGGAGTTGATACGAATTGAAGCATAATATCTATCTTGTGGCCCAATACGTGGCTAAACCTAAAAATCCAAGACAATCTAGCCAACCTGGATATATGTCAAATCCTGATAATATCCAATGGGATGAGCGTATGTACATCAGCCAAGGTTTACGTAAAAAAGACCACCAAATGAACGTGATTTTAGATCTAACCGAAGAGAAAATCATTAAAAATAGCTTCAATAGTGGCAAGAGTTTTGAAGAAGTATTTAAATACTTCTATGAAGCTTATGGTGACTATATCGACGACAGTGTGAATAAAATCAATGAAGCGATTCAATCTAAGTGACAGTGGAGCACGTGGTTGGTTCATAGGTGACTTTGATGGTGCTGTGCATCGTACTAAAGACTTTGAAATCTGCTACCAAAAAAATCCTCGCACACAAACACCTAGTCACATACACAAACTAGCCTATGAAATTACCTTGGTGATCAGTGGTAGACAAATAGTCAATGGTCAGATATTTGCCGCAGGTGATATCTGCGTTTTAGAGCCCGGTGATATCAGTCAAATTGAATATCTCGAAGAAACTGAAGTTGTTACTATCAAGACTCCAAGTGCCCCATCAGATAAACATTATCTGTAATTAAATCTCACCGTATATCGTTAATATCTCCTTGACTGCTGGATGTCTTGCGATATCTCTAGCTGAAAATTCAACACCGGCTACATACTTACTTTGTTGGTATGATTCAACAAGACGTTTAAAGTCTAGTAATCCGTTATCCGCATCACTACGGTCTGCCTGACGTGTATCGCCTGTAACTACAATCTTAGACCCTTCGCCTAGTCGCGTTAGGAGCATCTTTATCTGTCCAGGGGTGGCGTTTTGCATCTCATCTGCAACGACCCAACTTCCCTTAAATGTGCGACCTCTCATGAATGCTAGTGGAGCTATCTCTATGGTATTTTCGTCTATCATTCTGGCGATGTCTTTGGTACTATAATACTCTTGCATTACATCAAAGAGTGGTCTAGTCCATGGTTCCATTTTTGCAGTTATATTGCCTGGTAGGAAGCCGTGCTTTTCATCGTCCACCCCTACCGCTGGACGTGTTAGGATAATCTTTTGTACACTGCCTTCTTTGTAGGCTTTAATACCAGCCAACATGGCCAACATGGTTTTTCCAGTGCCTGCAGGGCCTGTAGCAAATACTATGTGTTTGGTTTCATCTGTGAGTAATTCGATATATTGTTCTTGATTTAGGCTTTTTGGTATTAAGTGTACTGTCTTTCTCTGTTGAACGTATTGGTTAAAACTAAGTGTATTGTTTGTTTCTACTGCTGCTAGGTGTCTACTGCTAGTTCTACGTTTTGACATAATGCTCCCTGTTGATGAGTTTGTAGATTAAAGGCATCTACAAAGATATTTAAGGAGAGGGATTTTATTTTATTAAGTATAGTTTAATTTTTTGGATTGGTAACTAAATACTAAGCTGTCCTGGACCATTCAGCATAGATTCTATTATTACTATCCCAAGCGATCACATCACATGAAAATCCAAACCTCTCACTGTAATCTAGATGATGTTGGAATGTCCATGGAAAGAAATCAATCGCTTGACACAGGTCACTGGCATGATCATGGCGACCAGGATTGCAGCGCCAGTAGATCTTTGCTTGAGCTTTTAATAGTGATACAACAGATCCAATCTGGCGCAGAATAACCTCTTCACTGCCAAAGTTAATACTACCTAAACAAAATGCGATATCAAACTTCTGATCAGTGGTATATTCTTCTATGGTGGTCTTGACATCAGCAGCATCAAACGCAGGATCGATACCTATGAGATTTTTAATCTTACCTTTGAATGGGTTAGGTCCACAGCCAACATCTAACACAGATTTATCTCCCACTTGATTCGCCAATGCCCACCCAGAATAGATATATTGATCTATGTTTGAATGCCATTGTGTGGAAAAATAATTATTGAGTTCTTGCTGTTGCATCTATTAGATTTCTCAAATCATTGGTATTACTAGGAAATGTATTTAGATCAAAACACCTAAGTTCGTAGCCACGATCACGTAAACGTTTTTGTATGATAGCTTCTGCCATGACATTCATCGGCAACCATTCCATATATTCATTACTTATAGTTTTATCTACTATCAATTTTGCCTGCTCATGTTCTTGGAATATTTCTTCCTGTTTGCTACACCATTCTTGTACTTTAACATCAGCATCAAGATTATCTGCGTAGATTAATCTACTATAAGATATCACGGTCGCTATAACCCCATCATAGAATCTAACTATGTTTATGGGATTGATTTTGACCCATGATGGATCACAATACTGTTGGGCGTCAATCCATTCTTGTACATACTCATGATAAAACAAACTGATCCATTCACGGAATTCCCAAGTCTGCATGTCACGCCAGTTTTTATAATTTGTATTCCAATTGATTATATTTCGTTCATGTTTCAAGCAAAAATAGTCAAAACCATAACCTAAACCAACGACTAATTTGTGGTAATTCATCAGCAAGATCTTTTCTGCTACGTCAATGTTAGGCACGGTGACATTGATGACAGTGTCTTTTTCAAACTCAGGTTGTTTAAAAAATTCAATGATTTCCTGTATGCTGATTTTAGCATTGGGATAGGTAGCTGTGATTATGCTGTCTTTAGGTAAATTTACAATTTTATCTAACACAGCATGTGCATCATAATCACTGTCATCAAATGGGTGATACATTTTATCGAAATTGTGCATGCTGCCATCTTCAGTCATGGCAGTATCAACAGCATTATAATGCCCAGTATAATTGCGTATGCCCCATTCAAGCATACTACCAAAACTACCACCGACAAATAAAATATGTATCATGATTAATAACAATAAGTACGTATATTACTTATATGACTACATTACCTAATCACATATTCTTTACTGGAGCTCCAGGCAGCCGTTGGAGTGGTATAGCACAGACTATCGAATCTATCCCTGGATTTAACACCAGTGATCGCAATCCCAATCGTGAATACACACACAATACCTACAGTGGGCATAAAGGTGCTTACTTTGGGCACGGCATGGAATGTATATTAATCACCAATGGTAACTATATAGATCGCCAATGGTCAGAGCCCGGTGGTACTAAACTGATTAAAAGCCATGAGTGGGCGTTCAATTTAACTAGTATACGTAAGAAAAAGCAGTGGCGAGATTCATGGGTTATGATGGTCTATCGTCCTGACATGGCCTGTTACAGTTGGTGGCACGAAGCAGGCGGATTTAATATCAAATATCCCAACTATAGTCATTATAAAGACAGCAACACCATGTTGACTGAAATAGTCAAGCAGAACGCGGCTATTTTGGAATACGGAAAGATAAATAACTGTAAGTGGGAGTACTTTACATCCGGGTGGATTAAAGAGCACTTCGACGCAGAGGTCAGTGTAGCTAAAGTCTGGCCAGATATATTAGTTACCCTGATAAAATAACGTTATTAAAGGAAAATAAAATGAACTCAAAACAATTCGTTGCAAAACTAGCACAAGACAATGAAGCATTGTTCAAAGCTAGTGAAATGCAAGTTGAAGCTTATTTCAATAGCAACCCAACAACTGAACAACTAGTTGAACACTTCACAGGCCGTATGGTTAATGAACGTATGAACATGGTTGAAATCTCAGCTAAAGTTGCTGGTATGCCAGCTTCAGCAAGCACAGAAGAATTAACACTTCTAACAAAACAAGCTCAAGATGAAGCTAATCACTTCCGTATGGTTAAGGAAGTTATTGAACACATCACAGGTAAAACTTTAGACGTAGAACAAGCTATCGCTCAAGAGCAAGCTAAACCTACAGCTAAAGGTGCAGCACTTTTAGCAAAATATGAAGCAGAAAGCGATCCATTAGCACTTGCTGCTTATCAGTTTATCGCTGAAGGTCGTGCAGAACGTGTATGGCACAAAATGGCTGAATGCATTCAAGACGAATTCATCAGCACAACATACGCTAAGATCGCTAGAGACGAAGGCTTCCACAGCAAAATTGGTGCTCGTGCTTTAGAATTATTAGCTACAGATGCTGAAACACAAGCACGTGTTGAAACTATCGCTAGAACAATGCGTATGGATTTATTCGCAATTTCTTGCATGAACACAACAGCATTACCAGAAGCTGCAAAATTAATTAGCGAAGCTTATTCTGCATAATTAATAGTGTAAGTTCTTAAAAAAGGAGCTTATGGCTCCTTTTTTATTCTTTGGAATTTCAATGAAAGATTATACTGTCATAGTCAAATGGTTTTCTGCTACAATGATCCTATGTGCCATGCCTTTACATATCTTAGGTATCACTCCTTGGAACAGCATATTACAAATCATTGGCGCCTGTGGCTGGGTATATGTAGGCTATAAATGGAATGAAAAAAGCCTAATCACTAACTTCCTTCCACAGATCTTTATGATCATCGCTGGACTAATTTACTTCGCATATTTCAAATGAAAATAGGTATTACACAACGTCAGGTAGTTATCAATGATATCGTTTATGATTGTCTAGAACAAGGATGGTTCTACATGCTTGGTGATCACGAATTGATCGTGTTGCCAAATTTAATAAACATAGATGTAGATATCGATATGTTGATATTGTCGGGTGGTAATGACAGTGAAGCTAGATATCAAACTGAAATATTCTGTTGTACTTGGGCACTGGAACGTAATATTCCTATACTAGGTGTTTGTCATGGTGCTTTCTTTTTAAATGAGCTTAACAATGGCACTAATTTAACTGTGGAGGGGCACTACAATACCACACATGACTTAGTCATGGAAGGTAAAACGCACACAGTCAACAGCTATCATAACATGTCAATCGAGGAACTAGGTAACGAATTAGAACCTATAGCCTGGGCTGGCGAACATGTTGAGGCGTTTAAACATAAGACTAAATCAATTTGGGGGTTGGTATGGCACCCTGAACGCATGGAAATTCCTGTGCTGCCTAAAGAATTAGAGGATCTGATCTATGGCTAAGATGCTGATACTCACAGGTCCTCAAGGCGCTGGTAATCATCTTTGGAGTAAGATATTCAGCTTACATCCAAAAGTCTATGGATGGAAAACTCTGCTAGACAACTACTGGGAAGCACACAGATTTGCAGAACCATTCGCACGACATTGGAAAGATCACAGCCTACTTAAATCTTTTGATTGGTCGCAAAGTGAGTACTATTTTACCAGCATCAGTTGTCCATTAGGTATCATCGGTCATGATGTTAATCCCATATGGAATCCTGATCTCGAGGGGTTCGCTAACAGTGTTAAAGATTGTGGTATTGATGTTGATTTCGCTGTCATAGGTCGAGATCAAACGATATTAAACTATCAACAGACACGTATCCGTACACAACCTACAGTGGATATGTTTTTAGAACAATTAAAAAATATCAACGATCCAACATTCTTAAGTTACGAATTATTATATTTGTATCGACAAGACTATCTAAAGAGTTTAGATTTAAATATTCCTATCGCATGGAATGATCCTAGGATAGATGCTATACTTGCCGAGGATGCTAATACCAAATATGTACACAGCATTGACTATAATGAACTAGATCTTGGTAACAAGCTAGGAACAACATTTAAAACACGACCACAATGATTAATTTTGACACTGACAATTTGATTATATTTTGTTATCCTACCAATGCTGGTGGCAAATTTCTTGTCAACAGTCTTGGACTCAGTGATGATGCTGTATTCCAAGATGCTAGGCTAGCAGAACAACAATTAGATGGACAGTTTACTATCAACGATAAGATGCAGTATCTAACTGATGCACTATCTAATGTCAATGATACTTGGACTGATCTTAATCTTGGCTGTGCGCAACTGTTTGGAGTAGACAATCTGGACTATTTAAATTGTACCAGTACTTTAATGCTTGAAGCAAAGTTTTATCCCGTAGTTGATAGGCTCAGCACAGGGTCACATAAATTCTTTTTGATCAGCCATAGTTTACCCTGTTTAGATAGATACATGTCTGTATGGAAAAATGCGCAGGTAATCATCTATGAAAATTGTAAAACATTTGTCACTAATCGTACTCCTATAGACCCCGAGACTCAGAAAGTATGGGAACAATACAAAGGCAGCGATTGGCCTGATCATGCTCCTAAAAATCTAGAAGAATTAGCGACATATCCTGAGCATGTTAGATTAGAAGTCGAGCATCGTAGATTGGGATTATATAAATCTATAGCATGGCCAGGTAAGGTACTAGATTCTTATCAAAGAGAATTACAAAAATATAAAACCAATGAACGTATAATCTTTTGGGACAATGATGTTTATTTTGATCGTGACAAAACTGTTGACAGCATCAAACGATTATACGATCGATTGGCATTGACCAATTTCAATAGAAATTATGTGGCCAAGTATTATGAGTTGTGGATTGATAAATTAAAAGAGATCAAGAAAAAATGAAAAAACTATTAATCGTTACAGGTCCTCAGGGCTCGGGTAATCATCTGTTCAGCCGCATATTCAGCATGCATGAATCCGTAGGTGGGTGGAAACAGTTGATCGATGAATATTGGGTTCCTAGTGATCTAGAACCTTTCGCTGAATATTGGGTCTATCCTGAAAGATTGACTCTGGAAGATTTCCAAGGTTATGAATATTGGTTAGCCAATGTGTCAGTGCCATTTGTCTACGATGGTGTGCGACAGACTCCTAAGATCTTAGAGTTCGCTAACCGAGCGAAAAGCCTTGGCATAGATGTAAAGATCGCTATTATCGTCCGTGATCAGAATATACAAGCAGAACAACAGTTGCGAGTGCGTAAAGAAGTAACACTGCCTATCGCGCAAGAATACTACTACGATCATATCTTAACCAGCAATTTTCCAACCTTTTTCTTAGATAATGAAGCACTTTTCCTACATCGAGAACACTATTTGAAGTATACCAGCAGATTGTTAAATTTTCCTGTAAGTTGGTATGATCCCAATATCATGAAATTTATCACAGAAGATCCCAATAAAAAGTATGTGAAACACGTCGATGAATATTGGCTTGATGAACAAGTATGGCATGGCATACAGCCCAAGAGTGCCCGCGGATTAGATAAATAATACAAAAGAGTCTTAGAAACTATGAGCAAACTAATTACAGACATCATTGACAATACCAAAGAAATATTCATGACTGATAGCAGTCTTGCTACACTCTGCGATTTTGAGCGTGTGCTAGATGAGCTTGATACTTATGTTTTTGCACATTGGAAAGAAGGTGAACTAGTTGAAGGTCCAATTTACGAAAAATACTTTGTAACCTGTACTTTTATGTGGCCCTATAAGCTAATGCCTGATCCACGTGGCGGCGAACGTCTATTAGACTATGACTGTGAAGTTTACTACAGCAAAGACATGCTAGAATATCCAGTCAAAGTAGAAAAACCAGAAGATTTTGAACCTGGTACTAAAATGCCTAAGATGGCTAAAAAACCTGTGTGGTTAGTTAAAATCGTCATACCTAAGAAACTCATGCAAGAAATCCAACAAGGTAGTTTGGATTTAGAAAGCCAAACACTTGATATGGAAGATATCGAAACTGCATATGAAGAAGGCCATGATACAGCACAATTTGATCAACAAAATCAAGAGCAATCAGATGACCAACAACAACCAGAATTTTAATTTAAATGAAAATCTTGAACAGGGTGATCTGAAACGCCTAGTTCATACTGAACTGCACATCGACGAATATAAAAGTAAAATGGGAGATGATGCTGATGTTTGCGTGATTAGTTTTAAAGTTTCAGGTAAAGAAGCAGCTGCTGACCTAGTCAGCTTTGTAGAAAAAGGTTATGAATATGTGCTAGATGCTGATGTCAGTTCAGGTGAAAAAGAAGGTGGTGATTATTTGGTGTTTGTTGAACTCGAACGTTGTCCAGAACTTCCCGACCAAATCATCAAGATCATGGAAGACTCTATGAACCTAACAGAACAAAAATTAGAAGATTGGCGTGTGCGTTATCATAAGAGCACACGTGACCACGAATTAACTTTAGAATCATTAAAGGAATTAATCCCATTGACACCTGAAGAATATGATCGTAAGTACGATAAAGAACAAGAAGAACTTGATCAGATGAAAGCGATAGCTGGAGTACCTGTAACTACCAAAGCACCAAAGAACGAATACACGGAGAGTTTGCGTATAGCAGCAGGTATAAAAATTTAACGAAAGGAATCAACGATGGAAATTACAGCAGATCAAATCAAATCACTTTTCCCACAAAACAAGTATCCAGGTGATTTAGCAGAAGTATTAAATGAATTATTTGACAAGTACGAAATCAACACTGTTAATCGCGCGGCAGGTTTCCTAGCACAGTGTGGTCATGAATCAAATGGTTTTACAGTATTAAAAGAAAACCTAAACTATTCAGCAGAAGGACTTAACAAGATATTCCACAAGTACTTCCCAACAGTAGCAGATGCTCAACCATATGCACGTAATCCAGAAAAGATCGCCAACAAAGTCTATGCTAACCGCATGGGCAATGGCGATGAAGCGTCGGGCGATGGATATAAATTCCGTGGTCGTGGTGCTATACAATTAACCGGCCGTGACAACTATACTAAGTTTGGTGCTAGCATCGGTTTAGATCCTGAAGCATGTGTAGAAGATATGGAAACATTAGATGGTGGACTTGAATCAGCCATGTGGTTTTGGAAAACCAACGGATTGAATGAAATCTGTGACACCGATGATATCGTTAAAATGACCAAACGTGTAAATGGTGGTACTATTGGTCTTGATGATCGCAAAGCACACTACGAAAAAGCCAAGGCACTGTTATCATAATGTGGCTACTACATTTTATTCCTGATGCACTAATAGTATATGTCATCAACATGTCTATACTGGCAGGTGTTGCTATTACCATAGCTGGCACTTTCTTAGGCTTTATTCCATTTATCAGCAGATACAAATCAATACTACATCTAGTAGGTATAGCAGTATTGGTATTGGGTGTTTATTGTAAAGGTGTATTCAGCACAGATGCGGCCATGCGTGAAGAAGTACGAGCACTAGAAGCCAAGATAGCTGTTGCTGAAAAGAAAGCACAAGAAGCCAACACACAAGTACAGACTAAAATAGTCACTAAAGTTGTTAAAATACAGGACAAAGCCAACACAGCCAAAGAAACACTACGCAGAAGAAAAGACACCATCAATGCAGAATGTAATTTATCAGATGATGCTGTTAATGCTTATAATTTCAGTATCACTAAAACACCAACACAGGAGACAAAATAATGCGTAAATTAATATTAATCTCCGTGTTACTATTAACAGGTTGTGCCACAGCTATTCCAGTTAAAATGAGTTTTCCACAGGTTCCTGAAGCATTGACCAAACCCTGTGATCGTTTGATGCCTTTAGATCCTAAGAAAAAACAACTTACAGACTTGTTAGAAAATACCGTTGACAACTATGCCAAGGCCAAGGAATGCTATGCTAAGAATCAAGCATGGCAAGAGTGGTATGCAACACAAAAACAAATTTATGAGGAAGTCAAATGAAAAAACTATTAATCTCACTATTAGCATTAACAGCAACAGCAGTCTACGCAGAAACGTGGATAACTATCAATGATACAGATGCTGTTAAGATCGAACGTACTAACACAACTAAAAAAGAAGGTGCTGGGTTTACTGGCACCTTCCGT
>Ga0316220_1001870_pt1 | contig 21291 bp, 18 predicted proteins | sample TBH18005metaG_FD_203632 | JGI IMG/M metagenome (GOLD analysis project Ga0316220, IMG submission 203632) | Freshwater microbial communities from Trout Bog Lake, Wisconsin, USA - TBH18005 | ecosystem: Environmental > Aquatic > Freshwater > Lake > Hypolimnion/Profundal zone | place: USA: Wisconsin...
GGCAAAACCCAAAAACATTGGTGTTATTTGAACAAAGTGAATTTGCTCTTTACTCAATCCATCAAGAGTTATTGGCAAAACTGGAAAGCATGAGTTTGTCAGGCTTAAATCACTCCATTGGACTGCTACCAGTCTTGGGATCTATTCAAGACGAACAATTGGTTGATCAGGTGCTGGATACAAATCGACCAAATACGATCTTTCATGCGGCAGCTTACAAGCATGTTCCCTTGGTTGAGGAAAATTTTGCCCAAGGTATTCAAAATAACGTATATGGCACCCGGATAGTGGCAAAAGCCGCTATGAAATTCCAAGTAGCCAATTTTGTATTAATTAGTACCGATAAAGCAGTAAGACCCACTAATGTGATGGGGGCATCAAAACGTTTGGCGGAGATGGTATTGCAGGCCTTGGCCAATTCAGACCTTTCATCAAAAACCACTTTTTCAATGGTGCGCTTTGGTAATGTGCTCGATTCTTCTGGTTCGGTGGTCCCTTTATTTCGCAAGCAAATTAAAGATGGCGGCCCTATTACCGTTACCCATCCTGAGGTAACGCGTTATTTCATGACTATTCCCGAGGCTGCTTCTTTAGTAATTCAGGCTGGAGCAATGGCTAGGGGCGGGGATGTCTTTGTTTTGGATATGGGTGAACCCGTCAAGATTATGGATCTGGCTAGACATATGATTGAGTTATCAGGGTTGGAAGTGCGCAATATTGACAATCCCGAGGGTGATATTGAGATTGAAGTCTCTGGACTACGCCCAGGAGAAAAGCTCTATGAAGAGTTATTGATCGGTGAAAATCCGCAACCCACTGAACATCAAAGAATCATGAAAGCCAATGAGTATTTTTTACCTTTACCTCTTTTAGAGCAAAAATTAGAGGCTTTAGGACAAACTTTGCACTCTTGTCATGCTGGAGAAATCAGGACGAGACTGCAAGAGTTGGTAGATGGGTATGTGCCAGCGATTCATTGAGTAGTCGGTCAGTTCAGGATAGTAAACGGTATAAGCATCCTTACCCCTGTTTCTACTCCTTGGTTTTTCATGGATCGAGAGCTGAATTTAGGCATTTAATCCCCCGCTTTGTTATAACCAATATAATAAATACTTTCCACTACATTTTGGGGTTATTTTGTTATTTCATTATTGGTCACAATTTATAGGAAAAACTGTAAGTGACTTTTATTGAAAAAAATATCTCCTTAGGGCTCAATCGTAACCTCCCATTGGTTGCCATATTGCTGTGTACCTTCAATGGCGAGCGCTTTTTAGCGGAGCAGCTCAACTCTTTAGAGACTCAAACACACCAAAACTGGGTTTTGGTGGTTAGTGATGATGGCTCAAAAGACGCTACTGTGGATATTTTGCTGAAATACCAGGCGAAATGGCCTCAGGGGAAAATGACTATTCGCAACGGCCCCCAAAAAGGCTTTTGCCAGAACTTTTTATCTTTAGCGTGTGATTCAGAAATTAAGGCTGATTACTACGCCTTTTGCGATCAAGACGATGTGTGGCTTTCTGAAAAGCTCGCCGTTGCCTTACAAACCATCGTAGGTAATCAAAATATTTATGTGCCCTTTATCTATTGCGGGCGCACGACTTATGTTAACGAGCAATTAAAGCCTTGTGGTATTTCTCCACTCTTTGTTTTTCCGCCCAGTTTTCGTAATGCCTTAGTGCAAAGTATTGCGGGTGGCAATACGATGGTCTTTAATTTGGCCGCAAAACTCTTGATTGAAAAAGCGGGGCCCCTGAACGTACCTTCGCATGATTGGTGGGTGTATCAGTTGATCTCCGGTGCTGAAGGGGATGTGTTTTATGACCCCGTTCCCTATCTTTTATATCGACAACATGAGGGTGCCTTGGTGGGTGGGAATAATTCATTCGCAGCAAAAATAGAGCGGGTGATGATGCTCTGGCAGGGGCGCTTTCAGGATTTGAATACGCAAAATATTTCCGCCTTAAAAGAAGTGAAGCATTTATTTGTTAAGAATCACCAAGAGATTTTGAAGATGTTTGAAATACTCAGGGGTGCAAACATAAAAGATCGATTTCGTTTGATGGAAATTTGTGGCTTGTATCGCCAGACCCGCCGAGGAACATACAGTTTGTTTTTGGCGGCTATATTTAAGAAAATATAAGAATGAATTTATAGTGACTAAATTTACTAACCCCCATCAGGCCCAACCAACCTCACTTCTAGCTTTGATTGGCAGCATTAAACGAAATAGACGTTTAATCTATCAAATGGTCAAAAGAGAAGTGGTTGGACGCTACAAGGGTTCTATTTTAGGTTTAGCTTGGTCTTTTCTTAATCCAATTTTCATGTTGACCATATACACCTTTGTTTTTTCGGTAGTATTTAAGGCGAAATGGGGTGGAAGTACAACTGATAGTAAAGCAGAATTCGCATTAATTTTATTTACAGGAATGATTGTTTTTGGACTTTTTTCAGAGGCGATCAACCGAGCACCAAGCCTGATTATAAGTAACGTTAATTATGTGAAAAAAGTCGTTTTTCCTTTGGAAATACTCTCCATAATCAGCATGGGGAGTGCCTTGTTTCATGCTTTAGTAAGCCTATTAATATTAATGTTTTCTTTTGTGCTGGTGAATGGTTATTTGCCTTGGACTAGTATTTTTGTGCCCATAATTTTTGCACCCTTAATTATCTTAAGTCTTGGTATTTCATGGTTTTTAGCATCGATCGGTGTCTTTATACGCGATGTGGGACAAACAGTAGGCTTGTTAACTACGGTCCTAATGTTTGTATCTCCCATTTTTTATCCCATTAGCTCTTTACCGGAAAAATTTCAAGGATGGATAGCGCTAAGCCCAGTGAGCTTCATTATTGAGCAAGCTAGAGCGGTGCTAATTTTTGGGCTGCAGCCTGATTGGCTCGGTTTAATGACCTATACATTAGTGGCGTTAATCATTCTGTGGCTGGGATATGCATGGTTTCAAAAAACGAGGAAGGGATTTGCTGATGTCCTCTAATGAAATTGCAATATCCATTAAGGGTGTGAGTAAGTGCTATGAAATTTATAACACTCCAGGTGATCGTTTAAAGCAATTTTTCTTCCCAAGATTCGCTAGATTATTAAGAAGAAAGCTAAGAAATTATTTCACTCAATTTGCAGCCTTAAATGATGTATCTTTCGAGGTAAAGAGAGGGGCAACGCTTGGAATTATTGGGCGAAATGGCTCTGGTAAATCGACTCTATTGCAAATTATCTGCGGAACATTAAACCCAACAATGGGTAAAATACAGGTTAATGGGCGTGTAGCTGCACTCTTGGAGCTTGGTTCTGGTTTTAATCCTGAATTTACTGGCAGGGAAAATGTTTATTTAAATGCCTCGATTCTTGGATTGAGTCGAGAGGAGATTGACTACCGCTTTAATCAGATTGCAGATTTTGCGGATATTGGCGATTTTATTGAACAGCCAGTAAAAACATATTCAAGTGGAATGATGTTAAGGCTTGCGTTTGCAGTGATTGCAAATGTTGATGCCGATATTTTAATAATTGATGAGGCTTTATCTGTAGGTGATGCTGTATTTACACAAAAATGCATGCGTTTCATTCGAAAATTTAAAGCGAAGGGTACATTACTGTTTGTTAGTCACGATATGGGGTCTATTTTGAATTTGTGTGAAGAGGTGGTTTGGCTTCACAAGGGACTCGTTAGAGAAAAAGGCATTTCTCAGAATGTATCAGAGAGCTATCTTCAATATACGCTTCAGGAGGTTTATGGTGAAGAGGCTAAGCTGATTTCTGACAACCGAGCGATAGACTTCAATAACGACCAGATTGGTACAGAAGAAGCGAAAAAAGAGGGGTCGACAAACTTAAGCCCCTCTTCAGTTGTTAGTTATGGTGGAGAGTTCTTTGTTACAACAAGCTTGAATGACGCTAAGGGCTGGAAGACAGGTGCGGGTGAAATCAAGTCATTTGAATTTGGGCTTGCAAATGGAGAGAATACTAATATATTTAAAGGCGGGGAGATGGTGAAAGTGAGTATTTCGGCTTCTCTATATCAAGATATGAAGCAGCCTATCATTGGTTTTTTATTACGAGATAAACTTGGGCAGGATTTATTTGGCGAAAATACTTTGCCATTTACAAACTTTCGCCCAGTCTCCAGCTCAACTGGAGATGTTATTGAAGCTGATTTTATTTTTAAACTTCCCATGCTTCAAAATGGCCATTACAGCTTTATGGCATCTTTAGCGGATGGGGATCTACATCAAAATATCCAACATCATTGGTTACACAATGCTGCTATCGTTAATGTGGCTTCAAGTAAGGTACGCTGGGGATTGGTTGGCGTTGAGTTTAATAAAGTCGAGTTGAAGGTTGCTAAATGAAATTATTATCCAAATTGTACGCAGATCATAAGGGGAAAGTATCTGATAAATGGAGTCTTTATTTGGATATTTATGATGAACTTCTAATGACTTATCGTCATCGAGAAATTTCAATGCTAGAAATTGGAATTCAAAACGGCGGCTCGCTGGAGATTTGGGGCAAATTTTTTCCTAAAATTCAAAGTATTATTGGATGCGACATTGATCCTAGGTGCGGTTTATTAAGTTATGAGAATGAAAATATTCATGTAATTGTTGGGGATGCAAATAGTAAGGAGTCAATGGATAAAATTCTTAAGATTTCATCAAATTTTGAGATCATTATTGACGACGGTTCACACACATCAGGCGATATAGTTAAATCTTTTGTACTATATTTCCCTTTAATTAAAGAGGGCGGTATTTTTATTGCTGAGGATTTGCATTGCAGCTATTGGATGCAATATGAGGGCGGCATTTATCACCCTTATTCATCGATAGCATTTTTTAAAAAATTAGCTGATATAGTCAATTATCAGCATTGGGGAAATGAAAAATCTAGATCAGACCTTTTGAAAGGATTTTTTTCTAGATATAGTTGTAGCCTTGATGAGGAGATGCTGTCTCAGATATATTCAATTGAGTTTTTTAATTCAATCTGCGTAGTCAAAAAATCTAGCTCTGAGAAAAATTCACTTGGTGCACGAGTCGTCGTAGGATCCCAAGATTCTGTGTCATCTAAAGATGCCTTAGCCCAAGGACATAAGTATAAGATTGATCCAGGTTTACTGCAGCTAAGTAATTCTTGGTCTAGTCGAGATTTGGGTCCAGATGAAGTTATTGAAGGCGTTGAAAAATTATTAAGAGAATTTCAAGATAATGCTGTAATCCTAAATCAGAAGCTAGCTAATGCTGTAATCCTAAATCAGAAGCTAGCAGAACGAGAAGCAGTAATAGCTGCTATTTATAATTCAATTAGCTGGAGGATTACATCTCCATTGAGAAGAATTTCTTACTATGCTTCGAAAATAAATTCGAGAATACTATTTATTCGACAACGAATTTTATCTGTCTCTGGCTTAGGGATTTTTGACTCACTCCTGAAAAAATATAAAGCAATAAAAATTAGTATCAAGTACCGAATAGCATCAGAAAAGAAAATTTTTTTAAGGATTACATCACCAATATATTTAATCCGTAAAGTTATATTTGTCTTGAAAAACGATGGGGTTCGAGGGTTAAAAAATAAAATTTCTAAGATTACGACGACGGGTTTTAATGAGCGGGCGTATTTGCTTGGAAGGCCGGATGTAAAGAAAGCGGTGGCGCGCGGTGATTTTGTTAGCGGACTAGAGCATTTCTTAATTTTTGGCGCTGCTGAGGGGGCGGTTGCCAATCTAGATTACTATTCGGGGTGGGTAAGTCGCTATGAAATTAATGGCGATGAGTTTGAGGGCTTAATAAATCGAAAATTACAGAACTTTCATTTATTACCACTAATTTCAGTCGTTATGCCTACGTATAACACTAATGTTGAATGGTTAATCGAGGCGATCGAATCTGTGCGTCAGCAGTCTTACCCTCATTGGGAGTTATGCATTGCCGATGACGCATCAACTAATAAAAATACACTTTCTGTTTTGCGTGATTATATTAAGAAGGATCATCGGATCAAGGTTGTCTTCAGAGATGAAAACGGTCACATATCAAATTCATCTAACAGCGCTTTGGAATTGGCAAACGGTGAGTGGGTAGCTTTATTGGATCATGATGATTTATTAAATCACCATGCCTTATTTTGGACCGTAGATGCTATCAATGAAAATCCTCAGGCGCAATTAATATACTCGGATGAAGATAAGATCGATGGCTCAGGCACAAGATTTGAACCATATTTCAAGCCCGACTGGAATTTGGATTTGCTATATTCACAGAATTATTTTTCTCACCTAGGCGTTTATCGCAAGCAGTTAATCGATGAGGTCGGTGGTTTTCGTATTGGTTTTGAGGGTTCTCAAGATTATGATTTGTTGTTACGTTGTATTGAGAGAATTCGCACACAGAACATCCATCATATTCCGCGGATTTTGTATCATTGGCGAGCACATACTTTAAGTACGGCGTTATCAAGCGATAGCAAACCATATGCAAGCATCGCTGGGGCGCGCGCTTTAAATGAGCACTTTAATAGGATGAAGATTAAAGGTTCTGTGGAAGCCTTGCATTCAGGCTATCGTGCCCATTACGATCTACCGAAAATTCTGCCGCTAGTGAGTTTAGTGATTCCAACAAAAAATGCCCACGCATTAGTACGTCGATGTATTGAGTCCATCATTGCTAAGACAAGCTACCCTAATTATGAAATCATCCTAGTTGATAACAATTCTGATGAACCAAAATCGCTTAAGTACTTTGATAAACTTGCAAGTGATTGTGTGGTCAATTTACTTAAATACCCCCATACTTTTAACTATTCAGCAATTAATAATTTTGCAGTAACGAAAGCTAGTGGTGAAATTATTGGTTTGATTAATAATGACATTGAAGTAATCTCCCCAGAGTGGCTTTCTGAGATGGTGTCCTTAGTTACTCAGGCGGGTGTGGGTGCTGTAGGTGCTAAATTACTATATCCGGATGGTCGCGTTCAACATGGAGGGGTGATTTTAGGCTTGGGAGGTATTGCTGGACATGCCCATCACTTAATTTCGAGAGATGAATATGGATATTTTGGACGCGCTAGATTAATCAGCTCCTACTCTGCAGTAACGGCAGCTTGTTTATTAGTTAAAAAAACACACTATTTACAAGTGGGAGGTCTGAATGATAAAGATCTAACTGTGGCATTTAATGATGTTGATTTTTGCTTAAAGCTACAAGAAGAAGGCTATCGCAATATTTGGACGCCTTATGCTGAGTTATTCCATTATGAAAGTGCGACACGAGGGCGAGACGATGAAAGTGTTGAGAAGATAGAGCGCTTCAACAATGAGATCAAGTTTATGGAAAAGAACTATAGCCGAATTATTGCGCGTGACCCAGCATATAGTCAAAATTTAAGTCTTAAAATTGGTAGAGATTTTAAGTTAGGATGGCCAGGTTTCAACGAAGGCGGTAATATTTATAACTGTATTGGTTGTGCAGAAAATAACATGAAAAAGTAACCATTTCCTATGAGGGAGATTATTAAAAGCAGCTACAGATTTAAAAATTTAATAGAGAATTAAAAATGAAGTTTTATAAAGAAATAAAAGATTTAAATTATTGGTTGATAATCCTTTCGATTTTATATATAGGATTATTAATGCACTTACCGGTTTCCATTTACACAAATGCTATGCATGATGATGCCATGTTTTGGACTCATGCCCAGGAAATTTCAACCGGACATTGGCTGGGTGCATATAGTCAGCTTACCCTACCCAAGGGGGCTGGGTACCCATTATTTTTAGCTGCTAATTGGATAATAGGGATTCCAATTACGCTATCGATTGGACTTCTGAATTTATTTTCTTCTTGGTTTTTAGCAAAAACACTTCTTAAATTAAATATTAATAAATTAATAATTTTATTAATATTCTCGTTAATCTTATTTCATCCTGGTTTATTGCCAATAAGAATCGTAAGAGATAATATATATTCGGCCTTAACTATGATATCCGTAATAGTTTTTATAAGAATTTTTTACGAAAACATTTTTCATGATAAATTTATTAAACTATTTATTTATGGGTTATTTTTAAATTTATTCTGGATTACTAGGGAGGAGGGGGTCTGGATAGTACCTGCATTGGTTTTTTTACTTTTAATAAGATATTATCAAATAAAAAATGACAAATTAATTTTACTGAATATATTTAAATCATTATCAGTATACTTGAGTAGCGCCATTTTATTTTCCTCATGTATTGCATTATTGAATTTTATTTATTATGAAAAATTTGAGTTGGTTGACTTTAAAAGTAATAGTTTTTCAAGTACGTTAAATATTTTATACTCGGTAGACGTAGGTGATGAGATACCGTATTTTCCAGTTCCGTATAAAAAGAGAAAACTCCTATATGAAGTAAGCCCCACTTTTTCCGAGCTTCAAAATTATTTTGAAGGTGAGGGTCGCGCATGGACCATTCATGGGTGTACTTTAAATCCGAATATGTGTGGTGAAAAAGCGGATTATGGAGCGGGATGGTTTATGTGGGCATTACGAGATGCTGTTGCATCTAAGGGGTATTATCTGAATGCGCCTATGGCAGAAAATTTCTACGCTCGTCTTAATGCTGAAGTGTTGAACGCATGCAAATTAGGCACAATAAGTTGTCGCACCAATATTGTTCCTTTTATGCCAAAAATTACTAATGACCAGTTAAAAATTATTCCTGAAAAAATAGTAAATTCTATTAGATTATTGGTATTGGGTGATTCTATTCAGCCAACAGGAGGAGATTCAACTGGTCCGCTAGACCGTTATATTGCTGTCTCATACTTTCTAGGTAATCCTAAAACAACTCAAGTTCAAGAAAGTCAGGATCTTAAATTTAGTGGTTGGTATTATTCTAGAAAAAATGATTGGTTCAAAATTAAATGCACTTCAAAAGGTGACCTTAAAGACATTTCAATTTCTAGAATTTCAAGTCCAGATATAGTCAAAATTTATAATGATAAAAACGCAGTAATGCAACATTTTTCTGGAAAATTACCTTTAAATTCTAAATGCTCCATATATGATAACTCATCCGAATTCAATGGATTTTTAATACCAACTACACCGCTTAAGAATGATCTTTCATCTCAGAAAAATAATGCGACTTTGTATATTCAGGCATATGATAAACCTGTAAATTATGAATATATTTTAGAAATTAAGAATATCTTAGTGTCTATCTATTCATTTGTGATGCCGATTGTCTCTATAATTGGTATTTTTTGCTTCACTCTAAATATATTTAGAAATAAATTTAGAGTGAAGCAATATAGTATCATATACGTAATTTCTAATGTTTTCTGGACATTATTATTTACGAGAGTAATTCTTTTGATTCTTATTGAAATTAGTTCGTTTTCAGCAGTTAATTATCTATATATGTCTGCCGCCTTCCAGATTATCGTTATCGCTTCTCTATTGTCATTTTATGAATCAATAAATTCAAGTCTTAAGTGTAGAATTCCCGCTGGATGAGATATATACTGGATAGTGTTATTTAGACCTAATAGATGAGTGAGAAACTCTACGACGACATGCCCCTACCATTTAAATTTTTTTATAACTTATTGTAGAAAACTTCATGTGTCAGTCATTTACAGATTTTAGCCATAATTTTTTAATAATTTAGAAATACTATATGAAAAAATATTTTATAACTGGGGGCGCTGGTTTCATTGGCGCCCATCTTACAAATTACTTATTGTCAAGCGGTAAACATGTAACTGCATTTGATAATTTTAGCAATGGCCATAGATGGCATTTTGGTAAAAATATAGACCATCCCAATCTTAATATAATTGATGCTGATGTTCGAGATGAATTGGCCCTGAACAACGCAATTTCTGGTCATGATGTTGTATTCCACTTAGCTTCGAACGCGGACATAGCGCGAGCAGTTACAGACCCTGATATCGATTTTTCAAATGGCACTCTATTAACGCGATGCGTATTGGAGGCTATGCGTAAAAACGATGTTCGTCAGATCGTTTTTACATCCGGTAGCGGTGTGTATGGAGAGGTACCCCCAATTCCAGTGTCCGAGGATTTCTCCCCAATGATTCCTGTATCAACTTATGGCGCTCAAAAATTAGCAAGTGAGGCCTTAATATCTGCATATAGCTTTATGTTTGATATGAGAGGTATGGTTTTCAGGTTTGCGAATGTAGTAGGCCCCCAGCAAACCCATGGCGTGGCTTATGATTTTTTATTAAAGCTAACTAAAACACCGAAGCTCTTAAAAATAATGGGTGATGGAACGCAGAGCAAGCCCTATATCCATGTAACTGATGTCATAAATGCATTTATGACGATAGTGGAGGGTAGCGAGGTAGATCAGGTTGGGTTCGAGTACTACAACGTTGCTTCTACCGATTTTATGACGGTAAATGAAATAGCAAAGTTAATATGTGAGCAAATGGGTTTGAAAGATGTTCAGTACGAATACTCTGGAGGGTCTAGGGGTTGGAAGGCAGACGTACCGCTTTATCGCTTGGATACATCAAAAATTCGATCTAAGGGATGGAGTAATAAATTTGGATCTCGTGAAGCAGTTTTGGATGCTGTCAACAGCATGATAGTCGATATTAAGGCTGGAAAAATAAAGGTTAGTATTTAAGATTTATGGAAAATAATACCAACAGAATCCTTGGAAATAGGGTTCAGAGAATTTTCTTAACGGGTGGATCTGGTTTTATTGGTAGTCACATTTGCGACCTGCTATTGAGTCAGGACTACGATGTTACGGTTTATGATAATTTTTCAAATGGCAAAAGAGAGTTCACTGCCCATCATTTGAATAACCCTAGATTCAGGCTTGTAGAAGCTGATTGCCTTGATTTGGATCGTGTAGTTAAGGAAATGCAGGGTCATGATTTGGTGTGGCATATGGCCGCCAATACAGACATTGTGGGAAGTCACGAGCAACCCGACAGAGACTTGAAGGATTGTGTAGTAGCAACCTTTAATGTACTGGAGGGAATGCGTCAAAATAAAATAATCCCAATTTTATTTGCTTCATCTGGTGCCGTCTATGGAAAGTTATGTTTAGAGGACCATGTAAATGAGGGAGCCGGCCCCTTATCCCCGATGAGTACATATGCGGCAGGAAAAATCGGTAGTGAAGCATTTATATATTGCTACTGTCATTTGTATGGCTTGCGCGGGTGGATGTTTAGATTTGGAAATGTTATAGGATCTCGAGTAACACATGGAGTTCTTTTTGACTTCATAAATCGTTTGCGTGATAACCCCGATGAACTATTGATACTTGGGGATGGGACTCAGGAAAAAAATTATTTTTTAACTGAAGAATGTATAGATGGAATAGCGTGGTCTTTTTTGAATTCTAAGTTAGATGAAAAGAATCCTTGTGCTGTTTATAACCTAGGAACCGCCTCGGTAACCCCCGTGACGCAGATTGCCAAAATAGTGGTTGATGAAATGGGCTTAAGCGAAAAAACCAAGATCTCCATCGAAGGTAAAAAGTATGCGTGGCTCGGTGATCAGCCCAAGGTACATTTGAGTGTCAATAAAATTAACACTGAGGGATGGTATTGCAAAAAAACCTCCGATGAAGCCGTAAGAACTGCTGTTAGGCGAATTTTGGGTAAGAGCGTATAGCATGAAGAACGTGTTAGTAGTTGGATTGTGGCATCAAGGCATTGTTGCGGCAGCCTGTCTCGCGGACTGGGGTTATAACGTTACAGCCATTGACTCGGATTTAATTAAAATTTCGGAGTTAAATCAAGGTAAAGCACCAATTTTTGAACCTGGCTTGAACGAGTTGCTTAATCAAGGACTTGTTACAAAACAACTAATATTTAGTCGGGGAGAAGCGTCGGATATCAAAAGCGCTGAAGTAGTTCTAATTGCTCACGATACCCCGGTAGATGAGAACGATATCAGCGATCTTTCAGCTGTATTCGAGGCGGTGGAGCATATTTTACCGCATCTTTCTGATGGGGTGGTCATTCATATTACCGCGCAAGTACCCGTGGGAACTTGTGATCAAGTATCTGATTTATTGAAGTTAAAAAGACCATCTTTAATATTTTCCCTAGCCTACTCTCCTGAGAATTTGAGATTAGGCCAGGCAATTAGTTTATATCGCACCCCAATGTTGCCAGTAATCGGATCAGATAGCCAGCATGCATTTGAAGTTTTGGAAAATTTCTATGCCCATGCGAATGTAGAGTGGCAATTTTGTTCATTGCGGACAGCCGAGATGTTAAAGCATGCCTTAAATGCATTTCTAGCATTGTCCATCACATTTGCTAATGAATTGGGAAACTTATGCGACAAAATCGGAGTTGACGGCCATAGATTGGGTCATTTATTGAAGCTTGAGCCGCGCATTGGGACAAAGGCCATGCTAATGCCAGGTTTGGGGTTTTCTGGAGGCACCTTGGCCAGAGATGTTCAGACATTAAGGGGGATAGGCAAGACAGTCAGCCTAGATACATTATTGCTTGACGCACTTTGGAAGGTAAATCAGCATCAGAATAAGCTGGTATTACGAAGATTAAGTGAGTACTTTAATGGCTCCCTTGCCGGTAAAAAAATATGTGTTCTAGGCCTTACATATAAACCAGATACAAGCACGCTTAGGCGATCTGCAGCGCTCGAAATCATTGGCGATCTTATAGCCGAAGGGGCCAATATCACTGCAAGTGATCCCTTGGCGGATAGAGAGGAGTTGAAGTTATATGAACACTTCCAATTTTATGAGTTTGTATCTGATGCATTAGTTGGGGTTGATGCGCTCCTGCTTGTGACACCCTGGAGCCAATATAAAAATTTCAGTTTCATAGATGCTAAAAAAATTATGTCAGGGAAGCTTGTATTTGATACCGCTAATCTTTGGCAGGAGGCTGTGGTAACTGGGGCGGGAATGGATTATATGAATATTGGCGGTGGAAAAATATTTGGGGATAACATATGAGAGTTTCTATTGTTGGTGCTGGACTGCAATGCCGCAGAAGGGCGCCAGTGCTGGTTAACTCGCGTGAGGATGAACTTATATCTATATCGAGTTTGGTGTCTGAGCATGCGCAAGAAATGGCTAAACAATATTTTTGCGAAGCAGATGAAAATTGGCAGCAAACAATACTGAGAGATGATGTTGATGCTGTCATTATTTGCACCCCTCCATCAAGCCATGCTGAAATTGCAATTGCGGCTATGAAAGCAGGGAAGCATGTTTTATGTGAAAAGCCTTTAAGTAAATCCTTGGCAGAGGCTGAAGAGATGCTAAGGGTTGCCTTGGCCACAGGGCGTGTTTTGAAATGTGGTTTTAATCATCGCCATCATCCTGCAGTATGGGAAGCAAAGAAAAGAAGCGATGCTGGTGATCTTGGAAGGCCACTATTTGCAAGATGTCGTTATGGGATATGCGGTCGTCCTGGTTATGAAAAGGAATGGAGGGCAAATTTAGAGCTCTCATCTGGGGGTCAATTCATAGAACAAGGGACACATGCTATCGATTTAATACGCTGGTTCATGGGGGAGATAACCGAAGTTGCTTGCATGACCTCTACTCATTATTTTAAAGAGCAGCCTCTTGAAGATGATGGGTTTGCAATTTTTAGGACCGCCTCAGGTGGTACTGCCTCACTTCATACGAGTCTGGTTCAATGGCAAAATCTGTTTTCGTTTGAAATTTTTGGAGAAGATGGCTATGCACGTATAGAGGGCCTAGGTGGCGGGTATGGGGTTGAAAAGTTATATTTGGGTAAAAGGGAGTTTGATCTACCATTTCAAGATCATGTAATTCAATATCGTGGAGCAGATAATTCCTGGCGGGATGAATGGGTAGAATTTACTTCAGCAATAAAGGAGGGGAGGCAGCCAATTGGTAATGGAATGGATGGTTTTCAGTCGATGAAAATTGCACTTTCTGCCTATGAAGCAGAAAAGCTGAAGAAAGTCCTAGAGATAAAATAAAAATGACTACTTCTTTAGTTACCGGTGCCAATGGATTTATTGGAAGGCATCTTACAAATTTTTTGCTATCTCGAGGGGATCGTGTAATTGAAGTGGTAAATGAACCTCACGATGATTTTGTCTCTTTGCATGCAACTAAAGCTGACTTAAAATTCGGCGATGAAAATCGGTATAGAGTTCCAGTTGATATTCTGGACTCGGCCAAAATTAAAGCTGTAATTTCAGAGTTTAGGCCGGATGAAGTTTACCACTTAGCCGGCCAGAGCTCCCCAAATGTTTCATGGGCACAGCCAGCTCAAACTATGAGAGTTAACTATGAGGGCTCTATAAATATTCTTCAGGGGGTGCTGGAGGCTAAATTAAATTCAGCAATAGTGATGGCAAGCTCTAGCTCTATCTACGCCCAAAACAGCGTTTCTTCAGCAATTGATGAAAAAAGCAAATGTGAACCCTCCACTCCTTATGGGATATCAAAGTTAGCAGTTGACCACCTGGCTAATATATATAACAAGGCTTATGGCCTGCGCGTTTTTAATGCTAGACCATTTTTCCTGATAGGGGCAATGAAGGTTGGGGATGTTTGTTCGGATTGGGCGAGGAATATTGTTTCTATAGAGAGGGGAAACTCTCAAGCATTATTCATTGGGCGGATAAATGGAGTTGTAAGGGATTTTTTATCAATCCATGATGGTGTCCGTGGACTGGCATTAATTGCGTCAGAAGGCTCGGTTGGAGAATCATATAATATTTGTTCTGGATCCGGGGCCGCTCTTTCAGATGTGTTGGAAATACTTATTAAGTCATCGACAACAACCGTTAAAGTTTCTATGGATGAATCGAAAATAAGGCCTGTCGAAGAGTTGATAAAAGTGGGGGATAACAAAAAATTAAAATCCCTTGGCTGGAGTCAAACTATAAGTATAGAAAAATCATTAAAAGAGATTCTTGAATATTGGAGAGCTCACTGATGACCACTTTTTTCAATAAATTTAATATGTTAGAAGTCAAATGAATATTGTTAACTATGCAAGTGAGGCGTTTCGTCAACCCTTGGTTAAAACGGAGTTATTCATACCCGAGAATGACTTATCGTCAGATAGCCCAGAGGTAAGCATTGTTATCCCAGCATTAAATGAAGAAATTACGATTGGAGAATTTGTAGCCTGGTGTTGGGAAGGACTTAAGAAAGGCGGAATAAAAGGCGAAGTTATCATTGTTGATAGTTCTAATGATGAGACGCCAAATATCGCATTAAAAAGAGGCGCGCGTGTCTTAAGGACTCCAAAACGAGGATTGGGTCAGGCGTATATAGATGCAATACCTTTCATTAGGGGGTCGTTTATTGTCATGGGTGACTGCGATCTAACTTACGACTTTAGAGAGATCAAATTTTTTGTAGATAGCTATCGTTCTGGCAACGAATATGTAATGGGCTCTAGATTTTTAGGGAGCATTGAGACCGGCGCAATGCCTAGGCTACACAGATATTTTGGCACCCCACTAACGACTTGGCTACTTAATAAAATATACCGAACTAAATATAGTGATATTCATTGTGGCATGCGCGGTATTACTAAGTTTGGGTTGGAAAAGATTCAATTAACATCTTCTGGGTGGGAATATGCATCAGAAATGGTTCTTAAAGCTGCCAGAACAGGCTTAAAAATATCAGAGGTACCAGTTAAATTCTACAAAGATAGGGATGGAAGAGAGAGTCATTTAAGGCGCGGCGGCTTTTTAACGCCTTGGATTGCCGGCTGGATTAATTTAAAAGTGATGTTGGTTTATAGTCCCGACTCATTTTTACTGAAACCAGGGGCTGCCTTATTTTTTTTAGGAATACTCATTTCCGTTCTCTCATTAATTGGAACACTCTCATTTGGGCCCATAGGTTTTGGAATATATACAGCAATGCTTGCATTAACTTTATCAGTACTAGGATACGCATTGATTCAGGCTGGAATTCTCGCTAGATGTAGACACAATTTAAGATCAGGAGTTGAGGAATTTGTGATTGAACAGCTTACTTATAACAGAGGTATGTTGGCTACATTCCTCCTATTTAGCATAGGATTCATTATCGATTTCGGGTTCATGATTAACTATCTTGGTAGCGAATTTCAAGTTGTAAATTTATCTAAATCTGCAATTTTTGGATTATTACTGATAATTTTAAGTATTCAAACATTTTCATTTACCTTATTGCTTGATTTAGAGAGGCGGATGAAGAAAGTTGCATAAAAGATTTAAAAAAATAGATATTAAGAAGGTTCTGAAATATCTGATTGTTGGTGGCTCAGCATTCGTAATATATTATTTTTTTCTTTGGGCTTTATTTGATTTTCTTAATTTAAATTATTCCTACGCTGTAACTTTTTCCTATTTAATATCAAGTACATTTCATTTTTTTGCTAATAAAAAATTCACGTTCAAAGCAAAGAATGAAGAATATATACGCCAACTATTTTTTTATATTGTAGTTGCCATTATTAATTATATAATACAGCTAGAAACTATAAAAATTCTATATGGAAATTTTGATTTAAATTTATATATCAGTGCTTTCATTGGTATTTTATTGACAATTTTAGTTGGATTTACTTTGCTAAATAATTGGGTTTTTAAGGAGGGGTAATGATAATAGTCCGCAGTCCTTTGCGTATAACCTTGGGTGGGGGCGGTACCGACTTGCCCTCCTACTACAGGGATCATGATGGGTTTTTAATTGCGGCGGCAATTGATAAGTATGTATATGTAACCATTAATCGCCCATTTGTTGAAGGAGTTTTTTTAAAGTACTCCTCATTGGAGGATAAAAAAAATGTGGAAGAGGTGGGGCATAAAATAATACGTGAAGCTCTAAGGATGCAAAATCTTAAAACACCCCAAATTGAAATTACAACTTTAGCTGATATACCGGCTGGCACTGGTTTAGGTTCTTCGGGTAGTTTTACAACCGCTTTATTAAAGTGCTTATATGCTCATCGGAAGCGCCACTTGCATCAAGAAGAGCTGGCTCAATTAGCATGTCATATAGAAATTGATCGACTTGGTGAGCCAATTGGTAAGCAGGATCAGTATGCTGCAGCATATGGCGGTATTACGTGTTTTGATTTTCATCGAGACGACAAGGTAACTGCTAAACCTCTAAATATAAATATCGATACGATGTTTGATTTAGAAGATAATTTACTTTTATTTTTTACAGGATACTCTCGTAGCGCTAGTGGAATTTTAAAAGATCAGCAGACTCGCTCTCAGCAACATGATGAGGAAATGTTGAGGAATTTGCATTACGTTAAAGACTTGGGGTTGCGTAGCAAAATTGCCCTAGAGGTTGGTGACACAAGGTTATTTGGGGAATTGCTGCATGAGCATTGGGAGAATAAGAAACGTCGCTCTGGCGGAATGAGTAATCCCAAAATAGACGAGTGGTATGAGCTTGCCATGAAAAATGGCGCCGTAGGTGGAAAGCTGGTTGGTGCTGGAGGCGGTGGTTTTTTAATGTTTATGGCGAAGGATCGCAATAAATTACGCCATGCCATGACTTTGGCTGGTTTGGAGGAGGTGCGCTTTAAGTTTGATTTTGAGGGCACTAAAGTAGTCCTTTCTTCCTAATGCTTCCAGTCGCAATTCTAGCCGGCGGCCTAGCTACACGCCTTCGTCCAATTACCGAAACGATTCCAAAGGCTCTCATTGAGATCGCGGGTGAGCCGTTTATTTTTCACCAACTTCGCTATCTAAAGCAACAAGGCATTGACTCAATTGTCTTATGTGTTGGCTATCTTGGTGAAATGATTGAAGCTTATGTCGGTGATGGCTCTCAGTTTGGAGTGCGGACCAGTTATTCATTTGATGGTCCAAAGCTACTAGGTACTGGTGGCGCCATTAAAGCTGCACTCCCATTACTCGGAAAGAACTTTTTTATTTTCTACGGGGATTCATTTTTACCAATTCAATTTAAGCCTGTCGAGCGTTCATATTTATCAAGTAAAAAATTAGGCTTACTAACGGTGCTTAAAAATGAAAATCAATGGGATAAGAGCAATGTTATATATCAAAATGGCTTATTAGTTGAATATAACAAAGAAGAGATTAAGCCTAATATGAGCTATATCGATTATGGATTGGGGATTTTAAATTCAGATGTATTTTCTAAGTATCCTGAGGATGAAGTGTTAGACCTTTCTAGTGTTTATAATGAACTTTCGCTCAAAGATGAGTTATTTGGATACGAAGTATTTGAGCGATTCTACGAAATTGGCACCCATCAAGGTATTTTAGAGACTGAAGAATATTTAACGGCGAAAGAGAAGAAATGAGTTACGTACAACAGCATTTAAATGAATCAATTGAAATTATTAAAAAAATTGATGTAGCTGCTATTGAGAAAATGGCTGATTTGGTAGCTAAAGTCAAACAAGATGGCGGCAGGATTTTCTTTTTAGGTGTTGGCGGAAGTGCTGGAAATTGCTCTCATGCTGTTAATGATTTCCGTAAGATTGTTGGGATTGAGTCCTATGCCCCTACTGATAACGTATCAGAATTAACCGCTCGAACCAATGATGAAGGGTGGCCAACTGTTTTTGTTGAATGGTTGAAGGTTTCAAAATTGTCCCCAAAAGATATGCTGTTTATTTTTTCTGTTGGCGGTGGAAATCTAGAAAAAAATATTAGCCCAAATTTAGTGGAGGCATTAAAGCTAGCCAAAACTGTGGGATCTAAAGTAGTTGGCGTTGTTGGTCGTGATGGCGGATATACCGCTGAGGTTGCTGATGCTTGTGTAATTATTCCCACTGTAAATCTGGATAATGTTACGCCTCATTCAGAAGCGTTCCAAGGAGTCGTATGGCATCTACTGGTCTCGCACCCTAAGTTAAAAGCAAATCAAACCAAATGGGAATCTGCTGTTGAATGAATTATGAGACGAGCAATATTCTTGGATCGTGATGGGGTAATTAATCGGGCAATTGTTCGAGATGGTAAACCTTATCCCCCTTCCACTCTGGAGCAGTTAGAAATTTTGCCTGGTGTCCTAGAGGCATTGGAAAAGTTGCATGCAGCAAATTATTTGCTAATTGTGGTGACCAATCAGCCTGATGTAGCAAGAGGAACGGCAAAGAAGGAGGTTATTGAACAGATGAATGGCATCCTCTCCTCTCAACTGCCTATAGACAAATTTTTAACCTGCTATCACGATAGTGGTGATGGGTGTAATTGTCGAAAGCCTTTGCCTGGGTCCTTGATTAAGGCGGCTAAAGAGTATCAAATTGATCTATCCAAAAGTTTTATGGTTGGCGATCGGTGGCGTGACATTGAGGCCGGGCATTCTGCCGGCTGTAAAACCTTTTTTATAAATTACCGTTATTCAGAACAGAAGCCTGATGCGCCGGACTTTATTGTTTCATCATTGCTGGAAGCTAAAAAAATTATCCTTGGAGAGTTTTAAATGAAAAAAGTAGAAGAATTAAAAGTAAAAATATTTGCAGATGGTGCCGATAAAGCAGGCATGCTTGAGATGTACGAAAAGCCTTTTGTCAAGGGTTTAACTACAAATCCAACTTTAATGAAAAAGGTAGGAATTACTGATTACCGTGCTTTTTGTAAAGATATTCTGAACTCCATTAAAGATAAGCCATTGTCATTTGAAGTTTTCTCCGATGATTTTTCTGAAATGGAACGTCAAGCACTTGAAATTGCAAGTTGGGGTGAAAATGTTTATGTAAAAATTCCTATTACCAATACTAAGCAGGAAGCATGCTACGGCCTAGTGAAAAGGCTTGCTGCTAAAAAAGTGAAGCTCAATGTAACAGCGCTTATGACTCTTGATCAGGTGCGTAATGTAGTAGCTTCTCTTGACCCTGATGTGCCTAGTTATGTTTCAATATTTGCGGGACGTGTTGCTGATACTGGATACGATCCAGTACCCATGATGGCAAAAGCCGTTGATATATTAAAGGCTGCGCCTGCTTCTGAGCTTATTTGGGCTAGCCCAAGAGAATTGCTCAATATTTTCCAGGCTGATGATATTGGCTGCCATGTTATTACTGTTACTAATGACATTCTAAAAAAACTCTCTTTGGTTGGCTACGATTTGGATGAATATTCATTAGACACTGTGAAGATGTTTTACAAAGATGCGGTTGAAGCAGGTTTTAAACTGTAATTTACTGTTATCTGTAGTTCTAAAAGGGGCTTAATGCCCCTTTTGCTTTTTATAGATAGTAAGGTTTAATTAAAAGGTTGAAGTGTTTTCTAGATAGCGCATAACGGTATCCGTCTTAGATCAGCGCCCCCTATTCATAATTGCTGGCATACTACGCCAGACTTTAAAAGATCTTGAGCTGCGCCAATCCGCATGGAGTATCCGCTTATGTGGCTAATTGTTTCTTGAGGAAGTTTTGCATTTCTTGCCAGGTGTTTATAAATTCGATTAATTTGACTGCAATTTAATTCATCTGTAATTTTAATTGCATTATTAATTCCCCTAAATATATAACCATCAGTTAGCTTGGCTTGCTCTATCCATAGGTTGATCGCTTCCATAGATCTCTTGCTTGGGAATATCCATTGACCTTGAAGTTCTTGATCTGTTTTACTTTTACGTAAGCGTATTTTCATTTCAGCGGTCTTATCTGCTTCATTTGTCTTGATATCGCCAATCCTTAATGAAGCAAGTTCGCCGCGACGGCACATGCTGTCATATGCTAATAGTGACAGCGCTCGATCGCGTACACCCCGTAGCGAATAGTCTGTTGCCCCAGTATTTTCTCTGGTATTGGCGCTGTAATACCAAATGCTTGTTTGCTGTATCGTCCAAGAGTGCGGTGCATCCGTCGCAATTCAATTTTGACATTGGCATTTTGAGTTGGATCTGTAAATTGATTGAGTTTGTGGATGCTCGAGATTGCGGCCAGCGATGAAGGCAAAATATGAGATTGCTCTAACTTAGTCGGCCTTAGAGCCGGAAACTCTATTCCCAAATCTTGAGTTTTAACTGTAAAGAAATAGCCCCATGCACCCGATCTCCAACCGTAGGGATCACAAAGACATTAGCCCCAACCCAGTCGCCCTCCCAAGTTAAGGCTGGTAATACCGCAGGAAACCAACCGCCATTATTGGCACCGGGATAGCCATTAAACCCCCCAAAGACTGCGCCTAACTTAATGGGTCCAATTGCAATGGGTTGGTAGTAAACCCCTGCATAGTTGGAGTAGTCACGATCACTGTTATAAAAGCGCCCCACAGTGACTGAGGCTACGCTATTAAAGCGATATTCGGCACCAGCACCCCAGTTA
>Ga0316220_1001871_pt1 | contig 21287 bp, 21 predicted proteins | sample TBH18005metaG_FD_203632 | JGI IMG/M metagenome (GOLD analysis project Ga0316220, IMG submission 203632) | Freshwater microbial communities from Trout Bog Lake, Wisconsin, USA - TBH18005 | ecosystem: Environmental > Aquatic > Freshwater > Lake > Hypolimnion/Profundal zone | place: USA: Wisconsin...
CTCCAGGTATGACCTCGCATTCTTTGGTGCCAATGGCAGCTAAGGCGGCGGGTGTTGATTATGCGGATTTGGTGCTTTGGGTATTGAGTAAAACATTACCAACTAAGGCGGGTGCCTAGTAATGAGTGCATTCTTGAACCGAGCTGGAGGGGTATTCGCCTCGTTGATAGCGCCACTCTGGAATTATCCGGAGAGGATGCGTAAGGTCAGCCGGTTTTTGTTGCGCTGTTTTGTGGTGATGGTGTTGATTGGGGTTTTAGTCTGGCTAAGTCAGCGTCCTGTATTTGCATTGCGTCAGATTCAGATTGAACCTGTTCCCGGCCAAACCTTAAAACACCTTAATCGTCCCGTTGTTCGGCAAGAGGTGCTTGAGACTGTCCAAGGGAACTTCTTTAGTGTTCGGTTAGAGGACGTCAAGCGGGGTTTTGAATCTTTGCCTTGGGTTCGTCATGCCAATGTGCGGCGTGTTTGGCCTAATGGATTAATTGTGAGTATCGAAGAGCAAAAACCCTTTGGCACCTGGGGCGGTGAGAGTGGTCAGTATTTGATGAATACCCATGGTGAATTGTTTGCGGGTCGCAGCACAGAAGCCGGTGACGATGTACGTTTGATTGATTTTTCAGGACCAGATGATGCCAGTCAAGAAGTGATGCGTTTGTATGAGAGGGCTAATGCCTGGTTTAAGCCCTGGGGTGCTGAGGTGGTGAGTTTGGATTTATCAGATCGTTACGCTTGGCATGTGAAGTTATCCAATGGGATGAAAGTGGAGTTTGGTCGCGATGAGGAAAGTTCTGATAAATCCCTGACAGAAGAGCGTGTGGCCCGCCTATTTAAATACTGGCCACAGGTCCAAGAGAAATGGGCAAATCGGATTGATGCAGTCGATTTACGTTACGCAAATGGTTTTGCAGTTCATCTTGCGTCTGTGAATCTAAAAAAGAATGATGTTGATAGCAAAAAAGTGAGCACAAGCAAATGAGTAAAGATAATCGCGATTTATTAGTGGGTTTAGATATTGGCACTTCCAAGGTGGTTGCTTTAGTTGCTGAGCTTGCATCAGATGGTCAATTTAATGTTGTGGGTGTTGGGCAAACTGCTTCCAAAGGCCTTAAAAAGGGAGTGGTAGTCAATATTGAGGCTACAGTTCAGTCGATTCAGAAAGCCTTGGAAGAGGCCGAGGTGATGGCTGATCGTCAAATTGCTCAAGTGTTTACGGGTATCGCTGGAAATCATATTGTCAGTTTTAACTCGAGTGGCATGGTGGCAATCCGAGATAAAGAGGTGAGTGCAGGAGATGTTGAGCGCGTATTAGAAACAGCAAAAGCCATCAATATTCCTACAGACCAACAAATTTTGCATATTCTGGTTCAAGAATTCATTATTGATGGTCAAGAAGACGTGCGCGAGCCAATTGGGATGAGTGGTCTGCGTTTGGAAGTCAAGGTGCATATTGTTACTGGCGCTGTGAGTGCCGCCCAGAATATCGTCAAGTGTGTACGGCGCTGTGGCCTTGAGGTAAATGATTTAATTCTGCAGCCGTTAGCATCGAGTTTGGCAGTTCTCACTGAAGATGAGAAAGAGCTTGGAGTGGTATTGGTTGATATCGGTGGAGGTACTACGGATATCGCTATTTATTGTCAAGGATCGATTCGTCATACGGCTGTGATTCCAATTGCGGGTGATCAAATCACCAATGACATCGCCATGGCATTGCGCACCCCAACGATCGACGCAGAAGATTTAAAAATTCAGCATGGAATAGCTCGTCAAGATATGGCGGACCCTACTGCGATGATTGATGTGCCAGGGGTGGGTGACCGCGAGCCACGCCCCATGTCAAAACAAGCATTAGCCGCTGTCATTGAGCCCCGAGTTGAAGAGTTGTTCGCTTTAGTGCGAGGCGTGGTGAAGGATTCTGGTTATGAAGATATGGTTTCCTCAGGAATTGTATTGACTGGTGGAACCACTTTAATGCCTGGAATGGTCGAGTTAGCAGAGCAAGTCTTTTTACGGCCTGCGCGCATTGGTACTCCAGAGTATCGCGGCCACTTACATGAGGTGCTGCGCAGCCCTCGATTTGCTACGAGCATTGGATTGTTGATGGAAGGCCAAGCACAGTTGTTGCGTGGCCGTCGTGTTTCTCAATCGGGCGCGTGGCAAGGAGTGCTGTCGCGTATGAAGGAATGGTTTGCAGGAAATTTTTAAGTTTTTTCGTCGTCGTCAATGTAGTTTATTTATTACCTAGGAGGGTATATGGAATTTGAAATGTTAGATCAAGAAACCGCTGGTAAGACCATCATTAAAGTGGTTGGAGTGGGTGGTGCGGGCGGCAATGCTGTTCAGCACATGATTCATCGCGGTGTGAATGGCGTAGAGTTCATTTGCATGAACACCGATGCTGGTGCGTTAGTGCGCTCCGAGGCATCTGTGAATTTGCAACTGGGTTCTAGCGGACTGGGTGCTGGTGCTAAACCAGAAATCGGTGCGGCCTCCGCAGAAGAAGCGCGCGCTCGTATTGCCGATGCATTGCAAGGTGCGCATATGGTATTTATTACCGCCGGTATGGGTGGTGGTACTGGTACAGGCGCTGCTCCTATCGTTGCTCAAGTTGCTAAAGAGATGGGTATTTTGACTGTTGGCGTCATTAGTAAACCATTTGACTTCGAGGGTGTGAAGCGTTTGAAAGTTGCCGAGAAAGGCGCCGCCGAGTTAGAGAGTTATGTGGATTCATTGATTGTGGTGCTCAATGAAAAACTCTTTGAGGTAATGGGCGAGGATGCTGAGTTCGACAAAGCTTTTGCCTGTGCGGATGATGTGCTGCATAACGCAGTTTCAGGTATTGCAGAAATCATTAATGTGCAAGGTTTGATTAACGTTGACTTTGAAGACGTTAAAACAGTGATGGGTGAACAAGGTAAGGCGATGATGGGGACTGCAACAGTTTCTGGTATGGATCGCGCTCGTTTGGCTGCTGAAGCGGCAGTAGCATCGCCATTGCTTGAAGGGGTTGATTTATCGGGTGCACGCGGCGTATTGGTAAATATTACTGCTAGCCGCTCATTGAAGTTATCGGAAACGCGTGAAGTTATGGCAGCAATTCGTGGTTATGCTGCAGATGATGCTACGGTGATTTTTGGTACCGTTTATGACGATAGCTTGGGTGATGCCCTGCGCGTTACAGTAGTGGCAACGGGTTTAAACAATCCGCAAGCACGCCAAAGCAATCAACCAGAAGTAGTGTGGAGACAGGCAACAGGTACGCATGATGCTATGCCAACGATGGCTGATCTGAATAGTTTCGCTCCTGCTAGCCCATCGGCTGCAATGAGTAAGGCGGGTTTAGAGTCTGCACTAAATACAAGCGCGGGTTTGGCGGTGACAGGTTTTGGTAATACGCCGGTCGCTCCAGCAGCTACGGCTGGCGTTGACTATAGTCAGTATGATTTGCCACGTGTATTTCGTAACTCGCGCGATGCGGCTGCCGCACCTACTTTGGGTGCGGATAGCTCGCCTCAGGCAAAGACCATGCTGGATAAAGGGGCGGATTATTACGAGATCCCTGCTTTTTTACGTAAGCAAGCAGATTAAGTAAAGCTCAATACAATAGTCAATAGAAAATGCCAGCGCGGCGCCCCTCCGGACGACGAATCCCGCGCTTGCGTTGGCATGCTTACCTTGATAACGGCTATTAAAACTGGAAATAAACATGATTGCAGTGGGACAAAAACTACCGAATGCTACCCTTTACGAGTTTTTCAATGAGCCTAGCGAAGGCTGCTCATTGGGGCCAAATGCGTTTGAGGTGGAGAAGTTGGTGGCTGGCAAGAAGATAGTGATTTTTGCTTTACCTGGCGCCTTTACCCCGACGTGCTCTGCCCAGCATGTGCCAGGGTATGTTCAACACTTTGATGCTATTAAGGCCAAAGGTGTAGATGAAGTATGGTGTATTTCTGTAAACGATCCATTTGTGATGGGTGCTTGGGGTCGTGATTTGAAGGTGGGAAATACTGTGCGCATGTTTGGTGATGGCAGTGCTGAATTCACTAAAAAGCTAGGCATGGAATTTGATTTAACAGCGCGTGGTTTCGGCGTGCGGTCACAGCGCTATGCGATGATTGTTGAAGATGGCGTTGTGAAGACTTTAGATCTAGAGGCACCAGGCAAGTTTGAGGTGAGCGATGCCGCCTCTGTATTAAAAAAGCTCTAATACCTAAACGATTGAAATCTGAAGCATGATGATGAAGCAACGCACAATCGCTACTCCCGTAAAAACTGTGGGGATTGGCTTGCATTCCGGACGCAAGGTAACCATTTCTATTAAGCCCGCACCAATTGATTCTGGGGTTAGATTTGTGCGCGTTGATACGCCAGAGCAGTCGGTTGTTCCCGCTACCGCCTTGGCCGTGTGCGATACGCGGCTTGCCTCGGTGATTCAAAAGGATGGCGTACGCATCTCGACAGTTGAGCACTTGCTTTCTGCTTGTGCTGGCTTAGGACTTGATAATCTGGTAATTGAATTGGATGGCGAAGAAGTTCCCATCATGGATGGTAGTGCCGCATCTTTTTTGTTTTTAATTGAATCGGCTGGTATTGCCGAACAGGAAGCGCCCCGCCAGTTTGTCGTAATTAAAAAACCTGTTGAAGTGCGTGAAGGGGATAAGCTCGCACGCCTTGAGCCATTTTTTGGCTTTAAATTGGATTTCACCATCGACTTTAAGCATCCTGCGGTTGATAAAACTGGGCAGCAATTCGTAGTTGATTTTGCTGAGCAGGCGTATCGTAGTGAAATCGGTCGCGCGCGTACTTTTGGTTTTGCTCATGAAGTTGAAGCCCTTCGTGAGATGGGTTTAGCGCGTGGTGGAAGTCTGGATAACGCGATTGTGCTCGATGAGCACCGTATTTTGAATAACGAAGAATTGCGCTATGACGATGAGTTTGTGCGCCACAAAATATTGGACGCTATTGGTGATCTGTATTTGGTCGGTCACCCTATCGTGGGCGCATATACGGCAGTAAAGTCGGGGCACGCATTAAATAACGCCCTGTTGCGCAAGCTCCTAGAAGATCCCAGTGCGTATGAAATTAGCACTTTCCCAGAAAATAAGGCCCCTGCAGCCTATGCTCAAGTAAATCAACCCCTCTTTTTTTAAATTATTTCGATTTATTTTGGAGTAAGCGCTCCACTGCCTTCCAAAGTTCGGAGTCAGGATTTAATTGATTTTTGAGGTTTTCCCAGGATTGGCGAGCAACTTCATTAAACCCTGTTGGCTTGGTGTTTTGCTTCGGTCCAGAATGGGGCTTGATTTCCCAGTTTGCCGGGGCCGGACTTAATCGAATCTTTGCCGTTGTACAAGCGACCCCATTTTTACCTAACTCATTGATTAAACTGGGTAAAATTTGTTGCAAACGGCTTGCAATGCTCGCGTTACTCACCAGTAAAAACAGTTCATTGTGCGCCCCACTACGCCATCCAGGCTCAATTTTGGAGGCCAAATGACCCAAATCCAATGCCACTAAAGCATGTTTGAGGGCTACCTTGAGTTTAGCTAGATCCTCTGTTTTGGCCAAAATACCCCCCAATCCCTCGGATTCTCGGAGGTAGTCAAGCCAATCGTGTGCCGGTTTAGTGCGGTTTGGTTTGAGGGGATAGTTCATAAAAATCGGGTTACGGGTGATAAACTCAAGGACTTCATTTTCTCCAATATCCCATGGTAATCGGTCTTCTTAAAACCCTGGTCGGCAGTCGCAACGACCGCCTCTTGAAACAGTATCGCAAAGTGGTTGCTAGGGTTGGCACATTTGAGCCAACCATGCAAGCTTTGGATGATGCCGCCCTTCAGGCAAAAACTGCCGAATTTAAGGCGCGCTTAACTGCTGGCGAAACACTTGACGACATTGCTGCTGAAGCATTTGCGGTGGTTCGCGAGGCGAGCACCCGCGTGATGAAAATGCGGCACTTTGATGCTCAGATTCTCGGTGCGCTGGCGTTGCATCAGGGCAAGATTGCTGAAATGGGAACCGGGGAGGGTAAAACCCTGACCGCCACCCTTGCTGTTTATCTGAATGCTTTAAGCGGCAATGGTGTGCATGTTGTGACAGTAAATGATTACTTGGCCCAGCGTGATGCGGAATGGATGTCTACGCTCTATAACTTCTTGGGTATGAAGGTGGGAGTGAATTTATCCCAGATGGACCATACTGCCAAACAAGAGGCTTATGCTGCCGATATTACCTATGGCACAAATAATGAATTTGGTTTTGATTACTTGCGCGATAACATGGTGCAAGATGCAGGACAACGCGTTCAGCGAGGCTTAGCGTACGCGATTGTTGACGAAGTTGACTCGATTTTGATTGACGAAGCTCGCACGCCGTTAATTATTTCTGGTCAGGCGGATGACCATACGGATTTGTATGTGAAGATTAATTCACTGCCATCGTATTTAGAGCGTCAAATTGGTGAAGAGAAAGCGGATGGCACTGGCGTTGAAAAACCAGGGGACTACTGGGTCGATGAAAAATCACAACAGGTTTTTCTGACTGAGCAAGGTCACGATAAAGCTGAAACCATCTTGGTTCAGTTGGGCGCTTTAAAAGAGGGCGACTCTTTATATTCACCGCAAAACATTACCTTGATGCACCATCTGTATGCTGCCTTACGGGCGCATACCTTGTATCACCGAGATCAGCAGTACGTAGTCCAAAATCAAGAAGTCATTATTGTTGATGAATTCACTGGACGTTTAATGCAGGGGCGTCGTTGGTCTGATGGCTTGCATCAGGCTGTAGAGGCTAAAGAGGGTGTCCCGATTCAAAATGAGAATCAGACTTTAGCGACAATTACATTTCAGAATTATTTCCGTATGTATGGCAAGTTGGCCGGTATGACCGGTACAGCTGATACTGAGGCTTATGAGTTCAAGGAGATTTACAACCTTGAAACCGTGGTGATTCCTCCTAACCGCATCAGTCAGCGTAAAGATCGCCAAGATCAAATTTATAAATCCTCGCGCGAGCGATACGATGCCGTGATTAAGGATATTGAGGATTGCTACAAACGCGGTCAACCTGTTTTAGTAGGTACCACCTCGATTGAAAACTCTGAATTAATTGCTAACTTGCTAGATCAGCGTAAATTGCCGCATCAGGTCTTAAATGCAAAGCAACATCAGCGTGAGGCGGAAATTATTGCGCAAGCGGGTCGCCCTAAAATGATTACGATTGCCACGAATATGGCAGGTCGCGGTACCGACATTGTATTGGGCGGTAATGTAGGTAAGCAGTCTTCGTTAATCGAAGCTGATGCAAGCCTATCTAGAGAAGAAAAAGCTGCCAAAATTAAAGTGCTGCAAGAGGAGTGGCAAAGCTTGCATGAGCAAGTCTTGGCGGCGGGTGGTTTGCACATTATTGGTACCGAGCGCCATGAAAGTCGTCGCATTGACAATCAGTTGCGCGGACGTGCCGGTCGTCAGGGTGATCCAGGATCTTCCCGTTTTTACCTCTCCTTAGATGATTCTCTGCTACGTATCTTTGCTGGCGATCGTTTACGCTCTGTGATGGAGCGTTTGAAGATGCCTGATGGCGAGCCGATTGAAGCTGGTATGGTCACACGTTCGATTGAATCGGCCCAGCGTAAGGTTGAAGGCCGCAATTTCGATATTCGCAAACAATTATTGGAGTACGACGATGTGGCGAACGACCAACGCAAGGAAACATATCGTCTGCGTAATGAGGTTTTAGAGAGTGCAGATATAGGCGATTTAATGGCCAATTTGCGTGAAGATGTGTTGCGTACTCTATGTGCTTTCTATGTACCGCAAGATTCAATGGAAGAGCAGTGGGATTTGCCTGGTTTGGAAAATGTGCTTGCCAATGATTGGGGTCTTCCGCTGGATTTGCAAAAATGGGTGGAAGGCGCCGATAGCGTTGATGACGGCCAAGTAGTAGATCGTGTTTTAGAAGCCGCCAAAAATGCATATGATGCAAAGGTAGAGCTATCAGGGCGCCCCTCTTTTGCTGGCTTTGAGCGATCAGTCTTGTTGTATAGCCTCGATACACATTGGCGCGAGCATTTGGCTGCTTTGGATCATTTGCGTCAAGGGATTCATTTGCGTGGTTATGCGCAAAAAGATCCAAAGCAAGAGTATCGTCGCGAAGCCTTTGAGTTGTATGGTGAGCTCCTGAATGTGATTAAAAATGATGTTGTTAAAAACATCATGACCGTTCAAATTCGTAGTGCTAGTGAGTTAGATCAAGCTTCTGAATCCATGGTTGATGACTTGGCAAATCTTGCTGATGTTCAATACCAGCATGCTGATGCGGATTTAGAGGTTGCAGGCTCTACTGGTGATCGAGGCGCGGCTATTTCAATTGCTCCCGCCCCTATTCGTTCTGGACCAAAAGTTGGGCGAAATGATCCTTGCACCTGTGGCAGTGGCAAGAAGTATAAGAATTGCTGCGGCGCGCTAAGTTAAGCGTTGTTGCAGGTAGTAGTAAGGAGTGAATGGCTTGGAGCAAATCCGAGCCATTTTCTTTTTCGGCTCATCTACAATTATTAGACCATGACAGTAAATTTACCTCTCCCTCAAAAAAACGAACTTAAGCCGGTTAAAGGCTTTCAGATGGGTATTGCCGAAGCAGGCATCAAAAAAGCCAATCGCAAAGATTTATTGGTGATGACTTTAGCGCCTGGATCGCAAGTTGCCGGCGTATTTACGCTGAATCGATTTTGTGCGGCCCCAGTGCAGGTATGCAGAGAGCATCTTGCCCACGAGGGTAAGCATGGCGATATTCGGGCCCTAGTAGTCAATACCGGCAATGCTAATGCGGGAACTGGGGAAGAGGGTATGCAGCACGCCTTGGAAACCTGCGCGGCCTTGGCAAAGGATTTAAAGCTCAATCCTGAGCAGATTCTCCCATTTTCAACAGGGGTCATTCTTGAGCCCCTGCCCATTAAAAAAATTGTCGCCGCTTTGCCAAAGGCGGTTGCTAATCTTGGGGAAGATCACTGGTTTGATGCTGCTGAGGCAATTATGACCACTGATACGCAGCCTAAGGCTACATCGACCAGCGTTCAGACCCCCGCAGGAGTGGTGACGATCACGGGTATCTGCAAGGGTGCGGGCATGATTCACCCCAATATGGCTACGATGCTCGGCTTTATTGCCACCGATGCTGGTTTTGCCCCAGGCTTGTTAAGAGGTTTGACTCAAGAGGTTGCCGATCAGTCTTTTAATGCAATTACGATCGATGGCGATACCTCTACGAATGATTCATTCATCATGATGGCAACGGGCCAATCATTGGTACAGATCGAATCGATTTCGGATCCCAGTTATGCCATGGTGAAAGAGGCTTTAGTCTCGTTAGCTCGCAAGTTGGCGCAAATGATTGTGCGTGATGGCGAAGGTGCAACCAAATTTATGACGATTGAAGTGGTGGGGGGTAAGACAGTAGAAGAGTGCCGCCTAGTTGCAACAGCGGTTTCCCATTCTCCATTGGTAAAAACAGCATTCTTTGCCAGTGATCCCAACTTGGGTCGTATTCTTGCTGCAATTGGTTATGCCGGAATTGCAGACTTAGAGGTAAGCGGCGTTCAACTCTGGTTGGGCGATGTTTGGGTGGCAAAAAATGGCGGTCGCAACCCTGATTACCAAGAGGCTGATGGGCAGCGGGTGATGCAAGAGCCTGAAATTACTGTCAAGATTGATTTGGGGCGCGGTAATGCAACACAAACGATGTGGACCTGTGATTTGTCGCATGACTATGTCTCGATTAATGCGGATTACCGTTCATAAGGGCTGTGCATATCATGAACGAAAAATTAGAGCAATTGCTGACGCACTTAGAAACATTTCTGCCGAAGCCGCTGAGCGAAGCGCAGTGGCAATCGTCTACAGCATTTAGATGGCGTCGGCGTGATAGTATTTTTGGCAGCATCGGGTATTTGCAAGCGGTAAAGCATGTGGCTGATATTACCTTTGATGATTTGCAAAATATTGATCGTCAGCGTGACGCAATTCGTGATAACACGAAAAATTTTATTCAAAAAAAGCCTGCCAATAACATTTTGCTGACGGGTGCTAGAGGCACTGGTAAATCCTCATTAATTAAAGCAAGTTTGCATGAATTTGCTAGCCAGGGTTTGCGTTTAGTGGAAGTGGAAAAAGAGCATTTGGCAGATTTGGCCGATATTACTGAGTTATTGGGTGATCGCCCAGAGCGCTTTATTATTTTTTGCGACGATCTGTCTTTTGAGGATGGGGAGTCGGGATACAAGGCCATGAAATCAGCCCTAGATGGATCGGTTTCTGCGCAATCTGACAACACCCTGATTTATGCAACCTCTAATCGTCGTCATCTCTTGCCGGAATACATGAAAGATAACGCTGGGTATGTGCACGGCGATGATGGTGAGATTCATCCGGGTGAGGTAGTAGAGGAGAAAATTTCCTTATCTGAGCGCTTTGGGTTGTGGCTCTCATTCTATCCACCAAAACAAGATGAATATTTGGAGATTGTTGCTCATTGGTTAAAGCATTTTGGTTTAACCGATGCTCAAATTGAGTTGGCAAGATCAGAGGCATTGGTTTGGGCTCTGGAAAGAGGTTCACGTTCTGGGCGTGTAGCTTGGCAATTTGCCAAACATTGGGCCGGCTCACACGCCAGCTAGAGAAATGAGCTCTCCTGATAATTCTCGGCCTGTTACTGAGGTGGCTGCAGGTATCTTGCTGGATGCGGATGGTCATTATCTTCTTGGCCAACGCCCTGCTGGTAAACCGTATGCCGGGTACTGGGAGGTTCCAGGCGGCAAGATAGAGCCCGGTGAAACGGTTTTCGACGCCCTCAAGCGGGAGCTTCAAGAAGAGCTTGGTATTGAAATTTTAGGTAGTGAAGCATTAACGGTTTTGGAGCACGATTATCCACACGCCTATGTGCGTCTTCATGTTAGCGTGATTCGGCATTGGGTTGGAGTGCCACAGGGCTGTGAAGGACAGTCTTTATCTTGGCAATTGCTCTCTGACGCAGTACCTAGTGTCGAGCCGCTACTCCCAGCAGCGTGGCCAATGCTAGAAAAATTAAAACAACTTTTGGTTTAAAGCTGGCAGAGTGTCAACCTAAAGGGCACATCGACATTGACAAGTTGTGCCTTTTTATCGCGATCCGATTGCAAGAAGCGAACCGATAAAAGATATTTGTTTGCACTGATTTCAGAAAAAAGAGTGTCATCTTCCACAGCAATACGCATGAGCTGATAGATCTTTCCAGAAGGAGCTTGCTGGAAGGAGCCCTGATGAGCGATCACATCTTTTGCTTCACCAGATTGACGCACTAGGCGCAGAAAAAGCTGACACGCATCATGCCATGGCAACAGTGGCGCAATATAAGAGTCGAGTAATTCGCGTCGTTGGGTGCTCGGACTATTTTTCCAGGCATGGTAGCTTGGCAAGTCAATTGGGCTGGTGCCACCCGGAATATTTAAACGCGTGCGAATCGCATTGAGCCATTCACTTTCAGTAATTGCTAAATTGGGCTTGCCCATTGCTTGGTTGATATTGTTGGCTGCAAACTCAATTTCTGATAGCGTTTGCGATAAGGCTTCTTGGTCTACTTTTTGTGATGACTTAAGACCATTCAGAGCGTACTTTTGTCGCTCAAATTCTTTTAGCAGAAGTGATTTGATATCGCCTCTTGAACCAATGTCGCCTAAGTCAAACAGAATGGCGATAGCATTGTGATGAAGCTCGGGATCATCTGATCTTAGAAAGTGATTGAAGCGTGCGAACAAATACTCAAGTCGAAGCATGCTTCGGACCAGCTCATTAAATGGGTATTCATAGACGATCACAGTTTTATATTTTATGACGAACTGGTGTGGTGCTGAGCAATATTGAGTATTTTTTGGTGCAAATCCTGCACTTTCTTCTCCAATAGCTCAAAATGGCCATCGTTTTCAATAATGGTATCTGCGCAAGAAAGGCGCTCTTGCCGCCCAGCTTGGGCCCCCAGGATTCCCTGAACTTGGGTGCGAGACAAATTGCTGCGCTGCATCACTCTCTCAATTTGGGCTTCTTCAGGGCAATCCACAACGATGATATGGACTACTAACTTTTTCCAGGCAGCCGATTCCACTAGGAGTGGAACGACAAAGACAATATAAGGTACACCCTTTTCAGCCAGCTCAAGGGCTTGGCGAATGGCTTCATCCCGAATCAGGGGGTGGGTAATTTGCTCCAGCCGAATTCTGGACGGGGGATCTTCAAAGACGAGAGCACGCATCTTTGCGCGATCGAGCCCGCCATGGGGGGTAATAAAGTCAGATCCAAATTCCTTGGCAATGAAAGGGATGGCCTTGCCATTCGGGGCGGTTAATTGATGGGCAATTAGATCGGTATCTACAATGCCAGCCCCTAAGTCCGACAAGAGGGTGCTGACTGCGGTTTTTCCCGAGCCAATCCCCCCGGTTAATCCAATGAGGGGGAGGCGCTTTTGTAGCGCACTCAAATCGGAGGGGGCTAAAGAAGGGGTGGTAGAAGTTGGGGCCATAACAATTGAATAATGCCAGCAATAGCAAGGAAGGGGCCAAAAGGAAAGGGTTCTTGATAGTGTCGTTGATTCCACTTGAGCCAAATCAGACCACCAACCAATCCGGTAATCGATGCTATCAGCAAAATAGGGGGAAGTGCCCACCCACCAAACCATGCCCCTAGAGCTGAGAGCAGTTTTGCATCGCCCATGCCAATGCCATGATGTTTTTTGATGAGTCGATAGAAAAAATTGATGGTCCAGATAAAGAGATAACCAAGACAAGCCCCAACTATGGCGGAAAATCCATCGGTAAAACGCAAAGAAGAAATACTGTTAAATAGTATCCCCAAGACAATGAGGGGGATGGTAATAAGGTCGGCAATCCGAAAGGATACAAAATCAATGTAGGCCAAATACGCTAGAGCCAAAATTAGAAAACAGTGAATCAATAGAATCATGTTGCTAGGGTTGCCTTACACAATCTGACCGAGGTTGAAAATGGGTAGATACAAGATTATCACTAGACTACCAATGAGTAACCCAACAAAAATAATGAAGAAAGGCTCAATACTGTGGCTCAGGGTATTGAGTGAGTACTCTAATTGAGCACCCAAAATATCAGCGCGTTTTTGTAGCATTTGCGCAAGGGATCCACTTTCTGCACCAATTTGTAGAAGATGCCAGGTTTCAATATCAAACAAAAGATGATTGGGGTCTGCTCGTTTTAGGGCTGCCCCCAGGGGCCACCCTCGGGTTAATTGTTTGAAAATATCTGCACTCAGATCATGGCTTAGCCAGTGATTTGAGGATTGGGCCGTCACACGCAAGGCATCCGGCAAAGGGAGGCCGGAGTGCAGTAAGTGGCCCAAGGTGCGGCACCAATATGTCAATGTTGCCAAACGGAATAAATTACCAATAAAAGGAATCTTGAAGGTGAGGCGATCGCAATACTTTTGCATGCGAAGGGATTTTTTCCATGTCACTATCAATGCGCTAATGGCAGTCAGGGTGGCGATGAGTATTGCTATGTAAGCGTTCTCGATGACATCGGAGATGGCGATTAATGCTTGGGTTGGCGCTGGTAATTCGGCTTGGAAATGGCCGAACACCTCTTTAAATACTGGCACTACCCAAATTAGCATCACGGCCACTAACAAAAAAGATGTGCCTAAGGTAATGGCTGGGTAGGCGAGTGACTGTTGGATTTTTTGGCGCAGCTCAATTTGGGCTTGGAGTTGTTCGCAAATGGTTTTTAGGGCTAATATTAGTTGGCCCGAGCGTTCGCTTACCCGAATGAGGTTGATAAATTCAATGGAAAACCGCTCCCCCTGGGATTTGAGGGATTGCGATAAGCTATTTCCCTTTTGTAGTTGATCACACAGATTGCTCAACCAATCTTGCCAGCTTGGAGCGCTAGATTGAGACAACAATGAAACCGCATTTAGCAGAGGTAGACCAGCCTGCATCAATGCTAGCAGTTGTTGAGCAAATTGAAGTTGGTCGCGCTTGGTGAATGCTCTTGAGGTGCGATGGAAGATGTTCAATGAAGACCTCCCGCCTCAGCGATGAGTGATGCTTGATCGATGATGCCGCTATCTACGTAGCGCATCCCTGCCTCAAAAAGACTTAAATAGGGTAATTCTGGGTGTTGTAAGGCAGAAAGATTGAGAACCTCATGAACGCCTAAGCGAGAAAAATAACCAGAGCCTTTGCAGGCAGGGCAATGAAGCGATTCTTGCTTGATGGCGCAGGGGCAGCGTTTGCGGACCAATCTTTGGGAGCTCACGCAGTGTAAGCAAGACTCTAAGGACTCCCAATCAATCCCCAGGCTTTGTAGTCTAGGGATTGCGCTCATTGCGTTACGGGTGTGTAAAGTGCTCAGAACAAGGTGTCCGGTTTGAGCTGCTTGGATGGCTAGTGCGGCACTAGCAGGGTCGCGAATTTCGCCAATCATCATGACATCGGGATCTTGTCTTAATAAAGCCCGGATGATGGTGGAAAAATCTAACCCTGCATTTGGGTGGTAAGCAACTTGATTTACTCCGGCCAATTGAATCTCGATAGGATCTTCTACGGAGCACAAATTCAAATGCTCTTGATTTAGCTCTGCGAGACAGCTATACAAAGTGCGCGTTTTGCCGCTACCAGTCGGTCCCGTTACGAGTATGAGGCCGTTGGGTTGGTGAATCGCATTTCTTAGGAGTTTGCATTGTTCAGGTAATAGGCCAACATCATCTAACGACAATTCCTCAAGTGGGCTAGGAAGAATTCGGATGACTGCTTTTTCACCGTGCAGTGTTGGCAAGATCGAGACCCGGCAGTCAATGTTGGGTTTGGTGAAATCGTACCCAATTGAAAATCGCCCGTCTTGCGGCAAGCGTTTTTCTGCAATATCCAAGCGTGCAATTAACTTGATGCGTGTGATGAGTCGTTCGTGCAATTCAATGGGGTAGCAATGTTGCAGCTGCAAACGCCCATCAATCCGAATGCGAACAATGGTCTCTAAAGATCGTGCCTCAATATGAATATCACTTGCCCTAGAGTGAAGCGCAGTAACTGCGATCTCTTGCCAGGTGCGAACGATAATAGAATCATCTTCCGCCAGACTCAATCTACTTTTTTGCTTTGAGGGGTGGGTCGATAGAGCTTGACGGTTTTGACGCCATGTTCATCAAATTGGACAATTTCCATCACGATGCCGCCAATGCGAATACTGACATCGTGATCAGGAATGGCCTCCAACTTCTCCAAAATTAAGCCATTGAGAGTACGTGGCCCATCTAATGGTAAATCTAGATTTAATAAACGATTGAGATCGCGCAAAGTTGCAGCACCATTGGCTAAATAGGTGCCATCCGCTAACCAGCGAGGATCATTCGATAGATTGGAGAGTGAGGTGGTGAACTCTCCAATGAGCTCTTCAACGATATCTTCAAATGTAACTAAGCCTAGCACTTCACCGTACTCATTGACCACCAAGCTTAAGCGCTGCTGATTAGCTTGAAAGAATTGCATTTGCTGCAGTACCGGTGTTCCGCTTGGAATGAAATAGGGTTCATTGACTAAAGCGCGAAAATCTTCATGTGTCAGTTCAGTATTGCCGAGTAGTGTGAGTGCCTTTTTAACCGAAAGAATCCCGATAATGCGATCAGAATCACCATCACACACTGGCAATTTATTGTGATAACACGTCTCCAATTGCTGAATGACCTCATCTATTGGTCGGGAGAGATCTAAAATCTCAATCTTAGATCTTGGGGTCATGACATCGTCGACCGAGATCGTTTCGAGGTTAAATAAATTTAACAAAATATTGCGATGATGGGTTGATGCAAAACGATTCGATTCGAGCACCAAGCTTCGTAATTCCTCCTTGCTCATTGCTCGACTTTCGGAGGAGGTTTGGAGGCCAGAAATTCGCATCAGGCCCGAAACAAAATTATTGATAAACCAGAGTAAAGGCTTTAGCAGGTAGGTTAGAGGAAGAATGAGCCATCCCACATTGGAGGCAATTTTTTCTGGAAAGGCTGCGCCAATGACTTTGGGGGTGATCTCGCTAAAAATAATAATGAGTAAGGCAACAATCAATGTTGCAACAGAGAGCACTAGACCGCTATCACCAAAAATATGCAAGGCAATACCGGTAACCAGGATTGGTAAAACAGTGTTAATTAAATTATTGGAGATCAGTAGGACTGATAACAAGGAGTCAATCCGTTTGAGAAGTCGTGCAGCCAGTGCTGCTCCAGAATTTCCTGCGCTTGCCATGGCACGCAAGCGATGGCGATTTGATGAGAGCATGCTTGTTTCGGCCATGGAGAAAAAGCCAGAAAGTGCTAGCAAAAAGATGACGAGCGCTACTTGTGCTGCAAATGGCCAGTCATGAAAAAAAGTGTCCATCAGGAACGCCTACGAAGTATGAAGAAGTCTCAATATAGCAAAGCAGTATTTCAGATGCTATAGCGAGGCTCGTAAAAGGATTCAATTAGTACGGCAAAGTGTGTCAGAATTCTTCCCATGAATCGGCCTGAAAGCATCTCCCTGGCGGCTGGGGAAGAGTACTGTGTGGTAGCTGCCCCTTTTGGGAGGCTAGGGATTCGTACTGAAATGGTAGACACGAGCCTGATGGTATCTAAGATCGCATACCTTCCGTCAAGGACGCCCATGAAGCCACCTTCCAATGGATTGGCACAAGAATTGCTCCGACAATTGACGGCCTACTTTGCCGATCCTTCCTACCGGTTTGATATTCCACTCAAGCCGGTAGGTACCGTCCATCAGCAAAAGGTTTGGCAAAGTGTGCAAGATATTCCTCTTGGGCAAACATGGACATATGGAGAGATTGCGCGACGTATTCAGAGTGCTCCACGAGCAGTGGGCGGTGCATGTGGTGCCAACCCTTACCCTTTAGTGGTTCCTTGCCATCGCGTGGTATCTGCGAGTGATATAGGGGGTTTTATGAAAGAAACCGGCCCAGGCTTCTATCGCCAAATTAAGGTTTGGCTTTTAGAGCATGAAGGCGTCCTTTAGGGTTTTATATGACGTAGCGTGCTAGCGGTGATGCGGAAAAATACTTTCATAGCCCAATCACTCCAAGCGGCTAATTTTGTGAAGCTGTAGAAAGTGGCTACCTGCTTTCTGCTGAGTTTGACCTCATTGCCATTTCCAATGTTTTCCTTTTTGGCGATCGTATTCAGGGTCATGACAGCTAAGCCAAAAGCCAGAAAGCAAAAGCGTCTCATGCCAATTTCTTTTTTAGGGATGAGTAGAATGTAGTTCAGAGAGAGGGTGAGTTTTTCATAGGCAATGGCCAGCAATTCTTTTTGAGTCAGATTGCTTGGTCGCCAAGATACCCCACGTGCGCGATCTTCGGCAGAGTCTTTGAGGATGTTAGTCATTTGCAGTGCTTGACCAAATGCAATGGCTAAGTTTTCATGTCCGCTAATATTTTTTGAGAATGCGGCTGAATGACTGCTGAAAATGGTGGTCAAAAGTTCACCCACTACTCCTGCCACTACATAGCAGTACTCTTCAAATTCCGGTAAATCCTTTAAGCCTTGTTGGGATTGTTTTCCATGGAAATGGGACATTCCTTCTGACATGATGGTCACGCAGCGTCCTACAGCTGCCTGATCATGTGCTGAGCAAGTATGCAGAATTCGCAAAATAGTGGGGGTGTGAACAATCAGATCGATTTCATCTGGGTTGGGATGATTGGATAAGGCCTCTAAGCAAGGAGTGGTAAATGCCTCGATTGCCACCTTCCCAAGCACGGCATCTAAAAATAGTCGCGAAAGGCCACGCTTTGTTTCCGGATCTAATCCCGCCGCGTCTTCGATCGTGTCAATGATCCTGCAGAGCAGATAGGTGTTGCCCACGACTTTCTCTATGGAGGCAGGAAGTAAGGGGATAGTCAGGGCGAAAGTGCGTGATACCGATCCCAGGATGGATTTTTGGTAGGCCAGATCAGCGCAGTAGTTCTCTTTCGGGGAATTCACCCTTGAATTATGTCAGACCAAGCTCTGTATAGAAGGGGTGGCGAAGGTGTTTGGGTGAGCGCCATTTCTTGAGGAGGGGCTCGAGAATATTTTGTTGCACCGCAAAATATTCTCCTCTAATATGACGGTAATTAACTATTTTTATTCTTATGGAGTTTTTATGAAAGTTTGTGTCATTGGCGGGGGAGGCGCGATTGGTGGCTATTTAGCTGTCATGTTGGCGCGTGCAGGAAATGATGTCACAGTAGTTGCGCGAGGCGCAACATTGACGGCCATCAAGGAGCGGGGTCTTACATTAATTCAAGATGACCAATCTGAGCCCATTGTTGCTCAGGTGAAGGCCGTTGAGAAAATCGGTGATGTGGTTGATACACCCGATGTCGTGATTTTGGCGGTCAAGGCCCATCAGGTTGATCCCATCATTCATGATTTAGCTGCCATGATGGGGCCCGAGACAGTTTTGATTCCCATGCAAAACGGTATTCCTTGGTGGTATTTTCAAAAACTTGCTGGCAAGTTTCAAGATCATTCTGTTGAAACGGTTGACGCTGGCGGAGTGGCTAAAAAAGCTATTAATCCGGACAACATTGTTGGTTGCGTGGTGTATCCAGCAACCTTTACCCAAAGCCCTGGTGTCATTCGGTTAGTTGAAGGTAATCGCTTTCCTTTAGGAGAGCTTGACGGCAAGATGACAGGTCGCATTGAAAAACTGTCGGAGATGATGACGGCTGCTGGGTTTAAGTCCCCGATTTTGGAAGACATTCGCTCTGAAATTTGGTTAAAGCTGTGGGGCAATATGACTTTCAATCCTATTAGTGCGTTGACTCATGGAACCTTGGAGGGGATTTGCCAATTTCCCTTAACGCGAGAATTAGCGCGCAATATGATGACTGAAGCCCAAACCATTGCTGGAAAATTGGGTGTGACATTTCGGGTGGACATTGAGCGACGGATTGCGGGTGCTGAAAAGGTGGGTAAGCACAAAACCTCAATGCTGCAAGATTTGGAAGCGGGGCGCAGTTTGGAGGTAGACGCTTTATTGGGCTCGGTTATCGAGTTGGGCGTCATTACTGAAACACCTACCCCTTGTTTAAGTACGGTTTTTGCTTTGACAAAATACCTTGATGAAAATATTCAAGCGACAGGCGGAAGCTTAGCGTTACCACCAGTAGGGGATTGTTACGCCCTGAATTAATCATGCTAGTTATTAGTAAAAAACCCTCGCTCAGCAGTCACTGGCGAGGGTTTTGTTTTTTGAATTGGAGTATTTATTCAAATCGATTATCTAGGCGTCCAACACCCTCAATGATGATGCTGACTTGGCTATTGGGTTTCATGGATCCAACGCCCACTGATGTACCGCAGGCAATGATGTCGCCTGCTTCAAGCGGCATGTCCTGTGAAATAAGGCTGACCAATTTAGCCGGCGGAAAGATCATATCGGCTATCGGATAGTTTTGACGTTCTTGCTCATTGAGAATAGTTTTCACATGCAATGTGCTGGGATCGACATCAGTAGTGATGTAGGGGCCGAATACCCCAAATGTATTAAAGCTCTTAGAGCGTGTCCATTGGGCATAGCCGGGGTCGCGATTTAAGATTTCAATCGCAGTAACATCGTTGATGCAGGTATAGCCAAAAATTGCTTTTGCTGCTTCATCTTCATTTGCTTCATGACAGCACTTGCCGATCACAATACCCAACTCCCCTTCATACACTACTTTTCCAGCATACGATTTCGGGGTGCGAATCACTTGGTTTGCTGCCAAGAAGGAGTTATTGCCTTTTAAAAAGTACAGCGGTTCGGCAGGAACTGCATGATCTAATTTCGTAACCAATGCATGAAAGTTATCAACCATCGCAACCATCTTCGATGGGTTGCAGGGGGTATCTAGGGTGACTTGTTCTAAAAGAATGGTCTCGCCGGTGGCGATGGGGTTGTTAAACAGATCGCCTGAATAAATGGCAATTTTTTCGCCCTGTAATTGTCCTAAATGGGTTTTTCCTTGATGCTGAAATCGAAGCCATTGAGCCATCGTAAATTTCCCTGGTAAATATTGTGATTGAGTGAATCTTTAAGTTTGTCTTTGTAGCGAGTATTCGCATAAGGCATATAAAGCAGCAGTTGCTTCATTTTTGGGGAAGTCGGCAATACATGCCAGCGCTAAATCAGCTTCGCGTTTTGCGGCTGCTTGGGTGTAATCTAGGGCGCCCGACGTTTGTACGGCATTCAGGATTTGGGCAAAGACGTCTGCCGGCAAATCCTGATTCTGTTCAATAGCGGCGCGAACGAGCAAACGCTCTTCCTGACTACCATTTTCTAGTAAATGAATTAAGGGTAGTGTTGGCTTGCCTTCGCGCAAATCATCACCGGCATTTTTCCCCATTTGAGCAGCGCTGGCTGTGTAGTCCAACAGATCATCCATGAGTTGAAATGCAGTGCCGATATGACGCCCAAAGGCGGCTGCCTGATCTCGCAGCGCATCATTTGAATCTGCCAAGATGGCCCCAAGTTCAGTAGAGGCCTCAAATAATTTGGCTGTTTTATAGCGAATGACTTGCAGGTAACTGGCTTCATCGACCTCAGGGTCATTCATATTCAGTAGCTGCAGTACTTCCCCTTCGGCAATCGTATTGGTGGCGTCTGAAAGGATTTGCATGACCCGAAGGTCATTCGGGGCAACCATCATCTGGAAGGCGCGGGAATACAAAAAATCGCCCACTAGGACGCTGGCCGCATTGCCAAAGGCGGCATTCGCGGTCTCCCGCCCCCTTCTGAGGGTGGATTCATCCACCACATCATCGTGCAAAAGGGTGGCCGTGTGAATGAACTCAACCACCGCAGCCAACTCTAGCGCATGCGGAGTAGGGGTGCCATTGGCCAGCGCCTTAGCGGTTAGGAGCAGAAGTGCAGGCCTAATCCGTTTCCCGCCAGCCTGAATGATGTAGCTGGAGATTTGGTCAATTAAAGCGACTTTGGAGGATAGGCGCAGGCGAATAACCTCGTCTAATGCCTTGAAATCTAAGGAAATTGGGGCCAAAATTTGGCTCAATGGATTGTTTTTGACAGTGCTCGTCATGCAAGATATAATAATGGGCTTGGCTTATCCACGGTGGATTTGCTTAAATGTAGACTTAAATTGAGGTTTCAAACCATGTACGCGGTCATAAAAACCGGTGGCAAACAGTATAAAGTTGCTGCAGGCGAAAAATTGAAAATAGAACAGATACCAGCGGAAATCGGCAGCGAAATCACTCTTG
>Ga0316220_1001883_pt1 | contig 21140 bp, 14 predicted proteins | sample TBH18005metaG_FD_203632 | JGI IMG/M metagenome (GOLD analysis project Ga0316220, IMG submission 203632) | Freshwater microbial communities from Trout Bog Lake, Wisconsin, USA - TBH18005 | ecosystem: Environmental > Aquatic > Freshwater > Lake > Hypolimnion/Profundal zone | place: USA: Wisconsin...
CCGAGAGGACCGCCCAATCATCGTAAACCACATTGGTTTGGCCGATGGCTTCATAGACCAGGTTGGATTGGACGGTGGGAGTGGCCGCCGGCCGACGCCAGACTTGGTAGCTGCCGGCGTTCGGGACGGCGCTCCAAGAGAGGTGGATATGGTCCGTGAAGGCTCCGCGGCTGGCGACCAGATTGGCGGGGGCCATGGCGGCGATGCTATGGTTCTCGAAAGCGCCGATGTCGGGCAGCGATGTGCCGTTATGGTCGCCATCCTGCGGGCGGGGCACGCCTTCCAGATCGCCGATCGGCGCATAAAGGGCCGCGGCGGCATCAATGCAGGGCGAACTGGACGCGACGTGAAAATCGAAGCTGGGCGCATTGACGAACAAAGGGTCCAGCGAGATGTCCGTGGGGTGTGGCAGCGCGCCGCCTTGGAGATAATTGGTCTGGTAATTCTGGATGCTGGAGCCGATCACATTGCCATAGACGTCGTTGTTTACCAGGATTGGGTTGGCGGCGCTGGCATTCAGGTTGAAGATGCCGGTCTGGTTTCCCGCCACAATGTTATTGGCCAGCACCAGCGTCGGATTCTGGATGAGATAAAGGTAGATGCCGGCTCCCTGGTACGGCGGCAGGTTCAGCGCGTAATTGCATCGATTGCCCACGATGGTGTTGTTGGCCACTACCAGAAAACCGTCGAGGTCATCGCCGTGTGTCAAACTGAGCCCGCCCCCGGTGGTGCCGCCAGCGGCGTTGTAAGCAATCACGTTGTTCACCACGGCCCCGGCACAATACAGCAGGTACAGGCCCCCGCCACCACTGGAGTCGGACAGGTTGCGATAGATCAAGTTATTGCCGAGTACAGTCGTATCGCCGTTCACCCATTCCGCCAGGTTGGCGGTCTCGCCGTGAATGCCGCTGCCGTTGTTGTCGTGGATGCGGTTGTTGAGGATGTACGGCTTGGAGGTCGTAAAGTAAACTCCGCCCCCGCCCGCCGAGCAGTTATTATAGGAGAGGTCATTGTTTTGGATCACCGGCGTCGAAAAATAGGCGTAGATGCCCGCCCCGACGCCGCTTCCGTCGGCAGCCGTGTTGGTGGTGATGACGTTGTTCTGGACCAGCGCGGTCGAGCCATATAGGCCGATGCCGGCGCCCAGGGGAGCGTTGTTGCCGTTGATCACATTGTTCTGAATGGTGGCGCCGTTCAGGAAGCTGCTCACCCCGCCGCTTACCGCGAAGGAACTCGTCTGGCGCCCGCCGGTGATCGTGAAGCCGTCGATTGTGCTGAGCTGATACCCCGCGGAGGCTCGGATGACATAATTGGTATTGTTGCCGTTCAGGATGGTCGCATACAGGGCGGGGTTCCGGTTGGTCAGGTAGTTTTCGGTGCCATTGAAGCCCCCATAAAGGTAGACAAACGGATGGAGCGCCAGGCCACCCCCCAAGTAAGTGCCCTGGCAGACCCAAACCTGCGCTCCGCCCCCGGCGTCGGCGGCGGCCAAGGCCCCCGACACGGTTTGTTTGGATAGCGGCCACGTCGACCCGTCATTGTTGTCGTTGCCAGTCGGCTTGACCCGGATCACCCGGGGCGCCACGTTCCATAACGCGCCGTCGCATTCGTCGGCTCCGATATCTACTTGCCCGCCGCGCGCCCGAGGTTTGCCATACACGTCCGTCTCGTTGGCCACCAGAACCGTCGGATCGCCGGCATCCCGGCAGGGCGAATTGCGTTGGAGGTGAAAATTATTGCCTGCGGGACTCGCCAGCAACGCATCCACGGGCATATTGCCATTGGCAAATCCCGGATTGGAAAAACCATCGAAATCGACGGCATTGCCAAACACGGAATTGTGGGCAAAGACCGGGGCGCCGCCCGGCGCAGCCACCATGACCGAGATGCCTACCGCATTCCCCTGGACGAGGTTGTTGACCATCGTCAGCGTGCTATTCTTCCACCGCAGCCCGTTGGGACTGTTTCCCACGATCGTGTTGTTGAAGATCTTGACGCCGGTTCCGGCGTCATAAACCAGGATGCCGCCGCCATGCAACCCGGCGTTGGCCGTGATCAGGTTGTCCCGGATGATGGCCGCGCCTCCCTCCACGCATCCGATGCCGCCCGCTCCGTAGCTGGGCCGTTGCCCATCCTCCGTATCCACGCCCGAGAGGTTCATCGTAATGTTATTGCCAGCGATTGTCGGAGAACTGCCCCCTTTCGAGCAAATACCCCCGCCATTCTGATAAGCGACATTGCCGAAGATCTGGTTGCCGATAATCTGCGGATACGAGCCCACCGTGCCCGTCGTGTCACCCGACATGCAGCAGATGCCCGCCCCGTCACCCTGCGCCCCGCTGGCCGTATTGCCGTAGATGGCGTTATTCAGGATCAGCGGATGCGCGCCATGGTTGCAGCAAATGCCGGCTCCTTCGCCGGCCGACACGTTGTTTCTTATCGTGTTGTTGGCAACCGTCGGAGCGCCCCCAACCACGCCTATGCCGCCTTCTCCGATGCCTTTCCCGTTTTGGATCACAAACCCGTCGATCCGGGTGTCGAGCCCCGCTGTGGCATCCTGGCACAACACCACGCATCCTCCCGCCCCGCCGTCCAGAATAGTCGGATACAATCCATAATCCCGCTGCCCGGCCACACCGGAGTACCCGCCGTAAAGCGCAACCCCCTTCTTCAGGTTAATCCGTTCCGCATAAGTTCCGAACGCGACCTGGATTTGATCCCCCGCCTGAGCTGCGACCAAAGCCGCGCTCACGCTCCTCTTGGCGCTGGCCCAGGTTTGGCCGCTATTGCCGTCGTTGCCACCGGGGCTTACGAACAGCGTTGCCGCCCTGGCTTGAGAATGGCAAAGAAGAAGACAACAGAGAAGGCGCGTCGTTTTCATGAAAACTGCCCTACAGACTAATCAAAAGCTGAATCCAATGTCAAGAGAGAAATTGCCCGGTTTTCACCCCCGGAGTTACGGAACCCTAGTTCGACACGCCAGCGCCCTCAGGACGCTGGTTCTCACCGCCGGCTGCGGCTCACGGCGACCGAGACGTAACGCGCTTGTGGAATGACAAATTTCTTCGCCTCCACCGCCACCGATTGCGGCCGGTACTGGGTCATGATCCGATCGGCCACGTTGGCCACCAACTTCTCCAGCAACTTCCAACTCCGCCCCTCCCCGTACGCCAGCAGGTCCTGGACGATCTCGTGGTAATCGATCGTCTTCTCGATGCGGTCGCTCACCGAGGCGGATTCGAAATCCAGATTCAGTTCCACCGTGAGCAGGAGACGTTGCGGCTGGGCGCGCTCTTCATCGGGCACGCCCACGCAATAAAACACTTCCAAATCCACGATCGCAATTCTAGACATTCTACGCTTTCTCGCCGGGCTCATGACAGGTTCTGTCGCCGGCGTCCCACTGCCAACACATCGCCTCACCGGGCGGACCCCCCAGCCAACCCGCAAGCGCAGACACCCGCGCCGGGGGGCCAAACGCCCTGCTCTTGCCGGCCGACCATCAGGGCGCCAGCCGCTCCGCCGCCGGGAGGCTGCTCCCTGGGGCCGCGCCCTCCCCCTGCTTCCCTTTCAGGACCGCCAGCAATAACCGGCGAGTCGGCTCATTAATCGGCAGCGTGAGGGCCTCCGGTGGGGCCAGCCACCGAAACTCACGCGCCTCGTCGTTCAACGTCACCACCGGCACTCCCACGCAACGGCAAGTGTAGTTGAGCAAAACGAAATGGGCATCGCGATAAAATTCTTTCGAGTGAATGCAATCCTGCACCAGCACGAACTCGATGTCCCTGATTTCAAGGTCCGTTTCCTCCTTGAGTTCCCGCCGCAAGGCGGCCTCCGAGCCCTCCCCCCATTTGATCTTCCCGCCCGGAATGCCCCACAGATGCGACCATTTATGGGTCCGCACCATCAAGACCCGACCCGCCTCATCGAAGATCAGCCCGCCCACGGTCACCACCGGCATCCGAGTCTCCTCGCCCGGGCTCCCCTGCCGCCTCAATTGCAGCCCATGTGCCTCCAGGATGTCCCGCAGTTCCCGCAGATGCTCGACGATGACGTCTGGCTCCGCCGCTCGCAGTTGCGTCAGCGTATTGTAGCCGGTCAACACCGCGCACGAATGCACCCCACCATGGCGCGCCGTTTCGATATCGTGCTGCATGTCCCCCACAAACAGCGTCTCCTCCGGTCGCAACCCGTTCTCCTCCAGGATCTCATGGATCTTCTGCCGCTTATCCCACACCCCCACGTAGGGCCGATCCAGAAACTGGGCGAACCCGGTGTTGCCCGCCTGGATAGTAAAGTAGGCCTCGTGGACCGTGCTCAGGAGAAACGTGCGCAGCCCGCGGGCCCGGCAAAACTCGAGGAATTCCCGCGCATGCGGCAACTCACACACCGAGTCCTGGACCTGGCTGAAATGGCTGTGGAACCACGCCTCGAGTTGGGCCAGCGGCACGTGCGGCGTGTAACGGTCATAAAAAAGGGTGAACGGCAGGCAAAACTCGGCCCGGAATTCCTCGAGGCTCATCTCTGCCCGCTGCGCCTGCGCCAGCACGTAGTTGGTCGCCCGCCACACCGCCGGCAGATCGTCCACCAGCGTCCCGGACCAATCGAAGATGACATTCCGTATCATACCGGATTGTAGCCCCAGGACGCAGGGCTCCGCCACCGAGAAAGGATGGAAAAGTCCGGAAACTGGTGTAGGCTCACGCCATGAAAGTCCCCCAGTGGCGCGATCCCGGCCCAGCGGTGGCAGACCAGGCCGTCGCCTGCTCTCCTAGTGCCAGGTCGAGGCGCGCCTTGGCCTCCTTTTCCACACGCGGGCGACCGTGCCGCCCGTCGTGGTTCCCGGGCTTGGCTCACCTCCTCGGCGGGATGCTCGTTTAATGCTCGGGTGTGTCGCAGACCTTCTTGGCCTCGACATCGAGCGACAGAACTCTGACTTCCCCGGGGACCATCGAGAGCTGATAAGCCGCCGGCATTCCTTCGCCTTTCTTACCGACAATCGGATAGACCTCCCGGGAAAATTCGGCGGCCAGGTTCAGCCTAAGCGCCTTGGCGTCGGTGGTGTTGAGGTTGAACAGGCAGAGCACTTTTTGTTCCGGGGTCGTGCGCAGGAAGGCATATACCTGGTGGTCGCCAACCTCGAGGCGGCGGTACTCGCCATGACGCAGGGCCGCGCTGCCCAAACGGGCGCGGATCATATTGCGGTGCCACGAGAGCAGCGACTCCGGATCCTTGCCCTGGTCTTCAGCATCCTTCCAGAGCAACGGCCGCCGCATATTCGTGTCCCTTCCGTTCTGGCCTTCCATGCCGATTTCCTCGCCATAATAGACGTAGGGAATCCCCCACTCCAGCAGGTTCAAAGCGGTCGCCAGCCGGATCTTCCGCATGTCCTTGTTATAGCGGGTCATGCTCCGGGAGCCGGCGTTGTCGTGATTCACCAGAAAATTGGCCGGTACAAACCCCCGGGGCAGATTCTGGCAAAAATAGGAAATGTTGCTGTCGATCGCGTCGCCGTCACCACGCTCGATGGAGTTCGCCACGCTGCCCGGGAAACTGAAGTTGAAGCAGGCCGTCAACTCGTCCCCATTCCCGTAATACTCCTTCATGAGGTCATTGCTGGCCCAGGCTTCCCCCACCAGATAACGGTCCCCGGTATATTCGCCGGCGGTCTTGCGGAGTTCTTTCAGGATGCGATGGGTGCCCTGGGTGTCGGTAGTTTGTTTGCCCTCCTCAATCAGATAGCGCACCGCATCGAGCCGAGTGCCGTCAAAGCCCAGATTGAAGTAGAAACGCATGACGTTTTGCATTTCCTCGACGACCAGCGGATTGAGATAGTTCAGATCGGGCATGCCGCGCCCAAAATGAGCGTAATAGAACCCGGTCTCGGTCCGGGTCCACTCCCGGCTCCCGCCTTGCGGGGGCGATTCGCTCCAAACGTAGAAATCGCGCAACAGCGCATTGGTGGCGGAACGCGAGTTCAGAAAAAAGGGATGCGCTGACGAACTGTGGTTCGGTACCACGTCAAATAGGATCTTCATGCCTCGTTGGTGCGCCTGCTGCACGACCGTTTTCAACAGGCTCATGTCGCCGAGCCTCGGATCCACCTTGTAATACGATTTTGCATCGTAGCGGTGCGTGGAGTTGGCGTCAAAGAAAGGCGACAGCCAGAGCGCGGTTACGCCCAGGGACGTCTTCGAATCGGCTTTCCCATCGTTGAGATAGTCCAGGTGATTGAGCACACCCCTCAGATCGCCGTGCCCGTCCCCATCCGAGTCCGCAAAACCATCGAGCCAGATGTGATAAAACACGCTGTCCTGGTACCACTTGGCGGCGTTGGTCAGGCCGGAATCGACCTTGACCACTCCGGGATGGTTGGGGTCAACCTGCTTCAGCTCGGCAATAGATTTTACTCGCCCGGTCAATTCAGCCTTCACCGGGTCGGCGGCTGACACGGGCAGCGCCACCAGAAACAGGCCCAAACCGAGGCCCGCAATGACGGAAACGAAACCGGATCGCCCGCCGTTTTGCCGACGGTCATTGGGGGGCGCTACGTTGCGGCTGCGGCCCGCGCCGCTACCGGAAACTCCGTGGGATGCATTCATGAGTGGAAGGGGCAGACCTTCTTCAAGGTTGAACCAGCCCCTGCTGGAAATAGGACCAGTGTGAGACGCACCACGCCGAGGTCGGATCATCGCGCCGCCTTTGCCCCAATGGGCGACATTTGGCCCGTGTTGGCGTTAAAGCTGCCAGCCCCGGCGCCCTCGGCCTTCATGGCCACCCGAAACAACTGGACCCCCAGCACCCGGGGATCCTGCGAGCCTGAATTAGTCTTCTGCGGCACCCAACCCTGGCAGCGGATCTCCGCCTCCAGCGTGTCGCCTTCGGCGGGCGGCAGCTCCGCCGCCAGCACCGCCTCGCTCTTGAGCGGAGCAACTCGCTTCCCGCCGACATAGAGGCCCGCCTCGGCATTGAGCGCCGACGCTGGAACGCTCATCTCCAGGCGGATCGAATACCGCTTCCCGGGCACCACGGGCAGCAGCAGGCGCGATTTGTCGAGCGACCACCGGAACGGCCGGTCCGTCTTTTCCGGATCATGAAAACCCTCCAGGCAGGCGCCGTCGGCGGGGCCCCCAACGTCGAGCTGGTATGCCAAGCGCGCGGTCTCGGTCCACGCCACAGGATTTTCCTCATTGAGGCCCGCCTGGGTCTTCTTCCCGGCCAGGTTCTTCACGCGAAAACCCCCTTCGGCCTGGTTGGCCGACAGGATCGCCGAAATAACGTTCGAGCCGACCGAGACATGCAGTTTGTTGCGGTTGAACGAGCACGCCTGGACGATGGCTCGCCCGGCATCGATCTGGAGCGCGGGCGCCCCGACGCCCCCATTGTCCCAGTCCAGAAAATGGCACGCGCTCGCCGTCAGTTGACCTGCCGCACCGCGCATCCACAGGCACCGGTCAATCGGTCCCCAAAACGAGCAGTTCACCAGGCTCACCGTCCCTTCGAGTTCCGGCCCGATTTCCACGCAGATCGAGTTGGTGCTGCCCCAGCGCCCCACAAATTCCCCATTCGAGATCAGCAACCCCGGCGGTTGCGCCTGCTCCACCACCACCGCCCGCTGGCACGAATCGGCCCCCAGGCCGAGAAAATTGCCGTTGGCGCTCCCGGACTTCGACTGCGAAAACTTGTACCCGATGCCGTAACCAAAACAGAACGTGTTATGGACATAGTGCCAATCGGTGCGCGCCAACTCGAAGGCCACCCCTTGCGTGTTCACCCACTTGCAGTACGGATCTTCCGGCTGGTAGGCCACCCCGAACGGCCAGAAATGCACGTTCTCGATGTGCCCGATATCGTAGCACTCGTCCACGTAAATCCCCCGCTTGCTCGGGTAACCGGTCACATTGCGGACCAGGTGCCGCGCGGCCCGCACGAGCTGAATCGCCTCGTAGGGGTTCAGAAAGCAACAATCACGGATCCCCACGTTCTCATGCCCGTCACCCGACACGCACGGCGGATACGGAATCGGCGGCACGTCGGTCTGTTTCCACTCAGGATAAACCACCACCAGCCCGGCCAGGGCCGCATTGTCCCCGTTCAACCGGATGAACGGCGGCCCCGCCGCGGACCCCCGTCCGGCGTAGGCGAGCAACACCGATCCATTGGCCGCGGTTCCGTTCCGGGGGCCGGGGTTGGGTGGCACCCGGTAGATGCCCTCCAGGGTCACGTTGGCCGGAATCGAAAGATGCCCGTTGATGCGGAATCGTCCCGCCGGCACTTCCACGATCCCGCCGCCAGCCTTGCCCGCCTCATCCAGCAACTTCTGGAACACGGCGGTGCCATCCTCCTGCCCATCGCCATGGGCTCCCGCCTCCACCACGTTCCCATGAATGCCATGGAGTTGGCCCCAGGCCGGCCTCGTCCCCCCAAGCAGGCTGAGGACCACGGCCAGGCCGATCGTAACTGGGTTCATCATGCGCATGACGGCCATTGTGATTACCCTGCTAAAGGGGTCGAGTTAATTTTCACGGCGGTATCCCAAACCGAGATCTCCCAGCTCCGTAGCTCTCCCAACTCCGTAGGAGCGAAATGTTTATAGAAACCGTCCACCTAAAGGAATGACCAAGCTCCGTAGAAGTGCCGAATCACACAAAAGTCTCGCAGAGAACGAATTGCATCATGAATTAACATCGTGCCCTATACGACCGGCGGAATTTCTGGACGAGCCTCGATTCTGGGGAGGGATACCCCCAGCGTTTTATATGACTTTTTAATACCTTGACTTCCACGCCGTTCCTGCCACAATGCACTTATCGGAAGGGCATTGCCTATCAGATTTATGCACGCCGTTAAACGAACCAATAAATGGGGGGCCGTTGATCAATCGTTAGGCGTATGTGGCGCATCGCATTCATTCTGGTTTTACTAGCTTTGGCTGGTTGCAGCCAGAATCCCGACGAGCAGCCAAAGATTTCCGACTTGGCTGGCACATGGATTCCAATTTCCAGTTCAGCCGTTTCAGCCACGCAGTTCTTGCGTTTGAGCGCCGACCATACTTTTCTTGCCACAAATTTTCCGGGCCAGTCTATGTCTGGCCAAGCCAAGCCACTTTCGGGCGGCGGGACATGGAGACTTGAGCCAGATCATGCCGCGTGGATTGTAGAGTTGAGCTACACACAAACGGCATACGGAGATAGATGGACTGTTTATCATCCGAAATCGCCATATCTGTTGACATCTCCGCTCATTGATGCGGAAGATAACGGCATTCAGGCACACCGAGTGGAGGATTTGACTAGATGATGAAACATACGCCTAACAAATCGCCGGAGCCAACGCCGGTTGGCGCTGTCAGTTCCGCTTCGCGGTTCGCGGTTTTTTGGTCCGGCGCGGCTCAGCCTTTTTCGTAAGCCGTGAAGAAACTCCTCGTCCTCGCCATCGTTTGTGCTCTGCTTTTGGCAGTCATCGGCGCGGTCGCATTCCTTCGACCTCCATCGCTTCAGTCGAGTGCTCGACGTGCTTGGAAGGAACGAAGCATCGCTGACATTGCCTCACGTGTCGCCGCCGCATCATGGCCGACCAATGAGTTCGCCCGCCTTAAACCCGTGGGCACGAATGAGCCGAGTGATGATGCCTGTTGGCTAACGGACCAGATCATTCTGACCCGCAAGGGTGAGTGGCTGGCGTATGCCAACAGTTGCCAAAAGCAGGACGGGGGCATTGCTGACATTTTTCTGGCGCGCGGGTCGGATGGGAGCTGGTATTACTCCACTTATCATTTCTGCGTCGGCATGGTGGTTCTGCGCATGGATGAACAGCCGGAGGATTTGGCCACGTTCGCCAAGACCTACTTTTTGCAGGCGTTTGACGGGCAGTCGGACGATTGCCTCCAGAAGACATGGCCACTGACCACCAGATGAGAGCTTCAACAGCTAACAACCGCAGGCAGCGGCCCCATGGTTTTGCCCTTTTCGCCAACCCGCGATCGTTTGAGCACCGCTGGCCCCAAACGCTCGATAATTGTGAGACACTGGCGCTTCTGCCAGGCAGGAGGGAGCAGATCGTATGGGTGAGTTGAAATCAGCACCTGCACCTGACCCGGCTGCGATCAGTGCAGCCGGCGCCAACGACCGGATCCGGGTGGCGATTATGGGCTTAGGGTATTCCTGTCCTCAATCTGGCGCCGAGCACCTCGCTGGCATCCAGCACAGTTCCAAAGAGAATAACACCCAAATCATCGCCGCCAGCGACCCCTGCTCCAAGTTGCAGCACTGGGCAGCGCGGGAGGCCAATCTAAGCGCGTCCCAGATCCATGCGGATTATCGCAAGCTGCTGGAGCGACCGGACGTGGACGCAGTGGTCATCTGCGACCCTGACCATCTGCACGGCCGGATGGTCCTCGACGCCCTGGATGCCGGAAAGCACGTTTACTGTGATCCACCTTTCACTCGCTATTTGGAGGAGGCCTTTCAGGTCAGGGACAAAGTCAGAAGCAGCGGGAAGACATTCCAACTTGGCGTTGTGGGTTGTTCCGCGGGAGCCTGGCCGCGCTGCGCGGACCTCATCAAAGCCGGACGCATCGGCACCCTGGTCTGGATTCAGGGCTACTATTGCCGAAACAGCGCGACCGGCGAATGGAACTTCCCCATCGATTCGGATGCCACCCCTGCCACGGTCAACTGGGAGCAGTGGCTTGGACCAAACCGGCGCGGCCTGGAATTCTCGCCCGAGTTCCTTTTCCGCCCCGAGAAGTATTACCGCTTCAGCGCCGGACTGCTGGGCAGAATAGCTTCGCACCGTCTTTATCCCCTGATGCTTGCCAGCGGCGCCCCCGAGTTCCCCAAACGCGTCGTTTGCCATTCCACCAGCCCGGTACGCGTTGACCCGGCCGAGGAGGGCGTGCCCATACGGGATGTCCCGGAACACGTCCAGTTCATCGCCGAGTTCCCCGGCGGCTACACCATTGCCATCGTGTGCAGTTCACTCAACGCGAAAAGTCCGGGTTTCATGGTCTATGGTCACCAAGCGACGCTCCAAGTGGGCACCAGTGGAGAGTCGATTAAGCTGGTGCCCGAAAAGGAGTTTCCTCAGGAGGATTCTCCAAACCAGTGGACAGGGCTGCAACCGGAGGATATCCGGCTCCATGAAAAGAATTGGTTCGACTGTATCCGCTCCGGCAAAAAGCCCAATGCCGATATCGAGTTGGCCATCCGGGGCCAGACGACGCTCTCGCTGGCAGAAATGTCGGATCGGCTCAAGTTGGCGTGCCTCTTCGACGAAAACACTCGGCAGATCACCGACGGAACCGGCAAGAGAATCGAGCCGCTCACGTGGGGTTCTACTCCTTAGCGCCCACGTGTCCATCGCCCAGTGGGGTGGATGAACGCCGGACCGGCGGGCGGCGTGGCCACGCCGGCGCGCCGCTCTTCAGGCCAACGGCCTGGGTTTCGTGCCCGATAGCCCATAGCAGGCCATTGGCCTGCCTCATCCCAGCTTCGAGCGCGTTGGCGTTGGGGCAACCAATCCAAACCGGCAACGCCGAGGCCCCCCCGGCGAAATATCCAGAGCGCTGAAAGCTCGGTTCAATCCACCCTTGCCCGCCAGTACAAAGTCTCCGAAAATGTGCCCTCCAAGTGATTGGCCCTGTCCGGGCAGCTAGAAATCACCACCCTTGGCAGACCAAATAGGCCAATGGAAGCAATGGACACAACGGAACATTTCTTGCCCCGGCCAAACCGTGCCACAATCCCTGTATGGTTTGCAGGCGGCACCATGAAAAACCGGCCGGACGCTCCCCCGCGGGTCGTCCTCCAACCCGAGGAACGCGGGCACCGTCGCGCCCGGGAGTCATCCTCGGCACCCAGCCTCTCCCTCGCCGCGCTCCGCATCCTCCCCCCCCAAATTTCGCCCCCGGCCGATCCAAGCCAATCCAGCCTAATCAAACCTAATCCAGCCTAATAAAGATAAGAAACACAAAAACATCCTGTAAAGCGCCTTGACAAAGCATCGCCCTCACCCGGTCTCCAACCACTCAACCCGAAAGGGACATTTACCAACCTGAAAGGCACGTTCGCCGGTATCACCGAAAGGACGAAGCCAGCCAACACGGAGCAACCGAGCGAGACTCGACCCGCTTGCGGCTTCACCTCTAGGTGCTGCCAGGGGAAGTCAATTCCATACGGGCGTCGCGGTGGCTCAAAAGTCCTTCCCTTCCCCCTTTTAAAAGAAAAATGTTGACGCGCCCGGCGAGATAAAGCGATTCTGCGCAACAAGCTATGCAAACTCGATTTGACCTGACACAAGCCGACATCCCTAAGGCCTGGTACAACCTTTTGACCGATTTTCCGGAGCCGCTGCCGCCGCCGCTCCATCCCGGTACCCGTCAACCCATACCCGCCGAGGCGCTGCTGGCGATCTTCCCCGAAAACCTCGTGCAGCAGGAGATGAGCCCGGATCAGTACGTGGAGATCCCGGAACCGGTGCGCGACATTTACGCCCTCTGGCGCCCGACGCCGCTCCTGCGGGCGGTGCGCTTCGAACAGGCCCTCCAGACCCCGGCCCACATCTATTATAAGTACGAAGGCGCCAGCCCGGCCGGGAGCCATAAAGTGAATACCTCGGTGGCGCAGGCTTATTATAATAAGGTGGCCGGCACCAAGCGTCTGGCGACCGAGACCGGCGCCGGCCAATGGGGCGCCTCGCTCGCGCTGGCCTGCAAGCTCTTTGGCTTGGAGTGCAATATCTACATGGTCAAGGTGAGCTACGGGCAGAAGCCTTATCGGCGGATGCTCATGCATACCTGGGGGGCAACCGTGCATCCCAGCCCCAGCGATCAGACCAGTTACGGCCGCAAAATCCTCGCCGAGGACCCGAATTGCCTCGGAAGCCTCGGCCTCGCCATTAGCGAAGCCATCGAGGACACCGTGACGCATCCCGACACCAAATACTCGCTGGGGAGCGTCCTCAACCACGTGTGCCTCCACCAAACGGTCATCGGCGAAGAGACCATCAAGCAAATGGAAATCGCCGGAGAAGAGCCGGATGCGATTTTCGGCTGTTGCGGCGGGGGCAGCAACTTCGCCGGCCTGACCTTCCCCTTCCTGCGCCGCAAGATCAAGGAAGGCAAGCAGTACCGGATCGTCGGCGTTGAGCCCTCCGCCTGCCCGTCGCTCACCAAGGGCGAATTGCGCTATGACTTCGGCGACACGGCGGAGACCACCCCGTTGCTCATGATGTACACCCTGGGCCACAAGTTCATGCCCCCGTCCATCCACGCCGGCGGACTCCGCTACCACGGCATGTCGCCGATGGTGAGCCACGCGCTCAAGCTGGGACTAATCGAGGCCCAGGCCTACCACCAGACCAAGGTGTTCGAAGCTGCCACGCTCTTCGCCCGCACCGAGGGTCTCGTCCCCGCTCCCGAATCCGCCCACGCCATCGCCGCCGTGGTTGATGCTGCCATCGCCGCCCGCGAGGCCGGGCGCAAGCAGGTACTGCTATTCAATCTCTCCGGGCACGGCCTGCTCGACCTGAGCGCCTACGAAACCTACTTGACCGGCAAACTGCAGGACGTGTGACCGATCTCTGAGAATTTCTCTACGCAGCGCGTGGATCCGACAGTGGCAAACTGCCGCCAGCCGCGTGGCGTAGAGAACAACCACCACCCACAACATGAAACTGACCCCCCACTCGTTAGTCCCCGCAGCCTCGTTGGCGGCGCTCTTCATCGCCGCGTCCAGCCAAGCACAGCCCATCATCGCCGAACATTACCCCGCCGGCGCAGAAGGCCTCAAGGCCGCCACCCTACCGCCGCCCGGCCTGTATCTGCGCGACTACAACTTCTTCTACACCTCCGATAAATTCAAAAACGGACCGTCCGATTTCGAATTGTTCGGCTACGTCAACGCCCCGCGCCTCGTTTGGATGACCCCGGTCAAGATTTTGGGCGCCAATTACGGGATGGATGTGATCGTGCCGTTCGGCTCGATGGACTACAAGATCAACGGCGCCTGGCATGACTATTTCGGGCTGGGGGACATCGAAGTCGAGCCACTGCTCCTCTCGTGGCACCTGGCCAAGTTCGACTTCTCCGCCGGCTATGCCTTCTGGGCGCCAACGGGTGACTACAACTCCCACAAAGTGAGCATGATCGCCCAGGGGTTCTGGTCGCACATGATCACCGCGGGGGCCACCTGGTACCCGGACTCGGAAAAGACCATTGCCGTGTCGATCCTGAACCGCTACGAATTCGGCCACGAACAGCAGGACACCCACAACACCCCCGGCCAGGTCTATACGCTCGAAGCCGGCGTCAGTAAGACCGTCATCAAGAACCTCGACCTCGGCGTCATCGGCTATTATCAGCAACAGACCACCACCGATTCCGGCCCTTCGGCCGACCCGATGCTGGATCGCAAGTTCGGCGTCGGCCCGGAAATCAGCGGCTTTTGCCCCAAGCTGGGCATCTTCGCCTCCTTGCGCTACGCCTATGAGTTCGGAGCGCGCGACCGGCCCGAAGGTCACCTCTTCACGCTCACGCTCACCAAGCGGTTCTAATCAGACAAAGATAGTCTGATCTCGACCAGGGCCGACCGACGCGATCGCGAGCTTGGCCCCCGTCAACTCCGCCAGGGCCTTCAGATACGCGCGGGCCTTGGCGGGCAATTCCTTCCATTGGCGGGCGGCGGTGGTCGCCGTCCGCCAGCCGGCAAATTCCGCATAGACCGGCTGGCATCGCGAGAGCACCTCGATGTCATTCGGAACGTAGTCGTATTGGCGGGCGCCATCGCGGTAGGCGACGCAGACCTTGATGGTCTCCAACGTATCCAGCCCGTCGAGATTCGTCACCGCCAGCTCATCAATGCCGTTGACCATGCCGGCGTGGCGAGTGGCGACCGCATCGAACCAACCGCAACGACGCGCGCGGCCCGTGGTAGCTCCGAACTCGCGGCCCATCCCGTGCAACATATCGGCGATCTCGGCGTTTTCAGTGGGCAAGGGCCCCTCGCCGACGCGGGTGGTGTAGGCCTTCATCACTCCGACCACGCGGTCCATCCGGTGAGGCGGCACGCCCGAACCGGTGCAAGCCCCGCCGGCGGTGGTGTTGGATGAAGTGACGAACGGGTAGGTGCCGTGGTCGATGTCCAGGAACGTCCCCTGCGCCCCTTCGAAGAGGATATCATCGCCACGCAACAGCGCCTCATGGAGCAGAATGACCGTATTGGCCACGAACGGCTTGAGATAATCCCCCGCCGCGCGATAGGCCTCATGCACCGCTTTGAAGGACAATGGTTTGGCGCCAAAGGCCTTGAGGATTTCGTTGTTCTCCCTAAGCTTGGCCTGGAGTTGCTTCTCGAAACGCTCCGGGTTGATCAAATCGAGGACCCGCAGGCCGGTGCGGGCGGCTTTATCGCCATAGGCGGGGCCGATGCCGCGCTTGGTGGTGCCGATTTTGTCCTTCCCCTTGCTGGTCTCGCGGTGGGCGTCCAACTCCCGATGATAGGGCAAGACCAAGTGGGCGGTCTCACTCAGGAACAGGCTGCCCTGGCACCGAATCCCCATCTGACGCAACCCCTCGATTTCCTCGACCAGTCCCACGGGATCCACCACCACGCCGTTGCCGATGACGCATTTCTTCCCCCGGCGGAGGATACCGGAGGGCACCAGGTGAAGCACATATTTCTTGCCCTTCAGGTTCACGGTGTGACCCGCGTTGTTGCCGCCCTGGGTGCGGACCACTACGTCCGCCCCTTCCGTCAGCACATCGATGATCTTGCCTTTTCCTTCGTCGCCCCATTGGGCGCCGATCAATATCGTGTTGGCCATAATTTCGTCTCAGCGCCGGTCTCCGGCGCAACAAAAATCCCCGGACATCCATCCGGGGCAAAGCGCTTGACTTTTGCGATTAGAAACTAGTGACACCCGCCCAGGGTGTCAACCCTCGAAAACTGGACAGGGAAGGGCTCTTGAGCCAAACTCCCCCCCAGTGAAACAAACGATTGTCACCTTGGATATGGAAGGGGTGTTGACCCCCGAGATCTGGATCGCGGTCGCGGAAAAGACGGGCATTGCCGAACTACGCCGCACTACCCGCGATGAGCCGGATTATGACCGGCTCATGTGTGGACGGCTGAAGCTCCTCGATCAGCACGGGTTAAAACTCTCGGACATCCAACAGGTCATCGGCGCGCTCCGCCCATTGGACGGCGCCCTCGAGTTCCTCGACGCGCTCCGCGAGGAATTGCAAGTGATCATCCTCTCCGACACCTTCGAGCAATTCGCCCGGCCCCTGCTCCGCCAACTGGGACGCCCCACCCTCCTCTGCCACCGCCTAATCGTCGAGCACGACCGCATCGTGAATTACCAACTCCGCATCCCCGAGCAAAAGCAGCGCGCGGTCGCCGCCTTCAAATTGCTCAACTATCATGTCATCGCCGCGGGGGATTCCTTTAACGACACGGCCATGCTCACCGAGGCCCATGTGGGATTCCTCTTCCACGCGCCCGAGAACGTGAAGCAGCAGTTTCCTCAGTTCCCGGCGGTCGAGACCTACGCCGACCTGTTGCGACGGATCGTCGAATCCTCACCGTAGCACGGCCCTATTCCGGCTTGAGATCCCGTGACATGAGCGAGCGTACGGCCTCGCCCGGGTTCTTGCCCTCGTAGAGCGTGGAAAACACCTCATCGATGACGGGGGTGACCACGTTGAGCTTGCGCGCCAACTGGTAGGCCGAGCGCGCCGTGGGGTAACCTTCCGCGACCGCCAGCATGCTGGCGGCGATATCGGCGGGCTTTTCCCCCTTGCCCACCCGCTCTCCGAAGCCGCGATTTCGACTGTGCCGCGAAAAGCAGGTCACCATCAGGTCGCCCAGACCGCTCAAGCCGGTGAAGGTCTCGGGCTGTGCCGAGCAAGCCACCCCCAAGCGCCGGATCTCCACCACCGCGCGCGTCACCAAGGCCGCTTTCGAGTTATCCCCGAAACCCAGCCCGTCGCTCACCCCCGCGGCGATGGCGATGACGTTCTTCAGCGCGCCCCCCATCTCCACGCCCAGCAGGTCCGGGCTGGTATAGACGCGGAAGGCGGGCCGATTAAAGAGTTGCTGGACCCGATTGGCCGTCTCGGGGTCCCGGCTGGCCACGACCATCGCCGTAGGGACATCCCGCGCGACCTCGATGGCGAAGGTGGGCCCCGAGAGGGCGGCGGCCTTGGCCTGGGGGGCGGTTTCCGCCAGCACCCCGCACATCGTCAGCCCGGTCTGATACTCGATCCCCTTGGTGACGCTGACCACAAAGCCCGTGTAATCGGCGAGGTTGCGAGTCACCTCGCGAAAAGGCTGAGAGGGAACCGCGACCACCAAGCCCTCCGCGCCCGCGATGGCTGCCGCCAGGTCCGGCTGGAGGATAAGGCTGGGCGGCAGATTGATGCCCGGCAGGAAACGTTCGTTGCGGCCGGTGTGGCGGATCTCGTCGAGCCAGGCGGCGACATGCCCCCAGAGGGTGACTTGGTGGTTGCCTTTGCAAAGCAGGCGGGCCAGGGATGTCCCCCAAGCGCCGGCGCCCAATATGGTAATCTTCATTTGGTTGGTGGCACGGCGTCAGGCGGCCGCGGCCTGCCGCCCAGCCGATTCTCGGTGCCTTGAATCAGCCGTTTGATGTTGGTTTTGTGCTTGTAGATCGCCAGCACCGCCATGGCGGCGGTCACGCCAATGAGGTTGCCGCTGCGCCCGGTAAGCCAGGTGGCGAACGGGAGCGTAAACGAGGCCGCAATGGAAGCCACCGAAACATACCGCGTGGTCAGCAGCAACAGGACGAACACCGTGAGAATGATGAGCAGGGGCACCGGCACGATCGCGGCGAGCACGCCGGCCGACGTCGAAATGCCTTTGCCGCCCTTAAACCGAAGCCAACAGGTGTAGTTGTGACCAAGGACGGCACCCAAACCCGCGCACAGATGGAGCCACTCCACTGTCAAATCCGAGTACCCGGCCAGGAACAAGGTGGCCAACCACTTGGCCAAGAGCGCGGCGGGCAGCCAGCCTTTGGCGGCATCCATCAGCATGACGAAGATGCCGGCCGGGACCCCCAGAATGCGGAAAACGTTGGTGGCACCAATGTTCCCGCTCCCAACGGCCCGAATGTCGATACCGCGCGCTTTAGCGACCAGGAACCCGGTGGGAGTCGATCCCACCAGGTAGGCAAGCACTGTAGTCAGCACAAATCCGATGATTGGCACTGCCCTATATAGAAGTGCAACCCACTGCCTGGAAAGCCGAAAATGACGAAAAGAGGCCGAGCTTGTCACTCGGGACGCTTTAAGGGCACAATGCCGGGAGATGACAACGGACCAGGAACCAGGAAACCCCGAACGAATCCGAGTGGCCGTGCTGGGGGCCGGAGCGCTCGGCAAGGAACACGCGCGGATCTACGCGGAGATGGCGGCCGCGGGCCAGGTGGCCTTCGCCGGCATCTATGATGTGGCGGGCGACACCGGGCGCCGATTCGCCGAAAAATATGGCGTGCGAGCTTTCAACTCGCTGGGCGAGGCGGCGGCGGCCAGCGATGCGCTCAACATCGTCACCCCGACGATCACCCACTATGAACTGGCCCGAGAATTACTAGCACAGGGAAAACACGTGCTGGTCGAGAAGCCGATGACGGATCAGGCGGCGCAGGCGACTGAATTGGTCCAGTTAGCCCAACAACATCGGTGTGTCTTGCAAGTCGGCCACGTCGAACGGTTCAACCCGGTTTTCAAATACCTCGAAAAGGTGGCCACCGAACCCCGCTTCATCGAGACCCACCGTCTCTCCCCCTACCCGGCCCGAAGCACAGACATCGGGGTGGTGCTCGACCTGATGATCCATGATCTGGATGTGGTGCTGGCGTTCGTAAAATCACCGGTGATCCGGGTCGATGCGGTCGGCATCCCGGTGCTCAGCCAGTCGGAGGACATCGCCAATGCACGGCTCCGTTTTGCCAACGGTTGCGTCGCCAACCTCACCGTCAGCCGGGTCAGCCCTGACCGAATGCGCAAGATCCGGGTCTTCAGCGGCGGGGCGATGACGAGTTACATCTCGCTCGATTACCGGGCGCAAGAGGGATTTATCTACCGCGTCGCCCGGGAAGATGAAGCCGAAAGCTCGTTGCTCAAGAAACTGCTCCGCGCCAAAGATTCCACCATCGTCAGCCAGTTCGGCGGCAAGAAAATCGTCCGTGAGCCGGTCCCCATCGCCAAGGAGGAACCCCTCAAGCTGGAGCTTCAGCACTTTGTCGAGTGCGTCCAAACGCACCGCACTCCGCTGGTCAGCGGCGAGTCGGCCAAACGGGCCCTGGATCTCGCGTTCGAGATCACCCGCCAAATCCAGGGCACCACCCCCATTCCTGCCTAACGGAAGCTACCGATGCGAAGGGAGTCAAAGGCGAAGCTCCGGGCGCTGCGGGAAAGTTTCACACGGTGAAACCCCTGACCTTCATGCTCATCGCCGGCGAACCCAGCGGCGACCTCCTCGCGTCCGAGTTGGTGAGGGCACTACGGGTCGAGTCCAGCGAAGCGGGATGGGGCTTGACCACGGACGCTCAACCGCTGAAAGCGGGCCTGGAGCCGCGGTTCATCGGGGCAGGCGGACCCCAGATGGCGGCGGCTGGGGTGGAATTGGCCTTCGACTTGACTGCCCACGCGGTGATCGGGGTGTCGGATGTGCTCAAGAACATCGGCAAGTTTCGCCGCCTGTTCCACGAACTTCTGAATTTGGCTGTGCAGCGCCAACCGGACGCAATCGTGTGCGTGGATTTCGGCGGGTTCAACCGCCGGTTCGGCCATGCGGCCAAAGCCTACACCCGCGCGCACCGGGGCTGGTTTCACGATTGGGACCCGAAACTCATTCAATTGGTCTCGCCGCAGGTCTGGGCCTCCCGCGCAGGCCGCGCCTACTCGATGGCCCGGGACTTTGACCTGCTCCTGAGCATCTTCCCATTTGAGAAGGCGTGGTACGCCCAGCGCGTGCCGGAATTCCGGGTCGAATTCGTCGGCCACCCGATGGTGGACCGATTTTCTCCCGCAACGGTCCCCTCCGCGGATCTTTCCCCCAGCGCGGTCCCGGCCTCGCCTCGCGTGGTGCTGCTCCCGGGCAGCCGTCCCGCCGAGCTGAGACGCCATCTGCCCGTCATGCTCGGCGCACTGACCCTGATCCGCGTCGCCTTTCCTCAAGTCACGGCCAGCATGGTTCTTCCCCATCAAAGGCTCCTCGATCAAGCCCAAGCCGTCGGCCTGCCTCCCGAGCTCCAGGCGCGCGTCGGCGGACTGGCCGCCGAGCTGGAGAGAGCGGATCTGGCGATTGCCAAAACCGGCACGACCACCATGGAATGCGCCTTCTTCGGTGTCCCCACCGTCGCGCTCTACAAAGAAACTCTGCTGACCTACCAGGTCGGCCGGCGCATTGTGAAAGTAAAGTATCTCTCAATGCCCAATATCCTGGCCGACGCCCCGATTTTCCCCGAGTTCATCCAGAACGCGGCCACGCCGGAGAATCTGGCCGGTGCGGCCATAGAACTACTGCGCGACCCCCGCCGGCGCGCCGAAGTCAAAGTCCGGCTGGCCGGCATCGTCGCCTCGCTCGGCGGCCCAGGAGCGGCGCGGCGCGGGGCTCAGGCGATCATGCGTCTCCTCGGTTAGGCTGCCGACGACCCAACCGCGTGCCGAACTTCCGGCGTGACCTGTGCGCAGGCCTCGCTTAGGTTCTTGAGCCTGATGGATCGTGAAGTATTGGATCGATGGTGCGAGCGCGGCATTCTGGGATTGGTGCTGGGCATTCTCGTATCGATGCCCCTGGCGTTCGGCGGCCGCCCCCAGCTCCCGGCCGGGTGCTGGCTGGACTTTTGGCTGGTCGATCCGTTCTTGCTCGCTCAATGGCTGATGGTGCCGCTGCTGGTCCTCTGGCTGACGCGTATCTGGGCCGCCCCGAAGACACGTCTTTTGTGGCCCCCGGTTTGCTGGGCGGTCCTGGCCTTTGTCCTGTATGCGATCGCGCGCCACCAGACCGCGGATATCGAGTACGTCGCCCGCCAGGAGTTTATCCAGATTCTCGTCTATGCCTTCGTCTTCTTCGTGGTGGTGAACAACCTGCACCGCCAGGAGGCCATGCAGA
>Ga0316220_1001885_pt1 | contig 21137 bp, 25 predicted proteins | sample TBH18005metaG_FD_203632 | JGI IMG/M metagenome (GOLD analysis project Ga0316220, IMG submission 203632) | Freshwater microbial communities from Trout Bog Lake, Wisconsin, USA - TBH18005 | ecosystem: Environmental > Aquatic > Freshwater > Lake > Hypolimnion/Profundal zone | place: USA: Wisconsin...
GGGCAGCGTCACCAACCTCGTGACGCTGGCCAACGGCCTGTTCACCGCGAATCTGGATTTTGGCGCGGGCGCTTTTGACGGCCCGGCCCGCTGGCTGGAGATCAAGGTCGGCTCCACCAACGGCGGTAATTTTGTCACCGCAGCCGAAACCTTGTCGCCGCGCGTGTCGGTGTTGCCGGCACCGTATGCGTTGTATGCGAGCACCGCTGGCAGCGCAGACCAGTTCACAAACAGTTCCTGGAACGCGGCAGTCGGCAATTATCAAAGTTATAACAATGTCTTTGGCATCTATGCCAGCAATACACTCGTGTTGGGGCTGTCGCCTAATGGCGTGCTGGTCAATGGCGATTTGCAAGCAAACCATCTCAACGCCGCTGGCCTCGGCCTTGACGGAAACCTGGATCTTGGCACCAATACTATTTTTCTCGGCGACGGCAACGGTGGAGCTTCGATGTCCTTTGACGGACAGATGGGCGTCAATGTTGGTGGCAACCTGGATGTTCAGAACAGCCTGCAATTTGAAAACAACGGCGGGAATCTACAGGGTGATGGTCAAGGCGGCGTTCAGACTTCCGGTAATTTCACGCTGCTGGGGAACAAGCTAAGCTTTCCCGTTCAGTCCGGCGCCAGTCTCACCGTGACCGCGAATGCGGATTTTGTTTTCAACAACAACATCAAAATTGGATCGACCGGTGTGCTTCATCTGCCCGGCCCGGGCGGCACTGGCAGTGACCTTTCGGGCAATGTTAACGGCTTGCTGGTCAACAGCGGTGCCCAGGTGACTGGCAACGTGAGTTTCAATAACAGTCTGACGGTGACCGCCGACATCCATTGCAACGGACTGATCTACGGCACGGTGGCTAGTTCCAGCGACCGCGACCTCAAGGAAGGAATCACTCCGGTCGATGACGAGGATATTCTGGCGCGGGTGGCCAGTCTGGCGATTACCCGCTGGAATTACAAAGCCGATGCCGTCACGTCGCACATCGGTCCCATGGCGCAGGATTTTTACAGCGCCTTTCATGTGGGGGCTGACGACAAGCACATCACCACGGTGGACGAAGGCGGCGTGGCGCTGGCAGCGATTCAAGGTTTGAATACGAAGCTGAAAGAAAAGGATGTCCAGATTGACGCCTTGGCCAAACGGCTGGCGGAACTGGAAAAGCTGGTCAAGGCACCGGCAACGAACCAATGAGTTTTCAGAAAAAGATCATTCCCGGTCTCCTGCTGGTTGCTGGAGTTGTGTCAGCGTTTGCCCAGAGCAGCCCGCGTTTCACCATCACGCGCAGCGTGGTCGCCGGTGGCGGCCTGACCGCCGCCACCAACAGTCATTATCGTTTGGACAGCACCGTGGCCCAACCGCTCGCCGCCGTGCCGGGCAGCGCGCACTATTCCATTCAAGGCGGATTTTGGATTGTGCCCGCGCCGATTCTTTTTGGCCCGACCACTGTCGGCACGAACTTTTTGATTTCCATCCAAAGCGAGGCCGGCAAGACCTACACGGTGCAATACATGAATGCGCTTGGCTCCAGTTGGCAAAGCCTGCCGTCCGTGTCCGGCACCGGTGGCATTATTACCGTGACCAATGGCGGCGCGGGTGTCGGCCAACGGTTTTACCGGCTCGTCGAGCAGTAGTTTATTTGTCCCGCTTCAATAGAAATTCCGCCAGTGCTTCGAGGGCGACGGCGCGACCTTTGAAAATGTCCAGCGCGGCAAACGCCTTGGCCGTCAGTTGCGCCGCAATCTTTCGCGATTTCTCCAAGCCCACGATGGCAGGATAAGTCGCCTTTTGCACGGCCACGTCCTTGCCCGCCGTCTTGCCGAGCTGCTCGCTGGTCTGCGTCACGTCCAGGATGTCGTCAATCACCTGGAACGCCAGGCCGACGTTGTAGCCGAAGTCGGTGAGCGCGGCGAGCTGCGCAGGCGAACAATTCGCGCTCATGCCGCCGAGCCGCACGGAACAGCAGAGCAGGGCGGAGGTCTTGCGCTCGTGGATGAACTTCAATTCGGCGATGGACAGCTTCTTGTTCTCGCCTTCCAAGTCCGCCACCTGGCCGCCGACGAGTTGCAGCGAGCCGGAAGCCTTGGCGATTTCCAGAATCAAATCTTTGTGCGCGTAGCGCGGCCAGCCTTTCGCCTGCGCGGCGATCTCGAACGCCTGGGTCAGCAGCGCGTCGCCAGCCAGCACAGCGATGCCTTCGCCGAAGACTTTGTGGTTGGTCGGCTTGCCGCGGCGGAAATCATCGTTGTCCATCGCCGGCAGATCGTCGTGAATGAGCGAATAGGTGTGGATGCACTCGACGGCGCAGGCGAGGGGCATGGCGTCGGCTTCCTTGCCGCCGCAGGCCGCCGCCGCCGCGAGCAGCACGGCGGGGCGCATCCGCTTGCCGCCGGCGAAAAGCGAGTAGCGCATCGCCTTATGGATGGTGGCGGGCTTGATTTTTTCGGACGGCAGGAGTTTGTCGAGCGCCGCGTTGACGGCGTCGGTGCGCGTGGCGAGGAATTGATTCAGGTCGAACGGCTTGGTTTTGGTGGCCATAATGTTTTGCAGAAAATGCCGGAAACGCGGGCAAGTTAGAAGGGAATTTTACGCGGGCGTTTTGGCTGTATGGATTCCAGCTTGGCTAGAAGCCATGAGGAGGTATTATTCGCCAACCCATTCAACTATGATGAACCATTTTCAACATCCCGGAGCAAGGCAAACTGTCGTCAGCCGTCGCCCTGTCGGATTTTTGAGAGAATTTTTGACGGTCGCGCAGGCGTTGTGTCTGGCCGGCAGCCTGGCGGCTGGCGCGCGCGGGCAGGAATATCCGGAGGCGCATCCGCCCGTCGGCCAGCAGCCGCATCGGTCGGCGGGTTATACGCCATTTCATTATCCCAAAAGCGCGAAGGAATTGCTGGAGCAGGAGACTCCCGCCTTGCTGGAGCATTCATACGCGGCCTGGAACCAGATGCGGGATGTGATCGGCAAAGGGCCGTATCGGGCAGAGCACGAGTCCATCGCGATGCATCCCTGCCCGGAATGGTTTCTGGACGCCAAGTTCGGGATGTTCATTGACTGGGGGCCGTGGTCGGTGGCCGGCTGGGCGCCGCAACTGGAGAAGGCGACTTATCCGGATTGGTATGAGCGGAATTCCCAGGCGGACAAATCCGAGGCGATGGGCGACTTCAGAAGTTATCATCTCAAAAACTGGGGAGCGGACATCAAGCCGGATGATTTGATCCAACTGATGAGCGCGAGCGGCTTTCGCGCCGAAAATTTCACCGACCTGGCCAAGGCGGCGGGGATGCGGTATGTGGTGCCGTTTTTGAAACATCACGGTGGCTATTGCCTGTGGAATTCATCCTTCACCCACCGCAATTCCATGGAGTGGGGGCTGAAGCGGGATTTTGCCGGCGAATTGTCCAAAGCCTGCCGGACGGCGGGACTGCGTTACGGCGCTTACATTTCGCTCGGTGAATGGGGTTATCCCATCATCCGGGAGAAACAGCTATGGACGCAAACCTTGGGTCACGGCTGGGAACACGATCATCTGGCAGTGAAGGAAAAGTTGACGGCGGACACGCCGTTTATCTCCGGCAAGATTCCGGTGCATGACTATTCGCGGGAATATCTGGTGCCCTCCCTCAAGGAACTGATTGACCAGACCAGCCCCGACCTGCTGTGGTTTGACGGGCAATGGGAGGCGACGCCCGCCGAGTGGTATTCGCCGGAACTTGCCGCCTATTATTACAACCGGGCGGCGGCGCGCGGACAGAAGGTCTGCATCAACGACCGGATGGGCATGGAGACGGCGCATTATCCGGGCTGGGGCGATTTTTTCGTCAGCGAATATCACGTCATCAAAGGCTTTCAGCCGCATCCGTGGGAGGAGAACCGCTCGTTGAGCCATTCCTATGGCTACAATTGGGAAGAATCGTTTGATGACCGTTATGTGTTGAGCGAGGACGACGCGCTGGATCTTTTGCTGCGGACGGTGGCCAACGGCGGCAATCTGCTGTTGATGGTGAGCCCGGATGGCAGCGGCCACATTCCGCCCAATCAGGAACGCCGGCTGCGCTTTTTGGGGCAGTGGCTTTCACGAAATGGGGAATCCATTTATGCCACCCGGCCGGTGGGGCTGGAGCAGCAGCCGGATTGGGGCTATCTGACCCGCAGCAAGAATGGCCGGCAGCTTTACTGCATTGTCCGGCATTGGCCCGCCAACGGTGAACTGATCGTGCCGGTGTCCGTCAAAAAGGTGGCGGCAGCCCGGATGATCGGCAGTCCGGCCAAGCCAGCGGTCACAGTGCAGGCCGGCGGACTGCGGGTGAATCTGGCGGGCATCCCGGCTCCGGATCCCAACGCGTCGGTGGTGGTGGTGGAAATTCGGGACAAGTGAATTGCCGCCGCTGCGAACGCATGGCCTTGGTGGCGGCGGTGAGGAATTTTTTTAAGATTGCTTTGAGCCGGAAGGCTGGCATCATGTCCCGCTCTTTATCGAATGAACGCTGAACTTTGCAAAAAGGCCCTGGAGATGGTTGGCAACCCCAACGTGCTGGTGAACATCGTGTCGCGCCGCGTGCGCCAGTTGAACGCCGGCGGCGGCGGTTTGGGCCGTCCGCTCGTGGATGTGCCGGCCAGCATGGGCCTCGCCGACATCGCCCTCACGGAAATCATCGAGAAAAAGATGGGCTGGGAAATACCGGCGGAAACCGCCGCTGTCCGCCCGATTCCCAAGAAGCGCAAGAAGCATTAAGCGCGCGTCCGAAATTTTGCGAAAGCCGGAGGATTCTTTCTTCCGGCTTTTTTATTTGCCGAAATCCGCGTAAGCTGCGCGAAAGAATTTTTCATGGCCGACATCGTGACCAACCACAAAGCCCGGCGGGATTACCACATCCTCGAAACCTTCGAGGCGGGCATCGTGCTGCACGGCACGGAGGTCAAGTCGCTGCGCGCCGGCAAGGGGCAGATCGCCGATGCCTTCGCGCGCGTGGAGAAAAACGAGGCGTGGCTCTACAACGCGCACATTGACGAATATTCGCACGGCAACGTCCATAACCACGAACTCAAGGCGCCGCGCAAACTGCTGCTGCACAAATCGGAGATCCGCAAGCTGTTCGAACTGGCCTCGGTCAAGGGCAACGCGCTGTTCCCGCTGGCGTTTTACTGGAAGCACGGCAAGGTGAAAGTTTCCCTCGGTGTCGGCAAAGGCAAGCAGGAGTTCGACAAGCGCGACGACCTCAAGAAGCGCGATGACGACCGCGAGATGAAACGCGCGACGATGAAGTGGACGAGGGGAAAATAAAAAAGCGAGGCCGTCAGGCCTCGCTTGGAAATGGTTTGGCGGAAATTACGCCTTTTTCTTGGCTTCGTCGCCCTTTTTCCAGGTGCGCTTGGGCGCCTTGGTGACGAGTCCCTGCTTGAGCGCGGCGGCGGAAACGCGGATGTAACGGATTTCGCCGCTGGGCATCTGCGCCTTCACGCGCTGCAGGTTCACGCGGAACTTGCGCTTGGTGATCGCGGTGATGTGCGTGCCGATGCCGCCGGATTTTTTCGCCTTACCCGAGCGCCAGATGATGCTGCCCTTCATCGGGCGTTTGCCGGTCAATTCACAAATGCGTGCCATAAATTATTCTTTCGTTAAAGAGCCGCAAAGAGTATCAGCGAAATCGCCGCTGACAAGTCCTATTTCGGGGAAATTCTGCGTGCCTTTGCCGCGTGGCGAACGTATCTTCAACCCCGCATTTTATGGCCACCCTCAAACCGTTTGCCGCCCTGCGACCGCAACCCGAACTCGCCGCCCAAATCTGCGAGCTGCCTTACGACGTGATGTCCTCCGACGAGGCGCGTGAGATGGCCGCCGGCAAGCCGTTGAGCTTTCTGCATGTCAGCAAGCCGGAGATTGATCTGCCCGCCGGCACCGATCTGTATTCGTCCGAGGTTTATGCCAAGGGCCGGGCAAATTTTGCCAGCCTCATTGCGCTGGGCGCGCTCCAGCAGGACGCGAAGCCGAATTTTTATCTCTATCGCCAGGTCATGGGCACGCATTCGCAGGTCGGCCTCGTCGCCGCCGCGAGTTGCGAGGAATACCTGGCCAACATCATCAAGAAGCATGAGTTCACCCGCCCGGACAAAGAAGACGACCGCGTGCGCCACATCGAGGCGCTCAATTCGCAGACCGGCCCGGTGTTTCTGACCTATCGTGCCGTGGCGGCATTTGATGAATTTGTGGCGAAGAAAATTTCCGAAGCGCCCGCCGTGGATTTTACCGGCAAGGACGGCGTGCGCCACACGTCGTGGACGATTTCCAGCGCGGACGAAATCCAGTTCATCGGCTCGCAGTTCGCGCAGATTCCCTTCCTTTACATCGCCGACGGCCATCACCGCAGCGCGGCGGCGGGGCGCGTTTTCAAATCCCGGAACGGCGCGGGCCACAGCGGGCAGTTTCTCGCCGTGGTTTTCCCGCACAACCAGATGCAGATTCTGCCCTACAACCGCGTGCTGAAAGATTTGAACGGCCTCACGCCGGATGCGCTGCGGCAAAAGCTGGCCGCAGTGTTTGACTTCAAGCCCGGCGGTTCGCCCCGGCCGGCGCGCAAACACGAGCTGGCGCTGTTCATCGGCGGGAAGTGGAGCACGCTCACGTTCAAGCCGCAGTTCACCGCCACGAAAGACCCGATTGAAGGGCTCGACGTGACCCTGTTGCAGAAACAGATCCTTGCGCCGGTGTTTGGCATTGACGATCCGCGCACGAGCAAAAAAATCAATTTTGTCGGCGGCATCCGCGGCACGGCGGAATTGGAAAAGCTCGTGAACCGCGGCGATTACGCCTGCGCGTTCAGCATGTTCCCGACCAGCATCGAGGATTTGATGAGCATCGCCGATGCCGGCGGCATCATGCCGCCCAAGAGCACCTGGTTTGAGCCCAAGCTCCGCGACGCGATGTTCTGCCACCTGATTTGATTTGCGAATGGCCTTTATTTTGGATTCGACACTCGCAATTTGAAATTCGACATTAGCCCGGTGTCCACCGCCCGTCTGCAACGCAGTCTCCGCGCCACGTTCCTCGGTCTCGCCGCGAATGTCGCGCTGACCGTCGTCAAATTTCTCGCGGGCATCCTCGGCCATTCGCAGGCGCTCATCGCCGACGCGGTGGAATCGCTCGCCGACATCTTCAGCTCCATCATCGTCTGGCGCGGCCTCGTCGTCGCCGAGACGCCGCCGGACGAGGACCATCCCTACGGCCACGGCAAGGCCGAGCCGCTCGCCGCCGCGATTGTGTCTGTGATGCTGTTGCTGGCGGCGGGCATGATCGCATTCCATTCGCTCAAAGGAATCATCGCGCCGCGCGTCGCGCCGTCGCCGTGGACCCTGATCATTCTCGTCGTCGTCATTGCCGTGAAGGAAATGCTGTTCCGCTTCGTGTTGCGCGAATCAGAAACAGTTTCCAGTTCCGCTGTGGAAACCGATGCGTGGCATCATCGCAGCGACGCCATCACCTCGGCGGCGGCATTCATCGGCATCAGCATCGCGCTGGTCGGCGGCAAAGGCTACGAGGCGGCGGACAACTGGGCGGCGCTGGCGGCGGCGTGCGTCATCGCGTGGAACGGCTGGCGGCTGTTGCGCCCGGCGTTCAACGAATTGATGGATCACGCGCCGGACCGCGAGCTCATCGGGAAAATCCGCGCAGTGGCGGCGACGATTCCCGGCGTGGACGGCGTGGAAAAATGCTTTGTGCGCAAGATGGGCTACCAGTTTTTCGTGGACATGCACCTCGAGGTGGACCCGCAGATGACCGTGAAAAATTCCCACCGCATCGGCCACGAGGTGAAGGACAAGGTGCGCGCGGAAATCCCATCCGTCCGCGACGTGCTGATCCACATCGAGCCGCTGAACATTCCGGCGAAGAAAACCGCGCCGTGAAATCCGAAACGCACTTCAAAGGCTGGGCCAAGCCGGGAATCGTCCCGCCGGGACTGGCGGCGGTTGGCGGCGAGGGCGTCGCCGCCACGGAAACGCTCGACGCCATCAGCGGACATTTCCGTCTGTTTCAACTCCGCGACGGCCACCGGTTTTCCACCGATGACATTTTGACGGCGTGGTATGGCACGAGCTGGTGTCCGGCGGCGTGCAGGGTGCTCGATCTTGGCAGCGGCATCGGCACGGTGGGCATGATTTGCGCGTGGCGTCTGCCCGGCGCGAATTTCGTCACCGTCGAGGCGCAGGCCGAAAGCGTGGCGCTTGCCCGGAAATCCGCGCGCTTCAACGGAATTGAACACCGCTATGAAATTCGCCACGGCGATTTCCGCGCGGCTGGAATTCTCCGGGCCGGTGAAAAGTTTGATCTCATCACCGGCAGCCCGCCGTATTTTCCGCCCGGCACCGGCGTGGAAAGCGGGCACCCGCAAAAGCTCGCCTGCCGTTTTGAGCTGCGCGGCACGATTGCCGATTATTGCGCCACCGCCGCGAAACATCTCGCCGCCGGCGGTTTTTTCGCGTGCGTGTTTCCGCACGAGCCGGCGCAGCTGGCGCGCGTGGAGGCCGGCGCGCGCGAAGCGGGACTCGTCATCGTCCGCCGGCGGCCGGTGGTTTTCCGCGAGGGCGATCCGGCGCTGGTGGGCTTGTTCGGGCTGATGCGCGCGGAAGATTTGCCGGAATGGTTTCGCGGCCAGACGTGGACGGAGCCGGAACTCATCATCCGCACCCGCGACGGAAAAATTCACCCGGAATATTCCGCTGTCAAACTGGCGATTGGTTTCCCGCCGTGAGGACATTTTAGTAACGCGGTTTGTCCGGCCGGCGTCTGTTTTAGTCATGCGAGAGCGAAGCGCCTTCACCCTGATTGAATTGCTGGTGGTCATTGCCATCATCGCGATTCTCGCGGCGATGCTTTTGCCCGCGCTGGGGGCGGCGAAGCAGCGCGCGTGGACGATCACCTGCAACTCCAATCTGCACCAGATCAGCCTGGGCATGACCATGTTTGCGGATGAGAACAACGGATTTTATCCCGAGTCCGGTGGCATAATTCCTTGGAGCAGCCTGAATCCTGATGCGCCGACCAACAGTTGGATGCAGCAAATCTACCGCTACACGGCGGCGACAAACCTGTATCATTGCCCGGCGAACAAAATGTTGCCGCTGGAAGGGCAGTCGTGGTTCAATTATTTCAATGGCGTGCGCGCGGCCTACGTCCTGGTCACCAATGCCGCCGCGGTGGACTCAAAAAAAATCCGGTTCCCGACGCAATATGTCCTGTCCGGCGACACGCTGGATTTCACGCCCGAGGATGCGGACAAGGACGATTACACCCAGAACTGTGTCGGTGGTGCTGACAATGGCACTCCGTGGGAGGCGTGGCAGGCGCACAACAAGGGCCAGAACATCCTTTTCGGCGACGGCCATGCCAGGTGGTATAAGCGATACGAGACAAACGACATGACGTTCCGCTACGATTCCATCCACGGCTGGGAGTAAAATTCTTCGCCGGAAATACCCATTTTGCGTTTCGTTCCCGGGCGCGGCAAAAGAATCGCGGTTGGTCATCGGTGGCAAACGGCCAGCAAGGTCGCGGTGGACAATTTCTTTTAAAATGTTAAAAAGGGAAACCCCTATGAAACTTCAAAAACTTTGGATCGCAGCGGTATTGTTTTTGGCCGGCCCGAGCTTGAATCTTGCCCTCGCCGGCGACGCGCCGTTCAACGGCATCGGTTCCGGCATTGAAAATCTTTACCGTCTGTCCGACGCCCGGACGCGGTCCATCAGCCCGGAAAATTTCACCGGCGAAAAAGGCCGGGCCGGCATGGCGACCAATGGCACCGGTGCCGGCGCGTCGCGGGAACTCGGGCGCGGCTGGAAGGTTTCGCCCTCGGTGCGCATCGGTGCCAAGACCACGTCCACGCTGGCGGAGATCACTGGTTCGGGCGTGATCCAGCACATCTGGCTCACTCCGTCGCCGCTGGGCAAGACCCGCTGGATGATTCTGCGTTTTTATTGGGACGATGAGACCGAGCCTTCGGTGGAAGTGCCGCTTGGCGATTTTTTCGCCTGCGGTTGGGCTCGCTATTGCCAGATCAGTTCGCTGCCGGTGTGTGTGAATCCCGGCAGCGCCTTCAATTGCTACTGGCAGATGCCGTTCCATAAAAAAGCCCGTATTACGGTTGAAAACCTGGATGATGCCGCCATTACCATGTATTACCAGGTTGACTATGCGTTGACCGCCGTGCCGGCCGACGCCGCGTATTTTCACGCGCAATTCCGCCGTGAAAATCCGCTCAAGCAGACCGGGCTTTACACCATTCTGGACGGCGTGGCGGGCAAGGGCCAATACGTCGGCACCTATCTGGCGTGGGGCACGCACACGACCGGTTGGTGGGGCGAGGGCGAAATCAAGTTCTACCTGGATGGCGACCAGGAATTTCCCACCATCGCCGGCACGGGCACCGAGGATTATTTTTGCGGCAGCTATAATTTTGAGACGAAAGGCCCCGATGGCAAAGGCCATTACACCGAATTTTCCTCGCCTTACACCGGGTTGCCACAGGTCATCCGGCCCGACGGGCTTTACGATTCGCAGCAACGCTTCGGCCTTTACCGCTGGCACATCACGGATCCCGTGCGCTTCGACAAAAACCTTAAGGTGACCATCCAGGCGCTCGGCTGGATGTCCGGCGGCCGGTATCAACCGCTCAAGGACGACATCGCCTCGGTGGCGTTCTGGTATCAGACCGAACCGCACCAGCCATTTCCGAAACTTCCCAGCAAGGACGAATTGGAAATCAAGTGAGCGGCGTGGCGCGAAACGGCGCAAATAAAACAGTCGGTTTTCACCGGTGTTCAAATTCGCTGGTGCATCCGCAACCTTTCTCATAGCTTGCGGTTTCCATGAACAACCATTTCAAAAAATCCGCGCTGAAATTTATTTTTGCCGCTGCCGCCGGCTTGCTGGCGGTGAAAGGCTCCGCAAAATCCCCCGTGGATTTTGTTAATCCGATCATCGGCACGGCCGAGCACGGCCACGTGTATCCCGGCGCGACGGTGCCCTTCGGCATGGTGCAGCTTTCGCCGGATACGCGGGACAACACGTGGGACGGCAGTTCTGGCTATCATTATTCCGACGGCAGCATTCTCGGTTTTTCGCACAACCACCTCACCGGCACCGGCTGTCCGGATTTGGGCAACGTGCTGCTGATGCCCACGGTCGGGGATTTGAAATTGACGCCCGGCGCGCAGCCCGGCGAAGGCTGGCGCGCCCGGTTCTCGCACGCCGATGAAATTTCGCGGCCCGGCTATTATTTCGTGCGGCTGCCGGATTATCAGGTCAAAGTGGAATTGACGGCGACAGCGCGGGCCGGTTTTCATCGCTACACCTTTCCGGCCACGGACGCCGCGCACATCGTCGTGGATTTGCAGCACGGCATCGGCAATAAAACGGTCGAGGCGCAACTCACGGTGGAAGACAACCGCACCGCCAGCGGCTATCGCAAAAGCAAGGGCTGGGGCGGTGAGCACCTGTATTATTTTGTGATTGAATTTTCGCGGCCTTTCACCGCCGCCGGCGTAGCGCAGGGCGGCAAAGACGTGGCCGGCAAAACCACGGTGGGCAGGGAAACCAAGGGCCATTTTGATTTCAAGACCAGGGCCGGCGAACAAATTTTGGTGCGCGTGGGCTTGTCCACGGTCAGCGTCGAAGGGGCGCGCAAGAATCTGCATGCGGAGATTTCCGGCTGGAATTTTGACGGCGTCGCCCGGGCCGCGCGCAAACAATGGAACCAGGCCTTGAGCGTGATTGACGCCGAGACGGGCGACCCCAATTTCCAGCAGACGTTTTATACGGCGCTTTACCACACGATGGTCGCGCCGACGCTGTTGAGCGATGTGGACGGGCAGTTTCGCGGTCCCGACGGCAACGTGCATCAGGTAAAGGGCTTTGATTACTACACGGAATTGTCGTTGTGGGACACTTTCCGCGCGGAAAATCCGCTGTTCACGCTGACCCAGCCGGCGCGTGTCAACGACTTTGTGAACACCATGCTGGAGCATTACAAGGTCTTCGGCCAGCACGCGCTGCCCGTCTGGCCCAACGCCGGCAAGGAAACCTGGTGCATGATCGGCAACCACGCCATTCCAGTGATCGCCGAAGCCTACGCCAAGGGCTTCCGCAACTACAACCCGAACGAGGCGCTCGACGCCATGGTCGCGTCCACGGAAAAAAACCGCGAGCAGCTCGGCGATTATCGCGACCGAGGCTTTATTCCCACCGGCAAGGGCGTGCAAAGCGTCTCCAAGGTTTTGGAATATGCCTATGACGACGCCTGCATCGCGCGGCTGGCCAAGGCGCTCGGCAAGGATGAGCTGGCGGCAAAATATGCCCGGCGTTCGCAGAACTGGGAAAACGTGTTTGATCCCGCCACCGGCTTCATGCGCGGCAAAAACGCCGACGGCAGCTGGGTGACGCCGTTCGGCAAAAACGAGCAGGACAGCATCACGTTCAACGAATACACCGAGGCCAACGCCTGGCAATACAACTTTTTCGTGCTGCACAATGTTGCCGGCCTGATCGCCCGGCTGGGCGGCGACGACAAATTTGTCGCGCGCCTCGACGAGATGTTTGACACGAAGGAGGAGATCCCGAACCTGCATATGATCCCCGATGTCACCGGCATCCTCGGCATGTATTCGCACGGCAACGAGCCGGACCATCACGTGGCGTATCTTTACAATTACGCCGGCCAGCCGTGGAAAACGCAGGCGCGGGTCCGCGAAGTGGCCAGCCTGTTTTACACCAACACGCCCGGCGGCATTTGTGGCAACGACGATTGCGGCCAGATGTCCGCTTGGTATGTTTTCACCGCGCTCGGTTTTTATCCGGTTGACCCTGTCATCGGCGTTTATGTTTTGGGCAGTCCGCTGGCGGACAAGGTCACATTGCATTTGGATTCCCGGTTTGCCAAAGGCAAAACCTTTGTCGTCGTCGCCCAAAACAATTCCGCGAAAAATCCCTACATCCAGTCCGCCAAGCTGAACGGCAAACCCCTCACGCGAAGCTGGATCACGCACGACGAAATCACCGCCGGCGGCAAACTGGAATTGCTCATGGGCGACAAACCCAACCAGGGTTTCGGGACGGCCGCCGCCGACCGGCCGCCCCGGGAAGCGCCGCCGCTCCGGTGAATAATTTCCATTTTGCGTTTCCGTCCCCGGCGTGACTAATATGTCCGCCACATGAAAATTGTCCTCGCATACTCGGGCGGACTCGACACCTCGGTGCTGATGTCCTGGATCAAGGAAAAATACAACGCCGAAATGATCGGCTTCTGCGCCGACATCGGGCAGGAAGAGGAACTCGACGGCCTCGAAAAGAAAGCCATCAAGACCGGCGCCGCCAAGATTTACATCGACGATTTGCAGGAAGAATTCGCGCGCGACTTCATCTATCCGATGCTCCGCGCCGGCGCGATTTACGAGGGCCAATACTTTCTCGGCACCAGCATCGCTCGCCCGCTCATCGCCAAGCGCATGGTCGAGATTGCCAAGAAGGAAAAGGCCGATGCCATTGCCCACGGCGCCACCGGCAAGGGCAACGACCAGGTCCGCTTTGAACTGACCGCCGCCGCGCTCGCGCCGGATTTGCAGGTCATCGCCCCGTGGCGCGACGAACGCTATCGCGCGGAATTCCCCGGCCGGCAGGAGATGATTGATTATTGCGCCAAGCACAAGATCCCCGTGCAGGCCAGCGCCAAGAAACCGTATTCGATGGACCGCAACCTCCTGCACATCTCCTACGAGGCCGGCATCCTCGAAGACCCGTGGTATGACTCCTACGACCTGAAGAACCGCCAGTATTTCACCACGCTCTCCGTGCTGCCCGAAGACGCGCCCAACAAGCCCGAGTTCGTCGAACTCGAATATGTGAAGGGCGATTGCGTCGCCGTCAACGGCAAGAAACTCAATCCGCTCGGCGTGATGAAGGCGTTGAACAAGATTGGCGGCAAGCACGGCGTCGGCCGCGTGGACATGGTGGAGAACCGCTTCGTTGGCATGAAGAGCCGCGGCGTGTATGAGACGCCCGGCGGCGCCATCCTGCTGTTTGCGCATCGCCAGATGGAATCGCTCACGATGGACCGCGAAGTCATGCACCAGCGCGACGCGCTCATCCCGAAATATGCCGAGCTGGTCTACAACGGCTTCTGGTATGCGCCCGAGCGCCTCGCGCTGCAGGCCTACGTCGAGGAATCGCAAAAGAACGTCACCGGCACGGTGCGCGTGAAGCTTTACAAGGGCAACATCATGGTCAGCGGCCGCAAATCCAAGGTGAGCCTCTACAACCCGCACATCGCCACGATGGAAGCCGACCCGACCAAGGCTTACAACCAGGACGACGCCACCGGTTTCATCCGCTTGAACGGCCTGCGCCTGAAAGTTGCGGCCAAGGTGCATGGGAAGAAGAAATAGTCGTCAGCGACGACCGGCCAAAGATTCAAAGCCCACGGTGAACGCCGCGGGCTTTTTCCTTGCTGAAGAATTCAAACGAGGGTTTCCTCATGGCAACCGGCCACATGGACGAGCAATTCATCGCACCGCTCAACGTGCCTTCGCCATCCCAAGGCCGCCCGCCAGGCGTGTTTGTTTTCAATCCGTTCGCCGAAGGCCGGCTGGCGGAAGGCAAACAGTTCAATCCCGCCAAGCATCAGGCGCAACTGGCGCGTGACCTGGAAAACTTGCCGCAATTTTTGTGTCGGCAGGACGACATCGTGCTGGTGAACCAAAAGCCGGCGGCGGAGTTTTTGAGCCGCGTCAAGCAGGCCGGCTTTCCGCTGCCGGAATTTGTGGCGCTGGCGGACGTGCAAAAGTTGCAGACGCGCAAGCTGGGCGGTTTGCGGCCGTGGGCCTGGGGACCGGACAGCTTGGAGCTGTTGCAACCGCTGTTCGCCAGCGTCACCGGCGAAAATCGTGCGGCGGACGATCGCTTCAACGAAAAGCTGGCGGAGCTTTATGCCAAAGCCTGGAGCGCGGATTTTTTGCGCCGCCAGCTTTTGGAAAAACCGGCCGCCAGCTGGCTCTGCCTGGAAAATGAAATCGGCGTGGCGGTGGATTCATTGGCCGGGGCACAAGCCGCCGTCGCCAAAATCCGTTCGCGCGGCCATCATAAAATTGTCGTGAAGCAATCGTTTGGCGTGGCGGGCAGCAACGCGCTGCGGTTGTTCGAGCCGGAGATTTTGCCGGCGCAATGGCGGTGGCTGGAAAACGCGTTCGCCCACAAACGCGGGCTGGTCGTGGAGCCGTGGCTGGAGCGGGCGCAGGATTTTTCCGTGCAATTGGAGATGACCGCGACCGGGCTGAAGCTGTGCGGCTACACCGGCCTGAAGTGCGACGCGCGCGGGCAGTTCGCGGCCAATTTCGCCGAGCCGCATCATCGCCGGCGGATCCCCGCGAAAGTGGTTTCGCTGTTCCGCGAGCCGCCGGACATGGCGTGGCGGCTGCTGGATTTTTACGCCGGGATTTTTGCCGCGCTCGAAGCGGAATTGCGAACGATGGGCTTTCTCGGGCCGATCGGCCTGGACGCTTTTGTTTATCGCGACGCCGCGGGCGCGGCCAGATTGAAGCCCATTGTCGAAATCAATCCGCGTTACACGATGGGCCGCGTGCTGGTGGAATTGATGCGGCAGACGAGCCTGGACGGCGCCGGCGTTTTTCAGTTGGTCGCTCTGGCGCAGGTGAAGGCGGATGGATTTCCGGACTTTCCAAGTTTCGCGCGGTGGCTGGCGGAAAAACATCCGCTAGAGCTTGAAGCCGGGCCATTGCCGCGCCTCCGCGCCGGCGCGCTGTGCTTGAACGATCCGGCGGCAGCCAAAGTTTGCCTCGCGATTTTTCGGGCCGGCCGCTCGCTGGAACCATTGCTGGCGGCGGCGAAAATGAATTCGCCGGCCTGACGGCCCGGCGTTTTCCGCTTGCAGGATTTGAACATTTCCGTTTCTTTTGGGTCGAATAATCCGAACTAACAAGCAACCATCAAACCAAACATGAATATGAAAAAATTGATTACACTTCTGGCGGCGGCGGTTTTTGGCGCCTCGGTTTACGCCGGCGAATTCACCGACATCAGTCCCAAGGACGTTCTGGCGGCTGCAAACGCCAAGTCGGCCGTGATCATCGACGTCAACGGCCCGGATTCCTACAAGACCGGCCATGTGCCCGGCGCGTTGAGCTTTGCGGCCATCAAGAATAATCTGGCGGCCAGCCTGCCGGCGGATAAAAACGCGCTCATCATCGCCTATTGTGGCAGTCCCAAATGCGGTGCGTATCTACAGGCGGCCAAAGCGGCGCAAAAGCTGGGTTACACCAACATCAAGCACATGTCCGCCGGCATCGCCGGCTGGAATGAGGCGAAGCTGCCGACGGAACCGGGTAAATAATTCCGCCACGCACTGACATTGCGCGGGCGGCCCGGCAACGGGCCATCCGTGTTTTTTTGGCGGCGCGTCATTTGCGGTCTGCGGTAGTTTATGTTGATTAGGCATGGTTTTACAGGGCTTTGAGTCAGGGCTGCGGAGCCGTGCGAAATAAATTAAAAAAGATATTGCGTTCTATTTTAACTTTGATAAAGTTCGCGCTCCTCGTCGTCCGCAAGGCCGGCAGGACAGCATGTTTGCGAACCGATAACTGATTCCCTCCAAGGGACAGGAATGATGGCTCGCCAACTTCAAAAAGTTGCTGAAAAAAACTTTAGTTATTATGCCCGTTAAAACATTTAGACCGCTGACGCCGTCCACGCGATACATTACGATCGCGGACTTCAGCGATATTACCAAGACGAAGCCGGAGAAGTCGCTTGTGGAAATCCGCAAGAAGACGGGCGGCCGCAATTGCTACGGTCGCGTCACTGCGCGTGGCATCGGCGGCGGTCACAAGCAGAAGATCCGCCTCGTGGATTTCAAGCGCAACAAGCATGGCGTCGAGGCGACGGTTGCGGCGATTGAATACGATCCGATGCGCTCGGCGCGGCTGGCCCTCCTGCAATACGCGGATGGCGAGAAGCGCTATATCATCGCGCCGGTCGGCGTCGTGGTTGGCAAGAAGATTTCCAGTGGCCCGACGGCTCCTCCCGAAGTGGGCAATGCGCTACCGCTCAAGGCGATTCCGGTGAGCAGCGCGATTCATAATTTGGAACTCACGCCCGGTCGCGGCGGTCAGATTGTCCGTTCCGCCGGCGGGGCGGCGACGCTGATGTCGCGCGACGAGGGTTACGCGCAGATTCGTCTGCCTTCCGGTGAAATCCGCAAGGTCAACGAAGAGTGCTATGCGACCATCGGCCAGGTCGGCAACACCGAGCACGAGAATGTGGTTTTGGGCAAGGCGGGGCGCACCCGTCATCGCGGCCATCGCGGCATCACGCGCGGCATGGCGCGGAATCCGGTGGACCATCCCAACGGCGGTGGCCAGGGCAAATCCAAAGGCGGTGGCGGCTGGCAGCAGCTGGTTTCGCCGTGGGGCAAGGTGGCCAAAGGTGGCAAGACCCGTCCGAAATTCAAGTATTCCAACCAATTCATCGTGGTCCGCCGCAACGGACTGCCGATCAAGACGAAATAATTTATGGGACGCTCGATTAAAAAAGGTCCGTTTGCTGATTTCCACCTGCTGGACAAGGTCCAGAAGGCGAAGAGCACCAACCAGAAGACGCCCATCAAGACGTGGTCGCGCCGCTCGACAATTTCCCCGGAGTTTGTCGGCCTGACGTTCAGTGTCCACAACGGCAAGGTTTTCAGCCCCGTTTTCATCACGGAAAACATGGTCGGCCACAAGCTCGGTGAATTTGCGCTGACCCGCACGTTCAAGAAGCACGGCGCCCACACCGCGAAGGCGGAAGCCAAATAGTTTTTATGGAAGTTTTCGCAATCACCAAAAATATCCCGATGTCCGCGCAGAAGATGCGCGAAGTCGTGCGGCAAATCCAGGGCCTGCCGGCGTTGCAGGCGGAAGCGGTGTTGGCGGTCGTGCCGCGCAAAGGTGCGCGCTTCGTCGCCAAGACGCTGCACTCAGCCATCGCCAATGCGGAAAACAACAACAAGTTGCGCCCCGAAACGCTTCGCATCAAGGAAGCGGTTGCGGGAACGGCGACGACGCTCAAGCGTTTTCAGCCGAAGGCGCGCGGCTCGGCGGGTCCAATTTTGAAGCGCCGCTGCCATATCAAAATCACTTTGTCCGACGAATAATATGGGCCAAAAGACCAATCCAATCGGTTTGCGCGTTGCGGTCAACAAAGACTGGCGCTCGAAGTGGTATGCCGACAAGAAAGAGTTCAGCAAGCTGCTCACGGAAGACCGCGAAATCCGGGATCTGTTGAAGAAGAAGCTGGAATCGGCCTCGGTGCCGCGAATTTTGATCGAGCGCGCGGCGAACCGCTGCCGCGTGACGATTCTCACCGCCCGTCCCGGCGTGGTGATCGGCCGCAAGGGCTCGGAGATTGACAAGCTCAAGGAAGAATTGAGCAAGAAGACCGGCAAGGAAGTTTACGTGGACATCGTCGAAGTCAAGCAGCCCGAGCTCGACGCGCAGTTGTGCGCGGAGAACATCGCGTTGCAGCTCGAGCGCCGGGTTTCGTTCCGCCGCGCGATGAAGAAGGCGTTGCAGACGGCGAAAGATTTCGGCGCCGAAGGCATCAAGGTTCGGGCGGGTGGCCGCCTGGGCGGCGCGGAGCTGGCGCGCGTCGAAATGTATCACTGGGGCCGGGTGCCGCTGCACACGCTCCGTGCCAACATTGACTACGGTTTTGCGGAAGCCAGGACGGTTTACGGCAAGCTCGGCATCAAGTGCTGGATTTGCAAGGGCGACGTCAAGCCGAAGAAAAAGGCGGAAATCAAACCTGAAGCGGCGCCAGTCGCCAGCTAATTTTTAGAGAAAAGATTTTGTTATGGCAATGCAACCGGCAAAAGTAAAGTTTCGCAAGATGCACCGCGGCAGCCGCACGGGGCTGGCGATGAGCGGCAACACTGTCGCGTTTGGTGAATACGGCCTGATGGCCTTGGAGCGTTGCTGGATGGAAGGCAAGCAATTGGAAGCCTGCCGCGTGGCGGTCACCCGCCACATGAAGCGCAAGGGCAAGATGTGGATCCGGGTTTTCCCGCAGAAATCCTACACGAAGAAGCCGCTGGAAACGCGCATGGGCAAGGGCAAGGCGCCCCTCGAAGGCTGGGTGGCGGTCATCCGCCCGGCGAACATTTTGTTTGAAGTGGACGGTGTCACCGAGGCGGAAGCCCGTGAATCCATGCGCCTGGCTGCGGCCAAGCTGCCAATCAAAACCAAGTTTATTTCGCGTCACCAACACGCGGTCTGATCGAACATGAAATTTGCTGAAATCAAAGACATGACGCTGGTGGAGTTGGCGGCCAAGAGCCGCGACCTCCGGCATGAGATGTTCAACCTGCGCCTGCAGCAGGCGAGCGCGCAGCTGGAAAAACCCGCGCGCCTGCGCACGCTGCGCAAGGATATTGCCCGCGTCGAGACGCGCATCTCCGCGCTGGGCAACCCGGCGAAGAAAACGGCGACGAAATAATTTGTATGGCTGAAGCAACGACCAATGTGACGGCGACCGGCAAGCGCAAACAGCGCGTCGGCGAAGTCGTCTCAAACAAGATGACCAAGACGATTGTGGTGCGCGTGGAACGCCGTTTCCCGCACGCGCAATACAAGAAAATTGTCACGTCCTACAAGAAATTTTACGCGCACGACGAGAAGGGCGACGCGAAAATCGGCGACACTGTTCGCATCGAGGAGTCGCGCCCGCTGTCGAAATTGAAGCGCTGGACGCTCGTCGAGGTTGTCGAGCGCGGCGTGGCCGAAACCGCAGTCGCAGCCTGATTTTAATTCTATGTTGCAAGTTCGATCCAGTTTGGATGTGGCGGACAACACCGGTGCCAAGATTGCTTGGAACATCGGCGTGCTCGGCCGCAACCAGCGTTATGCCGGCATCGGCGACGTCATTAAGGTCCACATCAAGGAAGCCGCGCCCGATGGCTCGGTGAAAAAAGGCGAGGTTCATGACGCCGTGATCGTCCGCACGCGCCAGATCATCAAGCGCGCCGACGGCTCGGTGCTGCGCTTTGACAGCAACGCCTGCGTCATCATTGACAAGGAATTGAACCCGAAAGGCACGCGCATTTTCGGCCCGGTCGCCCGGGAGCTGCGCGACAAGAAGTTCATGAAGATCATTTCACTCGCGCCGGAGGTCATTTGAAGGTTATGTCAAAATTTCATGTAAAAAAAGGCGACCAGGTCACGGTCATTGCCGGCAAGGAAAAAGGCAAGAGCGGTAAAATCATCGCCGTGCTGACCGAAAAACAACGTGTGGTCGTCGAAGGTTTGCAGCTGGTCAAGAAGCATACGCGCAAGAGCCAGCAGAATCCGAACGGCGCCATCATCGAACGCGAAGGCTCCATCCACATCTCGAATGTGAAGAAGGCGGAGGCTGCGGCGGCTTAAAGAGTTTTTCACGGCCAAATCCGTGGCTAAAAAATGAAATCCAGAATTTACAAAAAATACACCGACGAAGTGGTGCCGGCCCTCAAGGCCAAGCACAACTTCCAGAATGTCCACCAGGTGCCCAAGTTCGTGAAGATCGTCGTGAACATGGGGGTCAGCGCGTCCAATGAAAAGGGCGCGATTGAAGATGCCGCCAAGGATTTGAGCCAGCTGACCGGTCGCAAGCCCGTCATCAGCAAGTCCAAAAAGGACGTGGCCAATTTCAAGCTCCGCAAGAATCAGGCGATTGGCTGCCGGGTGACGTTGCGCGGCGACGCGATGTATGAATTTTACGACCGCCTGGTCGCCACCGCCCTGCCGCGTATCCGCGATTTTCGCGGTCTGTCGCCGCGCAAGTTCGACGGCCGGGGCAACTACACGTTCGGCGTGCCGGACCAGACCATTTTTCCTGAAATCGAGTTGGAAAAGATCAAGCGCCAGCAGGGCATGGACATTACCATCGTGACGACCGCCGGGAAGAATGAGCTGGCGCACGACCTGTTAAAACTGATGGGTTTTCCGTTCTCCGAGAAATAATTTTGTTATGGCCAAGAAAGCATGGATAGAGCGGAACAACCGCAAAAAAGAAACGGTGAAAAAATACGCCGCGCTCCGCGCCGAACTGAAGGCGAAACGCGAC
>Ga0316220_1001892_pt1 | contig 21017 bp, 22 predicted proteins | sample TBH18005metaG_FD_203632 | JGI IMG/M metagenome (GOLD analysis project Ga0316220, IMG submission 203632) | Freshwater microbial communities from Trout Bog Lake, Wisconsin, USA - TBH18005 | ecosystem: Environmental > Aquatic > Freshwater > Lake > Hypolimnion/Profundal zone | place: USA: Wisconsin...
CTGGCATCCAACCCGTAGCTTCATCGCATAAATAATGACGTGCTGTTCCCCCGGCCAAATTAACAGCAGCCGTCCAAAGAGGATAATCAGGCATAGGAACCAATACTTGATCACCATTATTAAGCAAACCTTGCATCGCCATCACTATCAGCTCAGAAACACCATTACCAATAATAATGTCGTCTACAGTCACACCTTTAATATGCTTACTTTGCGTATAATGCATAATGGCTTTTCGTGGTTCGAACAAGCCCTTGCTGTCTGTATAACCGCCAGCTTTAGCCATATTGCGAATGACGTCTTGCTGTATCTCTTCAGGCACTTCAAAACCAAAAGCGGCAGGGTTGCCGATATTAAGCTTAATAATTCGATGGCCCTCTTCTTCCATCTGCCGCGCACGCTGCAGAACAGGGCCACGAATATCGTAGCAAACGTTATTAAGCTTATTTGATTTATGTAAGGATTGCATGAATAAACTCTTAAGGTGCAATACATGATTATTGCAAAACCTAATTCTACCTTGCCATAGCCCATGCAAGCAATTGGAATGGCCAAATATGCACCACACCAATCGACTAATTGATATAAGTTTGGGTTATACCTTACTACTTGGCTTGAAATTTGTTTACTCTAAGCCAAAAATGGTTAAAATATTTGTATGAAACTTCATTTAGAAAATGCTGACGGTAATTATTTAATCACGGGTTACGACCTCGGTTGGGTCGCGATAAACCACCAGCGCTACAACAATAATCTAATCTTACTACCAAATCAGTTATTTCCTGATTGGGATGCCACAGATTTTGATTCCATTAAAACCACTCATTTTGAACAGATCGCAAGGTACAAACCAGATGTGGTGCTGTTAGGAACCGGCTCGCGCCATCAGTTCATTCATCCAAAGTTAAGCGTATCGCTAACAGAAATTGGTATTAGCCTAGAATGCATGACCACAAATGCAGCATGCCGCACCTATAACATCTTAATGGCAGAAGGTCGCAATGTTGCGGTCGCCCTTATTCTTTAACAGGACGTATTTCGTCTATGGAAGGCGGCTTTAAATATTTTTAGTCGATAGCACTAAAGTTGCATTAGTACCACCAAATCCAAAACTATTAGATAAGGCCACCTCAACCTTAACGTTATCAATACGCTTCCGCACGATATTCAAGTCTGCAGCAGCTTCATCTAAATTTTCAATGTTGGCAGATGCTGCGATAAAGCTATTTTGCATCATTAACATCGTATAAATAGCCTCATTCACACCAGCTGCACCTAGAGCGTGGCCTGAAAGAGATTTAGTTGAAGCAATCGCCGGATTTTGCTGACGACCGTTAGCACCAAAAACTTCCAGTATTGCCTCGAGCTCTTTAGTATCACCCACAGGAGTGCTAGTACCATGAGTATTTATGTAATCGACATTACCATCGACACCTTCTAAAGCCAAACGCATGCATCGCACGGCGCCTTCGCCACTTGGTGCCACCATATCGTAACCATCTGATGTCGCGCCATAACCAACTATTTCTGCAATAATTTTCGCACCGCGCGCTTTAGCGTGCTCATACTCTTCTAAAACTAAGATGCCACCACCGCCAGAAATAACAAAACCATCACGATTGGCATCATATGTTCTTGATGCTTTTTCAGGAGTTGCATTATATTTGGTAGATAACGCTCCCATAGCATCAAATAGAAAAGACATGGTCCAGTGTTCTTCTTCGGCACCACCAGCAAATACTACATCCTGTTTTCCTAGTTGTATTTGTTCAACCCCAGCACCTATACAGTGTGCACTGGTAGAGCATGCAGAACTAATACCGTAATTGATACCTTTTATTTTTGCTCCAGTAGCTAAACAGGCAGCCACTCCGCTTGACATGGTTTTGGTTACGACATACGGGCCAACACGCCGTATACCTTTCTCGGCAAGTGTATTAGTTGCTTCAAGCATACTTTCTGTAGAAGTGCCTCCCGCTCCCACAATGAGTCCTGTACGCACATTAGAGACTAAGTCTTCCGACAAATTAGCATCAGCAATTGCCTCTTGCATGGCAATCCAAGCATAGGCATGCCCTTTAGCCATAAATCTCAATAACTTACGATCTATTAGTGCTTCTATGTCTAGATTTTTAATTGACCCTGCAATATGCGAGCGTAAACCACGCTCCGCGTACTCTGGTTGATAGCTAATGCCAGATCGGCCTGAAAGTAAACTATCTAAAACCTCAGATTTATTGTTTCCTAAGCTAGAAACAATCCCCATTCCAGTGACAACGACACGTCGCATTATCGTGCCCTCCTAAAAAAAAATATACGCATTAAGCTTATTGTATTAAAAATTATCAGTGCGTGTAAACAAGCCCACACGCAGGTCTTGCGCAACATAGATTACACGACCATCCACTTCCATACGTGCATCAGCGATACCCATAACAAGTTTGCGCATAATAACGCGCTTCAAGTCTATTGTATAAGTAATCGTCTTGTGAGTAGGTAATACTTGGCCACTAAATTTTACGTCACCCGAACCCAAAGCACGACCCCGCCCTGGGCCACCCAACCAACCTAAAAAGAAACCAACCAACTGCCACATTGCATCCAACCCCAAACATCCAGGCATTACTGGGTCACCAGTAAAGTGACAGGCAAAAAACCATAAGTCTGGTGTTATATCCATTTCTGCAATAATCTGTCCTGCGCCATGCGCACCACCATCTTTTGTAATGGAGACAATCCGATCAAACATCAACATAGGCGGTAATGGTAATTGCGCATTACCTTCACCAAACATCTCACCACGACCACATTTAAGTAACTCTTCTTTAGTAAAACTATTTTGTCTTTGCATGATTTTTATAACTTTATTTAATAATTTTAATTAACTAATGCTATTTTCGCTGGAAAACACTTTTAACGGAAGTCTTATTCACTTTTAAGACATTTTATTGACATTTAGAGGTCAAATTAAAAATATTTAAGATTAAGCATATACAGACCTGTTTACCCCTAGGCAGAAACCAGTTAGTATTGCACTAACAGTCCATTTTAACCATTTAAACACCAATACGGATAATTACTATGAGTGACCGTCAGCTTACCGATTGGCGCATGCATGCGCTTAACTTAGAATCAGAGGTAAACAAAGTTGTTGTGGGTCAACAAAACCCTATACGGCTTATTACAACCTCAATTTTTGCACGTGGCCACGTGTTACTTGAAGGTGATGTCGGTGTTGGAAAAACCACTTTGCTGCGTGCATTTACCCGTGGTATTGGAGGAGGCTATCAACGTATTGAGGGAACCATAGACTTGATGCCGAATGACTTGGTCTACCACACTTATTTAGGTGAGGATGGTAAACCCCACGTAAGTCCAGGTCCATTGTTGATGTCGGGCGAGAACTTGTCGGTATTTTTCTTTAATGAAATTAACCGTGCGCGCCCACAAGTGCATTCATTACTTCTACGAGTAATGGCAGAACGTAGCTTATCTGCCTTTAATACTGAACATTACTTCCCTCACATGATCGTTTTTGCAGATCGTAATCAAGTTGAAAAAGAAGAAACTTTTGAAATTCCGTCAGCAGCGCGCGATCGTTTTATGATGGAAATTCCAATTGTAGTTCCTAGTGATAATGACATCATGGAATCTTTGGTATTTGACACCAAGTTCCATAACGTGGATGCGTTAGTTGAAAATGTTAAGCAAGATGTATTGCAATTTGATGAGCTTAACGCTTTTTCTTCCGTGCTACAAAACAATGTAGAAACCAGCGACACATTGAAGAAATACTCTCTAAATCTATGGAAAGCAACCAAAGCACCACTTGATTATGGCGTCAAAGTAAGTGGTGTTGACATGAATCGCTTAGTTCTTTCTGGTGCGAGCCCACGCGGTATGAGCATGATGCTCCGCGCAGCACGTGTTAATGCTTGGTTAAACGAACGCACTGCAGTATTACCGGAAGATATTCACACCGTATTCCACTCAACGATTGCCCATCGATTAGTATTTAGCCCAGTCTATGAAATGCGTCGCACTGAAATTGCCCGTGAAATGTTGCAGGGCATCATGAATGCGGTCGCAGCACCTTGATGTTAGCTTGTACTTTAATATCAGGCATATTTGACAAACTCAGATGCAGAACGGATGATTTAAATGTTTGAGCAAATCAAATCATTTAGCTACCACATCGGCTGGCGTTCTCGCGGTCGACACCCCGGAAGGCATGCCAGCACACAAAGAGGTATGGGGATGGAGTTTCGTGGTCACACGACACTCCTTTCTTACCCGGATCCGCGGCGTATTGATATAAGGCAAACTATTCGCGATCCTCTAGAGCAGGTTCATGTTCGACTGTTTAATCAAAAAAGTACAACACCAGTATATGTAATATGTGATTTATCCGGAAGCATGAGTTTTGGTGCCAAAAAACGTAAAATTAAGCTTGCTGCTGAAATTTCAGAGTCCATAGCACAATCAGCCAGTCAACATCATGATCCATTCGGTTTTATAGGATTTGATGAAGTGGTGCGTGAGGATTGGATCAGCACATCTTCATTTAAATCACAGCGCGCCATTGAATTAGCAGAGTCTTTAAAAGAATACCATCCAGCCCGAGTTAACTGTAACGGCATTTTAGATGTATATCGCTATTTGCCGCGTGAACGCTCTTTGGTATTTCTGATTTCAGATTTTCATATGCCTAATGACTTGCTTGAAGCCTCACTTAACAACTTACTTAGACATCATATCGTTCCTATTGTATTGTGGGACTCCGCTGAGTACAAAAATCTGCCTGAATTTGGTTTGACTAACGTTGATGATGCAGAAACAGGCGAAAAACGTACTTTATTCTTACGTAAAGAGTTACGCGATAAAATCGTTGCCAAATTTGAAACGAGGCGAAATGAAATTTACGAATTATTCATGCGCTTTGATATGCCTCCGTTTTTTGTTGAAGGTGAGTTTGACGCGAACCTACTCACAGAATATTTCCTCCAATTTGTAGCGGCTTAACTTTATGACGACACCATTAATACGTTTGCTTTACTCTTTAATCAGCCTTTGCGCATTCACGTTATTTGCACCAAATACCTACGCCATTGATAGTCAAAATTTACCCGACATCAAACCAGGGTATGTTGGCATTAGAACTATAGATCCAACCAAGTTAGTCGGCTACACAGTTGGCGATGTGATTGAACGTGAAGTAATTCTTAACATTCGAGCGCCATACAAACTAATTGAAACTTCATTACCAATAATTGGTTATGAAAAACGCCATAAAGGTCAAGTAATCGGCATTGAACTCAAAAGCATAGAACACACTGAAAAAAATATAGACGGCGGCACCCTCCATCACATTAAACTAGCCTACCAAGTGTTTACAAATAATATTGTGGCCAAAAATGCCGCATTAGGTCCAGAGTATTTGAATTTGGTAAACACTAAAGACAATAAAGATATCGTCAAATATCGAATTCCAACTATAGATATTGCCATTTCGCCTATCGCTATTTTTGGCCAGGTAAAAATTGAAAATAATATGAGTACATTCTTTGGACCACTTCTATTAAAAAGTGACAAAGAAGAGCGGAATTTAAATATCGCCTCGACAATTTTAGTGATCAGTCTGCTCGGTTTATTATATATACTTGGTATGCGTGCATGGTTGCCTCGTATGGGTGGTACCTTTGCTAAGACATATCGCGCATTACATAAACTAAAAGATAATGAATTAGGCCTACAAAATAGCGTCAGCCTGATTCATAGTGCACTTAATACTACCGCCCAGTTCAGTGTATTCAGCAATAATTTAGATGAATTTTTAACACAGAATCCAAAATTCTCAGCCCTTGAATTAGAGCTGGTTCAATTCTTTAACTTATCGCGTCGCATTAATTTTGAACCTAAATACTTCGATTCCTCAGCGCCAATCGAAATGAATGAAAATACACATGCTTGGCTATTTAAATTTACACGCCGTTGCCGGGATTGTGAACGCGGCTTAAGTCCAGAACCCGTTGTCAAGATGGGCAAAGGACTATAAAGCATGGCATTTTCTCACCCATGGCTTCTTTGGTTGTTGCCACTATCTATACTCCCTCTAGTGTTACAACGTTCACATGCAAAACATTACTCCTGGGTAGAAATGTTACCAACAGACCCTTTGTCAGATTTAATTGGTCTATTATTAAAAGTATTAGCAGTGCTCACTCTGGTCTTTATCATTACTGGATTAGCAGCGCCACATACTAACGAACAAAAAGTTGAACGTATTGGCGTAGGGGCACAAATTGCACTGGTATTAGACCGAAGCGCAAGTATGGATGACCCATTCTCGGGTGGTGCCGTTGGTGCTGGAAACAACATTGTTGGCGAAACAAAATCAGTTGCTGCAGCCAGACTAATTACCGCGTTTGTAAAATCACGCAAACAAGATATGTTTGGAATGATTACGTTCAGCAACTCAGCTATGTATGTTTTGCCGTTAAGTGAAAATAAAAAAGCCGTCGTAGCCGCAGTACAAGCCACAAGCGGAAATGCATTATTTCAAACCAATATTGGCAGCGGTCTAACTAGCGGGGCGGGTTTATTTGAGAAAATTCCAGACTCAGGTTCACGTGCTTTGATTTTATTGTCTGACGGTGGTGGACGTATAGATGCAAATACAGAACAGAAAATCAAAGACTGGTTTGAGCGACTTCATATAAGTTTGTATTGGATTGTATTACGCCAACCAGGTGGCTTAAGTATCTTTGATCCCACCTACAAACAGCCTGAAAATGAAGCGTTGCCAGCTGAAATTGAATTAAATGAGTTCTTTAAAACACTAAGATCACCATTTCAAGCATATGAGGCAGAAGACCCAAAATCCTTACAACTGGCCATGAACGATATAAATGAGCGCGAAAAAAATCCAATCAAATATTTTGAAAAAATTCCTGGAAGAGACTACTCCAATGCGTGTTTTATTATTGCAGCGCTAATGATTAGTTTACTGTTGGGTGTGAAATACTTAGAGGTAAAAACATGGCACTAAATTTAAACTCAATGCAAATTAATAGTCGTTTAACTTACAAAATTAATCACTTTTTTACTGTTAAAAAGCTGACTTACTTACTGATAATTATTGCTACATTATCCGCAGGATCAGTCGTATATAACTACACAAGAATTCGACAAATTGAAGAATTCAATCAAGCTGTCAGCGATGGTAAACCTGTCAAAACTGACTTGCAAAGTTTTGAGGCTAAATTTGCCACTGCGTATTGGCTAGCCAAAAATGAACGCTACAAAGAAGCAACATTGTTATTTAACAAGGCACTTAATAATGCAACTCCTGAACAAAGAGCAGCAATACACTACAATCTTGGCAACATTTTCTTTAGGCGTGGCCTAGCGATTAATGGCGCTAATATGACTGTTCGCGCAGAAGCTGAATACCTTTTTGTTCAAGCAAAAACATCCTATCAACAATCTCTCCGACTTGATAATACCAATTGGGGTGCGCGTCACAATCTAGATCGCCTTCTAACAATGTTACCAGGCACCCCAACTCCCGGTGTAGGCGAGAGCGATACCCCAGGTCTTATTATGGGTAACATTCCAGTAGGATTGCCATAAAAATGCATAAGTTAGTTAATTATTTTAGGCACCGCCATGATGCGTCTTTATTATTGGGTGCGTTATTGTTGCTTGTAGTAGCCTTATTTAATCCAACCATCATGCTTAAACGCGATATTTACAGTTATATATTTGTAGCTGATATCTCTCAAAGCATGAATGTAATAGATAAAACCCTCAATGGCAAACCAGTTTCACGCATGACGTTTATGCAAGATACTCTTCATAAATTAGTCGGAGAACTTCCTTGTGGTACTAACGTCAGTATAGGTTTATTTGCTGGAGTGAGTGTTGCTGCGCTTTACACCCCGATAGAAGTATGTGAAAACTTTGATGCAATCAATGACACCATAGATCATTTTGATTGGCGTACGGCTTGGTCTGGCAATAGTCGTATTCGATCTAGCATGCTCAACCTAGCGAGAACAATACGTTCGTTTTCAGCACCTGCACAAGTCGTCTATTTTACTGATGGTGAAGAAGCCCCAAAATTGCATGTTTTTAACACACAAGATTTAACGGCATTTCAAGGCGGTGACGGTTGGTTATTTGTGGGAATCGGTGGTGAAAAAGGAACGGCTATTCCTAAGTTAGATGAACACAATCAATTAATCGGTTATTGGGCTGCGGAAAGCTTTGCTATGCAACCTGGAATTGCGCAAATTTCAGAGGCAAATCTTGGTACTCGTAATGACAGCATTGCAAGCGGTGCAGGAGATAGGTTCTTGTCAAAGCTTGATGAACCTTACTTAAAGTCATTAGCTAAAGAAGTTAATGGTAGGTATGTCCGTGGAGACAGTGTGCAGGATGTTTTAAGGGCAATGAAAAAACAAAAACCAGCACGTCGCGATAAAGCTGAATTTGAGATTCGTTGGATATTAGCTGGGTTTGCGGGAATATTGTTTATCCTTTCATACACTCCAAAACATCCATTGCAAGAAATAAAAGTGCAATGGCGTAGTTTTCAGAAACGACGCAACAAGTTAGATAAAACTAATTCACCCACGGATATGAATATTTAGCCACCGCTAATAAAACCATCAGGCTGCCGCAATAAGCGGCAGCATTAATTGAGTTATAACTGAACAAATATTAATTATTGAAGCATCACTTCTCAAGCCGCTTTACAATAGCACTCTGCTAGCCCCCTAAGCGTTAAAAAATAGCGCCGGCTTAGACTAGACAGCCAAATTTTTATAGTAAAGGTTAGCATGCAGATAAATCAATGGCATCAATTTCTTCAAGAATCCTCTAAGTACCCATTATTGTTTGACAACGAAAAAATACTAAGCTTTGGGAATGCATTAGAAGAAATTCAAGCCAGTCAAGACGGTACCATTATCTGCGACCTCTCGCACCTAGGACTATTACAACTCACTGGTGTTGATGCTGCAAATTTCCTGCAAGGACAAGTCACAAATGATGTAAAGAAACTTGATGGGTATTGTGCACATTACTCGGCTTACTGTAACCCCAAAGGACGTGTACTGGCTTTGTTTCTAGCTTTCGCACATTACGACCACTTGCATTTACAGCTACCAAAAGAGTTAATTGTAAGTATCAGTAAACGTTTAAAAATGTATGTAATGCGGAGTAAGGTGGAGATTGAAGATGTGTCAGAAACAACGATTAAAATTGGTTTAAGTGGCAAAAATGCAGGCGATTTATTAATCTCTTTATTTACAACCATACCACAAGCTGAATATGAATTGATTAGTCTAGATAACGGGGCTGTATTAAGGCTGCCGGGCTTAGTGCCTCGCTATGAAATATTCGCTAATCTAGAAAATGCTAAGGTTATTTGGAATACATTAAAACCTAACGCCCTTTCCGTAGGGGCTAAATGCTGGGAATGGTTAGATATACAAGCTGGTATTCCAGAAATAACCCTAAACACCCAAGAACAATTTGTACCGCAAATGTTAAATTTAGATTTATTAGATGCAATCAATTTTAAAAAAGGGTGCTATACCGGTCAGGAAATTGTGGCACGCACGCATTATCTTGGAAAGATCAAACGACGCACATACCTTGCCCACCTCAACGCTCCTGTTCAACCTGAGGACGGTGATGACGTATCTAATGAGAATGGAGAAGTGATAGGTAAAGTTGTTCGCAGTGCATTTGCGCCTGACAATGGATACGATCTACTGGCTGAAATTCGCTTAGAAAGCGTGAATACTGAAAAGCTATTTGTAAAAGGAAGTACTCTTAAAATTAAGCCTCTGCCCTACTCTCTTGAAATGATTGAATAACCATTTGGTTACCGTAATAGCTTATTTTTTATCAGTAGATTTAGTAGAAGAGGCTGACACAACATTTGAACTTGGATTACTTGATGATTGATCAATGACTTGATAAAAAACTTCATCTTGCTTAACCATACCAAGCTCACTTCTTGCGCGTTCTTCAACCGCTGCTTGTCCGCTTTTTAAATCACGAACCTCAGCATCTAAAGTTTCGTTGCGTAGTTTTAGTGTATTGTTATTTTGTTGTTGTTCGCTTATTTGCCGATTTAAGTCCCATACTCGCAACCAGCTACCTTTGCCTAGCCACAGCGGATACTGTAGCAAGGCAATCAATATAACAAAGACCAGTGTCAATGCTTTCATTAAACAATCCGTTGAAACCTGTCTTAAGCCCTAAACAACTGGTAAAACGCTGACATACCTGCATAACTAGCCGCGTCACCAAGCTCCTCTTCAATGCGTAAAAGCTGGTTATATTTAGCAATTCGCTCTGATCTTGAAATGGAACCAGTTTTAATTTGCAATGCATTCGTTGCAACTGAAATATCTGCAATTGTAGTATCTTCAGTTTCACCAGATCTATGAGAAATAACTGATGTATAACCAGCCCGTTTGGCAGTTTCTATTGTTTCAAAGGTCTCTGTTAAGGTGCCAATTTGATTAACTTTAATTAAGACCGAGTTGGCAACGCCACGACGTATTCCTTCACGCAAAATTTTGGCATTAGTCACAAACAAATCATCACCTACCAATTGCGTGGTTTTGCCCAGGCGTTTCGTCAATAAATCCCAGCCGTCCCAGTCAAACTCACTCATTCCATCTTCAACACTAATAATAGGATACTTATCGCACCAAGTCGCTAAATAGTCCGTCAATTGTGCAGAACTTAATTGCAAACCTTCCGAAGCTAGATGATATTTACCGTCTTTATAAAATTCAGTACTCGCGCAATCCAAACCTAGATAAACATCACGACCCGGCTCATATCCTGCATCAGAAATAGCTTCCATGATGTATTGAATCGCAGACTCGTTAGAGGGCAAGTCAGGCGCAAAACCGCCTTCATCACCCACAGTAGTTGCTAAACCTTTTTTATGTAGCGTTTTTTTCAATGCATGAAATACTTCTGCACCACAACGAAGCGCTTCTCTAAAAGATGGGCGTCCTGCTGGAATAATCATAAACTCTTGCATATCTACGCTATTATCCGCGTGTGCACCGCCATTGATAATGTTCATCATCGGTGTAGGCAATTGCATCGCGCCAGAGCCGCCTAAATAGCGATAAAGAGGCAAACCAGACTCTTCAGCGGCTGCGCGTGCACAGGCCATTGATACAGCTAGAATTGCATTAGCTCCTAAACGATCCTTATTTTCGGTACCATCTAATTCAATGAGTGTTTTATCGATAAAACTTTGCTCTTCGGCATCTAATCCAATGATTGCTTCAGTAATTTCGGTATTTACATTTTCAACTGCACGCAATACACCCTTACCAAGGTAACGTGACTTATCCCCATCACGCAATTCTGCCGCTTCTTTGGAGCCAGTTGAGGCTCCAGAAGGCACTGCTGCCCTGCCAATCACTCCACTTTCTAGCAATACATCAACTTCAACCGTTGGGTTACCTCGTGAATCTAAAATTTCACGGGCAATAATATCTACAATAGCGCTCATAGCTTACTCCTCCAATTAACTCATTATTTTTGTGTTATAGGGTTGATTCGATAAAACCAGATTTTTTAACCAATCTATCTAGATCCACCAGTACCGCCAACAAGTCTCGCATCTTATGTAAAGGCCAAGCATTTGGACCATCAGATAGGGCTTGCGCTGGATCTGGATGGGTTTCCATAAAAATGCCTGCAATCCCGGCAGCCACAGCTGCACGCGCTAAAACTGGCACATGCTCACGCTGACCACCGCTTTTATCACCTTGGCCTCCAGGTTGTTGTACGGAGTGCGTTGCATCAAATACAACTGGGCAGTTCGTTTCCCGCATAATAGCTAAGGCGCGCATATCTGAGACTAGTGTATTGTATCCAAAAGAAACACCACGTTCGCAGACCATAATAGTATCAGCACCTCCATTAGCCTCTTTCGCTTTTTGAACGACTTGTTGCATGTCATGCGGTGCTAAAAACTGCCCTTTTTTGATATTAACTGGCTTACCACAAGTGGCGACCGCGGTAATAAAGTCAGTTTGCCTGCATAAAAACGCTGGTGTTTGTAACACATCAACCACACTAGCCACTTCTGGCACTTGTTCTGCAGTATGCACATCAGTCAAGATAGGCACACCGATTTGGCGACGCACTTCATCTAAAATTTTAAGGCCTTCAGTTATACCAAAGCCACGAAAAGTTTTATTCGAACTTCGATTAGCTTTGTCATAAGAAGATTTATAAATAAAGGGAATTCCCAAGGCAGCAGCAATTTCTTTAAGCTGACCGGCAGTATCAATTGCCATTTGCTGCGACTCAATGACACATGGACCTGCAATTAAAAAAAGTGGATGTTCAAGGCCAACATCAAAGTTACATAATTTCATGCGCTAATTCCTTAATCTAAGCTAACAGACTGATGATTCGCCTGATACTGCAAAGCAGCATTTACAAATGCCGTAAATAGAGGGTGGCCGGTGCGAGGATTTGAAGTAAATTCTGGGTGGAACTGACAAGCCACAAACCAAGGATGCATATTTTGCGGTAATTCAATAATTTCACATAAGTCTTCAGTTGGGGTCCGCGCAGAAACTACCAACCCTGCTGCTTTCAGTTGCTCTACATAGTTATTGTTCACTTCATAACGATGACGATGGCGCTCATTGACTTGATTGCCGTAAATGCTAGCCGCCAGGGTATTAGGTACAATCGGACAGGCTTGCGCACCTAAACGCATAGTGCCACCCAAATCAGAACTTTCATTACGCATTTCCACTTTACCGTCGGCCGCTTGCCATTCAGTAATTAAACCGATAACTTGATGTAAACTATCTGAGTCAAACTCAGTACTATTTGCATTACTTAAGTGGGCTTCATTACGAGCGAATTCAATTACTGCCAACTGCATGCCCAAGCAAATCCCTAGGTAAGGAATTTTGTTTTTACGTGCATAAGCAATAGCCGCAATTTTACCTTCAGTGCCACGCTTTCCAAAGCCACCTGGCACCAATATTGCATCCATTCCCTCAAGCGCTGATGTACCATTTTCTTCAATATTTTCAGAATCTATGTAATGCACTTTAACTTTAGATTCAGTATGAATACCCGCGTGTATCAAAGCTTCAGTCAATGATTTGTAAGAATCTGCCAGATCAATATATTTACCGACAAAGGCAACATTGACCAAATGCTTGGGGTTTTCTAAAGCGTAGCTGATTTTTTCCCAGCTAGATAGATCTGCGGGTTTAGCCGTAATTTCCAGCTTGCGACAAACAATTTCATCCAACATTTGCGCGTGCAAGAAACCGGGGATTTTATAGATAGAGTCAGCATCAATCATGCTAATAACGGCTTCCAGCATTACATTTGTGAACAACGCAATTTTTCTGCGCTCTTCATCTGGAATATTACGATCAGCGCGGCACAGTAAAATATCTGGCTGGATACCTATTTCACGCAATTCTTTAACTGAGTGCTGAGTAGGCTTTGTTTTAAGCTCACCTGCTGTTGGGATCCATGGCAATAAGGTTAGATGAATATAACAGGCGTTATTGCGCCCCTCTTCAAATCCCATTTGGCGAATAGCTTCTAGAAACGGTAGTGATTCAATATCTCCAACCGTGCCACCGACTTCAACAATCGCGACATCAGCACCTTCAGCGCCACGTTTGACGTGTGCTTTAATTTCATCGGTAATATGTGGAATGACTTGAACGGTTTTGCCTAAATACTCGCCACGGCGTTCTTTTTTTATCACAGTTTCGTAGATTTGACCGGTGGTAAAGTTGTTACGTTTGGCCATGCGCTGATTAATAAAGCGCTCATAATGCCCTAAATCAAGATCCGTTTCTGCCCCATCATCGGTTACAAACACTTCGCCATGTTGAAATGGTGACATAGTGCCAGGATCAACATTAATGTATGGATCAAGCTTCAGCATCGTAACTTTAATACCACGAGACTCTAAAATTGCCCCAAGACTGGCGGCTGCGATACCTTTACCAAGAGAGGAAACTACACCGCCGGTTACGAATACATATTTGGTCATTGGAAGGCACTTAATATTTTATTGCAGACGGGTATAGATTTTACCGTAAAACAGAGGTCTCACAAAACCTTATACCAAAATAAAATTTTCAAAGCTTATCTTCTATATTTTTTCAGACCAGGAACCATAAGTCTTGAATTTCTCCCTGACTTCTTGCATCTGGATTGCGCTCAGAATGTGCGGCTGCCCAACCTGTAACGCACGCAAATACTGCTCACACAACGTTTCAACTTCTTGTGTCATATTAATGGCATGTTCCAGTCCTTTGCCTATAGCAATCATGCCGTGATTCGCCAACAAACAGGCAAATCTATCCCGCAAAGCTAGAATAGTATTGTCAGACAGTTGCTGGCTTCCAAACAGTGCGTATGGCGCACAGCGAATACTATCCCCACCTGCTAAGGCAATCATGTAATGAAAGGCAGGTATATCGTTGCGAAAAGTACTCAAGGTTGATGCAAACATGCTATGGGTATGAACTACCGCATTCACTTCAGGTTTTTGCGCCAATATATCAAGATGAAACCGCCATTCAGAAGAGGGTGGGAGTGCGCCATGCGCGGTACCAGAAAAATCCATCCACACCATATCAGTCGGTGTCATTTTTTCGACTGCTATGCCAGATGGTGTGATTAGAAAACCAGGGTCGCCAACTGCATTGCACTCACGAATACTCACATTGCCAGAAGTCCCACGATTTAAACCCAATCGCACCAAATCTTGACAAGCTTTTAATAACGACTGGGCTGGAGTTAGTAAATCTTCATTTAGCATAAGTTATACCTTTTTAATGTTTAAGGGCATAGTTCCAAGTTGGTGTGGTTTAAAAATACCAAGTTCAGTAATTATTCCAGTAATCAAGCGAGATGGTGTCACATCAAATGCCGGATTTGCAACTTGCGTATTAGGTGGCAGTATATTAACTTCTGCGACTTCTCCATTAGCAAGTAAACCGCTTACCCAGGCAAGCTCTTTGGGATTGCGCTCTTCAATTTGAATGTCTCTAATGCCATCATCTATAGACCAATCTATGGTGGGCGATGGCACTGCGGCATAAAATGGTACTTTCTGATCAAATGCAGCCAAAGCTTTAAGATAGGTGCCAATTTTATTGCATACATCCCCTGTTCGCGTAACACGGTCGGCACCAACAATCACCATGTCGACTTGGCCCTGCTGCATTAAATGACCGCCAGCATTATCACTAATGACCGTATGTGGTACGCCATGTTGCGACAATTCCCAAGAGGTTAAGCTAGCTCCTTGGTTACGAGGTCGCGTTTCACCTACCCATACATGCACGTCTATACCAACATTATGCGCAGCATAAATTGGTGCTAATGCTGTGCCAAAATCTACTGTAGCTAGCCAACCAGCATTGCAATGCGTGAGTATATTTAATCGACTTTTTTTATTTTCAGCTAAAGGAGCAATTAAAGAAAGTCCGTATTGACCAATGGCTTGATTAAGCAAGACATCTTGATCGCAAATAACTGATGCTTCGGACCAAGCTGCAGCTAAACGTTCTGCTGGTGGCAAAGGCATTAACAAAGTCAGCATGCGTTCTGTTGCCCACCTCAAATTCACTGCCGTCGGTCTGCTATGAACTAACTGATGAGCCGAGCTAAGTAAAAAAGCATCCTCACTATCTTCTTGCATTGCCAATGCAACTCCGTAAGCAGCTGCAGCCCCAATAAGAGGTGCCCCACGAACCATCATCGTATTAATAGCGACAATCATTTGCTGAGTGGTACTAATCGTAACAACCTCAAAAGCGTGCGGCAATTTAGTTTGATCAATAATAGATACGCTAATTAAACGCCTATCTAAATTTTCATTAGGCCAAATAGTGCGATATTGCTGATGATTCACTACCATAAAAACTCACAATTCTTAACAATAAAAGTGCGAAATAAGCTAAAAATAAATAATTCAAAAGTTGACTTTAAAAAAGTTCCATTATTTTGAAAATACTCTCCACATTATCTGTGGATAACTCTGTGAATAGTTGTGACCAAAAAATGTAACATCACAATTTATAAGGCTTTTTTCAAAACGCTTAAATTTTAACCTATTAATTATGCTATTAAAATCAACAGGTTGCATAACACCCATTGATTACAAAGGTTTTTTTGCAATACTTAATGTAGCACTTTAGGTGATGTGCATAACTCAGCTAATTTTGGCAATGCTTCATAAGCATTAAATTCAGTAGCAGTAAGCACTTGAGCAACATTTACCTGCCTTAAATCCGCTAAAAATTGGGCAATTTTTGCTAATTCAAGAGGGCTATTTCTACCATCGGCATCCAGCCACTCTGGTGGCATGTCTGGGGCATCCGTTTCAAGTACTATTGCCTCTAAAGGAAGTTTTATTGCCAGCTCTCGAATTTTAAGGGCGCGTCCATAAGTCATTGCTCCACCAAAACCTAACTTAAATCCAAGTGCAATGAGCTGCTCAGCTTGTTGCAAACTACCATTAAACGCATGCGCAATTCCACCAACTACAGTATGACGACTCAAATACTTTAATACATCATCAATTGCTCCCCTCACATGCAATAATACTGGCAACTTAAATTGTTGAGCAACTTTTAGCTGCTCAGTAAAGAAAAAAATTTGCCGTTCTATATGTGATGGATTAACCTTGGGTTTATATTTAAAATAATCTAAGCCAATTTCACCGACTGCAATTGGATTGCTGGATTTAATATAATCAATTAATATTTCTATATCACGATCAATCGCTCTATCAACATACATGGGATGGATACCAAGCGCGTAGGCGCAATGTTGATGCTTAGTACATAGCGAAATAACACTATCGAAGTTTGCGCGCTCTACAGCTGGCACTACGATGCCTGCAACACCCTGCCGTTTAGCCAACAGAGCAATGTAATCTCGATCAAGATCAAACTCAGAGGCATCTAGATGACAATGGGTGTCGATCAGCATGTTGTTATTCGCTTGTATGAAGCGGCTTGGCGCGCAGACGTATATCTTGGCCGACCTGCCTTACATCTAAAATTTTTAAATCCCTAATCTGACTCATATTTTTTAATTCAGGAAATGCAAACATAGCCTTAGCATCACCGCCCATTAGTTTTGGGGCGTAGTAAAAAATAAACTCATCAATTAATCCAGCCTCAAGCAACCCGCCATTTAACCTCTGCCCCGCCTCCACTAAAACCTCATTGATACCACGTTGTGCGAGGTGTTGTAATAAAGACTTTAAGTCAACTTGACCGAAAGTATTGGGTAAATGCAAGCATTCAACTCCTGTTGCCTGAAAGTCAGCAAGTTTATGATTAGAGTCTATGGCGTAAGCAATGAGCACTGGTGCTTGTTGCGTTGTTTGCAACAGATTACAATCAATGGGTGTATTTAAGCGACTATCAACAATCACGCGTAGGGGCTGACGTGTCACGCCATCTATTCGAACAGTCATTCGTGGATTGTCTGATAGTACCGTGCCTATACCGGTCAATATGGCACAAGACTGCGCACGCCAATTTTGCACATCCAAACGCGCCGGCTCTCCCGTAATCCACTGACTTTCCCCATTATTAAGGGCCGTTCTGCCATCCAAACTGGATGCAATTTTACAGCGCAAATATGGAAGTGATTGTGTCATTCGTTTGATAAAGCCCACATTCAAAGCGAAGGCTTGCTGTTCTAGCAGGCCACTTAAAACCTCAATACCATACGCTTGCAAACGAAACTTACCCTGACCCGCGACAAGTGGGTTAGGATCCTCCATTGCCATGACTACACGCCTTACATTTGCTGCAACTAACGCATCAACACAAGGAGGCGTGCGACCAAAATGATTACAAGGCTCTAATGTGACATAAACATCTGCACCTTCAGCATGCGCACCAGCCTGACCCAATGCAATTACTTCAGCATGCGCATCACCAGCTTTAAGGTGAGCTCCCTCGCCTATAATTTTTTTATTCTTTACAATGACACAGCCCACACGTGGATTGGGTTGTGTGCTATATAATCCTTGCTCTGCAAGTCGCAAAGCGATAGCCATATAACTGAAGTCTTCGATTGAAAACAAAGCGAATTATCTAAAAATATTAGTGTGACGAAATACGACTGTTAAGTAAGCGATTATTAGCATCAAAGAAAATTAACAGCCCATGATAAACATGCATACATTTTCCTAAATCATATTCAACAGAAGGGCCATCTTCAAAGCTAGGACGACCTAAAAGCAGGGTCACCGAATCTTTAGAAGTACCTCTAGCTAAAATATTCTTTTGCAAGTCATAAGCCATATCACCGCGCTTACATTCAGTGTTGATAGTTGCTGCATTTTGCATCCATTTGACTTGATCAAATTTTTCGCTCCCAAAAACTAAGCTGTCTTTCATTACCCACCAGCCAAAGAAAACGATTGTTAATATTACGGTGAACACCGCAAGTGCAATAGATAAGCCATTAATTAATTTCATTTCACATCCAAATCTTTAGGAAAAAAGCTAATCTAAATCACGAATCACGTCGTTAAAATCATCAACATCAGAAAAACTGCGGTAAACCGAGGCAAACCTTATATAAGCAACCTTATCCATGAGCTTAAGCTCATGCATAACACTCTCACCCAGTATGCGCGCTGGGACTTCACGCTCACCCATACTTAACAGCTTTTGTGAAATTCTGTCTAAAGCACGATCCACATATTCAGTTGGGACCGGCCGCTTATGCAAGGCACGTGAAAAAGATAATCGCAATTTTTCGCGACTAAACTCCTCTCGAATACCGTTGTTTTTAACAACTTGTGGTAGATGCAATTCTGCAGTTTCATAAGTGGTAAATCGCTTATCACAAGCGCTGCATTTACGACGTCTACGTATCGCATTGCCCTCTTCGTTAACCCGAGAATCTATAACCTGAGTATCATCGACACCACAAAAAGGGCATTTCATAAAACGTAACTAGGGGCTGACGTCTGAGAGCTAAGCACAATTGATTCAATAATAAATTGAATCTGAATTAAATGTCTATTAAAAAAATGATTGTCCATACCATCTCTCAAATTCATCCGAGAGCTTATGCTCCAGCACCCGCGTATACTGGAAAGCTTGCTGTCAATGCATGCACCTTCGCTTTAACCGTCGCAATTAATGCTTCATCTGTAGGATTATCCAAGACATCAGCAATTAAATTGGCCACTTGCTTACCTTCAATTTCTTTAAAGCCACGTGTTGTAATTGCTGGTGTGCCTATGCGGATACCTGAAGTTACAAAGGGACTTTCCGGATCATTAGGAATCGAATTTTTATTCACTGTAATGTGCGCCAAACCCAGCGCGGCATCAGCTGCTTTGCCAGTCAAACCTTTTGCACGCAAGTCCACTAAGAACATATGTGATTCAGTACGTCCTGAAATAACCCGAAGACCACGTGAAGTCAATACTTCTGCCATAGCTTGTGCATTTTTAATTACCTGGGCTTGATAGACTTTAAAGTCAGGTTGCGCAGCCTCCAAGAAAGCTGTAGCTTTTGCTGCAATTGCATGCATTAATGGTCCACCTTGCAGAGAAGGGAATACACTCGAATTTAGTGACTTCTCAAATTCCGCTTTAGCTAAAATAATACCGCCACGTGGCCCACGTAAAGTTTTATGTGTAGTTGAAGTGACGAAATCTGCATACTGCACTGGGTTAGGATATACCCCCGCTGCAATTAGGCCTGAGTAATGCGCCATATCCACCATGAAATAAGCACCCACTTTCTTGGCAATCTCGCTCATACGTGCCCAATCAAAACGTAATGCATAGGCACTAGCGCCTCCAATCAATAGCTTTGGTTTGCATTCCACTGCAATTCGTTCCATCTCATCATAATCAATTTCTTCGTTCGCATTTAAGCCATAAGGCACAATATTGAACAATTTTCCTGACAGGTTTGCGGGTGAACCATGTGTCAAGTGCCCGCCATGGCCCAGGTTCATACCCATTACAGTATCACCCGGCTTAAGTATAGAGAAATATACAGCTTGGTTTGCTTGTGAGCCAGAATGTGGCTGAACATTAGCATATTCAGCACCATACAAAGATTTTAAACGATCTATTGCCAATTGCTCTATTTGATCTACATACTCGCAACCACCATAAAATCGCTTACCAGGATACCCTTCAGCATATTTATTAGTCAGTTGCGACCCTTGCGCTTGCATCACGGCAGCACTTGTATAATTTTCAGAGGCGATTAATTCTATGTGCTCATGCTGACGCACAACCTCATGCTCCATCATGCTCCACAGCTTTGGATCAGCTTTATCCAAAGTGTTAGCGTAGTTAAATGGCGCAGGATTTATTGGTGCTTGAGACATGATGTTTATATTTTCCGAATACTTAAATTGGTTAATGAATGAATTATTAATATTTTACCATGCGGCATGCAAAAGATTAAAGCCATGCAAAAGGTATAAAACTTACTACAGATTATTGTTCAGCCTACTAAAGTTAAATTTTGTCACCAGCGCTATAATAGCTTTTAATTAAATTACTCGGGATGCATCCGTATGAAATGGACAGACACTTTAACAATAGCTGAATTACTCTACGACACTTATCCAAATATAGACCCTAAAACCATACGCTTCACAGACTTAATGCAATGGGTTATGCAATTAGAAGGCTTTAACGATAGCCAAGAAAAGTGTGGGGAAAAGATTCTTGAGGCTATTCAACTAGCTTGGATTGAAGAAGCAGAATAACCAAAACCCGAATTCCTCCTTACTCTTCCCTTAACATTTTGAAATATGATTAGCAAACAGCTAATAAGTTGCAATAACATTAACGCTTCTAGTTGTTAACTATGTCAAAAAATACACTTTTAGTAGCGATTATTTGGTGCGCTCTTGCCACGCTCATATACTACTTAGCAGACAGCATTCAAAATCCAAATAGA
>Ga0316220_1001895_pt1 | contig 20990 bp, 16 predicted proteins | sample TBH18005metaG_FD_203632 | JGI IMG/M metagenome (GOLD analysis project Ga0316220, IMG submission 203632) | Freshwater microbial communities from Trout Bog Lake, Wisconsin, USA - TBH18005 | ecosystem: Environmental > Aquatic > Freshwater > Lake > Hypolimnion/Profundal zone | place: USA: Wisconsin...
GTTCCTTGGCCACGCCCTTGCCCTTTTTCTCGCGCGGCTTGAACTCGAACGCCGTCTTGCCGTCCTTCACGATGAGGAACGCCTCGAACTTGCGTTGCGTCTTGTTCGAGACAAAACCTTTCAGCAAATCGGTTTTGCCTTCCGCGAGCAGTTTCTTCACCTGCTCCGGCGAAATCTCCTGCTGCAAAATGATTTTGCCCGTGCGGAACTTGCACGTCTGCTCCGCGCCCGCCTGCTTCTCGCAGACGTAGTTCATCCCGCCGTCATAGACATTTGCGCCACACGCCGGGCATTTGCCGAGCGGTTCCTTGCCGGTGAAATCAATCGGCACCGCGCCCGCGCCGTCCTTGCCGCCGTTGCCAAAATCAAATTCCACCTTGTGCTCGGCGGTCATTTTCAAAACCGCCGCGAACGGAAAACCCTGCTTGCTGCGGAAACCTTGCAGCGGGCCGATGACCTTGTCCGTGATGATTTTTTCCACTTCCTCCGGCTCGAACATCCGGCTGCACAATGTTTTCCAGAACGCGAAGTCGCACTTCACGCATTGATACTGCTTGTAGCGCTCGTGAATCTCGCCGCCGCATTTCGGGCAAGGCACTTGCAGCACGCCGAAATCGCCGGGAATCGTGTCGTATTCAAACTTCTTGGCGCTGTCCACGATCTTGCGCGTCATCTCCGCGATACCCGCCATGAACTGCTCACGGCTGACTTTTTTCCGCTGCATTTCCTTCAACTGAAATTCCCAGTCGCCGGTCAGCTCCGGCTTGGTCAATTCAGGAATGCCGAGACCGTTCAATAATTCCATCAGCGAAAACGCCTTCGCCGTGGCCTGCAATTCGCGGCCGTTGCGGTGGACATAATCTTCGTAAATCAAACCTTCGATGGTCGCCGCGCGCGTAGCGGGCGTGCCGAGACCTTTCTCGCTCATCGCCTCGCGGAGTTCGTCGTCGTCAATCAGCTTGCCCGCGCCTTCCATCGCCGAGAGCAGCGTTGCTTCCGAATACCGCGCCGGCGGTTTGGTGACGTTCTCTTTGACCTCGATGCTCGCGGTCTTGACCGTCTCGCCCGCTTTCACCGGCGCGAGGCTCGGCGTTTCGTCGGAATCGGATTGCTTGCCGTAAACGGTGAGCCAGCCCGGCGATACCAGCACTTTGCCCGCGCTCTTGAATGGCTCGCCTTCGACGCGCGTGATGCGGTTGGTTTCCAGAAATTCCGCCGCCGGATAAAAGATGGCGAGAAAGCGTTTCGTGACGAGGTCGTAAAGCTTCTGCTCCGGCTCGCTCAACGATTTCGGCGCAAGCTGCGTCGGGATGATCGCGAAGTGATCCGAAACTTTCGCGTTGTTGAAAATGCGTTTGTTCGGATGCACCCAGCCGCTTTTCAAAACCTGATCGGCGAAGGCCGAGTAGCCGGTGACGCCTTCGAGCATCGCCATCGTGGCTTTCACCGTGGGAATATAATCCTCCGGCAACGCGCGCGAATCCGTTCTCGGATAAGTCAACACCTTGTGCTTTTCGTAAAGCGCCTGCGCCAAGCCGAGCGTGTTTTTCGCGCTGAAACCGAAACGCGAGTTCGCATCGCGCTGCAAGCTCGTCAAATCGTAAAGCAGCGGCGACATCGAGGTCGTCGGTTTACTTTCTTCCGTGACGATGCCGGGCTTGCCGAGGCATTTCGCGCGGATGGCTTCCGCCTTCGCCACATCCCAAACGCGTTCGGCTTTTGCCTGCTCGTCGTCGGACTTGGAAAACTTTTCATCAAACCAGCGGCCAGCATATTGGCCGGCGGCGGCATCAAATGTGCCGAGAACTTCCCAGTAACCGCGCGGCTTGAATCCACGAATCTTCGCCTCGCGCTCCACGAGAATCGCCAGCGTCGGCGTCTGCACGCGACCCACGGTCGTCTTGAAAAAACCGCCGAGCTTTGAATTAAACGCCGTCATGGCGCGCGTGCCGTTGATGCCCACGAGCCAATCCGCCTCGCTGCGGCTCGTCGCGGCGTCGGACAGCGGCTGCATGGATTCATCGGATTTGAGCGACGCAAAACCTTCGCGAATGGCGGCGGGCGTCATGGATTGCAGCCAGAGCCGTTGGATGGGCTGCTGCGCTTTCGTGTAGCGAACGATGTTGCGGAAAATCAATTCACCTTCACGGCCGGCGTCGCAGGCATTAATGAGCGAAGTGACATCCTTGCGCTTGATAAGTTTCGCGACGGCGCGAAGACGCGGCGCGGTCTTCTCAATCGGCTCCAGATCAAAGTGCGGCGGGATGACCGGCAGGCATTTGAACGTCCACTTGCCGCGCGCGGCCTCGACGCCTTCCGGCGGCACAATGGTGAGCAAATGACCGACCGCCGAGGTGACGACGTATTGGTCGTTCTCGAAATGGTCGTCATGCTTTTCAAACTTGCCGAGCGCCTTGCTGATGTCGCTGGCGACAGACGGTTTCTCGGCGATGATGAGGGTTTTGCCCATGCGTTGAATCCATCTTTAAGCCGCGAGCCACCGGTTGCGCAACTTAATTTTTTTGGGGATGAATAATTTTCGAGCCGCAGACGGGCACAGAAACACACAGATAAAAACCGCACAGAATCATTGATTTTACAGTGGTTTTTCATTTCTGCTGAAACCGCATGAAACCCGCATTCTTTAGGCTCTAATAAAATCTGCGTTTCATCTGTGTGCATCTGTGGCCAAAACATTTTCCTGCGCTTGCGTTCGTCCGGTGGCAAATTAAACTCCGCACCCCGATGTTGGATTTGTCCACGCTCAACCCGCAGCAGCGCCAGGCCGTCGAAACGATTCGCGGCCCGGTGCTGATTCTCGCCGGCGCGGGCACGGGCAAAACGCGCGTCATCACCTTCCGCATCGCGCACATGGTCCGCCACGGCATCGCGCCGGGAAATATTTTAGGCGTGACGTTCACCAACAAGGCCGCGCGCGAAATGCAGGAGCGCGTCACCAAGCTGCTGCCGAAACGGAAAACCGTGGATGGCCAGAAACCCGACCGCCCGACCATCTGCACGTTTCACTCGCTCTGCGTCCGCATTTTGCGGCAGCACATCGAGAAGCTGGGTTACAAACGCAACTTCGTCATCTACGACGAATCGGAGCAGCTCGCGGCGGTGAAAAAAATTCTTTCCGCCATTTCCGTGAAAGGCGAGAAAGTGGATCCCGGCGCGGTGCTGGCGATGTTGAGCAAGTTCAAGAACGGCGGCGAAAACTCGAAGGCGTTCGTTGACCCGAATCTCCGCGCGCTCGCCACGCACGTCGCCAAGCGCTACGAATCCGCGCTGCACGCCTGCAATGCGGTGGACTTCGACGATTTGATTTTGCTCACATTGCGGCTGTTCCGCGAACATCCCGACGCGCTCGCCGTCTGCCGCGAAAAATATAAATACGTCATGGTGGACGAGTATCAGGACACCAATGCCGCGCAGTTCGAGCTGGTCCACTCGCTCACGCAGGAACACCGGAATTTCTGCGTGGTCGGCGACGACGACCAGAGCATTTACGGCTGGCGCGGCGCGGAAGTCGCTAACCTGCTGAACATGGAAAAACATTTTCCAGAAATCAAAATCGTCAAGCTCGAACAAAATTACCGCAGCACCTCGACGATTCTTAACGCCGCCAACGCCATCATCAAACGCAACGTCCAGCGGCGCGGCAAATCACTTTGGTCTAGCAAGGGCGCGGGCGCAAAAATTTTGCTCAACACCTACGGCAACGACGAGGACGAGGCGCGCGAAGTCGTGGCGCAAATCGAATTCAAGCGGCTCGCGTATCGTGTGCCGTGGTCGAATTGCGCGATTCTTTTTCGCACCAACCAGCAGTCGCGTCCGCTGGAAACCGCGTTGCGCGCGGCGAACGTGCGCTATCATTTGATTGGTGGGCAAAGTTTTTTTGACCGGCGCGAGATCAAGGATTTTCTCGCGTTCCTAAAAATGTTCATCAATCCGCACGACGACATCAGCCTGCTGCGCATCGCCAACGTGCCGGCACGCGGCTTGAGCGACGTGACGATGGAACGTCTGCTCGGCGCGAGCCACGAACGGAAATGCTCCGTGTTCACGGCGATGAAAAATCCGCTGGTGACGACGACGTTTCAGAAGAACACGCGCGAGAGTATCGAGGCGTTTGTGGCCTTCGTGGAGCGCGTGCAAGGCGAGTTGCAGACGACGGCGAATGAGTTTCGCTTGCAAAAATGGGCGGACGATTTTCTGGACGAGACCGGTTACTTTGCCGAATTGCGTAGGCTGGAAAAAACGCCCGAAGCCGCCGAAGCCCGCGTCAAAAACCTGAAGGAATTGATGGCGACGATGGACGGCATCGGCAACGCTCCGGCGGAACGGCTGGAAAATTTTCTGGAAGGCATCACGCTCGACAGCGACCGCGAGGAGGAAAAGGAAAACACCAGCGACGCCGTGACGCTCATCACGATGCACTCGTGCAAGGGATTGGAATTTCCGCACGTCTTCGTCGTCGGTTTGGAGGATGGGCTGCTGCCGCATTCACGCTCGAAAGTGGAAGGCACGATGGACGAGGAGCGCAGATTATTTTACGTCGCGGTGACGCGCGCGATGCAGACGCTGACCATTTCACATTGCGGCGGGCGCAAGAAATACGGGCAGTTGTTGCCGTGCCATCCGTCGCCGTTTCTCAAGGAATTGCCGGCGGAACTTGTCGAACATTCGGACGCCAAATCCAAAACGCCCGTCGCGCAGGATTCTGGGAAAAATCTTTTTGCCGCGATGCGCTCGGCAATTTCCCAATAAAAAAACTCACCGCCGTCCGTCATACCACATGAACGCCGCCTCGCGGCTGCGGATGGTGCGGCGGTGGTTGAAGATGGAGCGCAGGAAAAATCCGCCCAGTTCGCGCCCGTTGTAGAGCTTCATCTTGCGGGCGGAGGTTTTAATTGGATGACGATGCAGGATGATAATTTTCCGTTTGGTCGCACGCGCAAGTTTTTTCAGGCGGATGCTCAAGTCCAGTTCCTCGGCGGCGTAAAATTCATGGCTGAAGCCGCCCAATTTCCGAAACGCCGCCGCCTCGACAAAGATAAACGCGCCAGCCATGAGCCGCGCGAGCCGGCTGGAATAATTCCAAAAATTTGTGATGAGGCCGGCGACCAATAATTTTTCGTCGAGCCGCACCGTCACGCCGCCAGCGAGAGTCTGGCCGGTGGAAATTTCGCGGGCAACATCGGCAAACAATTCCGCGCTGGGATGCGAATCAGCGTCCACAAAAATAAACCAGTCGCCGGTGGCGATTTTCGCGCCGCCGTTGCGGGCGCGGCCAATTTGATTGACCGGCTCGAAAACCACTTTCGCGCCGGCAGCGCGGGCGATGGCGGCGGTGCGGTCGGTGGAATTGTTATCGCAAACGACCAGCTCGCATTCCCAGCCGCGCGCGGCGAAGGCGCGGGCGGCGGTTTTGATTTCCGCGAGCGACGCGCCGAGGAGTTTTTCCTCGTTGAAGGCGGGGACGATGACGGAAATTCGCACGCGGGCAAGATAGCCGTTGCGGCGCGGTTTTCAAGTTGCCGCCGAAACTTGCGGGGCATCATTTTGAAGAGGTCGCGCGAAGGCCACGAAGTAAGCGAAGGAAAGAACCGTTTCCCTTCGTCGCCTTCGCGACCTTCGCGCGACACCAGTTTTTGCTTCTTCAAGCTGACCCGCCCGCAATTTTCGTCGTGCATTTTTGGCGGGATGATTTTTAATGGCGGCATGACCATTTGGATTCTGGCAGTCATTGTGATGGTGGCAACGGCGCTGACCGGCTGGCGGTTGGGCGCGATCCGCGCGGCGATTTCCTTTGTCGGCATCCTGTGCGCGGCGCTGCTGGCGGTGCCGGTGGGAAAACTGATTCATCCCCTGCTGCCGCATTTGGGCGCGGGCAATCCGATTTACGCGTGGGCGCTGGCGCCCGTGGTGGGCTTCGTTCTGGTTTCCATCGTGTTCAAGGTGATCGGCCAGCCGGTGCACAACCGCATTGAGCATTTTTACAAATACAATGCGGGCGACCTGCGGCTGGCGTTGTGGACGCGCATGAATTCCCGCCTCGGCATCTGCGTCGGCCTATTGAATGGCGCGCTGTATTTTGTCCTTGTCACCTTTTTTATTTTCAACCTGACTTACTGGACGACGCAGGTGGCGGTGGCCCCGAAACAGCCGCTGACCATCCGCTTGATGAACCAGTTGGGCAATGACCTGCAAGCGACGCATCTCACGCGGACGGCCAGCGCGGTCGGGACGCTGCCGGCGGAGTATTATCAATTTGCGGATCTGGCGGGGTTCCTGATGCAAAATCCCCAAGTCGGCCAGCGGCTCGCGGAGTATCCGGCGCTGACCTCGTTATGGGAGCGCGACGATTTTCAAGCCTTGGTGCAGGACAACACCGTGACGAACGCGCTGGCGAGCGGTGCGACGTTGGGAGAACTTTTGAACAATCCGAACGTGCGGGCATTTCTGGAAAACAAGGATCAAACTAAATTAGTGACGGGTATCTTGCTCACCAACTTGAGTGACTTGACGGCTTATTTGCAAACCGGCAAATCGGCAAAGTATGACGGCGAGAAATTGATCGGTCGCTGGGAATTTAATCCGGCAGTGACGATGGCGTGGCTGCGCCAGAGCCGGCCCAAAATGCCCGCCAGCGAAATGCGCAGCGCGCGCACCTGGATGACGCAAGCCTATGCCAAGACGAGCGTGCTGGTAAGCGGCGACAATTTGCTTTTCGTCAAGAGCCTCCCGCGCCTCAAAACAGTGGCCGGACAACCGCCTACCACCGAACAAAACGACTGGAAAGGCGACTGGCAAGCCAACGGTGCGAGCTATGACCTGCACCTGACCTTCAACGGCGAGGAAAAATTCCTGACGGCTACGGCGGAAGATTTGCGCCTGTCGGTCAAGGACGGCAAAAACCTGCTGGTGTTTGACCGCGCGGACTGATTTGGGACGGCAGAATCTTTTTTTGAGACACTTTCCGCCGGAAATTCTAGGTTTTCTTCTCTTTTCAAGTCGGCCCGGTTCCTGCTGATTTCCTGACATGGGAATCACACAAACAACTTCGGCCATCATGATTTTTCTGACCGGACTTGTGCCGGCCAGTTGCCACAAAAGCGCGCCGCAGCAAAAGTCGGCTCCGCCAGCCATGGTGGTCACCGGAACGAACGCCGTGAATCCCGCCAACCGCAACCTCGGCGAAATCGCCCTGACCAACCACAACGAAACCTGTCTCCAGCTTGCCTCCGGCGAAAGTTTCACGCTGACCCCGAAGCTGCTCGACCGGAACAATGTGCAAATCACCCTCGCGGTGGAGTCTAAAAATGATTACGGCGAGACGCATAATTTCGCCGTCACCCAAGTGATTACCCAGTCAGGAAAACCGCTGGAAGTGGCCGTGGGCGACTTGAACTTCTTCTTCACGCCACGCGTAAATCAGGAATAGCTCGACCTTGGAAAATCACCTTGGATGAATCGCCAGCAGGCAACCCGTTGGCGGAAAAATTCGGGGAAAAGATTAATAGGAAATGAGCAGACGGACAGATTCCACCAACAAAAAAGCCATCAGGGCTGATGCCAGCACGCCCCACAAGTCAAACCGCGCCACCCGTTTCTGGCTCACGGAATGAAAATCCGTTATGACGTGGCACAAGGCGCTGCGCTTTTTTTCAGAGTAATGCAACATGACTGACGTATAGCATCCGTCCTGCCAAGTTTGCGGAAGAAAAAACGGTTAGAAAAATGGTCGGGGCGGGGAGATTTTAACTCGGTCGGGCTGCGGGCTATCGCTTTGCGTTTGCCGCCTAGAATCCCAGCCACAGTGCCCCAACGCGACGGCGGCGAATCGTCCCAGCCATTCGCTATTCGCTGGAAAAAATTTTGAGCCCGATGGTGCCAGCAACAATCATAAAGAGGCAAAAACCGCGCGCCATGGTTGATGGTTCAGTAAAAAAGATCATGCCGAGCAGGGCTGTGCCCACAGCACCGATACCCGTCCACACCGCGTAAGCCGTTCCTAGCGGAATGGTTTTCAATGAAAGCGACAACAGAAAAAGGCTCAACGCGATGCATCCCAAGGTCGCTAGGCTCGGCAGCACGCGGGTGAACCCGTTGGTATATTTCATACCTACTGCCCAACCAACTTCGGTCAACCCAGCAAGAATGAGAAAAAACCAAGCCATAAATATTTTCTGCGATCAATCCCAGATCAATAGCCGCACCGGCGTCGGGTTGTAGGCGTTGCACGGATTATTCAACTGCGGACAGTTGGAAATCAGGCAGACCAAATCCATTTCCGCGCGCAGTTCAACATAGCGCCCGCCGGCACTGACGCCGTCTTCAAACGAAAGTTTTCCCTCCGGCGTCACCGGCACGTTCATGAAGAAATTGATGTTGTGCGTGATGTCGCACTTCGTCACGCCGCGTCCCCAGCGCGCGATCTGCAGCATGAACGTGTCGCGGCAACTGTGCATGAACCTCTTGTCAATCGCGTAGCGCACCTGGTTGCTCTCCGCCGCGCACGCGCCGCCGAGCGTGTCGTGCCGGCCGCAAGTGTCGGCGACAATCGTCGCGAGCACATTGCCTTCGCTGGACATCAGCTTCGTGTCGGTCGTCAGATATATGCCGCCCTGCTCGCGGATCGTGTCCTGCGCGGAATAGCGGTCGCTGAAATCATGCGCGTTGTAAAACAGCGTGTCCACGGCCTGATTGCCTTCGAGATCCACGATGCGTAACGTCTGGCCGCGCTTGATCTCGTGCATCCAGCCGTCGCCGGCCAGCAGTTTGAAATCGTAAACGGCCTTGGCCGGATCGAGTTTGCTTTCAGTCAAAATAAACGTGCTCATGGTTCAAGCTCCGGAAAAAAGGCGTTCGGTCATAATAAAACTGCGCTGGTTCTCGCCGCGGAAATTACGGCAAAAATCTTCCGCGCCCGGCGGGGGCGTTTGCAGCACGGTCAATTTCACCGGCTTCGGCGCGTATTTCGGATTCGGGTCGAGCGGATGCTGGCAGGTGTTGAGCACCACCAGCACATTCATCTCCGCGCGCAAATCAACCGAAGCGCCGGCTTTGGAATTGCCCGGATGAAATTTCATTTTGCCGTCCGCGTCAACATCGAGGCGGCTGAAGAAATTCACGTTCGCCACGAGGTCGCGCTTGCCGAGACCGTGTTTGCCAAGCTCCACGAGAAAATTATCGTGCGCGTTACGATACCAGTCGTTGCGTTTCTCCTGATAGGTCGCGACACCGTATTTTTTCTCCGCCGCCGCCGCGTTGCCGTGGCCGCCGAGCGGATCGTGCCAGCCGCACGTGTCGGCGGTGATGGACAGCAGCGCATGCCCCATGTCGCTCATCAGCACATGCCCGCGCGTGAGCTTGGCGGTGTATTGCGCCTTGAGCGTGTCCGGCAGATTCAGCCGGTCGAGCGGCGCATCGGCGTTGTAAGCCATCAGACCGACGTTCGCGCCGCCTTTGACGTCCGTGATGCGCAGCGTCGTGTGCCGTCGCAACCGCCACGACCACAGCCCGCCGCCGGGCAAACTTTCTTCAAATAGAATTTTCTCTGTCGTCATAAAATCATTTTGCCAGCGACGCGCGGAACGCCCGCCAGCCGCCGAATTCCGTGATGTCGCGTGCGCCGTCCAAACCGATCGGCTCGCACAAAAAGCCTTTCACACTCGTGCCGTCCTCCAGTTCCAGCGTGCCAATGCCCAGCGGCGGCGGAATCTCCGCCACGAACGAACCAAACGCCGCTTCATCCAACGACCAAATTTCCACCTCGATGCCCGGCGGCAATTTTTCCGCGACACGCTTTAAACCCGGTTTCGGCGGCTGCGTGTTCGTCAGCGCAAACAGCCGGTAACACGGCGCGGTGTGCGTTTGCCGGATGAACTCCGCCCGGCGCGAGGTCAGTTGATGATTCAGCGGCTGGCCGCGCAGATGCGCACCGACCACCGCGAGCAAAATGCTGGAAGTTTTTTTTGCCGGCAACGGCTGTTCGTTGATGTTCATGGAAGTGATGCCAATTTTTCCACCGATGGCTTGATGATATTTCGCGCCGAGTTGCAGCAACGCGCTGTCCGCAAACGCGCGACCAATCAGCGTGACGCCGAAGGGCAGCCCGTTCGATTTCCGAAAACCGGCGGGCAGCGCGATCGCCGAGAAATCAAGCAGGTTCACAAAGTTCGTGTAGTAGCCGAGGTTGCTGTTCAGCTTGATCGGATCGGCCAGCAGTTCGCTGATTTTGTAGGTCGTGCCCGTCGTCGGCAGCAACAGCACATCAACCTTATCCCAAACCGGCGCGACGATTTGAGCGAGCGCTCGCAGTTTGTATTGCGCGTCGAAGGTCGCCACCGCGTCGTATTTTTTTGCGTCGCCGATGATCTCGCGCACGACAGGATGCATCGCGTCACCGTGCTTTTTAAAAAAATCGCCGAGCGCCCAGCGGCGTTCCGCGACCCATGGCCCGGCGTAAAGCAACGCCGCCGCCTGCGCGAACAGCGCGTAATCAAACTCGACCGGCTCGCCGCCGCACGTCTGCAGATTGGCGATGGCTTGCTCGTAAAGTTCCGCCGCTTCGGCATCGCCGAAAAATTCCCGCTGCACCAGCGGCAAAATGCCGAACTTAAAATTTGCCACGATTGCCGGCGCGCTTTTCGGGAGCGCACGGGAATAAGCATCGCCCGCATCGAATCCGGCGGCGACATCCAGCACGGCTTGCGCATCGTGGCAACTGCCAGCAAACACCGAGACGCAATCCAAAGAGCGGCATGCCGGAAAAACGCCGTTCGTGCTCAGCAAACCTTTAGTCGGTTTCAAGCCGACGATGTTATTGAATGCTGCGGGCACGCGACCTGAACCGGCGGTGTCCGTGCCGAGCGCGAACGTCACCATGCCGGATGCCACGGCGACGGCGGAACCTGAACTCGAACCGCCGGAGATATATTCGGGATTAAAAACCGACTGACAGTTGCCAAACGGCGAACGCGTGCCGACCAGACCGGTGGCAAATTGGTCGAGATTAGTTTTGCCGATCGGCAACGCGCCCGCAGCGATGAGTTTGGCCACGACCGTCGCGGATTTTTCCGGCGCATACGCAAACGCCGGGCAACCCACCGTGGTTTTGATTCCAGCGAGATCAATGTTATCTTTGATTGCGAACGGCACACCGTAGAGCGGCAATTCGGGCGTCGGCTTTGGCGGCAACGCTTTCGCCAGCGCGAACAATTGTTCGCGTTCGAGCTTCTCGATCCAGACATTCGGAAACTTCGGATCATCCGCGCGGCGCATAGCTTCTTCCACGACTTGCACCGGCGTAAGCGTGCCGTCGGCATACGCGCGGCGCAACGAGGTCAGATTAAAATGGATTTCGGCGGTCACGCTGTTTCCTTTTCAATGATCGCCAGCGCCTGACCGGCGTTGACGAGCTTGCCCGGCGCGGCGACGATTTTTTTGATGACGCCCGCGAACGGAGCTTCCACACCGACTTCCATTTTCATGGCTTCGACGACGATGACCTTTTGACCGGCCGCCACGCGTTCGCCTTCCTTCGCCAGAACGCTCCAGACATTGCCGGTGATCGGCGAGGCGATGAGTTCGCCGTTCGCCGGAGCTACCAGTTCGTCAGTCGTTGGCGCAGATTCCGTTGCGCTGGTGAAGTTGATGGAACCGTCCTTGACCCAGCGTTCACGTTCTTCAGTGAATGCTTTCTGCTGTTTCTCCCGGAATGCGGAAATGCTCGCGGCGTTGTCAGCGAGAAATTTCCGGTATTGCGGAAAGCTGAATGTGCTTTCCTCAATGTCCAGCTTCACGCGTCCGTGCAAAAATGCTTTGCGGAATTCCAACAATTCCTTCGCGCTGACCGGATAAAATTTCACCTGATCGAAGAATCGCAGGAGCCACGGCTTGCCAGGTTCAAAATCTTTGGTGCTGCGATGCGTGTTCCAAATTTGCGCGGTGCGGCCAAAAAGCTGGTAGCCGCCGGGGCCTTCCATGCCGTAGATGCACATGTAAACGCCGCCGATGCCGACGACGTTCTCGATGGTGAACGTGCGCGCGGGATTGTATTTCGTGGTGACGAAACGATGGCGCGGATCCACCGGCACGGCGACCGGCGCGCCGAGATAAACGTCGCCAAGACCGAGCACGAGATAGTTAGCGTCGAACACCGTTTTCATTACCTGCTCGACGCTGTCGAGGCCGTTCATGCGGCGGATGAATTCGATGTTGCTCGGCAACCACGGCGCTTTGGGACGCACGCCTTGGATGTATTTTTCGATGACGGTGTGGATCGCCGGATCGTCGTAGGACAACGGCATCCGCACGATTCGCGTGGGCACTTCGAGCGATTCAACGGCTGGCAATTCGCTTTCGGATTTCGCCAGAATGGCAATCAATTTCTCCGGCGAAATCACGCGGCTATCGTAATTCACCTGCAACGAACGCACGCCCGGCGAAAGTTCGATGACGCCTTCGACCGGATTTTTCGCAAACCACTCCATCAACAGATGCACGCGGAAACGCAGCGCAAAATCGAGCACCAGCGGGCCGTATTCGATGAGGATATATTTGTCGCCCGCCTGCCGGTATGCCACGCCGGGATGATTCGCGGTCGCCGGAAGGCTGTGCAAGATCGCGAGGTTTTGCGGCAAGGATTTCTTCGTGATGATCGTCGGCGCGAGCGAAAATTTTTCGCCGTTCAATTGTTGGATTGCTTCGTCGTCGTTGCGTTCGGTTTCGAGCGCATCGGCAAATTGCATCCGCACGAAACGCACGGTGTCGCCGGGGCGCAACTGACCAACCTTCCAGAATTCCGCCTTGATGATGCTCGCGGGGCAGACAAAACCGCCGAGGCTCGGGCCGTCCTTTGCGAGGATCACCGGCATGTCGCCCGTGAAACAAATCGTGCCGATGGCGTATTCGTTGTCGTGGATGTTCGAAGGATGCAAGCCAGCGTCGCCGCCATCGGTGCGCGCGAAATCCGGCTTGGGTCCATTGAGCCGGATGCCCGTGCGATCGGAATTGTAGTGAACTTTCCAATCGGCGCTAAAAAATGTCTCGATGAATTCTTCCGTGAAAAAATCGGGCGCGGCGTGCGGGCCGTAAAGCACGCCGATTTCCCAGTGCGACGAATATTTCGGAACGAGTTTTTCCGGCGCGACGCGCACAGGTGCGAATGGTTCGGCAACGCGGTTCACGTGCAGCACGTCGCCGTGGCGCAAGGTGCGACCCGCGTGACCGCCGAATTTTCCGAGGCTGAAAGTCGCTTTACTGCCCAGATAATCGGGCACATCGAAGCCGCCCTTCACCGCGAGATACGTGCGGCAGCCCGCGCCTTTGATTTTCTGCAAGCGCAACACGCTGCCGGCGCGGACGTGGATGCTGCGCCAATACGGAACGGGATTGCCGTCGAGGTCGGCTTCCATTTCCGCGCCGGTGAGCGCGATGGTGGCGTCGAGATTGAATTTCAATTTCGGTCCGCTCAACGTGAGTTCCAGTCCGGCGGCGCTCGTGGGATTGCCGACGAGTTGGTTGCCGATGCGGAACGCAAAATCATCCATCGGGCCGGACGGCGGCACGCCGATGGACCAATAACCAGTGCGGCCGGGATAATCCTGAATGCTGCTTTGCGTGCCCGGTTCGATGACGTCAATCGTCGCGGGCCGATACGGAAACGTCGCGAGCCATTTCGTGTGAATATCGCCAGTGGCGAACTCCGCGCTGCCGATGACTTGACGGAGATATTCTAAGTTACATTCGATGCCGGCGACCTTCGTGTCCGCGAGCGCGGTCTGCAATTTGGTGACGGCTTCCGGACGTGTCGGCGCTTTCACGATGATCTTCGCGATCATCGGATCGTAAAACGGCGGGATGTCCGAGCCGCGCTCAACCCACGTTTCGATGCGTGCCGTCGTTGGGAAGGAAGCTTCCGTCAAAATGCCGGAGCTGGGCTGAAAATTTTTGTTGGGGTCTTCCGCGTAAAGACGCACTTGAATCGAAGCGCCGCAGGGCTGCGGTTTGAAGCCGGAAAGATCCAATTCGCCCGCCGCCTGCTTAACCATCCATTCGACGAGATCTACACCGGTGACTTCCTCGGTGACGCCATGCTCGACTTGCAGGCGCGTGTTCACTTCGAGGAAATAAAATTTCAGATCTTTGACATCGAAAACAAATTCCACCGTGCCGGCCGACTGGTAACCGGCTTCGCGCGTCAGCCGCACGGCGGAATCAAGCAGCGATGCGCGCAGTTCATCCGACAAACCGGGCGCGGGCGTTTCTTCCACGACTTTCTGGTTGCGCCGTTGCGCGGAGCAATCGCGTTCGCCGAGCGCCACGACATTGCCTTTGCCATCGCCGAAAATCTGCACCTCGATATGCCGCGCGGTGGCGACGAATTTTTCGAGATACACGCCGCTCTGCTTGAATGCGCTTGCCGCCATGCGTTTCACGGATTCAAATGCCTCGACCAGCGCTGGCTCATCCGCGCACATTCTCATGCCGATGCCGCCGCCGCCGGCGGTGCTTTTGAGCATCACGGGGAAACCGATCCGCGCGGCCTCGGCTTTCGCGTGCTCGAGCGAATCCAGCAAGCCGCTGCCAGGCAGCATCGGCACGCCGTTTTTCAACGCCAGCTCGCGCGCGGTGTGTTTCAACCCGAAATCGCGCATGTGCTGGGGCGAGGGGCCGACAAATTTAAAACCTTCCTTGGCGCACGCCTCGGCGAAGTCAGCGTTCTCGCTCAAGAATCCGTAGCCGGGATGAATCGCCTGCGCGCCGGTCTGCCGCGCGGCGGCGAAAACCTTTTCAAAATCGAGATAACTTTCCGCCGCCGTGTTGCCGCCGATGGCGACGGCTTCGTCCGCCTGCGCGACATGCAGCGAATTCGCGTCCGCGTCGGAATAAATCGCGACGGAGCCGACGCCCATTTTTTTGAGCGTGCGGACAATGCGGCAGGCAATCGCGCCACGGTTGGCGATCAGAACTTTCTTGAACATAAAATTATTCCACTTCATCCCCGGCGTCGGTGAGCTTGATCATCGGCAGTTTCTCGGACGGTTCGCCTTCGACCGGCGGGTGGATATGGTGTTCGAGCCGTTTTTTAAGCGCGAGAAATTCCGGCGAGATGAATTGCGCCGCCGAGCGCGGGCGCGGCACGGGATTTTCGATGAACTCGCGGACGCCGCCGGGATTCGTGCCCATCACGAGAATCCGGTCGGAAAGAAACGCCGCCTCGTCGAGGTCGTGCGTGATGAATAGGATCGTCACATCCACCTTCTTCCAGATTTGCAAAAGATAATGTTGCATCTGCGCGCGCGTTTGCGCGTCGAGCGCGCCGAACGGCTCGTCCATGATGAGAATGCGCGGGTTGTTGGCGAGCGCGCGGGCGATGGCAACGCGCTGCTTCATGCCGCCGGAAAGTTCGTGCGGATAGGAATGCTCAAACTTCGACAAGCCGACCATTTCGAGCCATTCGCGCGCTTCGGATTCGGCGGTGCTCTCGGCTTTGCCGGACATCAGCAGGCCGAACATCACATTGCTGCGCACGGTCAGCCACGGAAACAAAGTGTAGCCCTGAAACACCATGCCGCGATCCGGACCCGGGCCGGAAACCGGCTGGCCGTCGAGCAGAATTTCGCCGGCGGACGCCTCGTCCAAACCGGCGACGATACGGGCGAGCGTGGATTTGCCGCAGCCGGAAGGCCCGACGGCGCAAATGAATTCGCGGCGATGAATGTCAATCGAAAGCCGGTCGAACACGACATGCGTGCCGCCGTTCGCGCCGAAAGATTTTTTCAAGTCGCGAATCTTCAAGATCACCGGCCGCGTGCGGATGCGGTCGAAGCGCGCGGCCACGGCGGGCGCGAGTTCGCGGTAATCGGGAAGTTTTATTTCAGTGGGCGACATTGGCTTCGAGTTGAACTTTTTTCGGCTTCGGCGGATTCAGCGGAATCGGGTCGAACAGCGGAAACAGCGTGTGGGTGCGTGGTTTGCGCGCGCCGCGGGCCTTCCACGGAAACAAAACCCTGCCGATGCCCGCAAGCACCATGTCGGTCGAGAGGCCGATGATGCCGATCATTGCGATGGCGGCGTAAACATTGTCGAAATTGCGGTAGCGCGCCTGTTGGTTGATGAAGAGCGTGATGCCGGACATCGTGCCGACGACTTCGGCGACGATGAGATAAGTCCACGCCCAGCCGAGCAAGATGCGCATGTCGGTGTAGATGTCAGTGATGGACGCCGGAATCACGACACGGCTTACGAGCTTCCATTTCGACGCGCCGAGTGTTTGCGCGGCTTCAATCAAGGCTGGGTCCACCTTGCGCACGCTGTTGGCGATGACCAACACCTGTTGAAAGAAAGTGCCGATGACGATGATGGCGATTTTCGGCGCGTCTTCGATGCCGAGAATCGCCACGCACAGTGCGCCGAACGCGGGCGCCGGCAGATAGCGGAAAAATTCAATGAACGGTTCCTGCAACTTTGCAAAAAAACGGTAAGTGCCGGAGAGAATTCCCAGCGGCAGACCGATCAGCGAAGAAAAAAAGAAGCCGAGAAAAATCGTGCGGATGCTGCGACCGAGGCTTTGGTGCAACCACGGTTCGTCCTGCAAGCGCGGCGGCGTTTTGAACGCGGTATAAAAAGCGCGGACGACTTCATGCGGCGCGGGCAGATAGGGCGGATTGACGCGGATGCCTTGCGGCACATCCAGTCCGGCGGCCTTGGCCTTGGCAACTTCCTGAAAAAAAGTCGCGCGCGGCACATCCAAACCGGTGGAAAAATAATCCACGCTGCCGGCGTCCGTGATGTGCATGAGCGGATGCCAGACCCACGGCACATAACTCACAACGCACCAGACGGCGAGCGGCAAGAGAAACGACGCGGCCGTCAGCAGGAGCCGCCGTTGGCGCGGCAGCTCCTGCTTCAAACCCAGCCAGTCGTGATTGGCCATGAACGGCGGTTATTTCAGACTGTTGACGATGCTCGTCACGATGTAGTCGGACGGCTTTTGCGATTCCTTGTAAACGCCGTTGGCGAGATAGAACTCGTCGCTCAACTTCATCGAGCCATAGATGGAGAGCATGTCGTCGCTCTTCTTCAGGCATTTTTTCGCTTCGGGCACGGTGAGGAAATGCGTGCCGGGAATGTTCTTCGCGTATTCCACGGGATCAGCGCCGACTTTGGCGGCCATGATTTTTACGGCGTCATCTTTCGTCGCGGGGTCTTTCAAATACGCAACGCACTTGTAGAAAATCGCCGAGATCTTGGTCCATTCCTCCTTGTGCGCGCCGTAGCTCGTCGGATTGACGGCGATGACATCGAAGATCAAGCCCTTCGCGTCCGCGCTGGTGAATAATTTTTTCGAGCCGGCCACCTGCGTGAGCGCCTGACCCGCGATCGGATACCACGCGCCGACGGCCGAAACCTGGCCGGACGCGAGCGCTTGCGGCGTCTTGTCCGTCGCCGTGCCGACGAGCGTCACATCCGACTGGCTCATGCCGTTGACCTTGAGCGCTTGCAGCAACAACTCATGTTCCACCAGCGTCAATTCCACGCCGACTTTTTTGCCTTTCAAATCTTTGATGGAATTGACGCCCGGCCCGCCGACAATCATGTCGCTGCCTTCGCTGTAATCCGTGAGGCAGACGAACTTGCTTTTCGCGCCGCTCGCGCCGGAGACCAGCGCGTCGCCGGCGACGATGGTGACGGCATCCACTTTGCCCGCCGCGAAAGCGTCAATGGATGGCGAGTAATCGAACCAGTCGAGTTCGACATCGAGGCCGGCGTCCTTGAACCAGCCTTTTTGTTTGGCAATTTCCAGCACGGTCCAGCCGGGCCAGTCGCTGTAGGCGATTTTGATGGGCGCTGCGCTGGCGATGGTCAGACTGACCGCGCCAATCAGCGTGTGAACGAGCGTTTTCTTCATTTTCATGTTTCTCCTTTTTTGGTTGGTTGAATGTTTTTTCTGCGACCAAATTTTTCAGAATAGCCGCGCGTAGCGGTCGATTTCCCACTGGCTCACGCTCTGGTGATACTCCGTCCACTCGGCGCGCTTGTATTTGATGAACTCATCGCGCAATTCCTGGCCGAGAATTTTTGTGACGAACGGATCGGCCTCGAATGCGTCCACCGCCTCGCCGAGCGTGCGCGGCAATTCCTGCACGCCGATTTTTTCCAGTTCGGCGGGCGAAAGTTCATAAAGGTTTTCGTGATGCGGCTCGCCCGGATCGAGTTTTTCGCGCACGCCTTCTAGGCCGGCGGCCAGCACCAGCGCGGCGGCGAGATACGGATTGCACGCGGAATCGGCGTTGCGGCTTTCGCAGCGGCCACCATTCATCGGCACGCGGATGGAGTTCGTGCGGTTGTTCGTGCCGAACGAATTGAACACCGGCGCCCACGAGTAATAACTCATCGCGCCTCGGCGGATGAGGCGTTTGTAGCTGTTCACCGTCGGCGCGAGCACCGCACACAGCGCGCGACCATGCCGCAAAATGCCGGCGATGAACGAATACGCCAGCGGCGACAAACCGAGGCCGCGCGGATCTTTGTCCGATTTAAAAAGATTTTTGCCCGTGCGCTTGTCCGCGAGCGACATGTTGAAATGCGCGCCGTTGCCGGTTTTGTCCGCGAACGGCTTCGGCATGAAGGTCGCGAGCAATCCGTGCTTCGCGGCAATCGTCTTCGCCATGTAGCGGAAGAAAATGTAGCGGTCGGCCATCGTCAGCGCGTCGGCGTAATTGAAATCAAACTCGAATTGCGAATTGCCGTCCTCATGGTCGAGCGAGTAAACATCCCAGCCGAGACCGTTCATCGTGGTGACCATTTCATCGAGCCACGGAAACACGTCCATGAAGCGCTTCACGTCGTAGCAACTCTTGTCGAGATTATCGTCCGCGTTCGGCACGATGAGTTCGCCGCGCTCGTTTTGCTTGAGCACGTAGATTTCGCACTCGATGCCGAGGTTGAAAGTGAAACCCAGCTTCGCCGCGTCGGCCAAAATGTTTTTCAGCAGCACTCGCGAATTGAGCGGATACGGCTCGCCGTGAAAATGATTGTCCGCCGGCATCCACGCGACTTCCTTTTGCCACGGCAGTTGAATGATGTGGTTCAAATCCGGCACGGAAGAAATCTCGTCGTCGTTCGGCGCATGGCCGAGACCGTCGAGCGCGTAGCCGGTGTAAAGCTCGGAGCCGCTGGCGAAATGCTCGAAGTGATCAATCGGCACGAACTTGCCCTTCGGCACGCCGTGGATGTCCACATACGCGCCGAGACAATACTTGACGCCCTGCGCCGATAATTTTTTCTGCAATGCGGCCAGATTTTTTTGGCCGGGTTTGGTTTTGGAATTCATTTAACGGTTTGGAAATAACTTTGGTTTAACGGAGGTTTTTCTTTGCTGCCGCGTTTCACGAGCGCGGTCAAATCCTCGACCATCATTTGGAAAAGAATTTCACCCTGACGCTTCGTGGCGCGGCTGGGAAAACCGGTGACGCCGTTTTTGCTGGTGCGGTTCACCGGATGCGTGAAGACGAGGTTCGCGGTGCGGTCCGCGTCGTCGGCTTGCTTGATTTTGTCGGCGCGCACCATTTCGGGCGCGAGCGCGAGCATGAGCGAAGTTTCGGCGGCGTTGGCGTGCCAATCCTCAGCGTCGGCGAAAAATTCCGACCGCACGCGCGGGCTAATTTCCGCCACGTTGACCAGCCGGACAAGCGCGTCGTCATAACGGCTGCGAATGATTTCCAGCGCACAGCGCAATGGCGCGGCGTTGGTGACGTGGCCGTTGACGATGAACAACCGGCGAAAACCGCAGCCGTGAATCCAGTCGTAGATTTGCACGACGGTTTCCGTCAGCGTATTCGGCTGAAGCGAAATCGTTCCCGGCCAGCGCCGCGAGTGTCCGAGCGAGCAGCCGTAGCGGATCGCCGGCAGCACCGGCACGCGGGTTTGCGCGGACACGGCGTTGCAAAGCAACTCGGCGTTGGCCGAGTCCATACCCACGCCGAGGTGCGAGCCGTGCTGCTCGGTCGCGCCGACGGGAAGCAGGCAGGTTTCCACGCCCTGACGGCGAAAACCTGCGATTTCCTCCCATGTAAGCGACTCCCAGCGGACGGTGGCAGAATCTGCCACTAGAGCTTTTTTCAAAATAATCCTGAAATTGACATCGGCAAAACACACTTGTGTTTGCCAAATACACGGTTAACTAAACTTTTGAATTTTGATTCGAAAGAATCCGACGCACGTAATTCAGCGCGGCGTCGGCGGGCCGCAGCAGATGTCAATTAGGGTGAGACGCTGGAAATAAAAACTATCGTCAAATGCCCGGAAGCAAAAATTTGAATCAACGATAGTCATAAATTTGGCGGTTAAATCGATGCCGACAAAGATGGTTTAGCAGCGGGTGTGCCAAAGATAAAAAATCAGGCAGCGGGCGCAACGGCCGGGCGAAGCTGATTCAAAACCCCTTTGTTTTAAGAGCGTCCCGGGTTTGTATCCGTATAAAATTAATTTGTAAAGGCGCGGAAAAATAGTGTGGGCCAAGTCATACCGCGCAAATCCTGATTTAATTTTGTCACCGTGATAGAAATGCTTCAGCGCCTCACCAAGCGACAAAGGATCCACGTTATTCTTTTTTTAAAAGCTGACCAGCCATGATGGTTCCCAAATCCACCACGAAGATTCCAATTACCAGATTGTCCATGAGGGTCAGCCAGAAACTGGCCACCAGGAATTGCTCGCAGCCCCAAAGCGCAAAGGCCGCTCCCAGCAGTAGCCCCTTGATCCGTTTGCGCCAAGGACACGCCCGGCTCAACTGATAAGCGACAAAGGCCAGCCCGATGAAGATAAACGGCGGTGAACCCATCCGCAGATGCGCCGCATCATAATGGAATTCGTTTCACAGTAGTCCCGTAGGTTTTCTGGTTGAGGGGTAAAAAAGAGTTGGCTTGCCGCGTGTGAACCTGCCACAAGGCAGGGGATGAATAAAACCACAACTC
>Ga0316220_1001901_pt1 | contig 20902 bp, 23 predicted proteins | sample TBH18005metaG_FD_203632 | JGI IMG/M metagenome (GOLD analysis project Ga0316220, IMG submission 203632) | Freshwater microbial communities from Trout Bog Lake, Wisconsin, USA - TBH18005 | ecosystem: Environmental > Aquatic > Freshwater > Lake > Hypolimnion/Profundal zone | place: USA: Wisconsin...
CCCAAACAAATACTCTTTACTTCTTTTTAGGTGTGGTCAATTTACTGCGCTACTGGGGGTCAACTTCGAGCGACAGAAGGGGTCAATTTGAAACGCGATGAGGGGGTCAGATTAAGCGTTATTTCCAGTCTATATCTATTCGAATATGTTTTTCAATCCAAGTAGGATTTTTTAAGAAAGAGTTTAAATTTTTGTATTCAACCTTATTTTTCGATTTACTTATGTAATGAATAATTTGACAATCAGATTTTGTCGAAAAAAGTGTTATAAAAATTGAATAAATAAATAGTTTAATTATTTTGTTCATAACATTTATTATTTGATATAAAAGTCTTCATTAAAGATTTTATAAAAAAACCTCTCTAAATCTAACTGTAAAATTGTTTGTTTTCGTATTATCATAGTTTCAGTCTCTCGAAAAAAGTTATCACTTCTATCTTTAAAATCATTCAAATTTATTTTTGGTGTGACAATCATTGATTTGTCTAATTGTGAATACACTTTGTAGTAATTCGATAAACTATCAAAATATGATATTGTTTCGTGACTAAATACGGAGTTTGTTTGATAACCCTTTAAAAGTTTTAAGATATATATATTTTTTTCTATTTTACTATTTAGAATAAATCTTGTATTTGTTCTCGCAAATTGTTTTAATCTATATACATATTCTTTAGGGAATAATTTTATATAACCCCTTATGTATTCAAGTAGGGATGAACTATCCTTACTATCTCTATATTCAAGAACAGATAGATATCGATTTGCCAACATCTTAAAAGTCGAGTCATCGATAGTAGTTGTAGATGAAGTAATGATGGATGTTATATTAATATTTTTATCATTTGCTTTACAATATAAAAATGAGTTAGATATTGATAACATTAAGATTAATGATATAATATTCTTAGTCGTAATCATTTTATTCCATTTGAACATTTTTAATATGAATTCCTTAAATTGAAATAAAAGTTACACAATAATTCTGATTTGATATTAAAATAAATTATCCGACATTATCATCGTATCACTCATAACCCATTTAAGAACGGTTGTATTGATTAACCATTTTTCCATTTTTTATTTTAAAAATTTTTTTAACGATACTGTCCCCTATATACCCCCACCCCTAATCCCCCTATGGTAAGGGGGGATACCCAAAAAAAACTTGACGACCGTCGGAGACCCCGACCGCAGGGAGGGTAATAAAAAATCCTGTCCAATCTGACATAACCGACCTTGATAAATCAGGACCCCTACAGTCAATCTTTGTTTGGCAATACTCAATACCCGTGAATATAATTTTATACAAAGTATATTGTTATTCTTTTGAACTCTACCCATATTGGGATACAAATATTAACCCTTCTATAGTCTGGCAATCAATGAATTATGAATAACTTTGTGTATCAATTTTTTGAACCTAAAACGGATACATTATGGGAGTTACAGCATACTATATGAGAACCTCACACTACCTTCAAAACATTGCCACACAAATTGACCGTATTGAAGACGGGTGGAAGGTCTATAAGGATGAGGGTGTCTCGGGTCGGATTTCATTTGAAGATAGACCAGCTGGTAAGAAATTATTGGATGATGTTCGTAAGGGTAAGATTAGCCAGGTTATTGTTCTCCGTCTTGATAGATGTGGGCGTTCAACCCAAAATATTTTGGATACACTGACCACCATACACAGTTATAAAGTCCCTGTAACATCATTAAATGAAGGAATAACCACATTGGATGCCGATGGTAACCAAACACCAATGACAGGTCTTCTTGTAAATTTGTTATCAAGTTTAAGTGAATTTCAATACCATCAGACGCGTGAAAAGACACTGGCAGGGATTACACGGGGTAAAATGGACGGAAAATACAAAGGACGAAAGGTTGGTTCGGTAGAACCATTGGATACATTTATGACCAAACCAAAGGTTAAGAAGATTAAAGTAATGTTAGATGAAGGAATAGGTATAAGGAAGATTAGTTCTATTGTAGAATGTTCTACCAATTATATCTATAAGGTTAAGGATAGAATGGTAGTATAGGATATATGTATTACTATAATTGATATTAGTTATTCTATTAATGAATATTGTATCTATTATTCTATATATAATATTATTAATACTCTATACACTTCTATATATCTATAATACTATAATAACCATAGTGTTCCCCCTATATGTTGGGTAGGTTTTGGGGTTGGACACGGATATCAATTATATTTGAACAGTCAATAAGTATAAGGTTTATGTTGGACTATTTGCGTCCAACGGACTTGACAGGAAGATATTTGACAGGGTATTATTGGGGTGTATTAACCTGATTACTAATAGATTGAATACGGGTCGGACACGGGTTACTTTATGGTCATACCGAGGTCCACAAAAAAAGCTACTCATTATGAGTGGCTTTTTTATTTTTTGTACTCAGCAGTTGAATAATAATTAAGCTGTGGTTGCGTCGCACTCTTGTACAGGAACAATTCTATTCAGCTTTTCTTCCCGCTTTAATGAACAAAGGAAAACTTATTTTCTTTTTTTCTGTTGCATCCCAAACTAATTGCAGCGATTGCATTATATCGCAATCAATAGGATTACTATTATGTTCTTTGATGAAATGCTGAACAGCACTCCATGTTCCCAGATAATTGACGAAATGATCCAATGTCCATTCGTATTCAATAAATAATTTCGGAGATTCAATTTCAATAAAGGGAAATGGAATTGTTCTGTATTCTTCATCCACATGTTTTCTTTCTTTATCCCAGTAAGAACCGATCACGTTTGTATAAAAATGATCAATGACGGCATTCACTTCATTATTAATTCGGATCAATCCATAACCGATAACAACCATTAATCCATCATCTTTTAATGTTCTTTTTACTTCAGCATAAAATTTATCGAAGTCAAACCAATGAATGGCTTGCGCAACTGTGATGAGATCAAAATAGTCATTCTGGAAAGAAAATTTTTCAGCAGCTTCTATAGAATAAATAATATTTTCTTTTTGAATTGCCTTGTCCAATTGCTTTTGGCTGATATCCGTAGCAAATACTTTTGTAAAATGTTCTGCTAAAACACTTGCTGCTTGCCCATTTCCGGTGGCAACATCCAGAGCCGTATTGAAATTTTTAATATGACTGAAAACAAAATCATACAATGCTTTTGGATAATATGGTCTGAAGCCGGCATATTGTTCCGCTTGATTAGAAAAATTATCTTTCATGTTTAAATGAGTTTGTAACGGCTTATCTTTCCGTAAAAATAGTTTACTTCATCATGCCTGCATTAACCGTTCAACAATTAATCAAACAATTTCAATTACAACCGCATCCTGAGGGTGGTTATTACAAAGAAACATATCGTTCTCCCGAGATCATTCCTGATCAGATATTATCCAGACAATTCAAAGGCGACAGAGCTTATTCAACCGCTATTTATTTTTTATTGGAGCAGGGAAACTTTTCTGCATTTCATCGAATAGAAAGTGATGAGGTTTGGCATTTTTATGCGGGACAAACTTTATTGATTCATGTAATTCATATTAACGGAAAATTCGAGACCATTAAATTGGGAAGCAATATTGAAAATGGAGAATCATTTCAATATGCCGTTCCTGCTCGTTCTTGGTTTGCTTCAGAACCCGCAACAGATACTGATTTTAGCTTTGTAGGATGTACTGTTTCCCCCGGATTTGATTTTGATGATTTTGAATTGGCGAAAGCAGAAGAATTGGCGAAACAATTTCCACAGCAGGAAGAATTGATCAAGCGATTATGCAGACAATAGATTATTTTCTAATCACCTTTGATGTTGTTTGCTATTTTGTCTGATACAAATGCAAAACAAAATATCCAAGTACACATAAAAGAAGTACAATAATTACTGAAGTGATGATCCAATCCATGCTTGGCAATTTCCTTTTTGCTTTGCGTTTCTTTTTTTGCTGAACCTGCTTTTGTAATTGAGTGTTTAATTCATCAACATATTGCTGAATTTGTTTCTTATCCTTCATGGAACTAATACCTTCCACAGCATCGCTGAGAAAAGAAGAATCGATCATCTTGCTTTCAATGGCATGGCGTTCTTCTGCTGATAAATTGCCCGATGCATATTTCATCAACAATTCTTCACTCAGCTCATCATCATTATTCAATATGTTATTAAGGTCTGACATCAGTTATTTTTCATTTTCTTTTCAACCAATATTTTCAAATTCCGCTTGCCATTTTGAATATGGCTTTTCACCTGCATTACAGAATAGCCGGTGCTTGCGGCTATCTCGTTATAAGTTTTCTTTTGAAGATAAAATAAAATTACACAGGTTTTCTGTTCCTCATTCAATTCAACTATGGATGATTCGATTAGATTCAGTGTTTTTTCCTTATTTCTTATTTCCGCGTTGTTTGTTTCATCATAATGCTGATTTTTTTCATCATCAACCTCGACAAAAATATTCTTATTGCGCAATTGCATCAGGCAATGATTTTTAGCTACCATGTATAACCAGCTTTTAAAATAAGCCACTTTATATTTTTGTAATTCTGTTACTACTTTCAGGAAAATTTGTTGTACACCGTCTTTTGCTTCTTCTTCGTTTTTAAGGTATTTCATACAGGTACCCAATAGCAATAAAGTATAGCGTTGCAGTAAAATTCCGAGCCATTCATTATTTCCATCGGCATAGAATCTTTCTAACAATTCATTATCGGTGATATGGTCAAATTTGCCCTGCTTCACTTATTCAAGGTAAAATATTTTTTATCAAGTAACTTCATGTTCTTAAGATGCAGGAATGCTGCATTTCCATATCGAAAATAAAATGATGTACCATGAGTTATGTTGTATGTATCGTTGCTGTTGCACCATTAAGAAGAGAAGCATCTCACCGCAGCGAAATAATGACCGAGTTATTATTGGGCGAGTTTGCAGAAGTATTGGAATCATCCAAAGATTTTATCCGCATTAAGTGTTTGTATGATGATTATGAAGGCTGGTGCCAGAAAGTTCAGTTGACAGAAGTATCGCAAACAATGCAAACGAATTTGTTTTTGCACAAAGCTATTGGCCTTGCAAAATTGAATGATAGAGATTGCAGGATCAGTTTGGCAACACCACTTTATTCAACAAGCAACATTATATCATTCGGTAATTTTTCGGTACAATATCCTGCAAAATATACTTGCGATGCAACACAAAATGAATTCAATAAAGAGAATATTCAACATATCGCAGAACAGTTTTTGAATACACCCTATTTGTGGGGAGGTAAATCGATTTTCGGGATTGATTGCAGCGGCTTTACACAACAGGTATTTAAAATGTTCAACATCAAACTGCCTCGTGATGCTTATCAACAGGCCGAAATAGGGGATGCGGTAGGATTTTTACAGGAAGCTGTTTGCGGTGACCTTGCCTTTTTTGATAATGATAAAGGAAGGATTACACACGTTGGTATTTTGATAAACAGTGAAGAGATCATTCATGCATCAGGAAAAGTAAGAATTGATAAGATCGATAATGCCGGCATTATCAGTTCCGATACCGGAGAAAGAACTCATCGTTTGCGATTGGTCAAACGTTACAAAAAATAAAGCCCCGCAATTGTGTTGCGAGGCTTGTTATAGTAAGGTTTATTTTTAAATAATATCCATTGCCTTGGCAAAATAAGTAGCAGTACCGGGTAATGCTAACCAAAAGAACTGTCTGAATTGAGGTAAATACAGCATGGTTACGATAATCGCAAACCAAATAAAAAAGTAGATCCAATATTTTCCGGTTGATTTTTTTGTTTCTTCCATTTTTTCAGATTTGTGCAAAGATAGGGTTGTGGTTTATTTTTCCAAATCCTAAGTTTTCGGATTCTCAACATTGTTAGAAATGGGTGTTGGCGGTATTGTTTCTTTTTTATTGGCATCGATAAAGAGTATCTTGATGGCAACAAATATCAATACTATGGCAAATACTTTTTTTAAAGTTTTATCGGGCAGTGTTAATGCCAACTTACTTCCAAAATAATTGCCTGCTAAAAATGCCAACGAAACAATCAATACAACGCGCCAGTCAACCTGCCCCTGTTTGTAATACTGAATAACACCCAATATGCCAACAGGTAATAATAATATACCCAATGATGTGCCTTGCGCTTCTTTTTGACTGAACGCCAGGAAAAATACTAATGCAGGAACGATAACAATACCACCGCCTACGCCTACCATTCCACTGAGTGCACCGGAAAATAAGCCGATGATCAAAAGGATCAGCACCATCATTATCGTTAGATTCATCTTTTTCAATTTATTTGCTTATGAATTTATCTTTATAATACTGAATAGCTTCTTCAATGATTTTCAATGCTATTACTTTATCACCGAATTCTTCCACCACTACTTCTTTATTTTCCAGCGCTTTGTATTCTTCAAAAAAATGGCGCAGTTCATTTAAAAAATGCGAAGGAAGTTCTTCAATATTATTATAATGGTTCACACTTGGGTCTTTTGCTGCTACGGCAATGATTTTATCATCAGAATCACCACTGTCGATCATTTGCATCACACCAATTACTTTTGCTTCCATTAGGGTTAAAGGAACAACTGGTAAAGATGTTAATACAAGAATATCTAATGGATCTTTATCATGTCCATAAGTCTGCGGAATGAATCCGTAATTAACCGGATAATAAAAAGAAGAATAAATAACCCTATCTAATCTTAATAGGCCGCTGTCTTTATCCAGTTCGAATTTACACCTGCTTCCCTGCGGAATTTCAATAATTGCATTTACGGTTCTTGGTGCATGTTCTCCATAATGCACGCCGTGCCAGGGATGTAATACTGTCATCATATCAAAATTGTTTAATGATTAAATAACCGATTAAAGTTGCTGCCAGACCTAAAAATAAACTTCCTGTAAGATAGTATCCAAAAGCCATATAACGTTGTTGTTCCAGCATATTGATACATTCCCATGAAAAGGAAGAAAAGGTAGTGAATCCGCCGCAGATGCCGGTTGCTAAGAACAAACGCCATTCTCCGAAGCCTGCATGTTTGGAAGCAATGCCCATAATGATGCCGATGATAAATGATCCGATAATATTTACAGCAAAAGTTGCAAAGGGGAATGACTCATGTTTAATGGTTACTGCAAATAAATAGCGAAGCAGAGACCCGATGGTTCCGCCAACACCCACTAATATAAAATTCTTAAACATCATAGGTTTCCGTCAAAAGTATATTTAAAATCTGCCAACCAGTTACCGTTCATATTCACCACTTTTATTTTATGTACAACCTTGTTGAATGAGTTGCTGTAATTAATGATGGTCTCTTTTTCGCTAACATCATTCACTTCCAGAATATTGATCACCGATTGCTTCAATGCAAATTGATCTTGCTTGCTCTGTGTGTTGTATTTGGTCTGATATTGCTGCAGTAACTTTTTATTCTCTTCATCTGCAAGCATATAGAAAGCTGCTTTTTCAAAATCGCCTTTTAATGTGGCATCAATAAACTCACGACCGGCATCCAAAGCATTTTCTGCTTTTGGAAATTGCCTCTTACCGCTGTTGCAGGAAACAATAACTAAGCTTGCAAAGAGAATCAGGTATTTCATAAATATCTGTATAAAGATAAGAGGTATGTATTATATTTTGATACGGGCTTTTGATTTTCATGGAATCTTAGTTGCGTCGCACACTTCAGCTGATGATAATTTAATGCGACTTAAAAAAACAAAAAACCTCAACTACGCAAAGTAATTGAGGTCTTAATTGTATGAAATTCGAAAAACTAATTTTGATTCATCATATCCATACCACCTGTTTGATCTGCTTTTGTATTCTTGCGTTTAATTAAATTAAGATCAAACTTGCCGAAACGGTAACTGAAGTTTAAACGAAGCACCTGGGGGTCTCTTCTTCTTTCACTGGTTTGAGTAAAGTAAGAACTTTCAGAATAAACTTTTTGTACCTGTGTTCTGAAAATATCATTCATGCTTAAAGTCAATGAACCGCTTTGTCCTTTTTTCCAGGTCCAGTCTTTTCGTATTGCTGCATCAAAACTGTATCGTGGTAAAACATAACCCTGTGCTGTAGCAGGAGATCCGCCTCCGGGTCCGCCACCACCAAACATTCCACCGCCGCCTCCACCACCGCTACCACCACTGGTGCTTTGCGGCTGAACAGCTTTGGATTGATAATCTCCGCTAAACTGCAACGTTAATCCCTTGGCAAGTTTAAAATTATTATTCATCTTGGCTGACCAGCTGATCAATGAATTATCTAATGTTGTTACTTGTCCCGGTACATCAGCATTGATCTTAGAATTATATAGATTGCCACTTAAGGTTAGATCCCACCATTTTGTAACTGCTGTTTTATTGGATAATTCCAAACCATAAGCGAGACTGTAATTTCCATTGATATAAGAATTAAAATAAGCACTATCTCCGACAGGACTGATTGCATTCTTATCTATATAAACATATCTTGTAATTGGATCGGTGGTATATTTAAAAAATAAGGTTGCTAAAAAGTTTGAACCGGATTTGTATGCATTGTTATAAGATACTTCAAACAGGTTCGTAAACTCAGGTTTTAGATCCGGATTACCTATACTGATATTTTGTGGATCGGAATAATTAGGGAAGGGGTTCAATTGGAAGAAATTGGGACGATTGATCTTCCTTGAATAATTGATTTGGAAATCCTGAGATGCAGTTAATTTATATGTTATAAATGCACTTGGAAACAAACTTACAGGGTACTTTACCTTAAAGTTTAATGAATCAGCACCTGCTGAATTCAATAATGTACCGGAGTAGTTGGAACTTTCCACTCTTAGTCCTAACAAATAACTCCATTTTTTAACTTTGAAAGTATAAGTTGAATAAGCTGCGAATACTTCATCAGTATATTTATATTGACTGCTGATGTAAGGGATCAATACATACTTTCCTAAATTGTAATCATAAATGTATTGGTTGCTGCTGTTATAAAAATCTCTGATCGCTGCTCTTGCACCGGCTTCAAATTTTGAATTATCAGTAATAGGGTTTTCATAATCTGATTGAATAGTATAAAAATGATTATAACCGCTACCTAATGTTTGTTGTAATAATGCCGGACTTTTTGCTACGCCTGTTGGTGTGTACGTTTGAGTGCTGATATCTGTATTATTATCATTTGTACTTGAATTGTAATTGAAATCTGCGGTCAAATCATGGCCGTTTTTTGCAAAATTGTGTTTATAGCTTAATTGCGTACCTGAATTTTCAAAGTTCATGATCGAATTACTCAGGATATTACTGTAAGATGTATAAACAGAATTGATAGTAGAATCCACTACTTGTGTGCTGTTATTATCAAAATGTCCTTTTGTATAGTTGCCGGTAAAAGAGATCGTATTTCTATTATCAATAAAATAGTCCATACCTCCGCGGAAGAAACCAAAATAGCCGTCATTAATAGATTTTGAGGTATTATTTACATAACTCGGCGGAGTTAAATAATTATTACGTTCAGTTTGTCCATCCACGATGGATTTTCTTTGCATGAACATTCCGTTTGCAAAAAAGTTAACCTTGTTTTGACGATAACTGATATCGCCGCCAAGATTTATTTTTCCTCTGGAATCAACACCGGCACGTACACCGCCATTATATCCGTTCTTTTTATTTTTCTTTAATACGATATTGATAATACCTGCACCACCACCTGATGCATCATATTTTGCGGATGGGTTGGTAATGATCTCCACTTTGTCAATAATATCAGAAGGTATTTGGTCTAATGTTAATGTGGTAGGTCTGTTATCAATGAAAATAGTAGGTGCGGCATTTCTTAAAGTAACATTTCCATCAATATCTACATTTACCGAAGGAATACTTTTCATTACTTCAGTTGCAGTTTGACCGGTACTGGTTAGGTTTTTATCTACATTAAATATTTTTCTGTCAATGCCTAATTCAAATTGAGGCCTGGAAGATGCAGTAACCGTAACGTTACCCAGATCTTCAGCACTTGCTTCGATTTTTATATTGCCCAGATCTTTATCGGCCTGTCCCAGCATTTGCTGCATATTGCTGTTCATGCCGCTGCCGCTTCCATCCTGCATTCCACCGGAAGGAGCTGCATTAGCTGCGCCGCCTTGTGGGAACTTAATTCCGAAACTGATTTGCTTTTCTAAAGGTTTATATCCTAATGTGGAAATTTTTAATTTAAAATTCCCGAAAAGAGATAAGCCATCTAAACTAAAATCACCGTTTGTTTCTGTTATTACAGTTTTTAAAATTGCCTGCTTCATTTGCTTGGTAACAGTATCAAATTTATTTCCCGACAATTGTAATGTTACGCCTGCAATTCCTTTATTGGTCTTACTGTCAACAACCTTACCGTAAAAATGCCCGATATTCATGTTCTGGGAACCTGCTTTTCCGCCTCTGGCACCCATCATGCCGGCAGGCATTTGCGCTTCTGCAAAATAGAACGTTGTAATAAATAAGAATGTTGATAAAATTTTATACATGTTTTTTTGTTGTATTTATAATGCAAAATTCCGTTTCTGTCAGCTATAAATGAATCTTAACTATACGAACGGTTATATGACAATTTTAAAAGGATAAAGTTCAAATAGCATCGATGAACGCCCTGTTTATTTCGGTTAATTCAATAATAATGTAATGAGTATCTGAATACTGCCGATGATAAGACCTGTTAAAGCCCCTGCAAATCTGAAGTATTGCAGTTCTTTTTTAAATTGGGCATGTAATTTTTTTTCTGTTTCAATCAGATCGATGGCCATTATTTTTTCAGTGATCATTTTTTCAAGATCAAGATCCGACTGCAAATTCTTTGCATACTGATGAATAAGATTAGGAAACAGTATGGTTAACTCTTCCATAAAAATATTTTTCAGTTGCTGAATGGTATTTTCTCCGATTAACATGCTGATCATCGGCATTTGCTCAGCTAATTTTTTTCTTAGAAAATGATCGATCTGTTCTTCCACCATTGGAAGCAATTTTTCAATATTTGCCGGATTGGTCAGCTTTTCTTCAATATCCCCGAAAGAAAACAATTCTTCATCTACATATTGTCCCAATTGTTTTGCGATTATCTCACGCTTGGCAGGAATAAGCCCGAAAAAAGTGAATCCGAGAATTTTGGTCGGTTGCAAAGGATGAAACAAAAATCGGATGATAAGGCTGTTAATGATCCAACCGATCAATGCTGCAATAAAAGGAATAATCAAAAGCCACCAATGCATGTAAGTTTATTTAAGTAAAAACCTCGAAGGTTAAAAAACCTTCAAGGTTTAAAATGATTTTTGGGAGAACGATGGGTCTCGAACCCACGGCCTACAGTGCCACAAACTGTCGCTCTAACCTACTGAGCTACGCTCTCCGTTTACAGTCACCCGATTAATTCAGGGACGCAAAAATAAGGTAAACCGTATTTGCACGCAAGTGAAATTTGAATAAATGTGCCGAACCATTCATCAAAAACCTTTGTTAATGAGTATTCGGCTATATTTGTTAGTATAGTATTTACAGTATTTTTGAAAATTCATTATGCAAAAATTCATTCAATTTATGAAGAGTACAAAGGGTCTGATGTTGTCAGCGGTTATCTTATTCGGCTGTTTATTTTTTGCTTTCACAAAAAATAACGGCAACGAAAAAAATTATATCAATCAAAAACAAAAATTATTAACAATCATCGGAACACTGCTCGAAGAACAGCATTATAGCCCTAAAACGATCAATGATGCTTTTTCTAAACAGGTATTTAAAAAATACCTGGAAGATTTGGATGCAGATAAAACATTGTTTCTTCAGTCAGATATCAATTCGCTCAAGAAATATGAAACAACTATTGATGATGAGATACATGGAGCAGATATAAAATTCGAACCGGCTGTGAAACAGGTATATGATAAAAGGATTGCCGATGTGATGGTTTTGTATAAAGAAATCCTTGCAAAACCTTTTGACTTCAGTGTGAATGAATCTGTTGTGATCGATGGTGACAAATTAACTTATTCTGCTAACGAAACTGAATGGAAAGACAGATGGAGAAAGAAGTTGAAATATTATACGCTCGAACGTTATTCAGAAATGTTAGAGCTAAAAGAAAAAAATAAAAACGATACTGCTTTTAATAAGCCTGATGCACAATTAGAAAAAGAAGCAAGAGAAAAAATTTTGAAGGTGGTTGATAAAGTATATACCCGTAACAAGGTTACAAATACGGAAGATGAATTATTCAACAAATTCGTTAACACGATCACGAATTTGATGGATCCGCATTCAGATTACTTTCCGCCGGTAGAAAAAAGAGCATTTGATGAAATGATGAGCGGACATTTTTACGGCATTGGCGCTTTATTAAGTGAGGCAGATGGCGTCATTAAAATTTCAAGTATATCACCCGGCGGTGCAGCATGGAAAAGCGGTGAGTTGATGGCGAATGATATTATTCTGAAAGTTGCACAAGGTAGTGCAGAGCCCGTTGATATTGCAGGATATGATGTTACAGATGCGGTAAAACTGATCCGCGGCACTAAAGGTACTGAAGTAAAATTGACGATTAAAAAGCAAGACGGCACTGTAAAAATTATTTCAATTATTCGCGATGAAGTTGTGCTGGATGAAGCATTTGCAAGAAGTGCTATCGTTAAAAACGGAAATGATAAGATCGGTTATATTTTCCTTCCTGATTTTTATGCCGATTTCGAAAAGCCTAACGGAGCCCGCTGTTCGCAGGATGTAGAAAAAGAAATTGAAAAATTAAAAGCTGAAGATGTAAAAGGAATTGTGCTCGATCTGAGAATGAATGGTGGTGGTTCTTTGTATGAAGTGGTGCAGATGGTAGGGATGTTTGTTGGCCGCGGACCTGTTGTTCAGGTGCGAGATAGAAATGGTAAATCAGCAGTGTTAAGTGATAATGATCACGCAGCAATATATAACGGTCCTTTGGCTGTAATGGTAAATGAAGGAAGTGCTTCTGCAAGTGAAATTTTTGCTGCTGCTATTCAGGATTATAAAAGAGGGATCATCATTGGCAGTACTTCAACTTATGGCAAAGGGACAGTGCAAAAAAATGTTCCCATCGGTAAAGCATTAGATTTCTTTTCGGGCAGAACTGAGTTTGGTGCCGTTAAATTAACATTCCAAAAATTCTATCGCTTGAATGGTGGGTCTACCCAATTAAAAGGAGTGGTGCCTGATATTATTTTACCCGATTATTATGATTACATGAAGATCCGTGAAAAAGACAATCCGGATGCATTGCCATGGGACGATATTGCAAAATCGTCTTATCAGACCTGGCAAAATACTTCAGCCGATTTTGACAATATCATTAAAAAGGAAAATGGTGAAATCAGTAAAAGCCTCAATTTTAACCTGATTAAAGAAAATACGCAATGGCTATCAAAGAACATGGATAGTCCTGTCGAACTGAATCTGGAAAAATACAAGCAAACACAAAGTCTGATTCACTCTACCAATACTCAGATCAGCAAACTTTCCAAGTTGCCTGCTGAGATGAACATTGAAGTAAGCAGATTCGATAAGGATAAATTCTATAACAATCCTGATAAAGGCAAAGGAGAACGTTATCAAAGATGGTTAAAAGATATTAAGACCGATCTTTATATCAATCAGGCCATTAAAATCGTGAGTGACATGATAGCTGCTCCTGCAAATACAGTTTCCAAATAATGAACAACTTTTTTATAGTAAAATGCAGAAGTTAAATTACTTCTGCATTTTTTTTTAAATTTTGCATCATAAAAATTTAAATTGTTTGTTATGATCTGTTTTGCTTGATAACATATTTATACAGATCAATTGCATGTAACGCAGTGAAACTTTATCTTTATTAAAAAAAAGACAGGAATATGATCCATCAGGACAAAAAATGGTATGCCATTTACACGAAACCACGATGGGAAAAGAAAGTGGACAGTGTATTGCTGAGAAAGGAAATTGAAAGCTGGTGCCCGCTGCAGAAAGTGGAAAGGCAGTGGAGCGACAGAAAAAAAATAATTGAAGACCCTCTTTTTAAATCCTATGTTTTTGTAAGAATAGGCGAAGCGGAAAGAGTGAAAGTGTTGATGACAGATGGTGTGCTCAATTTTGTGCATTATCTCGGCAAGCCGGCGGTGATAAAAGATGAAGAGATCGCAATGATCAAAAAATATCTTTCCGAAGAAGATGCAAAGATTGAAATTATTTCTTCCGAAGGATTTAAAGAAAATACAAAAGTGAAAGTGAATCATGGAGTGTTCATGGATAATGACGGTATCGTTCTGCGTGGCGGAAAGAAAAAAGTGTATGTGCAACTGCAGAGTTTGGGTCAGGTGATGGTAGTAGAATTTCCTGCCGAATATCTATCACCTATCAAATAAAAAATAAAAGCTTAGCCGTGAGAATATGCCTTGTTGTAAATACTTTTCCCAGTGTAAGTGAGACTTATATTTATAACAAAGCGGTCTCTTTAGCTTTAAAAGGCCATAAGATACATATCGTATGTCATAAAAAAAATGTTTCAAAAGACAACTTTTTGAAATATGATTTGGAATCTTCCAAAATAAAAGTACATGTGCTTTCGCTTTCAAAAACAATAAGGTCGGTAATCAGCAGTTTCTTTGAATCACCTGCCGTGTTTTTCCAATCATTAAGTCTTGATAAAAAAGCTTTTCGTAAAAACTACGTACAGAATTATTATGTACAGTTCTTCGGTAAGATAAAATATGATATTATTCATTTTGAATTTTCAGGCTTGGCAGCCAGCTTTCTGCCTGTAATGGATGAATTGAAAGGGAAAAAAGTAGTCAGTTGCCGTGGTACTTCTGAAAAAGTAAAACTGCAAATTAATAATCAGCGAAAGGAGTTATTGAGCGGCTTGTTTAGAAAAGTTGACCTGATACATTGTGTTTCTGAAGACATGAAAAAAACTGTTGCACCATTTTGCAGTGACCTTTCAAAAATATTTATAAACACTTCGGCTATTGATATTTCTTTTTTCAGCACTAATAAAATAAAGGCTGATGTTACTGCTGTAAAAATATTATCCATCGGTCCGTTAAACTTCCAAAAAAATTATCTCACAGGAATTTTGGCTTTGAAAATATTGGCGGATAGCGGCCATCATTTTCATTGGACAATTGTTGGGGAAGGACAACAATTGGAAGAATTACAATTTCATGTATTCAATCTCTCATTGGAAAGGCACGTAGATTTTTTGACAAAACGAAATAAAGAAGAGATAAAAACTTTATTGGAAGAGTCGGACATTTTTTTGGTAACCAGCGTATTTGAAGGAATTCCGAATGTGCTTTTGGAAGCAATGTCCATGCGATTACCCGTTGTATCAACACATTGCGGTGGTGTTGATGAGGTGATTGATCATGGTATTGATGGATTTATTGCAGAATTGTATGATCACAAAACCATTGCTGATTATCTTGTTCAACTCATAAACAATTTTGAATTAAGAAATACAATCGGCGAAGCTGCCAGAAAAAAAATAGAAAACAATTTTGCAATTGACAATCAAACAAAAATTTTTGAAGACCGGTACCGTAGCCTTTTACGTTCTTCAAATTGATCAGTTTGTAGTAAAGGAAAACTTTTATTGCTGAAAATCTTTCATGAGCCATGCAGAAGATCAGGTTTGCGATAATCGGATGCGGAAGAATAGCGCAGCGGCATGCAGAACATATTCATGCGTATGGCGAGTTAGTTGCCGTATGTGATATTGTTTATGAAAAAGCAATTTCACTGGCAGAAAAAAATAAAGCGAAAACATACAGAAATTTGGAAGATCTTTTAAAGGATCAAACTGACATTGATGTTATTTCTATTTGTACACCCAACGGTTTACACACTGAACAAAGCATTGCCTGTTTGCAATCTGGTTTTCATGTTCTTGTTGAAAAGCCTATGGCACTTAACGTTGATGATTGCAATGCCATGATAGCAGCAGCAGAGAAAGCGGGCAAAAATTTATTTGTGATAAAACAAAATCGGTTTAATCCACCTGTAATTGCTGTAAAAAAAGCGCTCATTGAAAAAAGATTAGGCAAACTGTTCAGCATTCAATTGAATTGTTTTTGGAACAGAAATAATGAATATTATCAAAATAGCTGGAAAGGAACAAAATACATGGACGGCGGAATTTTGTTTACACAATTCAGCCATTTTATTGATCTGCTGTACTGGTTCTTTGGAGATATTGCAACTGTGTATGCAATGACAGGTAATTATGCACATCGATCTGTGATTGAATTTGAAGATACGGGGGCTGTGTTGCTTAAATTTGCCAACGGAATGATCGGCAGTATCCATTTTACAATAAACAGTTTCAAAAAAAATATGGAAGGTTCTTTAACTATTTTTGGGGAAGAAGGAACAGTGAAGATCGGTGGAGAATACCTAAACGAATTGGAATATTCTAATATCAAAAATTTTAATTTCGATACATTACCTGCAGGAAATATTGCGAATGATTATGGCACTTATTTCGGTTCGATGAGTAATCATGATAAGGAATATCAACACATTATTGAAATGATACAAAGCGGGAAAATCAATACCGATAATGCCTTTGAAGGGATGAAGACAGTGGAGATCATTGAAAAAATTTATCAATCTGCCAAACAATTGAATTAATGCCGTACAAAAGATTCACCGTAGGAATAAGAGATGTCAATTTTGGTGAAAACGTAAAAGTGATTGAACCATGTAATCTCTATGAATGCAGTATTGGCAGCAATTCTTTTATCGGGCCATTTGTTGAAGTGCAGAAAGGTGTAGTGATAGGCAATGATTGTAAGATACAATCGCATAGCTTTATCTGCGAATTGGTAATCATAGGAAACAATTGTTTTATCGGTCACGGTGTAATGTTTGTGAATGATCTTTTTACAGAAGGGAAACCAGCCGGAAACAGCAATCTTTGGAAATCAACGAATCTCGGCAACAATATTTCAGTAGGTAGCAATGCAACCATTTTACCTGTTACTATTTGCGATGATGTTGTGATCGGTGCCGGTGCGGTTGTAACAAAAGATATTTTAAAGCCGGGTATTTATGCGGGCAACCCCGCAAAATTTTTACGCAGCATTGATAAATAAAATCATAAAACAAACGAATGTTTTCATTTTTTAATTCACGGAAATACAGCTCAGACCTTTCTTTTTTAGGTGCCGATATGCATTCGCATTTATTACCGGGAATTGATGATGGTCTCCAAAAAATGGAAGACACTATCTTTTTCGTGAAACAATTACATGATTTAGGTTACAGCAAACTGATTTGTACACCACATATCCTGTCAGGTGTACACCCTAATTCTCCTGAAACAATTCTGCCGGTATTGGCATCTGTAAAAGAAAGATTGAAAAACCTTGAAATACCTGTCAGCATTGAAGCTGCGGCAGAATATATGATCGATCACGAATTCGAGCAGGCGGTATCAAGAGGAGATAAGCTTCTCACTTTCGGTGACAATTATATTTTGATAGAAATGTCTTATATGGCAGCATCGCCTTATTTGCATAAAGTAATTTTTGAATTAAAGCTTGCAGGATTGCAGCCCATTTTGGCGCATCCGGAGCGATATTCTTATTATCACTCCCAATTTCAGCAGTATCAGGAATTGAAAGACAGAGGCTGTTTGTTTCAAATAAATTTATTATCACTCAGCGGTTATTATGGCAAGCAGGTAAAAAACATTGCAAAGAAATTATTGAAGAATAAGATGGTGGAATTTGTGGGAACAGATATGCATCATCAAAATCATTTGCATACGGTACAGCAATTTGCAAAAGATAAAAAATTATATAAGCTTTTGGAAAATGCGCCGCTGCTGAACAATACATTGCTCTGATTTTTTTGAATACCGATTTTGGTTTTTCTCCCACGAATCCATTTTGGGCAATGTCATTAAGTTTAGGTTTGTCACTCTGAGCCTGCCTGTCGGCAGACAGGGCTCTCGAAGAGTGATAGACGAAATTCCCGTTGCAAAATTGGTTTCGGCAGGCACAACCTGATATAACGTTTCTTAACTTAATGACATTGCCCTTCGGACAAACATTTCATAACATATCTTATCATTCGCCCCATATCCATTTTACTTGTTGCTTGGCATTCGCTTCATTGCTGAACATTTTGTTCAATACATCTCTTCTTTGTTCTGTTATTTCATTTCGGAAGGGTTCAGAAAATAATGCATTAATTTTTTTCTGAAATGAATTTGCATCATTTGCAATTACACAAAACTGATCTAATTCACTTCCTTCAACAGTTGCATTGTTCGCAGCAACAAAACGCCCGTTAAATAATGCATTAAGCAATTTTAATTTAATACCTGTATTTGTGAATGAAGGCAGGATATTAATATGTGCTTTTGAGATCATGTCCTGCATTTCCTTTTCATTCGGATTTGCAACCAAACAAGTATGCTTTTGTGCATACGCCGCCCTTTCTAATTTTTTTGATGGATTTTTTCCTGCAATTACAAATGGCAATTGCAGGGTATTAAATACTTCTTCTAATAACCATATCACTGCTTTCTCATTTGCAGCAACACTGAGGTCTCCGTGATATAAACAATAATTTCCTTTCCCTTCCGGATATTTTATTTTCCACTCAGAAGGAAGATAAACCGGCAAATAATCAATGTTGTTATAACCTAACTCAATTCGGAAAAAAAGAGTGTCTTTCTGTGTTACAGCCCAGAATGCAGTGGCTTTTGCAGCGATAGACTTTTCATATTTTTTAAGCTGATTACTTTCCCACCAATAATATAATTTAGGGATGAAGGCGTTTGCAGAACGAAAAAGATGCCGGTAATATTCTTGTTCAACATTATGCAGCCTGACATACTTTTTCCTTTTCAGAAACCTTTCATCGTTTAATAAATAAGTGCAATGAATACCTTCCATTAAAATAGGATGGTCATCTTTTAAAAGCGTATCAAACAATGTTTCATTCTTTCTGCTCGAAACAATATATGGAAGTGAAGTGGTGAAACCTTTATGACCTTTTGTTCTTTGATAATAATTCACTGAGGCACAATATTGATTCAATTCTTTTTGTTCGCCACGTCCGTCATCAAAACAATGCAGATGAATATGCACACCTTCCTGCTGTAATGCAGGCAGTTTATAAAAAAGATCAAATACCCCGCCGAAATCAATCGGTAAGGGAACTGTTAATGTGATAATGTGCAAATGCTTTTCCAAATTTTTTTTAATTTACTTTCTTCAATTTTCCAATTCAGCACTTCTCTTGCTTTTAAACAGTTTTGTTTCAATCTCTCATATAAAACATCGTTATGCAGCAAATTGTTCATTGCAACTGCAATTGTATTACTGTCTGTATCTTCTATCATCAGTGCAATATCAAATACATCATTGATCTTTTTGTATTCCGGATAATCAACACAAACCTGCGGAATGCCTGCCATGATATAATCAAAGAAACGATTGGATAAGGAATGATATTGGTTCAATCCAACAGGTTCAAACAATGTTAATCCAAACTTTGCAGTTGGAGTTAATTGATGTAATTCTTCAGGTAAAAGATAACCTTTCAATTCAATTTTATCTTCTACATTATTTTCTTTGATCAATCCTTTTACTGCTTCAAAAAAATTCCCTTTACCGCAGATAATAAGCTTCGCATCTGTTTCTCTCATGGCAGGGATCAAAGTTTCAAAACATCTTCCCTCATTTACTGCACCCTGATAAATAATGAATGGTTCCTGATTTTTGGTTTCAGGTTTCAAATGTGTTGTTTGAAGAGTAGGTAAGTTTTTGATCACCGCATAATCCACTTTATATCTTCTGTTCAATTCTTCCTGAATAAAATCGTTTACGGTATATCCTGATTTGAATTTAGGGACCGCAAATCTTTCGATCATCAACCAAACAGAATGAATGAATGGCCTTGTAATGATCTCCTTTTGTTCTGTAAACAATTCATGTGCATCATACACTCTTTTTTTGTTTCTTACAACAGAAACAAAATAACAGGGTAGTATCGTGTCGAGATCAATCGCACAAATAATATCTGCTTTTTGGAAAAGCAAATAAAGAAACAACCTGAGATTATATTCTGCGTAAAATGCGATCCCTTTATTGAAAAAACAGTTCAACCTTTTTTGGTGATAGGGCTTTTTTTTAAGTGGAATGGATTCCTTCATTGATCTTCCCACCAATAATATTTCCAAACCATCAATTACCAGTGAATGACAGATGCGCTGCATGCGTTGGTCGTATGAAAGGTCATTGGTGACTGTAAAGATGATCTTTGCCAAATGAAAAGGAGTTAAGGGAAACAAATATAATAGCAGCAAAGCAGAATCTAACTGCTATAAAGAATGATAAAGAAAAGTATATCAAACCGCTAAGCAATCCATTAAGATATCTGTAGCTTGGTGGTGTTCCTTTCCGTGAAGTTAAAACAATATCACCGCCCCGCTTCCTTGCCTGCCTTTGCCGGGAAAGGAGGCCCACAAACTTCAAGAAAAACTCATCAGCAACCGTATTCTTGAGTTTCTTACCGTTTGACTTTCTCCAATAAAGAAACCAAGCAGACTAATGTTATTGTACGCGTATTATTTCATTCTTATATTTCGGCAGATCTATTCGTGGTTTCTTCCTGATGCCCCGAACAAAACAGCAGCGATATAAATGGAAAACACGAAGAAAGTACAATACCCACGATAAGGGGTTTTCACTACAAGTCAAGATGATTGATGGGGGATCAGAGGCAGATGGAATGTTATTTAAAACAAATTTGAGCTACAGGAAAAACATCCTTAACCCATAGATAAGCCTTGTCTTTAAAGACATGGGTTATACAAGGCTTATACAAGG
>Ga0316220_1001904_pt1 | contig 20884 bp, 18 predicted proteins | sample TBH18005metaG_FD_203632 | JGI IMG/M metagenome (GOLD analysis project Ga0316220, IMG submission 203632) | Freshwater microbial communities from Trout Bog Lake, Wisconsin, USA - TBH18005 | ecosystem: Environmental > Aquatic > Freshwater > Lake > Hypolimnion/Profundal zone | place: USA: Wisconsin...
CAATATCGCTTCAATCACCGCTTCGATCTGGCCGCCATGCTTCCCAGGTTCATCAAAGCAGCTGCCCGAACTGGCAGGCGCCCAGAGGGCTGGTTGAGGCTGGCGGAAGATCATTGCTAATCAGGAACAATAATCACCTTGAGGTGTTCGACTTGAGATTGGGGGAGATCAACATCTGAGCAGCTTTTCGGGGGACCAGTGCACATGGGTCGCTTCCGGAAAGGGGCGGGGCCGTCTTGAGAGGCCGCGATTACTGCCGGCCGTTCTGGTCCCGTTCAGGGTCACAGATGGGTCGAAAAAGGCCCATCCGGAAACCGCATCAAGCTGCTGCCTCCGGAGGGGCCGGGTTCGGTAAGGCTGCCGCCGCTAATTTGGTGGCTCACTTTTTTTCACAGGGAGTTCACCTTGCCAAGGCCGGCAAGAAACCGGTGGAAACGGACCTCTTCCGCCTCGTCATGCTCGCTGATTTTGATGTCCACCAGCTTGTACAGGCTCTTTAAACGATCTCGTTCGTTCGTGCTCGCCTCGCTGAACTTCGCGTCGATTTTCTCGCTGAAAGCCACTACCAGGCCGAGCAGCGCGGACAGATTTTGCTCCAGGAAAGCCACGCGTTCCGAGAAGGAATTTCCCGCTTTCTCCTCACGGTCCAAGGCATCCAGGGCCAGGGAAATGGTGCGACTTATGGTGATATTTTTCGCTTTGGATTCATCCCGTAACCGTGCAATCAGGTCGGGGTCCAGCCGGGTCGGTAACATTTTTTTGACCATGAAAACACCTCCTTCCTGCAAGCATATTGGAGTCGGCAACGTGCTAGCGCCAAATCGCTGCAATTCAGGCAGGTTACCAAGCGCTCCCCGGCAAAACAGTATGCAAAGCGCTAGCGGTCAAAATCTATAAAAACAAGCCGTTACCTACCCATATGAAGCCCGCGGGGCTGCGTCTGGTGTGCAATAAAAATAAGAGCGGAGCGAAGCGAGCCCCGCCTCGGAACAGTCGGGCGTATCCTCCGCAATTCCTTGATGCAGGGGCAGGAAAAATCAACGGCACCAGGCCCCACGAGAACACCAGCCGACGACGGCTGCAGCCGCGCCACCCACCCTCCAGCCTCGGTTAAATATTCGCAGTGCGTCTCCCGCCCGCCCTCTCCCACGGCGACCCCATCAGCCCCGCCTCACCTGCGGCCCTTGGCATGACCACGGTCCGCATGATTCCGAGCATCTGATCCTGCGTGTTTTCGATCTTGGAAAGGAGGGCACGGATGAGTCTACTGCCGTACTGCGCCGCGCGCGGATCATCGGTCAGCCATAGTTTGAGCAGGCCGCCTAAACGGCCTAGATCGCCGTTGATGCGTGCCAGTTCTTCAACCCCCTTGTTGTCCAGGATGCAGTGCACCGGGTATCCCAACCCCACCCTTCGCAAATAGACGGCGACGGGGAGACCGGTGGAAGCTGCCATTCTCTTTATGCCGGCCTCTTCGTCCGGCAGCACCGGAACGCGCAGTCGCTTTTTGCGTGTCGGCCTCTTCTCTTCTGCCATGATCGACCTCCTTGTGGTAGGACAGGCTAAGGGAGGTGACGGCGGAAGCCGTCTGCCTCGCAGAGCAGGATACCCGTTAAGCACGGAGTGCGAATCAGGGGGGTGAAGGTAGCCAACCGGCAAAGCCGGGTGGCCACCTTCACCTATCCTGCCCAGCTCTCGACCGCTTATTTAACGCTGTCGCTTTCCTCGACATCGCTGTTTTACCGCCGCTACATCGCAAAATTTAACGCAATCACAGAAAAAGGCTAAATCAGCTTCAAAATAGCGGTAAAATTGCGTTTCGGCTGCAAAAACACGGCATATCGGCGGCAAAACAGCAACATCTGAAAGCGTCAGGACAGCAAATGAGACAAAGTGCTTGCCAGCGGTCCTGAAGCTCCCGCTCGCTTGCGATGTCGACCAGCTCCCGCCTTTTGTCGAGCGGTTCCCGGGCCACCCCGGCCGTTCTCCAGGAGCGAGGCCTTCTGGGCGGAGGGTATCGGTCGGGTGGGCGTCACCTGACCCACCTCGCCTAGTTCCAGCACCTGGCGCAGCAGGTGCCAGCGGAAATGCTAGGTATCGCCCTGCAGCTTCGCCTGCAACCCGAGCCCCTGCAGCTCCATAACCTCCCGCAAGAGGCCTTCCGCCTGCCGACCCTAAGGATACTCGCCTTGCCCACCATAAAAAGCCTGGCGCCCTCCAGAGATGAGATTTTTCTTATCAACGACTATTAGCCTTATCGGCCCCGCGTTCGCCTTCTGTAGGTCAAATTTGGAAGCCTTCCAAACATGGAGGAGACTCTGGACGGTGAATGCCGGCTGCCCGATGCAAGGCCCAGTTACCGGGCTGCCTTCCCGGTGCCGGTGCAGGCGTCCGGATTCTTGGGAAGGCAACCACTCGAACCGTTGACCTGGGATGAAAGTCGGGGAGATGCGCTAGCATTAAAGCGGTTTTTCGTTGTTAACCGTTAATCGGGCGTGGTATGCTTTCGGACCGGGCACAAACGCGTCACCACTCTTAACGGAGAGCGGCATGAAAACTCGTCTGGTTCTCAAACCGGGGCAGCGAGGGACCAAAAGGCTGGTGATGAAATACGGCGCCGCCCTGGTCTGCGTGCGCTACCGGTATGATGCCGAGTCGGGGCAGCGGCTGAAGACTGTCGAACTGGTAATCGAAAAAACCGACTGGAAACCGCCCCTGGCGCGGCTCGCCCCGGAGGCCCAGGTCCCGGTCCGGGTCCCCGCCTCCGATCTGGCCTTACGAGCGATGATCAAGGCGGCCGGCGGGAAGTGGAACCCCGACGAGCGGCTCTGGTTCGTAAGGTACGGCAATATAGAGGGCACCCCCCTGGAAAGGCATATACCTGCAGATGTAAACATAGCGGAGAAATCGACCTGAAAGCATACACCTGCATATACTCGCTCGTCATCTGCTGGTATATGCTTGCATCTATGGCTATACATTTGTAACTGCTCAATTACATCGTTGGACAAAAAATTTAAAATAAAAAGGTGTCTGGCATGAGGTTGTTCGAATATATTTACGCATTCTTTGACATAATGGATTCTAGTTTTATTGAAGGCAAATTTACCCTTTTTATCAATCGAAAGCCGTATGAATTAATGAGCAGAGATGTAGTTATACTTGACAAGCATGATTTCGAAGTGTTTGATGAATTGATACCTTACTATGAGTACTTATCAAAAAAATCAATTGATAACGTTGACTCGGTGCCCAGTACAAAATCAACAATAGTTACCTTGAAATATTTCAAGAATCATCTTGCTAGATATAAAGGTCTTGATGATAAAGCCAAAGCGAAAATTAAAATATTATCCAAAAGGTCACATTGTATCGAAGTCAAAATTGGACATGATTTAGATGGGGACCCTTTTGCATATTTCAACACCGTTAGAGATCGAAATGGATTAGAGATCGGGAAAAATATATTTTTAAATCTGGTTAGACAATTCAACGATTATCACATTTTATCTAAAGCACCATACGTTTATCTTACAGACATACACTTTAGAACAACTGACGGTATGTTTTGTTATATCGGAAGTGAAAGTACAAGGCGAATTTCAAATGTTCAGCCAGTTTTAAGTTTTTGGACACCCAAATTCGAAATAAAAGCAAAAGATAAGGCACAGGATTATTTCAAAAAAGATACATTTCCAATTGAAGATATGTTAATGGCGAAAGCTCTAGTGTATGCAGAACAACAACATCTGTCTTTTGCTATAATTCATTCAGTAATGACACTTGAGGTAGTAGTGCCAAAATTAATTGATACATACCTAACTAGTAAGGGGGTAACTAGATCCACGGTTCAGGATTTTAACAAAAAGTTCGGACTTTCGGTAAGAGTAAAAGCATTTTTAAAATTAATTTTGCCAAAGTCGAATCATCACATAATTGATACGGTAGGCCAAGCTGTAAAGATACGAAACGACATATTGCACAAAGGGCTTCAAGACCCAGCACTAACTGTTGAAAACGTAAAGTCATTGGTTGACTCATGCCAATCTTTGAAAATCATCGTCGAAAAATACTTACATCGTTACACCCAGATGAATGGGCCTAAGTGAAGCAGAACGGTGCGTAGAGTAGCAGAGGTCGGAGGGGCCAGGTCGGAGTGGTCTGGACATGGACAAAACCAGGCTCCGAACCGGTTTCCCGCTGATCAGACATTCCCTGGATTTCAAAAGGTTGAAGTGAGGTATAGCTGGCTAAGCAGCCGGAAGTGTTATGAAGCTGGAGTAAGAGAGTTTAGCCGACGTAAGCTGGAGTTTCTTGAGTCTCCGAAAGTATACCGAAGTGCGGTCAGGGCTGATTGAGATTAAAGAAGTGAATGGAAGAGTTGTGAACGAGCCGGGACCAGTGTAAAGCTGACGAAAGCTGGTGAAGGGCGTCCCAACCACCCGGCAAGGCCGGACAAGCCGGCCAGCCTAGCGTTATCGGATCAGCGGCAAGACTTTAGCGCCCTTGGTAACTCCTGTAGTAATCATCTTGAGCTTGCGCTCCCAAGCCTCAAGAGCGGCTTGAATTTCCCTTTGGTAGGGGTAGCGGTTATAGGTCCAGGTGACCCCACGGCGGGAATGGTTCAAGACCCTATCGACGATCTCCTCGAGTACGCCCGATTCCGCCATGTGGGTTGCAGCGGTCCTCCTTAAATCGTGAGGAGTGAAAAAATCTATCCCGAGCCTGTTTGGATCCTCCGGCGAAGCCTTCTGCCGGTACGCGCCCCGCACGTACTCCTTCCCGTTGCGACGTTTGACCTTATCAGTCTTGTATAATTGGCCTTTAATATTGCGCCGAAGCGCCCGTGCCAACCCCTTTTCGTCGATTGGCATGTCTCCTTTCGGGGATTCAAAAATAAATCCTTCCTTCCCGCCTATCAGTTCCAATGCCAGGCCCGTCAGATAAACCCTGTGACTCTTCCCGTTTTTAGAACGCTCGACGGGAATGGTCCACCAGCACCCCTCTAATTCGTTTCGGTGCATGCCGGAAACCTCACCCGGGCGTTGCGCGGTGACGAGAATCAGTTTCAAGGCCCGCTTGGTCTCCTCGGACATTACCAGTTCGTCGTTAGTATCGAGCTGATTCCAGAGAACCTTGATTTCCTCATCACACAGGTGTCGCTCCCTTGGCGATTCCTCGGCGAGGGCCTTTACCCCTGAGCAGGGGTTCGCCTCGACGATGTCGCGATCCACGCCAAAGTTAAACATCTTGCTTAGCAGCGCCCTGACCCTGTTGGACATGACCGGAGAACCGCGCTCCACAATCTCCTCAAGTAACAGCACGACGTCGCGCTTCCTGATGTCCGCCGCCTTCCTCTTTCCCCACTTCGGGACCACCTCGACGGCCAGGGCACGTTCGTCAGCTTCCCAGGACTTCTTCTTCACTTTTGCATGCTTTTTAATGTACTCGTCTGCAAGATCGGCGACCGTCGGAGCCTTCCGGCGTTCCTCCCTTGCTTCGTCTTCAACAAGAGCAGGATTCCTCCCGCTGGAAAAGAGTTTCCAGTATTCATCGAATTTTACCGTTGCCTCGGCAAGGGTGCGGTCCGGATAGTTTCCAAGAGAAAGGGAAAATCTTTTCTCTTCGAAAGTGTAAATGAAAAACCAGGTCTTACCCCCCGAAGGATAGACGCAAAGAGCGAGACCATGCTTTCCGGCCATATCGGCTCGAACATAATACTTGGACTCTTTGGGCTTCAAATTCCGTATCGCCATATCGGTAAATTTCATATTTCCTCCTGCTCAAAGTAACCTCAGGTAACCTCTAGGTAACCTCTGTTAGGTCGATAGCACCTGAAATACGATGAGCTGACATGATATGAAAATATCGGAATAATACTTATTTGTCAATATGTTACGATATTTTTTCGGTATACGATGAGGCGGGTTGAAATGGGTTAAAACTCATAATTTTTTGAATGGCATTCAAGAGGTCCGCGGTTCGATCCCGCGTAGCTCCACCATCAATCACAAGGGGTTAGACGATAAAGTCTAACCCCTTTTTGTTTGCCAATTTCTCGCAGCAACCTCTCCGGCAACTTCTTTGTAACCTCTCCCCCGCTTGTTTATATACATCATCAAGACCAAGAGCAGCAATTCAGCGTAGTCGCAATCCCTCTCTCCCGCTGCCTATTAGGAACCTGGTAAACCACAAAACATGCAACTGCCCGTGCGGTGTTACTCTCGACGCGCGGTTGTTCCCCTGGCGCGAAACCGCTTGACTGGCGTCATTTTCAGTTATAACATATGATATAACATTGGAGGTATATCATGCGTGCGACCGTCACACAGATTGGTAATTCAACGGGACTTATCCTGCCCAAGGAAGCCGTAGCCCGCCTCAAGATCAAAAAGGGCGACAGCGTTTTTTTAACCGAAACGCCTGACGGATACACTGTCACACCTTACGATCCTGAATTTGAGGCGCAAATGGAATCGGCACAGCGCGGCATGTCTAAATACCGCAATGCCCTTCGTGAGCTTGCCAAGTGACCTGGCGTTGGCTCTTGAATGGAGTTGTCCTTGCCCTGCATGACGAACAACTTGCCGAACATGGCGGCAGCCTTGGCGTCCGCGACGTCGGTTTATTGTCGTCGGCTCTTGCCCGTCCACAAAACCAAGCCGGGTATGGCAATCCTTCCGTGTTTGATCTGGCTGCTGCCTATGCTTTCGGCATCATTCGTAACCATCCCTTCGTGGACGGGAACAAACGTACGGGGTTTCTTGCGGCTTACGTATTTCTTGATTTGAACGGGTGGGATTTGGTGCCGCATGAGGATGAAGCTGTTGCCGCCGTGATGGCTTTGGCTGCAGGAGAAATGCAGGAAGCCGCCTTTTCAGAATGGCTTAAATCAAATTCCATCGTTCACTCGGGGCGTGCATAAAACGCTCTTCTCCCGCCCCCCCGCATATCTTCCTTGGCAGTGCCATCCCGCAGCGACGGCCGCCTCCTTTCACCGGCCGTTTCTATAATTCTTGGTTTCGTCCCGGACTCCGGTTCTTGACAGGTCTTCGTCTGCTGGTAATCTAATGTGTGTTATTTTTAATATACTACAATTAGTCATAGTCCAGCGAACCGGAATGTGTCTCACAAAATCTCCCCTTCTACCCCCTTCTGAAGCCGACTGGGCTTAAAAAGGATCACCTGAACCATGGCGAACGATTACAGCAAATTGCCGGTAATTGTCGTGGAAGACGGCCTGCACTCGGGGTCCCTCATTGGTTCACTCCAGGCCCATAATGGTATCAATAACACAGTGCTGCAGGTAGACAACCGCGAGGTCATCAATTACCTGGACGAATTTGAAGTTGCCGCAATTATTCTCCAGCTCAATTTCCCTGTCTCAGAGGGGCTGCAGTTGCTAAAACAGATCACCTTGAGTAAGCCTCACATTCCGATCATAATCATCACCGAAGTGAACCAAATCGACACTGCTGTCGAATGCATCAAATTGGGGGCGTTCGATTATCTGACCAAGCCGGTCTCAGCCGACCGGCTGGTCAACAGTATCACGAAGGCGCTGAACTTTCGCTGCTTGAAGAAGGTCGCCTCCTTGCTACGAGACGCACCCTGCATTCGGAATAACCGCATCGAACCCGAAGAAAGATGTGAAAACGCGCCCTTGTCGTTTATCTTGCCGGGGGACGTTCCTGAACGGCTACGCAAAGCTGTAGACTACATGGATGTCAACCTTTCGAAGCCGCTTTCCCTGGGCTGCATCGCCCAGCAAGCCTGCCTGAGCAAATACCATTTCAGCCGGGAATTCAAAAAATATATCGGCATGAGCCCGATTCGATTCATGATGAGCCGGCGCATCTGCCTGGCAACTCTGCTGCTGCAGAACAAGGAGTTGCCCATCTCAAAAGTCGCGACGCGTTCCGGCTTCTATGACCAGAGCGAATTCACCAAGTGGTTCAAGAAGGAAACCGGCTTCACCCCCTCCTGGTACCGTAAATCCTTTGCCACCAAAGACTAATCCCTCACCCTTCCCGGATAAACAGCAACATCCCCCTAAACAGAAGCAACATTTCACAAGAAAAATAATTAGTATACTCTAAACTATAAAGTAACCGTTGCCAGACTCGCCACCGCAAGCCACGCAATTTAGCCTTCCCAAGGAGGACGCTCATGACTGAAACGTTCTTAGCGACCGCGTCCTGCACCGCTAATCTCATAGCGATGGTGCGTTCCTCGTTGGAAACCGTGCGCAAAATGCTGGTGGGGGGGAGGCAAAGCGAAGAGACCAATGCCCAGGTCCGGCAGTTGGAACTTTTGGAACAGCTGCTTTTGGACCAGGATGCGCGGCTTGATTCCATTAACAGGGTGCTGGAAGAATTCAATTACTCGGTCGCCCACGAACTGTGCGCGCCTTTGCGCAGGATAAGCGGGTTCACCAGAGAGATCATGCTGCGCTGTGCCGGGGAGTTGGATCTCGATGGTCTCACTTGCCTGAACCATATCCTGGAGTCCTCACAGCAGATGAACGACCTGATTGAAGCGCTCATGCAGATCTCACGTCTGTCGCATGTCGATTTGCAACAGGGACCGGTAAACCTGAGCGATGTCGCCTGCGAGATTGCCGATGAGCTGCGCCAGAGTAGGCCTGAACGGGCGGCGGTGTTCGCCATTCAGCCGCAGATGCTGACCACGGGGGACGCCTCCTTGCTTAAGATAGCCCTGCGCAAACTCCTCAGTAACGCGTGGAAGTACACGACCCGCGAAGCGCCGGCCATCATCGAGTTCGGCACGGTTGAGCTTGACGATGGGCCGGCGTATTTCATACGGGATAATGGCGTTGGCTTCGATATGTCGGAGTGCGGGCGGCTGTTTCACCCGTTTCAACGTCTGCACGACGCGAAAGCGTTTGCCGGAAACGGCATCGGGCTAACTACCGTGAAGCGGATCATCGACCGGCATGGCGGGCGGGTTTGGGCAGAAGGCGAGCGGGACAAGGGAGCGACCTTTTTTTTCACGCTGTCGCACTGAAGCCCTTCGACTCCGCTCAGGGACCACCCTGCGACTCTGCTCAGGGACCACCCTGCGACTCCGCTCAGGGACCACCCTGCGACGCCGCTCAGGACCACCCTGCGACGCCGCTCAGGACCACCCTGCGACTCTGCTCAAGGGGCCCCCTTCGGCCCAGCTCAGGCACACCCTTCGACTCCGCTTGGGTTTCGCGCGCTGAGCGGAGTCGAAGGTACTTTATTCAGGCTTTCCTTTGACGGCTTCCTTGGTTTTGGTCCCGGCCTCCTTGAACGCCTCGCCGGTTGACTTGCCGGCTTTTTTGAAGGCTTTGCCGGTTGCCTTGGCCGATTTCTTGACTACCTTGCCGGTCGCCTTGCCGGCCTTTTTGGCGCCCTGCCCTACCTCGCGCCCGCCTTCCTTGATCCCCTGCCCCATCTCTTTGCCGCCCTCCTTTATGCCGTTGTCGGCAAAGGCAAGCGACCCCATAACCAGCAGCATCAGTAACGTCATGACCGTTCGTGACAACATTACGCTTCCTCCTTATATACCTGTAATTGATCAAACTAGACATCCTGTCTCCGAGGCGTCGGCAGGCCCGTCCGGTCAAAACTGCACCCAGCTGCCGGTAGCTCCTGCGGTTTACCTATCTTCTTTCTGCAGGGCGAGTTGGTTCTGGTGTTCGCGCCTTTTGTTGACGAAATAATCGTTTCGTTCCACTTCCTTCAATTGCCGGGGATAGCGCGCGGTGAGGTCGTACCAGCGAGTGAGTCGCTGCTCGAAGCGCTGCCCCTCCGGAAACCGGAGAGTGTCCATATAGGTCTGAAGAGCTAGATAATAGCGGACGGTGTTGCGCTCGACCGCACCCCTCACCCCGCCAATGAAGACCGTAGTCCCGCCTTGGCCAGCCACCGTGCTGAAGCCTATTTTGTCACGGGCGAGCGTGGCAAAATAGGTTTTGATCGCCAAATTTGCCAACGCTCCATGGGAGTAGGCGTAGCTGAAATGGACAAAGGTTCTATCCCGGTCGAGAGGCACCGCTTCCAGCCTGATCCGGTGATCCTTCGTGCTCAAAGGCCCCTCTGCAGCGCTGAGCGTCAAGTCCAGATAGTCGGGCTGCTGTGCGGCGATGCGGTACAGCAACTTGAGCGGGTAGGCCTCAGAGGGCGTCTGATAATATTTGCGACCGCTGTAAATGGTCAAAAGCCAGTGATCGGCAACCCTTTTAGCAGTACAGGCCTTGATGTTGATGTGCAGTGTGGTGATGTCGCACCAATTGGCGGGAGCCTGCAACGCCCCCCTGACCGCGTCAAAGGGGTAGTTGAAGATTCCGTACATGTCGACCTGCTGGGAACCGCGTGACTCGAACGATTCCAGGTAAATCGGGGCGGCAAACTGATTCTTCTGCAGTTTGCCGCTGATCACGGGATATTTGGCGAGAAGCGCCTTGCCTCCTCGCGGTGAGGTATCTTCGACGGGCCCCATGCCAAGCAGAAAGACTGCAAAAATCGCCAGCACCAGAAAACAGCATCGACCAAAGAATGAACAACGGGTGTACATCATCTATCCGGTACCTCAGGGAAGCCATTTCGGCCGCTCGTAGCAGGCATGCACTTTTGCACACCATTCACCATTATACTCCTTTGGTGGAGACCTGCCATCTAGATAGCTAGCGGCTGCGGTCCAAGACTCTCACTGGCTTAGTGGTGCTCTCCTCCACCTTCGTGCTCACCGCCGCCGTGATCGCCACCTTCGTGCTCACCACCTTCATGCACATCGCCACCGTGCTCGCCGCCACCGTGCTCGCCGCCACCGTGCTCGCCGCCACCGTGTTCGCCGCCACCGTGTTCGCCGCCACCGTGCTCGCCAGTACCGTGCTCACTACCATGTTCGCCGCCTCGGTGTTCTTCTCCTTCGCGATGCCCGTCATGGTCCCGTCCATCGTGATAATAGCCCTCATCATCGTATCCGCCACCACCGTCTCCCGAATTCCGGACAAGGCAGCCGGATAGCAGCAGGGCGGCTGCGAAAAGAACGATTGTTAGCTTCACAGAAGTATTTTTCATTTCGTGCCTCTTTTGTTGGGCTCGCCGTAGCGCGGAGGGTGGGCGCCCCTGCCCACGAAGGTCGCACCGCTGATACGGCATGGGCACAGAGTGCCCATCACGCGGCTGAGAGCCCGTTCCACGCGGGGGTGCAGGGAACGGGTAGTCCCGCCCCACAACCAGATTAGCCGATACCCATATTCTACAACAAAACTGTTCCTACCTAAACAGAAGTATCATGGGTGTCGCGGACACGGAAAGGAAGCTGCTTATCGAGAGGGCGGAGGATAGATTTTAATGCAGGCAAACGGGGCAAGATCCAGCTGTTCAGTTACAGGGCGGAACCGCCCCACTCTACCCTCAGGAGGGCTGGGTATCGACATCCGGCTCATTGGAGGCGATGGCCTCATTCCAGATGGTGATCAAAATGGCAAAGACGACAGGCCCAAGTATGAGCCCGAGCAGTCCCAAGGTAAACACGCCGCAGATAGCCCCGAGCACAATGGCCAGGGGCGAGATGTCACTAGTGGCACCGATGGCCAGCGGACGGATCGCGTTGTCGGCGAGACCCACAAACACGATGCACCAAAGCGCCAGCAGGATCGCATTGCGGTAGGCGTGGGGGTCGCCGCTGAAGGCGACAAAGGCGGCAAGCGGCACCCAGACGACCCCGGTTCCGACCACCGGCACCAGCGCAGCCACCGCGGTCAGGGCGCCCCAAAGTATCGGGGCTGGCACGTCTGCCACGTAGTAACCGAGCCCGGCTGTCACGCCCTGTGCGGCACAGGTGAAGATAGTCCCCACTGTCACCGACGTGGTGATCTTGCGGATTTCGGTAAGGTAGTGACGGACCTTTTGCTGGTTGGTAGCGAACCGGGCGATGGCCGCGGTGACCGTCCTTTCGCCGTCCCGGTAAATGAAAAAGAGAATGAAAAGCGCCACGGCGAGGGTGAAAAGGAGGTCTGCCAGGGTTTTTGCGGCGTTGGTCGCCGTCTGCAGGATGAACTCCGAGGAAACAGCAGCTATCTTTCCGCCGATGCCGGCCAGGTCCACGCCGAACCTATCGGTCAACGAGGTCACCTTATCCAGCAAAGGGATATGGCTGAAGTTGCTTGAGCCAGTTTTGGTGAAGGTCAGGATGAGCTGTTGCACATCTTTGTACCAGGTCGTTGCATTAATGGCGACCGTCGCGACAAACGCGGCCAGCGGCAATATGAAGCAGACCGTGACGGCAAGCACCATGAGTCCCGCGGCACGTCCGGGATGTTTCGGGAACCGCAGCGCCAACCGGTTGTGGTGCGGCATGGTCGAGGTTCCGATGATGAGCGCCCAGGCGAGCGGGCTGGCGATCGGTATGGCCAGTAAAGCGAGGATCCCGATGCCCGTGGCGGTAACCAGGGCAGCCAGGATGCTCAAATATATTTTTTTATCCATAATGGGCACCTATCAAGCAGCATAAAACGCCGGGGTTCGGGAGGGACTAAGTCAGCCGCCGGAGTCCCGACGCATCCGGAGAGCCTCAGGGCACCCGGCTGCTGGCGCGCAACTCCTGCCAGCTTGAATTCTACCAGAACTCGGTGCATCTGCCAGGATCCAGGCATTCCCCCGGATTATCCCTGGGGATGATGAGTCGCTTGATCAGAAGCATGCTGTCTAATGCGGCGTTTCCAGCTTGCGGTTATCCAATGGCGTGACAGGCGGCGCCCCTGGCGGCTGAACCGACTGCTCCGTCTGGAAAGGAACGCGGTCGTACTCGTCGCGCAGCTTCGGTGCTTCCTCGATTACCTGCCAATTTTTTCCTACCGGAATGGTAATGGGCTTGGGAGGAACCATCGAAGCGCTGTCCGGATGCTTGTCGTGGAACATGGTGCACGAGCAAAGCAGTAAAAGCCCCATGGAGAGAATTAGTGGTTGAGTTAAAGGCAAAATTTTCATATCAGGCTCCTTGAAGTGGCGGAAATGCTGCATTGGACGGCCTTTGCTCCGCCGGGGACAGCACCGGGGCAACTACCGGTTTCTCTTATTTGAATCCGGCAGCCATCCCCTGGCGCATCTTACACTCAAGCATACCAAGGACAAAGAAGTATTAACAGAGCTGCTTTAAGTATTGCGATAAAATTCTGCTCTTTTTGGTCTGCTGCCCAGCGATTTACCCTAACGGTTCTGTATTTCGATGCCGGTCTACTCCCTGAACGGGCAATCTACGGCTGTCGCTTAGGCCAGAATTGAAACAGATAAAAAAAGCGCCCTCTCATCGACAGTGAGAAGGCGCCCTTGCTGATCAAAAAAGGCAGTATACGGACTGCCGCCTCTGCACGGCAATTCCCCAAAACGGGATGCTTATGGTTTTACAATCAGTGGACGCATCATGTCGTGCTCCTCATGCTCCAGGATGTGGCAGTGCCAGACGTACTCGTGACCTCCGAAACGCGGGCTGATCGGCACGTGGAATGGCACCTTGGGCAGGTCGAACTTCATTACCACCGTGGTGACCTCTCCCGGATTCATGCGTACCGTCTCCTTCCACCCCGCCTCGTTGGCGTCGGGCACCCGTGCTGGACCGGTGTAGACCGGCGTGCCATTGAAATGCTCCACGTCAAAGGGGCGCCGCGAAAGAACATTCACGTTGACCAGATGGAAGTGGATGGGATGGGTGTCCCCGGTCAGGTTGCAGATCTGCCAGATCTCGGTGTCACCCGCCTTCGGGTCCTCGGTCGGGTCGTCCATGTAGCCGCGCCCCCAGGTCGCCACCCCCTGGTTGTTAAGGCCGTTCTGTGCGTTGGTGCCCAGGGTCTGGATCAGACGCCCGTAGTCGTCAAAGTCCTCGTTCAGGGTAAGAATCCTGACCCGGGCGGCCTTTTTGACGTCGCACTTGATGACGGAGGGGAGCAGGTTATTGTACAGGTTGTCGAAGAAAGCTGCACCGTTCACGGCGAGCTGTTCCAGGATGCCCATGGCAGGTGGATCCCCCTGCCCTGCCAGCGGCAGCACCCGGAATTGCATCAGGGTCTGGGAGTTCGGCCCCATGCCCGGCTTGGTCGAAGCGGCACCTCCCAGCGCCCTTTGGTCGGGGCCACCGGTAACATAGTCGTTTCGCGGATCGCCTCCGGGAAACGGTGCCGGAGCGTCGCTGTACAGGATGAGCTTGGCCCCTACCGGCACCTTTGAGAAGTCGATGACGAGGTCGGCCCGCTCTGCCGGTGCCAGGAGCAGGTTGTACCTGATGGCGTTGCCGGTTTCCGGGTCCAGCACCAGCTGCGCTGGAGGATTGTTGAGTGCAACCGGGAAGGGAAGAAAACCCCCTTCGGTACCGATCTGGACCAGGCGTGGGCCTGGCTTGGCGAGGTCTGCTTCCTTCCCGGTGGCATCGGCGTAGTAGAGCTGCAGGTTGAAGAAGCGGGCCTGGGAGGCGTTCAGGATTCTGAAGCGGTAATGCCTCGGCTGCACCTCAAGAAAGGGATAGCAGGTGCCGTTCACCAGCGTGGTATCGCCGAAGAACTCGGGGATCTCGGCGACGGGCGCCGGCAGCTGCGGGATGGGGATGACTGCCGGGGGTGTCTCATCGGGGCCGTAAGCCCAGCGTCCCTTGCCGTCAGGTTCCGAGTCCTTCTCGTAGAGATACGGGTACCAAAGGTCCCCCTTCCTGCCCCAGTGGTAGTGCGGGTCGGAGCCATCCACGAAGGTCTTGTCCTGGATGATCAGGGGTACTTCAATCGAAGGGATGACGTGGGATTTGATCAGGCCAGTTTCCAGGTCGTCCCGGAGGATGTAGGCCGTGGCAAGTCCCGCATAGGCATTCAGCCGGGTGATCCCCATGGCATGGTCGTGGTACCAAAGAAGCCGTGCGCTTTGATCGTTGGGGTAATAGTGCTCGGCGGTTCCGGGTTCGTCCCCGGGGTTTAGGAAGGTTTCGCCAGTTGGACCGCCGGCGGGGGTGAACCAGGAAAAAGGGTTACCGTCGCTGGTCCAGGGAGTGAATCCGCCGTGCAGATGAAGTGACGCCCGGTTCACCGGCTGGTCCTTTTCGGCTCCCATGATGGAAGTGTCCACCGGTAAGGGATGATTGTTCGGGAGCCTGTTTTTGACCGACAGCTTGACCGGGCGCCCCATTTGCGCGACGATGGCCCCGCCTAGATAGCGCTGCACCGGGTGCGCGGCGTCGGAGTAACCCCAAAGCCTCGTCCCGGAATCCGGTAGGTCCGGATGGAGTTGTTGCGTGAATTGGGATATTTGAATGCTGTAGAAGTCGGTCAGCAAGCCGGTTCTCCAATCCATTGCCGTCTTCGGAGTGAGCGCGGGGATGCCGGTCGGACCAAGTCCCGGAAGCGGAACCACGAACTTCCGGATGCAACGGGGACTTTGGCCAAAGGCGTAAGCCTTCCCGCTTCCCACAAAGCGAAGCGGCAGCATGACCGCCGCACCGGCCAAGGCACTGATTTTGAGGAATTTACGTCTGCTTAACATGGTTTTTCTCCTTTGTTTCGGAGGTAAACTGTGATAACGCTTAATTCCCGAAATCGAACCGGCGCGCAGCAGGGGAACCGGATCGTTTCTTTCATTGGCTTCTCCTCGTTAGCGAAAGTGACTGTCTTATCACCTGCCACAGCAGGGACTGTGCCACGGTTACACCCCACCAAGACATTGAAAATGCTGGATTATGGTAACCTTGGCTGCGGGACGACACCATGTCCAGGTCGATATGCGAACATTCCGTTGTTTAAAAATGAACAAGTGAGTCGACAGCATTGGCACTGCGATTACTGGAGGCAATTGCGGGCGCAGAACCAAGCAGCATCCGGTCCGGCACCCTATCGGTAAACCATGTGATGAGCAAAGGAAACGGGGTATCGGGGCAGTGCTGTTGCACCATCTAAATGGCAGTATCTTTGGCGGGAATTACTTGATGAGGACTCTATGCGGATCAATCAACTACTGATGGTACTGATAATAGCCCTGGCGCTGGTGCCCTGTGAGGGAACCGCGCGGGGTGAAAAGGAAGGCAGCTTTCCGGCAGCCTCCTCTGAGTACAGCTTCCTTGCCGGTTACGGCATCACCCACAAGGGTTTCGGCCAGACCAGGACCCAGGTGCAGACGGTCGATTTCATTGGCAGGTACGGCTACTTCCTTACCGAGCAGATGGGTCGCGGCTGGTACCGCGGGCAATTCGAGAACATCGTCGAGCTGCCGCTGCACCTGGCGGTCGATCCCAGAACCCGCGTCATGACCGGCGCCAACCTGCTGGGAAGCTGGAAGTTCACCGGCCTGGCACCCGACCGATTGTATCCCTACGTCTTTGCCGGTGGCGGTGTGTTGTTCGTCGACCTGGGGCTCCCCACCATGGGTAGCAGGCTCGATTTCTCCTACGGCGGCGGGACCGGGATCCAGTACCTGTACCGCAAGGACCTGGCCCTGTCGGCCGAGTACCGCTACCATCACATCTCGAATGCCAGCACCGCCGAGCCTAATGAGCCGCTCAATTCCAGCAAGTTCCTGTTCGGGATATCCCTTTTTCGCTGATTCAGCTACTTCGCGGTGAAGCCGTCCTTCCGGGAAAAGGCCATGAAGGCAGGCAGGGAGGCGAGCGCCAGCAGCGCCGTGGCACCGACCCCGTAGTTGGTGGCCGAGCCGATGGAGGCCAGGGCGCCGTAATCGGAGAAGGCAAGCGAGCCGAAACCGGCGATCGTGGTCAGCGCCGAAAGCAACACGGCGCGCCCTGCTTGCACGAACTGCCTGCCTTTGGCGTCCTCGTCCTCGGCGCAGACTCGGTACGCCAGGTGCAACCCGTAGTCGCTCCCCATGCCGAGAATGGTGACGAGCACCATCGCATTCATGAAATTGATGCGCATCCCGGTCAGAGCCATCATGCCGAGCATGGCGATCACGCCGCCGAACACCGGATAGAGCGAATAAACCAGACCTGCAAGACTCTTGAAATGCGCCAGCAGTAAAAACAGCACCCCAACCCCGCCCAACACGAATCCCCAGACGAAGCTCTTCCGCACGGAACTCGCCAACTGGTGGCTGACCAGGTCCTCGCTGGTCGCCCGCGCCGTCGGGTCTACCCGCGCCAGATCTTCCAGGAAGTGCTGCTGGTTGAACTCGGCGCCTTTGTAGTACAGGTAAAAGAGCAGATGGTAGCGCCCGCCTCCCTGCATGAGATGCCGGTCGACGACCCCGCGTAGCGGAGAGGCGGCAAGCCGCGCCACGGCCTCTGAGTTGGCGACCGGACGGGCCTTGGGGAGCTTTTCCAGTCCGTCTAGTGCCGGCTGGAAGGCTTCGGGCGCAAAACCGTTTCGTTCCAGTGCGCGCCGCAGATCGGCTCCCGGATCGCTCTTTCCGATTCCGGCAGAAAGCACCCCGAGGACCTCCTGCTGCCGGCTTTGGCCGTTGAGCACCTGCCCCAACGACGAATAGGCGCTAAGTTCCCCTCTGCGGCGATATCCCTCAACGAGTTCCCCCACCCTGGCGCCCCGGGAAAGCACGTCGTCCAGCCCCTTGCCCTCCACCGCCACCAGCAACTGCTTGGGCGACAGGCTCAGGTGCTTGACGATCTTTTCCTGGGTGAGAAACGCCTCGGAACGCCGGGGCTGGAGGTTCTTCAGATCCCCCTCGAAACCGATGAAGCAGGAGGCGACCGCGAGCCCTGCGATCAGGAGCAGGGAGCCGGCCGCCGTGGCACGTGGGCTGCGCCGGGTCCATGTCCAGAGCCCCGCCAGTCCGAAGCCGGGAAGCGGTCGCCAATAGGCGGTCGGGAAGCGGCGCTCGCTGTAGATCAAAAGCGGCGGCAGGAAGAAGAAGGTCGCGTACATGGAGAAGATCACGCCCAGCCCCACCAGCAGGCCGAGCTCGAACAGGGCGCGCACGTCGGACACCATGAGGGCCAGAAAAGGGAGAGCCGTGGTCAGGGCCGCGGTGAAGATGCCGTAGCCGGTGTGGACGACCGCGAACTCCAGCGCCTCAGTGACGCTGCGGCCCGCCGCCCGCTCGGAGTAATACCGGTCGTAGATGTGGATGGAATAATCGGTTCCCAGGCCTATGATGAGGGCCATGAAGGCGAAGGAGATGATGTGGATCGAGGGGAGCACCAGTCCGGCGGTGCCGAGCGCCAGTGCCACCCCGAAAAGAAGTATGAGCGGGATCAGCAGTGTCGGCAGCACCCGGCGGTAGGTGAAGTAGAATAGGCCCAGCACGACGAAGAGCGACGAGAGGATGCACCCCTGTATGTCGTGCTTCATGGTGGCTTCATCTATGACCGCAGATAGGTGGGCCCCGGTGCAGGAGATCTTGACCGTAAAGCCCCGGCGGGCGTCGTTGATACCCGCTGCCAGCTGGCGGCCATATTCCATGTCCTGGACCGGCCGGGCCGTCTGCGCGATGATGATCAGCACCCGCCTGTCGCGGGACAGAAAGTAAGGGGAGTTCGGATCGAGGTCGAGCCCCTGGCTGCCGGCCTTGAGACGGGGGATAATCAGATCCCGCAGGTAGAGCGGATCCCGGGCGATGATGTCGCGCAGAGCCATTCCCGCCTGGCTCGCCAGCTCGGTCTGCGCCCTCCTGAGGGAGTCATCCATCTGCGGCGGCTGCAGCCGTGCCAGGTAGTCCGGCACCTTTTCGGGAGTCAGGAAGAGCTGCGGGCGCGGCACTGCATAGCCGATGAAATCGGCAAAGGACACCGCCTGGTCCGGGTCGAAGATGCGATAGGCCACCTTGGTGAAGGCAGGCGAGCCCGCCACCTTGAGCGACTTGAGCCGGGCCGCAAAGGCTTCCGCCTCGCGAAGCAGCGGCTCAGGCTCCCCCTCCAGCAGGAAATAGGCTTCCTGGGCGTTGCCGCTCCAGTCCAGGGTGTCGAGAAAGAGGCGCAGCGCTCCGCGCTGGGACGGGAAAAGCTTGAACACATCCGATTCGAAACGGGTGTTGCAGATGGAGAGCCCGGCCAGGGTCAGGCATAGAAAGGAGACCAGCAGCACGCATAGCGGCCGCGTCGTGGTGATCCGGTAGATCCAGCGCAGATGGGCGGTGATGGCCGCTCCGGTGGCGGAGACAGGTTGGGCTGGCGGGTTCTCGGGCATGGCGGGGTCAAAATCCCTTGAAATCGGCAAGCGGCAGCACGCTCATCCCTTCCAGGTTGGGAGTGAGGACCGCATTCTCGACCGTTGCATTGAGTTCCGGCTCGTCGAAAACAATGCGAACCGTATCGCCACGGCTGTTCTTTATCTCCATTGAATCAGGAATGGCAATGCCGTTTACGTTACGGTACCCGGCAAAGTGGACCTCGTCGCCCTCCGGCGAGACCTTGCGCTGCACCAGGCCGAACTTGTCATAGAAGATCCGGTCGCCCGAGGGCGTCACGATTTCTCCGGGAGCCGTCGCGGGGTCGCGGGCGGGGGTCCGCGCCACCACCCATTTCATCATCCCGAAGGTCTTGAGCCCGCCGGTTTCCGGCAGATCGGCAATGAGCCCGGTGTAGGCGGTCTGCCGTGAAGGGACCAGGCAGGTCAGCCGTTCGCCGTCGCTGAACACCTCGAGGACCGTCAGGCCGAAGGGGGAGAGCACCGCCATATGGAAGCGGTCCGGATACTTGAAGATCAGGTAGCCGCGGCCGGAGCTGCCGTGCTCACCTGACTTCATCGAGATGGCGATGGACGACTGCAGGGTTTCCACCTCCCGGCCCGGCACAAGGCCGGTAAGCGGCTTTTGCACCGTGGCGCAGGCGGTGAGACAGACAAGGAGCAGCAGCGTAGCGGTTTTGGAAAGGACGGCAGGAAGTTTAAATGGCACGGAGCAAACCTCTTTATGTTTACTTGAAAAACGACAATGTTCAGCTTCCAAAAACTCTTCCTCCTCACTTGGGGGATGGACGTTAACTTTGAGCAGTTGTTCCTTCCCCTTCAAGCACCCCACCTCCAACCCTCACTGCCCTTAAGTTATGGCTTTGTGGTTCTGTCCCCCCTATGAAATAGGGTGGAAGCTGAACGTAGTGAAGCAGGGGGGTGTTTCCGCGGGCAGAGATACCCCCCTGTCTCGCTGCGCGAGCCTTCCCCCCTACTTCGCAGGGGGGACACAGCTAAAGTCCACTCGTTGGAGGCTAGCTATTCAACCTTGAAATCCTTATCCTGCAGCCCGACATTGCTCCGCATCTTGCTGAATATGAGCGTCGTCCTGTCATGGTTGCGCTCTTCGACCACCATTCGGCTGATTTTGCCGTCCTGGTCGAAGTACAGATTCAACTGTTGCACGGCTCCCTTGCCCTGGGGAAATATCTGCATGGTCCAGAGCTTCCCGCGGCGCTCCGCCTTCACGTTAAGCCCCTCGGGAAGCGCCTGCAGAGGTTTGCCCAGGTAATCGAACCATTTCTTCAGACTCTCCTCCGGCGGCAGCACGATCCGGTCGGTGGCGCCCTGCTCCAGGAGCCGCATGGTCATCACGTTATCCTTGAGCAAAAGCCTGCTGGCATGGGGCGGGTAGATTTCCATGAAGAAAAGGTCGGGCTTCTTGAAGCGCACCAGCCCTTTGGAGACCAGGGTCTGCTTCATCATGGAGAGCTTTTTCTCCTGCGTTATTTCCGCGCTGAAATCGTTGCTGCCGGCAAAGCCGCGCCGCAGCGTCTCCATGGCCTCCAGTGCCAGCCCGCCGGAGGCGTGGGAGGTCTGAGTCAGGAACAGCAACAAAAGCAGTACTAAGACGGAAATTTTCACAAGGACCCTTTCTTTTTCCTGATTAGCAATGATCTTCCGCCAGCCTCAACCAGCCCTCTGGGCGCCTGCCAGTTCGGGCAGCTGCTTTGATGAACCTGGGAAGCATGGCGGCCAGATCGAAGCGGTGATTGAAGCGATATT
>Ga0316220_1001920_pt1 | contig 20759 bp, 18 predicted proteins | sample TBH18005metaG_FD_203632 | JGI IMG/M metagenome (GOLD analysis project Ga0316220, IMG submission 203632) | Freshwater microbial communities from Trout Bog Lake, Wisconsin, USA - TBH18005 | ecosystem: Environmental > Aquatic > Freshwater > Lake > Hypolimnion/Profundal zone | place: USA: Wisconsin...
CTATGGAATGTATGCCTGTAATGGCATTCTCTTTAATCATGAATCCAAGCGTCGCGGCGAAACCTTTGTAACTCGCAAAGTCACCCGAGGTTTAGCGAATATTGCCCATGGTCTTGAGAATTGTCTTTTCATGGGTAATATTGATGCATTGCGCGATTGGGGTCATGCTAAAGACTATGTTCGTATGCAGTGGCTTATGCTTCAACAAGATGAGCCGGAAGATTTTGTGATTGCGACGGGCGTGCAATTTACTGTTCGTGAATTTATTGTCCGCAGCGCTAAGGAACTTGGCATTACTTTGAGGTTTGAAGGTGCAGCTGAGGATGAAAAAGCTATTGTTGCTTCCATTGAGGGCGATAAAGCACCGGCATTAAAAGTAGGCGATGTGATTGTACAAATTGATCCTCGTTACTACCGTCCTACTGAAGTGGAAACCCTTTTGGGTGACCCTACTAAAGCTAAACAAAAACTGGGTTGGGTTCCAGAAATTACTTTAGACCAAATGATTGTAGAAATGGTGGCAAATGACTTAGAGCAAGCAAAGCAGCATGCTCTACTACAAAAACATGGCTTTAATGTCTCTGTTGGAAAAGAAAATTAATTTCTAAAAATTTACCCTTAAAAATATTTAATGACTACCGATCTTGAGCAGAAAATTTATGTAGCAGGCCATCGCGGTATGGTTGGATCAGCAATTGTTCGTCATCTGGAGGCAATGGGTTATAAAAACATCATTAGCCGTACTCATGCCCAATTGGATTTAACGAATCAAGTGGCCGTTGCAGAATTTTTTGCCAAAGAAAAGCCTGACCAGGTTTATTTAGCCGCTGCAAAAGTTGGTGGCATTCATGCAAATAATACGTTTCCGGCGGAGTTTATTTACCAAAATTTAATGATGGAGGCTAATGTCATTCATCAGGCTTTTTTAAGTGGTGTGAGGAAGTTGTTGTTTTTGGGTTCAAGCTGTATTTATCCTAAACTTGCACCCCAGCCTATGAATGAAGATGCCTTGCTCACTGGAAAGCTTGAGCCTACTAATGAGCCATATGCTATTGCAAAAATAGCGGGTATCAAGATGTGCGAAAGTTATAACCGTCAATATGGCAATTCTCACGGTGTGGATTATCGCTCAGTAATGCCTACCAATCTGTATGGTCCAGGTGATAACTACCACCCAGAAAATAGTCACGTTATTCCTGCATTAATTCGCAGATTTCATGAGGCTAAATTTAATAATCTTCCAGAAGTATTGATTTGGGGAACGGGTACTCCAAAACGTGAGTTTCTGTATGTCGATGATATGGCCGCGGCATCGGTATTTGTAATGGAGCTAGAAAAATCGATTTACGACCAAAAGACTAGCCCAATGCAAGGTCATATTAACGTGGGTTTTGGAAGTGATGTGACTATTGCTGAGCTAGCAAAAGCTGTGGGGTCGGCAGTTGGATTTCAGGGGGGCATTGGCTTTGATGTTAGTAAGCCTGATGGCGCGCCTAGGAAATGGATGGACTCTTCTAGATTAAATGCTTTAGGTTGGTTTCCAAAGGTTCGGTTAGCAGAAGGTTTAAATCAATCATATGTTGATTTTTTATCGGGCCACAAAAGTTGCTAAAAAATGACTAAAATCCGTATCAAACTTACATGTTGAATGGCCGTGCTTGTTAGTTGCCGATATGATTTGCTCGCTTTAATTAACCGAACTAAATCTTCTTTTATTAAGTATCCTTAAGATTTTTATTTACCTGGCCTGACTAAATAGTAATTTCTAAAAAATTATCAGCATAGCTCGATAAAATTTGAAAGCTAAAGGTTTTATTTTTTGACCTCTTAACCATATCCTTTAGAGCGGATGACCATACTTGCTTTGTGAATTGGATTATTTTGATTCTAGTTTGTCGAGAAATGGCCTAAATAGAATGCAGATCTAGCTATAGTGGTAGACTCAAAATGATCTGAGTAATAAAAAAATGATAATTTTTATCATGAGACAATCATAGAATTAAATTTTAAAAGTTGCTGAAAATGGTTTCTGATATCAAAAAACAAGCGCCCTCCGATATTGAAGAAGGTGGCGGTGAAATTTCACTTCTTGATGTATTAAATATGCTGCGTAACTCATGGAAACCTATTATTGTTTTCGGGTTTTTAGGTCTATTAGGTGCAATTTTCTACATTCTAGTGACCCCAAACTCATATGAAGCCATATCCCAAATTCGTATGGCTCAAGTTAGTATTACAAGCCCCAGCAATCCTTTTGGGACCTCGGTGGAGGATCCCGCGACCCTGTTGGCACGCATGCAAATTCCTACTAATTTTTCTGCAGAAGTGGTTAGCGCTTGTGCTTATCAGGAAAAGATTGAGTCGGCTTTAGCGCTCTCCAAAGAAGTTAAATTCTCAGTAGTAAAGGGGGTTCCCAATGTTGTGGAGCTTAAGGTGATGGCGCGCAGCCCTGAGTTGGCTAAAAAATGCTCATCAGCCATTTTTGAGGCGATTAAGGTTTCGCAAGCAGGATTAACTGCAGTATTTATAGAGGAGGCAAAACGAAAGTTGGCGACTGATGATCACCATATTGAGGCGGCTAGAAAATTAATTGCAAAAGCAGATCAATCAGGTGCTGTCATATCTGTTGCATATCTTTCTTCGCGTGATGAGTTAACCTTTTTCTTGAATGATCGTGAAAAGATGGTTGACCTAATTGATTCTGCTAAAAATCGCAGCACCAGCTTAATTTCGCCGATCTATGTATTGGATAGACCAGTTTCCCCTAAAAAGATCTCAAGTTTGATTGTTGGCCTATTTACTGGTGTGCTCTTGGGTTTGTTGGTTGCCTTGGGGCGTCAATTTTGGCAAATAATAAAACCCTGAAGCGCAAAGTTGAAAATGAGATATCTATACGATGATTGGCAATAGCGGGCTTGAGCGCTATGTTGGCTATTTTCAATTTAATTTATCTGGCGAATAGATATGCGTGGAATTGTTGCGGCGGTCACAAAAACCAATATTGTTCCGACATTAATTCAAGGTTTAAATAAACATGAAAACCGAGGATACAATTGGGATGCTTTGGTGGCTTTGCGCCTTGCCAAATCCTTGGGTCAAGAGCAATCGTTAGTAATTTGTAATTTGCCGGAATCGGCTGTTGCACATGAGTTTGAGCTCCGATTCAATACTCGCGCTGGCCCTGAAATTGGTGTGGCTTCCACTAAAATATTTACCACTGAGCTTGAAGCAATATTTATAGTTACTCAGTCTATTGCCAGCGAAAAAGAAGTTCTTGTCTCCTCTGAAGAAACTCAATATTTGCATGAGTTGCGTCATTTGCCTAGGGCAGTTATTGAGGTATTAAAGTTAGAAAACTCAATAAAAGTTTTGGCTGAGAAATTTGTAGGCAAACAAGACTCGATTTTTTTGGAGCATGGTGGGCGCTACTTGGATACACTTGAAGGCTCATTAAAACCCAAGGAAATTTCCTATATTCATGTCGGAGTCTATCCCGCTTGGGAATTAAAGAATGGGCCATTGGCCTTGATCGATAGTGATATGCCAGTCGTTGCCATTATGCTGAATGATAAATTCCTAAACAAGCTCAAATTAGATTTACAGGAAGTAAAGGCGAGGTGTGATGAGTTTAATGGCATTCATATTTTGCATTTACCTGAATATTATGGTGAATTATTACCTGCACTGCATTTGGTTGCATCGCAGTTATTTGTTTATCATCACGCCTTAATAAAAGATGATGATGTGGACAGAGCTAGAAATTTAACAAATTCAGTGACTCTTGAGTAATGAAATTAATTAAGCACTCGATTTACAACTTATTGGGCCTTGGTTTGCCCCTTGTGGTTGCCGTTTTTAGTATTCCAGTATTGGTTAAGGGTTTGGGAGATGCTAAGTTTGGCTTACTCACTCTTATTTGGGCTTTAGTTAGTTATTTTGGCCTATTTGATTTGGGGTTAGGGCGTGCGCTTACTCAGCAGTTAGCCTCAATCTTGAATGGCCCTAGGCATGAAGAATCTGGTCGGATAGCATTTACTTCACTAGTGATGATGTTTTTATTGGGTGTATTTGCCAGCGCGATGATATTCATTTTTGGTCCTGTGGGGATAGGTTATCTAAAGTCAGCCTCGGATCAGCAAGAGGCAATAAACTCTGTTTACATTATGGGCGCTGTCATGCCCTTTATTCTATTGACTTCCGGTTTTAGGGGTATCTTAGAGGCAAAGCATCATTTTGGAGTAATTAATGCAATGAGGATACCAATGGGCTTATTTACATTCATTGGTCCAATTATTGTTGTTCTATATTTTGGCTCTAACTTAGAGTTAATTACATTAGTGCTGGTAATAGGTAGAGTACTGGCCTGTATTGCCCACGGTTGGTATGCATGGCTTGCCATAGGAAGCGATCATGGGGTCCTAGGTTTTGATAAAAAGCTTTTAAAGCCACTTTGCTTTTCTGGTGGCTGGATGACAATAAGTAATATCGTAAGTCCTCTAATGGGTTATGTTGATCGGTTTGTTATTGGGTTTAGCATTTCAGCTGCTGCAGTCGCTTTTTATACTACCCCTCAGGAAATGGTCACTAAACTGTGGATTATTCCTGGCGCACTAACATCTGTGCTTTTTCCTGCTTTTGCAAATAGCCACTCTAAAAATAATATTGAAATGAAAAGAATTTTTCATTTATCGATAAAAATGATATTTTTATCGGTTATCCCAATAGTAATTTGCTTGGTTTTATTTTCAGATGAAATATTGGGGTTATGGATTAATAAGGATTTTGCCATTAATAGTCAAGCTTATTTAAAAGTATTTTCTATTGGTATTTTAGTAAATTGCATGGCCCATGTCCCCTATACATTAATTCAAGGTGCTGGTAGATCAAAATTAACAGCTTACTTTCACCTCATTCAATTCCCAATTTATTTTTCATTACTGTGGCTTCTTGCCCTTAATTATGGAATACTTGGCGCAGCAATTGCATGGCTGATAAGAATATTGATTGATTCGATTTTAATGTTTGGAGGGGCCTATAAATTAATGGGCTGGAAGATAACCCTCAAAGAGAAAGGTAAATTAATAAAAAATATAATAGCCTTTATGATCTTCTTTTCAATTATCTCTTTAACAGTTATAAGTATTTTTATAAAATTTATTATTTTATTATTTACAGGGTTGGTAGCATTAGTTTATTTAATAAAATTATTAAAAAATGAATATAAGAATAAAAGTACAGGTTAAATCGTATGAATAAAAATCCCTTGGTAAGCATTATCACTCCTCTATATAATATGGAGATGTATATTGAGAAAACAATTGAAAGTGTTTTATTACAAGATTATGATAATATAGAATATATTGTTATCAACGATGGATCTACTGATAATGCTAAAAAATTATTGGAAAAATACCAAGACAGAGTAAATATTATCCATCAACAAAATATTGGCCAAGCTCGAACCTTGAATAAGGGCTGGAAGATTTGTAAGGGCGACTACATTGGGTACTTAAGTGCTGATGACTTACTTAAGAAAAATGCAATAAGCAGCTTAGTGGATAAAATAAAAGATACTAATTATATTGTGGTTTATCCAGACTTTGATTTAATTGACGCGAATGATAGGCATATTAGAAATATCGAGACAGAGGACTTTAACTTAGAAAGGCTAGCTATAGATTTGGTGTGTCAACCAGGACCCGGGGCATTATTTCAAAAGCAGATTTTTGAGTCTTTGGGCGGCTGGAATGAGAATTTATCGCATGTAGCTGACTTTGAGTTTTGGTTAAGAGCTGCAAAGCATGGAGGTTTTTTGAGGGTTCCAGAAATACTTGCATCTTTTAGAATTCATGAAGGGTCGGGATCTGTAAAGCAGATACCAAAAATAAAAAGCAATGAGATAGTTGAAGTTATGAAGGAGTACTGGGGAGACTTAGAAGAATCTAGGCCTCGTAGTAGAGCCCTTTCAAGTGCAAAAATAATTTCTGCTAGAAGTCACGCTCAATCAGGCAGGTATTTTGATGCATTAAAAAATTGGGGTGGAGCCATTGTAAATTCTCCAAAAAAAGGATTGTCATCTGCTGCTTTTAGATCGATGGCATCAGGTTTTTTTAGAAGAGTTTTTTATCGTATCCGAAATAAAATACGATGACATATTTCAGTTTTATATTATCAATTGCAACTTTTGCTAGATTTTTATATGCAGATAATTCAATATCATTTGATTATCAATTTTATATATATTTTTTTAATGAACTAAATGATATAACTATTTTCGAATTACTAAACAGGGTTATGGAGAGTTTTCCATATGTCTCTTGGGGTGACTTAGGTTCGGGAAAATTTGAATTTGGTTTTGCTTGTATCGCATATATCCTAGGAAAATTATTTAATCCAGCTATTACGTATTCCATGATGGCAAGCATTAGCGTCTATATAAAACTGAATGTTCTAAAAAAATTCAAAGTTCGATATTATGAATATTTTTTATTTTACATTTTTGATATCACTATATTTGAATCCAATCAATTAAGAGCAGGCATTGCCTTAGCTATTTTTATGTTGCTAATATACAATGTATTAAATAAAAATAATAAATTACATTCATTAATTCTAATTTTACTTTCAGTATTTGTGCATTTATCGATTCTGCCTCTAATATTGATGCTTTACATTGCTAAATTCATAGTGCTTTTTAATAAAAATTTTCTAATATTGATTTTTTTATTTTTATTGGAAACTATTGCGGTAACAAATTTGGATTTTATTTCATCTTTTTTTGGTGGTAAGGTGGCAGAATATAACATGCTATCTAATAGCTTTGATGTATATAACAAGACTTCTGGCATTAATATTGCTAGTATTTTAGCCGCAACATTCTCTATACTATTTTTTACAAATAGAGATATTTTCTATAAAAAAATATATTGGATATATGGAATTGTTTACAGTGGAACATGCGTAGTGCTGATAGTTTTCTCTGAATATTTAGTTATTCTATCGGATCGGTTGTGGCTATTATGTTTACCAATTATTATATTGTTTTATTCACACACATTAGAATGCTGCAATTTTCACCATATAAAAATAAACTTTGTATTAAAAAATATAATAAGAATAGAATTATTTTTTTATGTAGTTATAAGCTTACTTTATCGTTACCCATCATCAAATTTTTTTGATTTTATAGTCCCTAAATTTGAATTTATACCACCAACTCTTATTTGATATTTTTAATTATTAATATGGCAAATGTTAAACGTATCATCATATATGCACCAAATATACATCTGGGCGGCGGATTAATTTTATTAAGAGCATTATTTCAGTCTCTATCAAATGTAAATAACATAATAATTTTTGTAGATGAGCGAGGATACAAAGAATTAGGAGCTAATAATTTCCCCCAGACTTATTTAGTTAAACCTACATTTATCGATCGACTTTATAATGAAATCATCTTATCAAAAATTTCACGACCTGGTGATGTTGTACTTTGCTTTCATGGATTGCCACCGCTCTTTAAAAATTTAGGTAAAATTATTGTATATCAACAAAATGCTTTATTGGTAAACTTTAATTTATTATTTGGTTATAAGTCCATAACTGCAATTAGAATTTACTGTGAGCGACTGATATCCTATATATTTAAATTTAGAGTTTCAGAATATATAGTTCAAACTCAAAATATGGCGAATATTCTAAGAAAATGGTATGGGTCATCGCCCTCAAAGAGAGAATTACCATTAAAGATTTCAGTAATGCCATTTGCAGTACATTATACATACAAGCCAGAAACTAAGAAGACATGGGATTTTATTTATGTTGCTGACGGACTTAACCATAAGAATCATGATCGCCTACTTGATGCATGGTCATTGCTTGCGAAAGAGGGGATTAAGCCAACACTTCTTTTGACAATTCCATTTGAATGTATTAATTTAATAAATAAAATAAATTTGTTAAAATCACAAGGAGTTAATATATTTAATGTAGGGCCACAGACACACGATAAATTACATACTATATATTCTGAATCTAAGGCGCTTATTTACCCTTCACTTATTGAATCTTTTGGGTTGCCATTATTTGAAGCTTCAACATTGAACTTGGATATAATAGCTTCAGAACTTGACTATGTTTATGAGGTTTGCAAGCCTATTTTCACATTTGATCCTTATTCAATATCCTCAATAGCAAGATCTATTAAGAGGTATCTTGGATTAATGGATGAATGCAATGCTATTTATACTCCAGCTCAATTTACTAAAATGTTAATTGAAAATTCTTTATAAACAACATATGAATAAAAATATTTTAGTTTTAGGGGTATCTGGGATGTTAGGTAGTGCAATCATGAGGTTACTATCTACCGACCATTCCATTGACTTAACTGGAACTGTAAGAAGTTTAAGTGCAATGGAAACATTGCCAAAGCATTTACATAAGCAAGTTCATCAAGGCATTAATGTAGAAGACTTTGAATCCCTTATTAGAATTTTTGAAGTCGTAAAGCCTGAAATTGTAATCAATTGTGTTGGAATTATTAAGCAGCTTTCTGAATCTTATGATCCATTAGTTGCCATACCAATTAACTCCTTGTTACCTCATCAACTGGCTAAATTATGCATTTCAAGCAATGCCAGGCTTATTCACATGAGTACTGATTGTGTTTTTTCTGGAGCTAAAGGGAGCTATGTTGAGGAGGATTTCCCTGATGCCGATGATTTGTATGGGCGAAGCAAGCTTCTTGGGGAAGTAGACTATCCTGGTTGCGTGACTTTGCGAACATCGATAATTGGCCATGAGTTAAATAGTACAAATAGTCTTATAGACTGGTTTTTATCGCAGGATGGAGTGGTTAACGGTTATACAAAAGCCATTTTCTCTGGATTGCCGACGAATGAAATGGCCAAAGTTATTCGTGATTATGTAATTCCAAATCCAGGTTTGAGGGGGTTGTATCATGTGTCGGTAAACCCAATTAGCAAATATCGCCTATTACAATTGGTATCAGATATTTATGGCAAGACAATAGAAATTGTTCCAAATGATCTTGTGTCAATAAATCGCTCACTAAATTCTCAAAAATTTTGTAAAGCTACAGGGTTTAAACCTAAACCATGGACACAATTAATTAAAGAAATGCATGAGTTCGGACGTGTAAATTAAGGATATCAAATGTTTAGAGAAAAAGTGTTATTAATTACGGGTGGAACTGGATCATTTGGCAATGCAGTATTAAAGCGATTTCTAAATAGTGAATTTAGAGAGATTAGAATTTTTAGTAGGGATGAAAAAAAGCAAGAGGATATGCGTATATCCCTCAAGAATGACAAAGTTAAATTCTATATTGGAGACGTAAGAAATTATGATTCGGTAGCCGATGCCATGAAGGGGGTTGATTTTGTATTTCATGCGGCTGCATTAAAGCAGGTTCCATCTTGCGAGTTCTACCCGATGGAGGCCGTTCGTACAAATGTACTGGGCGCAGAAAATGTAATGCGTGCTGCAATAGAAAATGAAGTTAAAAAGTGCGTTGTCTTAAGTACTGATAAGGCTGTTTACCCTATAAATGCAATGGGAATATCTAAAGCCATGATGGAAAAAGTGATGGCTGCAAAGGCAAGGTTATGTGATGCAAAAAAAACAGTTTTATGTGCAACAAGATATGGGAATGTTATGGCATCTAGAGGTTCTGTGATCCCATTATTTTTGGATCAAATACGCTCCGATAAGCCAGTCACTATTACTGATCCAAATATGACTCGTTTTTTAATGTCTTTAGATGAGTCTGTAGATCTTGTTATGTATGCGTTTGAACATGCCAATCCTGGTGACATTTTCGTTCAAAAGGCTCCTGCTTCAACAATTGAAGATTTGGCCCAAGCCATGAGGGAGATGCTAAATAAGAAAGTGGAAATAAAAGTCATTGGCACTAGACATGGTGAGAAGTTGTTTGAGTCTTTGGTATCAAGAGAGGAGATGGCAAGGGCGGAAGACTTGGGTGGATATTTCCGAATCCCTTCGGATTCAAGAGATTTGAATTATGGCAAGTACTTCGTAGAGGGCGAGATCGAGGCTTCTGACATTGAGGACTATACCTCTCATAATACACATCGTTTAGATATTGAGGGTGTCAAAAAAACTCTATTAAAGCTGGATATCATCCGTGAGGCTCTTGATGCGTAAAATGAAAGTCATGACGGTGGTAGGAACGCGGCCGGAAATTATTAGATTGTCTCGGGTAATGGCTCAGCTCGATCAGTATTGTGATCATATTATTGTCCATACTGGTCAGAACTATGATTATGAGTTGAATGAAGTATTTTTTAATGATTTAGGCATCAGAAAGCCCGATCTATTTTTGGGGGCAGCAGGTAAGAGCGTTGCAGAAACTATTGGCCAGATTATTATTTCTACTGATAATGCGCTTGAAAAATATCAACCAGAGGCACTTTTAATTCTTGGTGATACGAATAGTTGCTTGTCAGCAATTTCAGCAAAAAGAAGGAAGATTCCCGTGTTTCATATGGAGGCGGGGAATCGATGTTTCGACTTTAGAGTTCCTGAGGAGATTAATCGAAAGATTGTTGACCATACCTCTGATATTAATTTGACATACAGCGATATAGCTAGAGAGTACTTATTGAAGGAAGGCTTTCCTCCGGATCAAATTATAAAAACCGGTAGCCCCATGAAAGAGGTTCTTTATTATTACAAGAGCGGAATTGATGGGTCTGACATTCTGTCGCAAATGGGCTTATCTAAGAGAGATTATTTCGTTGTAAGTTCGCATAGAGAGGAGAATGTAGATTCTGAAAAGAATCTCACAAATTTAATTCACACCCTAAATTTACTGGCTGAGCATTTTAAAAAGCCAATAATTTTTTCAACTCACCCTAGAACCCGCAAGAGGTTAGAGACACTGTCGCTTGTTGCTAATCCATTGATTCAATTTTGCAGGCCATTTGGATTCCTGGATTATGTGAGATTGCAAAGCGATTCTCTTTGTACATTATCTGATAGCGGAACGATTACGGAAGAATCATCAATCTTAAATTTTCCGGCATTAAATTTACGTGAAGTCCATGAGCGTCCTGAAGGTTTTGAGGAAGGAGCTGTAATGATGGTTGGGAACAGTTTTGATCGAATTATTCAGTGCTTGGAGATTCTTTACGATCAAGGGCGAGATCAGGATAGGGCCATTAATATCGTTAATGATTACGATGTAGATAATGTATCGCTTAAGGTTTTGAGAATCATTCAGAGTTATACAGACTTCGTTAATCGTAAAGTTTGGAAAAAAGATCTTATAAATTAATTTAAAGGTGCTTATGAAATTTTCTCAAAAACAATTAAAAGATATGGCAATGGTGTGCGCTGAAAAGATTGTAAATGCTAAGCCTGAGCTTGAATACTTTGAAGCTCCATTTAAACATTTAGTTATTGATAACTTTTTTGATTCTGTAATGGCAAATGTTTCTCTGGAAAACTTTCCCGATATTGCTGATGCATGTTGGGAGCACGCTAATGATTCCGATATTGAGATCAAGTATCGGACGACATGGAAGTCTGAGTTTGATATACCAGAAGGGATTGTGGATGCTATTCGAATTATGAATTCCTCTTACTTTCTCCAGGCTATGAGCCAAAAGTTTGATATCCCCAAAACAATGCCAGACCCATATTTTTCTGGCGGGGGATTGAATGCGACAAGGCCCGGTGGTCTTTTAGATGTTCACGTCGATGGTAATTATCACGATGCATCAGGTTTAAATCGCCGTTTAAATGCCATCGTATATTTAAACCCGAATTGGAAACCTGGCTGGGGTGGTGAGTTTGGTGTGTACGATGAAAATGGTGATGTTTGCTTAAAAGAAGTTGCGCCTTTATTTAATCGATTAGTAATATTTGACTCTCATGACAAATCATTTCATGGCCTGCCTGCCCCTCTGAATTTTCCAGAAGGCGAAATTAGAAAGTCTATCATTCTGTATTACTACACTAAAGACTCAAGACCACACACACAAATTTCAGTGGAGAAGCCACACAGTGCTTTGTGGAAAAAACGTGGTTTAAATGATAAAAGAGGCAATAAGACTCGTAATTTTAATTAATGCTTAAAAAGAAATAAATGGGATTATATTTGTGAGGCTGTTAATTGTTGCAGATGCTTTCCCTCCCATGCGTACATCGGCAGCAGTGCATATGCATGAATTAACTATTGAATTAAGCAAGCTTGGACATCTGATCACTGTAGTAACTCCTTCAGCCTTCATTAAGAAGGGCTGGATAATTACAGAGCATGATGAATATAGGTTGGCATCAGTCCGCACCCCAAGAACTAAAGATGTGAGCTACCTAAGAAGGACAATCGCAGAATTTATTTCTCCTTATTTTCTTTATGCTGGATTAAAGTCAACGCCAATTATTGATGAAACCTTTGATGGAATTATTTGGTACTCTCCCACCATTTTTTTTGGACCATTAATCTCAAGGTTAAAAAAAAGATTTAGTTGTCCCGCCTATTTGATACTTAGAGATATGTTCCCTGACTGGGCGGTAGATTTGGGCTTGATGAAAAAGGCATTGCCTTACTATTTCCTTAAGATAATTGAGTTTTATCAATATAAAGTAGCAGACCATATTGGCATTCAATCCCCGGGTAATTTTAAATACTTTAATAATGGGTTTCTGAGACGATTCAGGCCAAAAATTGAGTTGCTCTGGACTTGGGTAACCCCAAGTAAATTGCCTGCGCCATGCTCTATTACTTTGCAGGAAACTTGTTTGGCTGGAAGGGTAATTTTTGTATATGCTGGAAATATGGGAGTGGCTCAAGATTTTAATTTGCTAATGAATATGGTCAAGTTGTACGAAGATAAAGTAGATGTTGGTTTTGTATTCGTTGGTAGGGGTAGTGAGGTCCAGCGTTTAAAAAAGGAGGCGACCCAATTTGCGCTTACCAATATCATTTTTTTTGATGAAATTAATTCTTCAGAAATTCCAGCGCTGTATGCTCAGTGCGATATAGGGTTGGTTGCCTTAGATCCACGTCATAAGTCGAACAATATACCCGGCAAGTTTTTATCCTACATGGAGTCTGGGTTACCAGTACTTGCGAGACTTAATACAGGAAATGATCTCATTCAATTAATTAGTGAAAACCAAGTGGGAGCAAGTTATGTGGGTTTCAATCCACATGAGCTTCAGGCGGTTGCCGACCAATTGATGCGGGCATTAGAGTCTGATCAATCTATTTCAATTCGCTGTAAACAATTAGCCAATAGCTTATTTTCAACTGAAAAAGCTGTGAAACAAATTATTGATGCCCTTAAAAAGAGTGATTAAATAACTTCCTTTTGATTTTAACTTTCACCCCCCCCAGTGGGATCTTGGATGAAATATCTTGAGTGTTTACCATTGAACGAAAACATTCTTAAAAGTGAATTATTACAGTTTCCGGATTTTTATAAACCCGAGTAATTCCTTAAGAAGGGTGCATCCATTTGGGTGTTTTAAAGGTAACAATTCTTTTGTATAGCCAAACATAACAAATTATGAAAGTCAGCATTGATGTGATTAATATTGAGCTCGAGTGTGGCCACATCATTGCTGGGATGATCACAATAGAAGTGAGTATCCAAAGATATGGAGCGGTTTTGGCATTTGCGCTAAAAAAGTCATGCTTCGACTGAACTATTTGGGTGTTTAATATGCGTCTAAATATTAGAGAATGAAAGTGGATTCCATCGGGCTGCCCCGGACTTTTCCCTTGATGAATTTTTCTACGATAAATAGTAAACAGAGTTTCTAAAATTGGGTAGCCGTTAATCAGAACTGCAAACCATGGAGAAATTAATTCATGCCTAGACGTCAACAGCACGCTGATGGCTGCTATCCAAAATCCAAGTAAATAGGCTCCACCATCACCGAGGAATATCAAGCCTCTGGGGTAATTCCAGATAAAAAAACCTAAAGTAGCGCCGGCCATAATAAAACTTAAATACATCATTAATGGGTCGTTAAAAGTAAAGCTTATGTAACCTAGTGCGCATAGAGTGATGATGCCTACCATACTCGATAGCCCATTAAACCCATCAATAATGTTGTAAGCATTGGCGAGACCGGTTATCGCAAAGACGGTAAAGAGTGTGGCTATTGCTGGTAAGGTAAAAAGGTAGTCAACACCCGGTATATCTAATCTTGTAATTGATCCATTTAATAGTGCTGTAACGAGGTAGGCAGAAATAGCAGTAAATAGCAGACGGGTCTTAACCCCAATTTTTTTCGTAAGATCTTCAGTCAGTCCAATGGCAAATGTAGGAATTGCGCAAATCAGTAACATGACTTCTGTGGTTGCGCCGGGAATAAGTGTCAGGCGGAAAATGATAGCCACCGTAACTCCAGTCGCTAATCCAAGTCCCCCAATTCGGGGAACAGATACCTTATGAAACTTTTGCGGTCCAGAAAGGTCAGAATCGGCCGATAAATGGCTATGCAAGTGCTCAAATCGGATGATGAGCAAAGTGATAGTAAAAGAAGTTAAAAAGGCAATGATTAAACCAGACATTCCTTGATTATAGAATCTCAAATAGGTTTCGGGCGTTCAATTAAGTATATTTACCCCTTATGGACCTATCAAAAACAATGAATCTCATTTGTTTCGTTTTAAAGGGTGAAATAAGATTTTCCAAGCTTAATTACAAGTCTAGTTGACAGTTGGTTTGGCGTTATATTGATATTCGGTCTTCCAAGGTTTCTTTAAGGCTGAAGCAAGCCTTCGGGGTGCCGATTTCTTCCAAAGTGGTTTTGAGTGGGCGGGGAGTAGTCGTTTAACGGTATTAGCGCTCTTGCCCTTTGGTTCTGAGCTCCATTTGCACTTTAGAGTTTTAGTCCAAAGCACCTGAATTTGGAGCGATTTTGCCCATTTTTGAGTTAAATCACCCCCCAATTCGTTATAATGTTTAGATATATTTAGAGCTTAGCGCTTTTGGGGTTATTTTGTTTATTTTCTTGCCGGTGATGATTGGTCGATTTTGCGCAGAAGGATGCGTAAGTGACTGATTTTATTGAAGAAAATAGCAAAATAGCCGCTTTTGGGGTCGACCCTTTGGTGGCCATCCTTATGGGAACCCATAATGGGGCGAGGTTTTTACCTGAGCAATTAGACTCCTTAGAGCTTCAGACTCACCAAAATTGGGTTTTAATTGCCAGTGATGATGGCTCAACTGACGATACATTACGAATTTTAAGGGCCTATCAGGCCAAATGGCCGGCTGGAAAACTCATTATCAAAGAAGGCCCAAAACAGGGTTATTGTGTGAACTTTCTATCAATGGCTTGCGATCCAGCAATTTGTGCTGATTATTACGCTTTTTGTGATCAAGATGATGTGTGGCTTGCTACTAAGTTGGCTGTTGCGATACAAAATATTGCTGAAAATCAGGAAGAAAATATTCCATACGTTTACTGTGGTCGCACCTCTTATGTGAATGAAAAGCTCAAGAAAATTGGGTGTTCACCATTGTTTGCTTTTCCAAGATCATTTCGCAACGCACTCATTCAAAGCGTTGCTGGTGGAAATACCATGGTGTTTAACCAAAGTGCAAAAAACGCACTGGAAAAAATGGGTATTGTTCAGCATCCTTCTCATGACTGGTGGGTCTACCAATTGGTTACAGGGGTGGGTGGCGATGTGTTTTATGATCAAACTCCGCAAGTACTTTATCGCCAACATAAAGATGCATTAGTGGGCGGTAATAATTCTTTTGCTGCTCGCATTGAGCGCATCTCCATGGTCTTTAAGGGCGAGCTTCGTCGTTGGAGCGATCAAAATATTGCAATACTATCTGCCGCATACCCTTGGCTTACTCATGGAAGTAGAGAGACATTAGAGTTATTTAAAAAAATGCGCAATGCACGCTTAAAAGATCGCTTTCGATTGATGGAAGTTGCTGGTTTATATCGTCAAACATGGCGAGGAACAATCAGTCTTGTAGTGGCTGCTTTGCTAAAGAAAATCTAATGCAAGACTTTTCTGCCTCTCCCCGTGAAATGGTTGCCAGTTTTTGGCGTAACCGATCACTCATTTATGCATTAAGTAAGCGGGAAGTGGTGGGCCGTTATCGAGGTTCATATTTTGGGATTTTATGGTCGTTTATTAATCCGCTATTGATGCTCATTGTCTATACCTTTGTTTTTAGTATGATTTTTAAAGCGCGATGGAGTTCACAAAGCGACTCTAAAACTGAGTTCGCACTTGTACTTTTTGCGGGCCTTTTAATTTTTAATCTCTTTTCCGAGTGCATTACTAAATCGCCCAATCTAATTTTAAGTAATACGAATTATGTAAAAAAAGTAGTTTTCCCTTTGGAAATACTGCCTTGGGTAAATTTATATTCCGCTCTATTTCATGGCTTAATTAGTCTATTAGTTTGGGTATTGGCTTACTGCCTTTTCGTTGGCATTCCTCACTTAACAGTTCTGTATATGCCTCTAATTGCCTTACCTTTTTGCTTAATGGTAATGGGGTTTTCATGGGTCTTAGCAAGCTTAGGTGTTTATTTGCGTGATACTGGGCAGTTCATTGGAATCGCCGTAACTGCATTGATGTTCCTCTCCCCAGTTTTTTATCCCATTACTTCGCTACCCGAACAGTATCGATCCTGGATGTATTTAAATCCGCTGACGATTCCGGTGCAACTTACTCGAGATTCCTTGTTTTGGGGGTGGCAGTCCGACTTAAATTTAGAAAAATTACTAATTTATTCATTGGTGGCTTTAGGCGCAGCATATGTTGGATTTTTTTGGTTCCAAAAAACGCGAAAAGGATTTGCAGATGTCCTCTGATATTGTAATTAGCGTTGATGGCATCTCTAAATGCTATAGGTCATATAAAAAACCTCACCATAGGCTATTACAAGCGATCTTTCCTGATGAAAAAAAAAATCAGAATGAATTTTGGGCCCTCAAAAATATTACTTTTAAGGTTAAGAGGGGCGAAACAATAGGAATAATTGGAAAAAATGGAAGTGGTAAATCTACTTTGCTTCAGATTATCTGTGGCGTACTTCAACAAACTTGTGGATTAATTAATTCAACGGGCAGAATCTGCGCTCTTCTTGAGCTTGGCGCTGGATTTAATCCTGAATTCACCGGACGTGAAAATGTCCACTTAAATGCAGCTATTCATGGATTATCCAGCGAAGCAATAGAGCGCCTATATCCTGAAATAGTTGAATTTGCGGATATAGGCGATTTTATAAATCAACCAGTCAAAACATATTCAAGTGGGATGTTTGTGCGATTGGCCTTTGCAATTCAAATGAGCTTGAATCCAGACATTCTAATTGTGGATGAGGCTTTGGCCGTTGGTGATGCATATTTTGTGCATAAGTGCATGCTTCACTTTCATGAACTTCAAAAGAGGGGTGTTACGATACTATTTGTTTCTCATGCTTCCGCCTCGGTTGCGCAGCTTTGTGATAGAGCAATCTGGTTAGAGGGTGGCCAAATAATAGAAGTTGGTCATGCTCCTGAGGTTGTGGATAAATACATAAACTCCTTATTTCTAATTGGAGAAAGTAATTCTCCGGCTATTGGCGTTGCAAGTTCAATTGCAACACATATTAATTTGGAAGAAACAATACCAAATATAGATAAAAGAGTTGGCTCTCAAGAGATCAAAATACTGGGCATAGGTTTATATGATGATCATCGTAATCGAATTGCATTCGTTGACCACGGAAAAAAAGTTATTTTTAGGGTTTCATTAATTAATCGGAGTGCAACTGAATTTAGTCGTATACATGTAGGATATCTATTCAGAAATAAGCGAGGAGAGTGTGTTGCAAGCTCCAACTCGGAAATAGAAAACTACATTTTTCCAAAACTCGAGGTTGGTGGCTGTGCAACTATAAGCATGGAAATTGAAATTCCATTTTTATCTCCCGGGCCATATACATTTAGTCCATCAATTGGCTTTATTGATTTGGAAGGCAGGCTTGCAGTCTCCGATAGAATTGAAAATGCCATTCTTTTACAAGTCAATTCAAGCAAAAAAGTATCGGCAATGATGAATTTTCCAACCCATTACATATATGAAAATATTGAGTAGGTAAGGCGATAATGCGGAACGTAATTTTGCACCATCATTTTTTTAAAAATGCTGGTGCTACTTTGGTAAAAACTTTATCTAGCCAATATGGGGATAAATTCATTGAATTTCATCCCAGCAATGAAACAAAAGGTATTTTTGATGAAAGGACGCTAGAGAGTCTTTTGATGCAAAGTGATTATCAAGTCATTTCAAGTCATCATCTAATTGGAAAAAATTACAATCTAATTGATTTTCTTAGGGCAAATTATCGCTTTTACGACTTTGTGTTGATTCGCCACCCTTTGGCAAGATTGTTATCAATTCACCGCTATTACAATCTTTTGCCAAAAAGTACGCATCCAATAGTTTCTGTGGCCCAAGAAAAAAATTTGGGGGCTTTTCTAAAACATTTAATGCGCCATCACCCAAATCATCTTTTAAGTCCCCAGGTATGCAATCTTTCTGGAGGGGGGGTATTGCCTCCATCCTATGCTCACTTGAAACTGGCATTAGATAGAACAGAAGATATTTTTGTTTGCGGAACGGTAGAGAATTATGATGACACTATGATTGCTGCTGAGTATTTTCTAAAGCCTATATTCCCCACTTTAAAACTACACTACAGTTCAAGAGTAAATGTCTCAAACGTAGACTCAGATGAGGACGTTCAGTTCAATTTGCTAGCAGCTGAATTGGGGGATGGGCTTTATAAGACTCTGCTGGATATGAATGCTTTTGATATTGAGCTTTGGGGGTCCGTTAAGAATAATTTAAATTGGCGACTAAGGCATATCCCATTTCTTGAAAATCTCAAAAAAGATTTTCAAGATAGATGTGCATCTCAGATTTTTTGATAGGAAATGATTGTGAGAAAGATTATTTTGCATCACCATATTTTTAAGAATGCTGGGGTTAGTATAGATCATTCTTTGCGTGGCGTTTTTAAAGGTTACTGTTTAACTGTAGAGGGCCCCAACCCTTTTTCGTCTCTGTCTAACCATGATTTAATTCAGTTTTTGGAGGCGCATCCAAATTGCAAATCAGTTTCATCGCATCAAGCAAGGGTAATTCGTAACCAGATTAATGGTTATGAATTTTTTCCAATTGTTTTTTTAAGGGATCCAATTGATCGAATCGGATCTTGCTATCAATATGAAAGACTTGTAAATACGAATTATCACAGCTCTGTTGCCGCTCAGCGAGGACTTAAATATTATGTGCAATATTGTCTTGGTGAGGATGGTGTGCCAAGATCAAACGTAATCTCCAATTACCAGACATTGCATTTATCCGATGCCTTTAATAATATTTACGACACTAGAAATTTGATTTCTTCAGATGACTTATTTCATCAAGCTGTTAATTATTTAGATTCACTTTTATGTTTTGGGCTTGTTGAAAAATTTCCACAAAGTTTAAAGGCGTTTGAAGGTTGGTTATCCCAACATTTTCCTGGGATCATTTTTAATGATTTAAAGCTAAACTCATCGCAAAGAGCTGGCACATTAAGCGAAAGAGTTGCGGATATGAGGCGGGAGCTGGGAAGCGTATTGTATGACTTGCTTTTGGAGCGAAATCTTGATGATCAAAATCTTTATAACTATGCGTGCAATAAATTTGCTCAGATGGACTGTTTGATTGTCCAGAAAAAGGACTCCGCTTTGATCGGTACTGTTTCATGAAATCAATTATTTTTGATCAATACAGTCGGTACCAAGCTTGCGCTGATCTATTAATGCAAGCGGGATTGACCTCTAAGAAAACATTGATCGATGTAGGTAGTGGGCCTGAGTGTCTTTTTGGTCAATTTATACCTGATGTGCAGATTACTTATGTTGACCCACTTATCCCATTGGATTCAGCTCAAAATTTCATTGCAGGCGATGTTTTCTCTACTGCTCTTGACGATAAATATTTTGATTGCGTCACCGCAGTTGATGTTTTTGAGCATGTGCCACCAGATCTTCGTAATTTATTCTTACAGCGCTTGTCATCTCTAGGGAAGGATATTTTAGTTCTTGGTTTTCCAACATCCGATTCTTCAGAGGCGTCTAAAGTTGATGCGGCTATAGGCGCTCAATATGAAGCAGTTTTTGGTGCTGAATACTCATGGTTAGAAGAGCATGATCGATATGGATTACCATCACTTCAGGATACGGTCCACCAGCTCGAGAAAATGGGTTGGTACTGCAATACTATTGGGCATGGACATGCTCCGTGGTTGGCTCAGCTTCTTGGCTTAATAGTCAAAGTGTTGCATATTCCAGAAATGAGAAAAGCTATTGAGAATATTAGCGAACGTTTTAATCGAGAGTTATATCAATATGATTTTCGTAAGCCGTACTATCGCCAATTCGTTCTAGCAACCCGTAATCCATTGCATAAATTGATCACCCCTCCCCCGGGATTGGATGTAAAAGCAGCAGAAAAAATATTCAAGTCGCTTATGTTAGAGGCGGAACGAGATTTTCTTGAAGTAAGTATAAATAAGATAGTCAATCAAGATGCATTTAACTCGCAAGAACAGCAAAAGATTGCGCAAGTAAGCGAGTGGGGTCGCTCAATGAGCCAGCAAGTAGAGGCTCACGCTCAGCGAATTGAAATGCTAATGCAGACAATTGGTGAGCGCGATACTCAAATCACTGATTACAACGCA
>Ga0316220_1001921_pt1 | contig 20749 bp, 17 predicted proteins | sample TBH18005metaG_FD_203632 | JGI IMG/M metagenome (GOLD analysis project Ga0316220, IMG submission 203632) | Freshwater microbial communities from Trout Bog Lake, Wisconsin, USA - TBH18005 | ecosystem: Environmental > Aquatic > Freshwater > Lake > Hypolimnion/Profundal zone | place: USA: Wisconsin...
AATTGATGGTGCATATGCGCCTGCAACCATCCGCGCCTACAAGTCCAATTTCGAAAAATTTATCGAGTATTGTGAGGGATTGGGTGAATGTGCCTTACCTGCTAACAGCAAAATTGTAGCGCAGTATGTAAAGAAGCTCGCAGATGGTCAGCTAAAATCGAGCACCATACGCGTTGGCGTGGCCGCCATAGCCACCATACACAACCTAAACGAACTGCCCGATCCAACACAGCACTCTGACGTCAAGATAGAGGTGCGGCGTATGTTTAGAACGCTAGGGCGCGAGCATAAGCAGGCCTACGGCATCACCACAACTACATTACAAAAGATGCTAAGCATCACCGAAGATAACCTAAGGGGCATAAGGGATCGCGCCCTCCTCCTAGTAGCCTACGACAGCCTATGCCGTCGGAGCGAATTAGTTTCATTGCAGGTGGAGGACTTAATCATCAACGAGAGCATGCCAGTCAAAACACTTCGATTAAGATTGCGTCGGAGCAAGACTGATCAAGAGGCTGCAGGTCGATGGCTTTACCTAAGCGCTGAAGCACAACAAGCGCTTAGCGAATGGCTCATCGCCACGGACCTGCATAGCGGTAAGATCTTCCGCGGCATTAAGAAAAAGGGTGAACTCTCCGACGGATTAAATTCATCACACATTAATCGCATTTACAAGCGGATTGCCATAAGCTCAAAGCTAGACCCAAGTATCATTCAACAAATTAGCGGTCACTCTATGCGCGTAGGTGCTGCGCAAGATTTACTATTGTCTGGAGCGAGCTTGCCGATGATTATGAATCGCGGGCGTTGGTCCAAGGCAGATACGGTTATGCGATACGTTGAGTCTGCTGGCTTTAGTATTACTTAAAGCTTAAAAAGCCATTAAGCAGTATCAATACAATCAAGAACATCACCCCTTTCAAAATATGTGCTTTATTTCCCCTACTTATTGTATTTGATATTCAATAACGTAAAGATGAGATTATGTGCGGTACAAGTGGCTTAAACGATCTGCATTTGCTAACAACATAAAAGTTACAGAGAGTAAAAGTATGGGGTTCAAAAAAATTTGCAAAGAAAGGTCATTAATGAATAAATAGTTCTTTGGAACAAGTACAAAAACACTGGAAAAAAATATAATTAAAAAGTCTCTATCCGATATCAGTTTAGGTGATTCATATATATGGTTATTGCTTGCACTGTATATAACTAACAATGGTCCCCAAAAAACCATCAAATGATAATCAGCAAAAACAGAAGAACAAATTGTATATAGAGCACAAAGGATAAATAAATAAATAAATAGGTTTAGATAGCTTATTTTTAACGACGCAAAATGTTGCATAGAATAAGAACAAAACACCGATGATTGAGACTATGAGTTCAAAATAACTGGCATAACCGAACACGTACTTTAAAGCGCCAAACAGGGATGAGCCGGAAGCTAAGCCAAGATCACCAACCACGTACATAGAATGATAAATACTTAGCCCATTAAGAAAATGACCTAAAGTATATTCAGGATAAAAAACATTAGAAATTTCTAATGAGGGAAAAAAAATGGCAACTGTGAGTAACGTAAAATATATAAGCCCAGTTAATTTATGCCTATTCTCTGTAACAAATAGGGCGAAAATAAAAATAATTGCATTAGGTCTTATATTAACGGCAAAAGCTAATAGTAATAATGCTAATAAAAAACATTCATTCTTAAATAATAGAACCAAATAAGCAATTATTGAAAAAGCCACGAAACAAGAAAAGATGTTACCCCGTGAAATAAAAAATAAAGTTGGGTAGCAAAGAAGAAATGAAAGAAAAAAGAGGAATGCATCAGCTTTTGATAGAGTACTCGCTTTTAATAAAAAATAGGCCAACAAAATCATAGAGGAAATTAAAGCTATAAATAATAGCCTTGGATCAAAATCATGCATTAGATTTAGGTTTAATAAAGAAAATAATGTACTAAGCGGAGTCAGATGAAAGTGGGTCAATTCCCCTTGGCTTAATGCCAAAATACCACCATATGGATTCTTTATTAAGTACGACTTGAGTATTGCTGACGCTTCATTTAAATGCAAAGTAAATGAATGTGGGTATGAAAAAATTACTTTAAAGTAGTCTTCGAATAGATCAAATCGAGTAAAGATAACAGAAGACCCATACAACGGCGCATCTACTAAAATAGATAAAAAGCAGAAAATATAATTTAGAATAAAACTAGCATAAATTAATATAAATAAAGAATGCGCTGGTTTATTTATTAAAGATTTATTAATGTTATTAATTAAAATGTTCATTAAGAACAATATGCTCTAAATAATAATTCTTACATATAAGGGTAAGCACGCATTCAACTAAGCCGGAGCACCTTAGCTAAATTAACGATTTATTTGTTCCGCTAATTTTGCTTTAATTAAAATAGCAATTTCATCTGAACCGTCTACAGATAGATGATTGGAGTCTCGGTAGATTAGTTTATTGTTTAAAATTAGAGGGCATTCTCCATTGCTACAAAGTAGTGAAGGCAAATCAACGATGATTAAGTTCGGATAAGCTACAGATAACTTAGAAAATAAATTTCTTATGTTTTTTTGATCATTTAACGTCTCATTTAGACTTGCATGACAAATTGGTGAAGGGTTGAAAATAGATGAAAATGGTCTAATGTAAACACAGTCCTTTATATCAAAAGGCATATGTGGAACATCAATAATAAAAACTACTTTTTTCCCAGCAACCTCAAGTTTACCTATCACCTTTGACAACGATAAAAATGTGTCATTTAATGCCAATTTACCTTCTACACTTTTCTTTAACGGGTATGTCCCTAGCACTGGGTTGAATAAATTCTGAGATGCATATGAAAAAACTACAGTTTGGATTTCAGGCTCATTGAGAATCAAATTAAGGAATCGATTATTTGATTTAAAACAATCTGGAACACTCGCATAATTGCTTCGATTAAATACAACAAAATCACCAACCCAATCACATCCTCCATAACTAAGTTGTATAAGATTGCTATACATCTTGTCATCTAAATTCACAAAACCTGGAACCAAGTGATTTGCATGACTATCACCAATTATTGCAATTTTTGGGTTTTGAGAAGTAAGTCTGCAGAAATCAACAGCAGCAGCATTTGTAAATTTTGAATTCCTACAGACATTATCAATTGAGTTGGATTGCATTTCCCAGGTCTTATTACCTAAGTTCCTATCGATTTGTTGCTTACTTACTAACCGAGGTAAATTAATATTACGCGAATCGAACCCATGAAAAGCTAACGTTGCCAAACCAACCGACAAAACAAGCAGTTGAATAAAAATGCCTGAAATAATCTGCCGTGCGTAAGAAAAATTGTCCGCTTTTTTTTTAATTGGCTGTTCTATAAATTTATAAGTAATGTATGCAAGCGTAAAAGCTAGAGAAATTAGAATCAATCTAATCGTTAAAGGGACTTTATTACCTGAAATTATTGACGCAATTGACAGCAACGGCCAGTGCCATAAGTACAATGGATAGCTTATCCTTCCAATTCCAGCCATGAAATTTGACGATAGAAATATTTTATTAAATTCACTACGTGAACTCATGCCAATAAGCATTAATGCAAACAGAGTCGGAATTAGTGCGGCCCAACCAGGAAAAGCCCAAGTGCTATCCCAATATAAGAGCGTTAATAATAGCAGTGTAAATAGTGATGTTTCGATAAGAAAAAGCAAGTATGTCGGTATCTTGTGAGAAATTTTGTCATTAAAACATGGATATACTTTCATCAAAGCCAGCATCCCACCCAATAAGAATTCCCAAAATCTAGTTGGTAAAAGATAAAAAGAAGGCACAGGGTATTTATTCACCAATACAATATTTAACGTAAATGACAAGATAAAAAATAGGGAAAACCAAAAGTATAATGAACTGCGCTTCCTGATAACAAAAAATATACCAATTGGAAGTATTAAATAAAACTGCTCTTCAAGGCTCAGTGACCATAAATGCAGAAATGGTTTAGAAAAACTAGATATGTCAAAATAACCACTAGCTCTAGACATATGGAAGTTCAGTAAAAATGAAGTTCCTGAATCAAGCTCCTTAGATAACTCTGAAAACTCTGCTGAATCTAAAGTAAAACACCCCAACAACCATATTGAAAGTAAAACGAATATTAAAGCAGGAAGAATTCGTTTAGCTCTAGAGGCGTAAAATTTCAAAAAACTAAAGTTATTAGCGGCACTATCTTTTAATATATTAAAAGTTATTAAAAAACCGGATATGACAAAAAAAATATCGACCCCCACGAAACCTCCAGGGAGAACTTTTGGAAAGTAGTGGACTAGAATTACAGAGATAACTGCAAATGCCCTAAGTCCGTCAATATGAGGACTATATTTTAAATGTACGGATTTTTCGGTCATAAATTATGTAAAGAAATTATATTGCTTTTACCAACAGTTCCCGCACTGATTAAAAGAATTAGTTTCCCGACCTTTAAAATAGAAAACACTAAACCACTCTCATTAATAGCATTTTTATGTCTCAAGTCTGGTACTTAGTTGCATAACTTAGTCTTCATCGCAACAAATAAACGACCAAATTCACCATTTATTAATCTTGAACAAATTATCACCCCCGCACCCCAAAGCATAGCAAGTCGAAGCGGTAGCTTTAGGATCGGAACTGAACATGCCCAAAACAAGGGTTCACCGTGATAACGACTCTTAAGTTCGCCATAAGCGACCTCTGCCGATTCTTTTGGTAAGTTAGTTGAGCGTAACTGCATAAGAAAAAAAGGAAAGAAATACCAAATTAGCTTTCTATTTATTTCTTTAACTGTATTTTTAGAAAGGCCTAAAGTAACAAAACGATCAAGTGCGTCATTTAGAGCTGAGCCAAAAACCTTTGTGACATCGTAATCTCGCTGCTCAATTCTTTTGGCAGCAATCAAGTATTCGTCAATAAAAAAATTTGTTTTTGCAGAACGAACTGCCTCATAAAAAATATAAGTCTGAACAAGCGCAGTTCCAATGAAGTCGTTTGCATCGACATTAGGAATTATTGACTTGTTAATTATCAACGACGATATAAATGCCATTCCGCTTGAGCAACGACTCATAAACTCATTAGAGTTTGAGTAAACTTTTGATTTATGTAAAAATTGAAATGGCATTTCAGTGACGTAATTATTGTCATATCCATATGCGCGCATATAAATTGCACCATGGTTGTAGCGTGTGTCTTTCAGTGCTTCAATAATTTTCTTTAAACTACCATCAAGTACCACATCATCATCACCCAATATCAGTACGTATTGGCCTATTGCCTTATTGAAACATTGCGCTATATTTTTATCAGAACCAATATTTTCAAAGTTTCTTATATAAGTTAATGGTACGTTTTTATTCAAAAATGCTTTAGCTACCTCACCAGTATTATCAGGCGAAGCATTGTCATATACAGTAACTTCAACATCCCCATAAAAACCCTCAAGTTGTGGTATTAATCGAGATAAACATAACCTTAGCCACTCAGCACGGTTAAAGGTAGGGATAGCTATTGAAAGCACAATATTATTCATTTCATTAAACCTTACCATTACAATTAAGTTTCATATTTAGTGCCATTCACGACGTAGCTTAGTCCATAGTAATAAAGCAGTTGGTATGCCATAAAATAGATTAACACTTAACAAGGTAATCACCATACCCCTCGCACCATAGAGACGACCAAAGTAAAAAATACATACAGTGAGAATAATTGCACCGATTACCGATAACACCATAAATGGTTCACGCTTATGCAACCTTAAGTAATAGGCTAAACCACCAACAATATGTGATAAAGCGAAGGCGATTAGAAGCATAATCATTTCATTGATAGGCAAAACACGTTCTAATATTGGCACTCCATGGAATAGAGATAAGCAAGTAACTATGGATACACCACCAATCAACACAAATATCGAGGATTGAACAAATATTTCAAAAAATGTACTGTCAAACTTTGTCCAATTTTCTGTTGCCGCCAACTTTGTTAATGTTGGTGAGTTTGCTTGTAGCCAGACAAATCCTACGCTAGTTAAAATAGTCGCTATTGCAATACTCATTCCCATCTTTCCTGCCTCCGCAGGCCCATGATAAAAAAACAGCACTGGCGTAAATAATTGAAAGATAAAATATCCAGAAATCCAACTGACCGCAATGCGCCATTGCATTGGCCATACTTCATGCTTCCAAGAAAAAATATTTTTATCCTGAACTCGATCTGCGTTGAGTGCATTTTTTATCAATTTTGGGAAGTACTTCATTAGCCAATAACTTGATGTTGAAGAAGCTATTAATACTGGCATTACTGCAATCCATAGCCCTGTACCAGATACTAACAATGTCCAACTAAGTAAACTACTAGTGACTCCTTGAGTAAGCCTCAAACGATTGACATTTACCACCTGTCCACCACCTTCAATCGCAGCAAGACTCGGGGTGCATAGAAGGTTAATTGCAGTGAAAATAACCAGAAAAATCCATGGCAATTGCCATGAAATAGCACTTAAATTAGATTTTTGATGATTAAAGAAATAGAACCCTGTAGTTAAAAGTAATAGTGCCATAACGGCTGCGGCAACTGCATACCAAAACAAAGCATGACCAAGTAAGAGGTGGAATTTCTTTACATTGACTGGATCACCATCAACACTTCCTAACTGACGCCACCTTAGATTTGCAAAATAATGACCTGAGAATTGTAAAATAACAAAAGAAAGACCCATCTCAAAAATTATTTGCAACCCAATTACGCTATTAAATGTATAAAAATAACCCTGCTCCTCAGATGAAAAGTATCGAGCAACCAAAATAAGTGTAATTGCTCCGGCAAACATCTGCCAACCTTTAACTAACAAAGATGCAAACACTGCCTTACTGACGCCGATTTGGCTTAATATCCTATTGATTATATTTAACACCTGAATTTATTCACTTAAATAACGGAGAGCTTTTAATTACGAACTGTTTAATTAATGCTTACAGCATTTTTTCAAGCTCAGTAGCAGCTTCACGACCTTCACGGATAGCGTAATTAGTACGTTAATAACTATAAAGCGATTTATTAATTAGAATAATTTTATCCATCTCTGATATAGGATTTATATTAATAATCTTATAAAAAATATAAGTTGCCCTAATAGTTGATGTATTTGGGTATGGAGTTAATTACTTAGTGACTATAAAGTCTAAATAATGCACCAAATTCTTAACCGCATATAGTGATAAATGATCATAATCTTTATAAATTGGAGCCTCATTGTTAGTAAGAGCGCTGCAATATGACTCACCACATAGGTAGTCAATTGGATCAATTAACTGGGCTCCTGTTTTTTTAGCTACTCGAATAATTCGATCGCGGCTTGGTTGTGATCTCTCTAATACAAGATCTTTAGATAATCCGGAATGAGTGATCTCAAAACCATGAGATAAGCTACGTTTAACCAATCCTTTTGGAGAAAACTCTTCACCAAAAGGATTATCAAGAACAAAATATACTTTCTTCCCCGCTTTAATTAAGGATATAGCGGCGCCCTCAAGCTGACGATCTATCGCATCCATCTGTTCTTCTGACAAAGGCTCATGATAGGCATTGCCACCAACAGAGCCACCCTGGCCACTTCCACAACATCTCACTGCATAGTTAATTTTATCACTCACATAATTGAGCGCCCAAAATTTCGAAAAAACAACAGCTGAAACAGTTTCATCTTTCAGTAAGTTGTTTGACAAAACCACAAGACCATTTGTGTCAACATATTCAAAGTTATAAATTACACTAGGGTATTTCTTCTCTTGGTCGTGATTCTTATAAATATTTGCAAAGGTATTTCTGTATTGCTCTGCGTGGCTATCCCCAATAAGGGCTATCTTTTTGCTCTGATTAGTTCCTAATTGTCCGAATTTATATTGGTCATTGATATACTCATCAGCAGGCTTCTCATAACCACTAAAACTAATATATTTTGTAATTTCTAAAGTATTAGATTTTGGTGTTAGATGATTTTTATATGCTGCGAACCCAGAAACTCCAATAATCAACATCGCGCATACCATGACTATATTTTTTTGTCTTTGAAACCTGCCAAAACGAATTGGCTTCTCAACAAATATATATGTTAAGAAAGAGAGGGCTATAGAAACGATAATAATAGAAATTCTCAGGTTCCTGCTGGGCGAACCTGACTCAACAATTTCAGCAAAGGAAAGTAATGGCCAATGCCATAAATACAAGGGATAGCTTATTAAACCGAACGCAACCAAAACCTTATTAGATAAAATCTTACGATTTACCCATGCAATAGATCCCGCACCAATCACTAAAGCTGTTCCGAGTACAGGCAAAAACAAAGCCCACCATCCGGGAAACAACTTAGTTTTGTCAATGAAGATAATTCCGAAAACAATTAATACCGCTCCAACAACGGACTGAAAATTTTTTAAAACTTCTCCATTGCTTTGAATTTTATGACTAAATATAAGAGCTGCCAATAAATTGTCAACTTTATCAAAAAATCGCAAACGCCAATTATTTTTTGATATGTTGATGTACGCAACAAGAGACCCGACTAAGAGCTCCCACATGCGTAAATGTGCAGCATAAAATGCAGCTACCTTATTAAGCTGTATTTTATGAATGTGGCTATAAAAAGAAAAAAAGAAAACTAAGACTGTGATTGTCAATAGATTTAGTTTTTTCTTATAGCAAACCCAGAGCAAGAGTGGCCAAAATATGTAAAACTGTTCTTCAATACTTAATGACCATAGATGTAATAAAGGCTTTGTAATACTTTCATTATCAAAATAGCCGCTTTCCTTCCAATACATAATATTGTTCGTATAGGTTACGGCACCTATAACATGCTTTCCCAATTGAAAAAATTCATGCGGTAGTAAAATGAACCAGCCAAAAATCAAAGAAAAAATTAAAACTATTATCAACGCTGGGAAAATGCGATTGATTCGCTTTTCGTAAAACTTTATGAAGCTAAAACTTCCGTCAGCTAAACTCTTAAAAAGAATACTCGAAATTAAAAAACCAGAAATAACAAAAAAAATGTCAACGCCAGTAAAGCCACCCTTACCAAGATATCCTGCATTAACCCAATTAGGGAACGCATGAAAAAAAACTACCGCCAAAACAGCTAAGCCGCGTAATCCATCAATGTCTGAACGATAACTTGGATGAAATAAAGTTGAGTGATTTTGATTATTTGGCTTCATAAAAAAATAATTCTTTTCATTTATTCGAACAGAGAGCTATAAACATCTCATTTTCTTGACAAACATAGTAGGATGCATCCAAGAACTTACTGTAAAGTGATAAAAATTTATAATTCTCATAAAAGTACCCATTAACTTGACCATCTAGAGCTGAATCCAATCCAACGAATCTATTAGAGATGTATCCATTTAAATCTTGATTGAAAATTGATTTGTCAAACAAAACTCTATGTGAACCATCCTGAGTGTAAGCCAGATAAATATCTGTAATATCAACTGGGGAATTGATATTTGTAGAAACATTTGGGTATGGTTTCGTTAAAGTAATTCCTGTAGTAATGGATAGCAAATGGTCATTATGACTTAATAGTAAGTCACCTTTTTTGTATATATCCTTAAATGCTTTTAATTTTTGATCATTAGCCTTTGTGATTTTAAAAAAACTTGAGATGTTGGACCTTACATATGTCACACCATTAAACTTTTGCCCCGGGTTATTACCCAATAAAATTTTGAATGACGAGCTTAACGCAAAAATAAAAGCTATAAAATATACAATCTTTACTAATTTGAATTCTTTCTCATTAAAAGATTGTTGACTATTTAAACCATGAAGCACTAAGAACAAGACTAAGAAAAGTGGTCCAATATGATTTTCTGATCCAGTCCAAACAATTTTGAAAGAAAATATAAGCAATACTGTAAAAATAAATTTAAGGTAGTCACTATTTCCCTTAGCTTCCTCTCGAACATTAAATAAATATCCCACAATTAATAATTGAAATAAATATAACAAACTGATTAGGGAGAAGCTCTCACCTTGTCCAGTCCCAGCTAGTGTACTCAAATATGACATACCATTCACATTTAGGCTGTGTGGCAAAAATTTTGTAACTAAAGTTAATAAAATAGAAATTAGACCAACTTTTATGAATAATTTATTTTTATTGCTAATCCCAACAAATAGAATAGAAATAGTAGTTAATAATCCGTACTCAAAATTGTAAATTGCAGCTAAGAAAGACAACAGAGCAAAAAATAGTATTTCTACCTTATTAACCATGAATCCATTTTTTATTTTACTGCAAGCAAAAAGTACGAGAATTAATGATGGAAGATATCTTATGAAGAACAAAAAAGGCGCTAAATAACCTGATGTTGCATATGTAATTGCAATTGATAAAGAAAAACCAATAAGAACTTTATGAAAAGCTTCATCTTTTCTAAAAAACATAATTACAACTAATAAAACAAATGCATTTACTAATACTATTGATAAAAATAATGAGTCAAAAAGACTTAAACCAGAGACCTTAGAGGTTTCGTTAACAATATAAAGAGGACCAAATCCATATTGATTAGTAAAAAAGTCAAAATTTGATACAGAATTCCTTAGCGTATACAAAATATAGTCATAATGGTGAAGGATCGCCCCTCGAACTAACATTATGTGTAACTGAACCTTAGCCTTATCAAAACCGGAAATATGAGCGTTGTCGAAATTAATGCTTTTTGCTTTATCTAAGAACACATCTGCAATGGAATTTTTTGCGAAAGGAAATATTGATATTGCCCTTTGAATTTCAATAAAATCTCCTTGATCACCAAGCCCCATCATGTATTTAATACAGTGATCTATGTTCTTAAAAATCATCCCGTTGTTTATACTTGTATAATCAACAAACAAGCACATGTTTTGAAGAGAACCTCGATTAAAATCAAAGTTATATATATAATTTCCATTTATCTCGGTAACTTTATAAGCAGCTAAAGCTGGGCGTATAAACTGAGAATCGATGCGTTTTAAGTTTGTTTTTAACAAATCTAAATCACTACCATTAACCCGCAAATCCAACAAATTATTTTGTAACAAATCATGTCTTGCAACTTTGCTATCAACAATCTGAAGCTCTTCAAGATTAGGATTGGTCTCGGAGTTGATTTGTTTGTCCGCCATTAATGGAAGACAAACAAGAGCTAAACTTAATATCAAAAGCAAAAAAACTCTATTTTTTATGCGCTCGAGAATTGGAAAGCTTTGATGAAAAAAACCATAACTATAAAATGCTATAATAAGAAATGAGATTAAATATAGGACGCTATCAATTATTGATGATTTTATAAGCAATGAAACAATAAATAAAAAACCAAATAACAAAACAACAAAGCCAGTGTACCAAACTGTTTTATTTTCAATATTTTCCCTAAAATAAATTCTGTTTATTATTGGGAATAGGAGATAGAGCCCCACAAGGATTAAGTATCCGATTAACCTATAAAATATAATTTCATTCAAGTGATATCCTGAATGAAATATAATGTCCTTAAGAAAGGACGAAGAAATAAATAAGCTTGCTAAATATAAAAGCAGAAACTTCTCAATATTAAAAAGTTTGTTTTCAAAATTTTTATACATAAATCTACAATTCAAAAAAATCTAAAAATTAATTCTTTCTCTCTCAACTACAAGAGGACGCTTTTGTGTATAGGTATGAATTGATGCTATATACTCCCCTAAAATACCGATAAACATTAACTGAATACCAAGCAAAAAGAAGAGTCCTATCACAATTGGTGCGATTCCAAGCGGAAACGAACTCCAAAATAAAAGCTTTAAGACAGTAAAGGCAATGGCCACAAGTAGACTAATCAGCCCTAACAAGAACCCAAAAAAAGCAGCAATCCTGATAGGCAGTTTAGAGTGACTAATAATGCCTAACATTGCAATGTCATACAACGTGTACCAATTATTCTTGGTTATCCCACGAAGTCTCCTAAGCTGAACAAATGGTATTGTCTTAATTTCATAACCTAGCTCACAAATCAATCCGCGCAAGAAAGGGTATGGCTCATTTAGTGCTCTCAAGTGATCCAGAACGACCTTGTCATACAAACCAAAGCCCGTAGAGTCATTTACTACAGAAATGTCAGATATTCCATCAAGGAGTCGGTAGTATGATTTACGCATATAATGAACCACTGCGGAGCCTTCACTATGAGGCTTGGTTGCCATAACAAGCTTATAACCAAACTCCCACTCGCGAATGAATTCAGGAATCATTTCAGGCGGATCTTGTAGGTCAGAAGCAAGATATATTGTCGCAACACCTCGAGATTGCAAGATGCCATAGTAAGGGGAGCGAATGTGTCCAAAGTTTCTCGTATTAACAATGACTTTTACAGCAGGATCCGACGAAGCCAATACTTTTAGTTTTTCAACGGTCCTATCTTCAGAATGGTTATCAATAAAAATGAGCTCGAACTCATATTTATTGCAGCCTGATATAGCTTCCTTAACCCTGCGGTAGAGCTCCTCAACATTTGCCTCCTCATTAAAGCATGGGGTTACGATGCTGATCAGTGGTAATTTATTCATAAATCATTTTCAACCTACGTTAATTATTTTGTAGCAAATGAAATCTTTGAATGCCAAAAATAACTTGAAATAACAACAACAAATGTAAAAAGAATTTGTGCAAGAATCGGATTCATTTTTAGGATCTCTACCATGAATGGAAGTGCAACAAGATTCACCAGAAAGTACGACAAGTAAAAACTTGAGAATTTAATGTATTCACTCCAAAGATTACCTGTCGTCTTAAACACAAAAACTTTATTAGTCACATAAGAAAAAGTAATGCATATCACCTGACTAATAAACAATATGACTAGGTAATGAAGGTTAAACTTCACTAATGAATAATAAAGTATCGGGTAGGCGCTTAATCCAAAAACCGTGTTAATGATGCCCGCAAGAATAAATCTAACTTTGAGTTTGTCGTTAACAACACGCTTACAAAAATTCACTATCGCCGACTGCACTAATTAATCCTCGTCCAGCAAGTCAATAATCATATTGTCACGGAGCTCATCACGTGACAGGAATGGTGATAGGTCTTCCAGTGCTGGCGAAGTAATCCTACCATCAGGGTGCTGCTTGGCTCCCAACTTAGGCGCAAACGGCTGATTCTCATCGATGATCAGCTCGCAAATCACAGGACCATCTGTTGCAAGTGTCTCCGCAATCTTCTTGGCCATATCAGCATGCGATGCGCACTTGAGATAAGGAATCCCAAAGCCAGAGCTCAAGCGCTCGAAATTCGGGAAGCTGACCCCGCTCTTGGGCCCGCCGCCCACCTCAACCCCATTAAAGAAGTTTCGGTGCGTCTGGAAGATCGACACGTAGCCGCTATTATTCAATAAGAAAATCTTAATCGGTAGCTGCTCACCCACGATCGTTTGAAGCTCCTGGAGGTTCATCATGATGCTACCGTCCCCCGCCAGGCAGACCACCGGCTTACCACCGGAGGCCTTATTGATCCCAATCGCCGCCGGCAGGTCATAGCCCATGGTCGCGCAGCCTGAGTTTGTCCAGAGTCTCTGACCTTTCTTGAGGTCGGCCGCCTGGAAGCTAACCACGCAGGCACTCCCGTTGCCTGTCACCACACTCTGGCCCTCCTCGAGCTGATCAAAGAGCGTACTCATGAAGCAGTAAGGGTTAATGCGTTCATTCTCCCAGTACTCAGGTAAGACCGCTGGGAAACGACGTTGCCGCTCTTTACACCAAGCAAGCCATGATATGTGGTCTGCTGATGCCCCCGCGTATGCTTGATTGACCAGTACCGGCAGCAAATCCGATAGGCTGGCAACGATGGGCATGTCAGCCTTGACGGTCGGCTTCTTTAGCTCCGTTTCATCAATATCTACCCAGATCTTGTAGGCGGCGCGTGCAAAAGATTTCCAGTTATAACTTACCTGACGGATATTAAGGCGACTCCCTAGTATGATGAGCAGGTCTGCATTTTGGACCGCGAAGTTTCCTGCCCGGTCGCCAATTGAACCTGGACGGCCGACATAGTTAGGGTGCGCATTCCAAATGACGTCGTGTGCATTCCAACCGGAGACCACAGGTATCCCTAATTTCTCAACGAGCTTGATGAAGGCGTCATGCTGACCGCTTAACCTCACCCCACCCCCTGCAAACACCACCGGACGTTTTGCGGCGGCTATTTTTTCTAAAATGTTTTTGCTCGCCGCCACTAAGTCGGTTGACTTCCAAGGCTCGTCCAGCTCAGCTGGATCAAAACCTTTTAGATTATCCGTCTCAATCTGCGCCGCCTGTACGTTCAAGGGAATATCTAGCCAGACAGGTCCTGGACGGCCTGAGGTGGCAATATACATCGCCTTCTCTAGGTGGTATCGAATGCTCTCAGGCTCCGTCACCATCACACAGTACTTAGTGACCGGACGCACCAACTCCTCAATATCAAGCTCCTGGTCCCCGTATTGGCGTAAAGGAAGCCCTGTACTACGCACGGTCGTCTCCCACTTCACTTGCCCTGAGATGACCAGCATCGCAATAGAATCTACCCAAGCACCGTAGACGCCAGTAATCGTATTAGTCCCGCCGGGACCCGAGGTGACGTTCACTATCGGTAAGCGATTAGTCAGGCGATAATACGCTTCAGCGCCAATTGCGCAGGCCTGCTCGTGGTGATTAAAAATACACGCTAGCTCTTTGTGGGTGCCGAACGAGTGGTTTAGGTGCATCGCACCGCCACCGGTCACCATAAACACATGCTTTACACCGCGCTCAACCGCCATCTGGGCGACGTAATCCGATAACTTCATTTTCATTGCTGTTCCTTCCAACCGTTCCATAGTGCAGTTCTTCTGATAGATTCATCTAAAGAGACCGTTTGATATAATCCTAAGTCATCTCCAATGCGACTGGTGTCGGGCACGTAGCGCCCTAAATTCCAGCCCGAGTCGGTGGCACCCAAGACCTGATACTCACCGTTGGCGAGGACCGTAGCGGTGCGCTCAGCTAATGCTTTAATTGAAACTGACTCATCGGATCCTACATTGTAAGGGGTATTCGCTTGCCCCCGCGCCAGCAAATGCCATAACCAAACTGTCAGATCTGCGGCATACAGGTAGGATCGGCAAGGTAGACCGTTACCGTTCACCACCACCGTCTTGCCCTGCATTGCATCGCGAATAAAATTACCCGCGGCAAAGTGAATGCCAAGCGACAAGTATGGCCCTAGCAACGCAAAAATACGGGCAATGGAAATGTGTAAACCGAATTGCTTGCCATAAATTGCACACATCATCTCGGCCGCGCGCTTGCCTTCGGCGTAGGCATTTCTGGGGTCGACACAGTTGGGGGCGCCCAACCATCCCTCGGCAACGCGCTCGACCTCCCACGGTTGCTGTCCATAGACCGCACCCGAGCTTAGGTATAAAGTTCGCTGTGGTTTCTTCTCAGCCACGAAATCAAGCACACGCCTCGTACCCTCAACCACCGTATCAAACATAGCAATGGGATTATTTTCGTTAAGATCCGCGCTCGCGTCCGTGGCGGCGTGGATCACGTGCGTATAAACGCCTGCAGGTGAAGTAAAGTCAGCCACCTCCCCCACCAAAAATGCAAATCCTGGGTAGCTCGCTAAGTGCGGAGCCTTCTGCGTAAATGCTGCGTGGTCTCGGGTCAGTACCGTCACATGGACCCCTAATTTCAGTCGCATGTCCGCATAGCGTAGGCTTTCAAGTAGCCAGCAGCCAATAAAGCCTGTACCACCCGTTAGAAAGATACGGGCACCCTTCAGGCTTAAAAAAACATCCTCGCTTGCCGATAAGACAAATTCAAGGTCCTGCTCAAGAGACCATGCGTGTGCTTGGTTTGTCATGAGGCAGATCGCTTAGCGTGGCTGGTTTTATTCAAACAAACCACCTTCAACCCTGTGGGTAGGCGATTGCAGCCAAGCCCGACTGGTAAGCCAATTCAATATCACGACGCACAGCGTCGGTTTTTGGTGCTGAGATCAATACCAAGTTCCCGTCGCCCTTGGGCACCACCATCCGGTAAGCTTCCGTGCGATGCTTCTTGTCGTTGTTGAATTTTTCCATGATCAGCGCTAAATCAATCCTGGGTGGATGTGCCACCACGCGCTTGAGTCCCTCGCCGAGCAAGGCCTTTACGTGACTAATTAAATGTTCGGCATGACTAATGCCAACGGGGGTGAGTAACTGCGCCTGCTTGGCGTACTCGACTGCGACGACCATGCCGATCCCCACCGCGATACCATGCGTGATCCCAAAATCTGAACCAGCCTCAATGGCGTGTCCAAAGGTATGCCCAAAATTGAGTAGCAACCGCTCGTTCTGGTCGAACTCATCGGTCTCAATGAACCACTTCTTGGTCTGCAAGGCCCGTGATATGACGCGCTGTGCATTGTCGGCCTGCATTGGGTAGGCTGGGGATTCTTGCAGGTAAGCTAAAAATTCGGGGTAGCCGCGGGCATAACAAATCTTGGCCGCTTCAAACAGTCCGCCGACCACTTGCTCCTCATTGAGCGTCTGAATGAAGGCCATGTCAATTAGCACATCGACCGGCGGATAGAAGTTACCCACCAGGTTCTTATACCCGAGCATATTGATCGATGACTTACCGCCGATGCAGGAGTCCGCCATGCCAAGCAATGTAGTTGGCATGTAGGTCCATGGAATGCCGCGCATGTAAATGGAGGCCACGAAGGTGGCGACGTCTTGGATGACACCCCCACCGATTGCCACCAAGTGACTGGTGCGGTTTGCGCCCAGTTCACGTAGCTTCAAAATCACCTCGGGCATGCATTCTAGTGACTTACTGATCTCATTGGCCGTAATCAAAATGCGCTTAGTGATTGAATCGGGGAGTACGCTCTCAAGGCGCTCGTCGATCATATAGATGGCATCAGGGTGCGCGGCAATGACCTGCGCTAAAAGATCTGACCCTAGGGCGACACTATAACTACCGGATGAAGATGCGATGTTAAATGATTCTTGCATGCGAAAAGCCCCTGTCAGCCGCCACAAACTGGCCGGTAATGCCGGTATTATTTTTTGAACAGAGAAATGCCACTAGGTTGCAGACGTCCTCCAGGCTGGCCAAGTTACCCAACGGCGTCATCGCCTCAAGCTGGGCGAGTTGTTCCGCACTTAAATTCGCGCGGGTCATCGGCGTATCCAAGGCGCCCGGCAGCACGGCATTCATCATGTGTCCCAAGGGCCCCAGATCTACTGCAAGCGATTGCACTAACCCCTGAAGGGCGGACTTGGTGATGCAATACGACATCTTATTTTGCTTGGCCTGATTCTGCCAAATGGAGCTAATCACACAAAGGCGGGCCGCTGGGGCCAGGCAATTATTCTTCAGCAAGGCCTGCAGGCTATTTAGGATGTAGGTCACATTGGCCTCGTACATGGCCTGATGTTGGGTCAGGTCAAAGCTGTGGATATCGTCGCTAAAGTTCATCCCCTGCGCCCACACCACCGCATCTACCGAACCCGCTGCAATGGCCGACAAGGCCACGACATCGGCGCCGCCACTCCACTGTAGCGAACGAATATTGGGCGTGGCTGCCGCCTGCACAGCACGGCTAACGGCCACGACCTCGGCGCCCTCCGCCACAAACTTCGCGACAAGCGCTTGACCGATGGCGCCGGTCGCACCAAAAATAACGACAGACGGTCTGGTCATCGCAAAACCACAAAGCTTGTTACTAGGATGCCCTTAACTACCACGTATTTGATTCCAACGATTCTCAAGCATCGCGATACGCGCATTGTCTTCGTGCTTAATGGCGCTGTAGTAATCCCGTTTATTTTTTAGCCACAGGAGCTCAAAGTAAATCGTTTCCTCTAGCCCCTTATTAATATTACCTATCTCTAAAGCCTCTGCGGCAAAGATCACCTTCCGAGTCTCAAAGCGTGTTAAGTGTGTCGCCTTTATTTTCTGCAATTCAACCAACGAGTCGACGGATACCGCACCACCCACCACAAAGTCTAGGCCGTTCTTCTTACACGCATCCCCAGCCGTCACAATATACTGGGTCATCCGTTCGGCATCGACGTCTGCCCTTGGCTGGTTATTAGAGCCCGCAAAGTCGACGCGGCCAAACACAATCCCCTCCACCCCATCCTGAGACTTCGCCACTTTAACTAGTTCGTCCAGGGCGTTAAATGTCGTAATTGTCTCTAGGTTAAACAGGAAATCGGTATGCTCTTGCTGCTCTGGTGTGTACACCTTGTTTTTAGCCTCAATAAACTTCTTGAGTGCATAGGGCGTCTCAACCATAGGCGCAATGATGTACTCAACACCAATCTGTTTACTCTCAATCAAGTCACGCACGGCCTCGCAGCCGCCAATTTTCAGACCTACTTTTAGGTCAGCACGCCGAGCAAGATCAATTAGTCGGAGTAATTCATCGGTACGTGTCCCCTCGGCCTCGAACTCCGCCTTGACGGAAATTGCGCCATATTCACAGCGTAGCTTCTTGAGGATATCAAGCATTTCATATTCACACTTATTCATTAATTCCGGCTCTCTCTGCACATAAGGTTGTGTATGCCGCGATTTGGCTCAAAACTACATCACGCATCTCTGATTTATTTTTATACTCACGGTACCAGTCCACAATCATCTGGAGTCCCTCTGTAAGGTTTAACACTGGGCTCCAGCCAAGTTTGGATCTGACTTTGGAAATATCTAATTTTAGGTAGGTCGCCTCGTGCGGATGCTCAGCACCATCTAGGGACCAAGTCGCGCCTGCACCCCACTGACCGGCGAGTGTATCCACAATCCAACCCACGCTCTTCGCATCCACTTCGTTAGGACCAAAGTTCCACCCCTCAGCGTAGTCAACGCCCTCATCGTATAGTTTTTCTGCGAGCATCAGGTAGCCACGCAGGGGTTCAAGCACATGCTGCCACGGACGGATGGCGTGCGGACTGCGAATAGACACTGGGCGCCTCTCAGAGAAGGCTGAAATAATGTCGGGGATGAGGCGGTCTAGCGCCCAGTCACCACCGCCAATGACGTTGCCAGCGCGCACGGAGGCCAATGCCACGCCATGCTTTGCGTAGCTCTGTGGGTTAAAAAATGATGAACGGTAGGCAGAGGTCACGAGCTCAGCACAGCCCTTACTGTTGCTGTAGGGGTCAAAGCCACCCATGGGCTCGTTCTCGCGGTAGCCCCATATCCACTCACGGTTCTCGTAGCACTTGTCGGTGGTGATGTTGACCACCGCCTTAACGCTAGGGGTTGCCCTGACCGCTTCAAATAGATGTACCGTACCCATCACATTGGTGGCATAAGTCTCCACCGGATTGTCGTAGGAGTAGCGCACCAAGGCCTGCGCCGCCATGTGAATCACAATCTCAGGCTTAGCGTCATTCATGGCCTTTTGTAGGCTAGTCAGGTCACGCACATCGCCGATGATCGACTGCATACCATCCGCCACACGGGCGACCTCAAATAAACTCGGGGTGGTCGGTGGCGCGAGCGCAAAGCCGGTCACGTGCGCACCCATGGACTGGAGCCATAGGGATAACCAGCTACCCTTGAAGCCGGTGTGACCGGTCAAGAATACGCGCTTGCCCGCCCAAAACTGCGGATTCATTACCAAACCTTCCAGGGCGCCTTACCGGACTGCCACAATTCTTCCAGGTGATTCATGTCACGCAGCGTGTCCATCGGCTGCCAGAAGCCGTGGTGCTGGAATGCAGCCAACTGACCCTCCTGGGCCAAGCGCTCTAGTGGATCGCGCTCCCAGAGCGTCTTGTCGTCGGCGATGTAGTTGATCACCTCGGGGGATAGCACAAAGAAGCCCCCGTTGATCATGCCGCCGTCGCCCTTGGGCTTCTCTTGGAAGTTATTGACACGATTACCCGTCATGTCGAGGGCACCAAAGCGACCCGGTGGGATGGTCGCGGTCAGCGTGGCCTTGACGTTCTGTGCTTTGTGGAATTTAATCAATTCTGTGATGTTGACGTCGCTCACACCGTCGCCGTAAGTTAAGCAGAAGGCCTCGTCGTCCTTCACGTAGTTAACCACGCGCTTAATGCGCCCGCCGGTCATGGTCTCGTCTCCGGTGTCGACTAGTGTGACACGCCAAGGCTCAGCGTAGCGCTGGTGGACCTCCATCGAATTATTCTGGATGTCGAAGGTAACGTCGGAGGTGTGCAGGAAGTAGTTGGCGAAGTATTCCTTGATCACGTAGCCCTTGTAGCCGCAACAGATGACGAAGTCATTAATGCCGTGGGCGGAGTAGGTCTTCATGATGTGCCAGAGGATAGGTTTTCCGCCAATCTCGATCATCGGCTTGGGCTTGAGGTGGGTCTCCTCGGAGATGCGCGTCCCCAGACCCCCGGCTAAAATGACAGCTTTCAAATGCTATTCTCCACGTCTAGTCTTGTTGTATACGTACCCTTGGCATTATAAAGGCTTCTGCCCAAGTTGGCGGAGATCGAACCTAAAATTTGATACAAATTCACTAACGCTGTCACCCCAAAATCGTGGCTAGGTGTCTTGTCTTGTCTTGTCTTGTCTTGTCTTGTCTTGTCTTGTCTTGTCTTGTCTGTATTATTTTAAACATTCGCCAGCACCCTCACAAGACTTATATGTCTATTTTATATTTTATTTGTGACAACAAGAT